>ENA-OROQ01000050-OROQ01000050.1-human-gut-metagenome-genome-assembly--contig:-NODE-50-length-186074-cov-13.2317_pt1 | contig 186074 bp, 148 predicted proteins | sample MGYA00242136_ERZ509062 | MGnify/ENA primary metagenome ERZ509062 (study PRJEB26280, sample SAMEA2338735) | human gut metagenome | biome: human gut; feature: human-associated habitat; material: faeces...
GACCGGATCCCACTGCGTTTGATAGGCGTAGATGTAGCACAAGCCCTTGGCATTGATTTCCTACCACTTGTCGCTAGCCTTTTTCATCATCAATCCCGCTAACGGATACCTAATTAAAGCATAGGTAGCATTTTAGCGGAAAAAAATCCCGTAAAAACTTATTGCTTCATTTTCACGAGATTAGCTCAGCAAAACAACCGATCCTTGACCTTAATTACTCGAGTTCGGGATCTGTTATCCAGTAGTTCCGGGTAAGTAGTCTCTCGTCCTTTATGACCTTTCTAATTAGTCTTATTCAATCCTTTTAAAGAATCGAGCGTTCATAATCTCGAGACACCATGAATAATGACATTTCAACCATTTGCCCTGTAATTTTTTCTTTATTGTTAAGCGCGCGTTTTTCGTTGATAATATTGACTATTTTTTCGATTAATTGTAGATAACCCCTGTAACTATCTTGAATATTAAGTTCCAAACCATCTTTAACGATATCTTTATTTATTTTTGCACGTATTTTATTAATTAGTTTTTGACGTGCTGCTTTAGCATTTGCGCGTCGGGAAGGCGGCATAAAAAAAATAATTCGTAACTTCATCGTTGGGTAGCTCGCTCAATAAATAATTTAAAGCAAATGAGACGCGATAATCATAAATAAAGTACTTATCTAGATCTTGGAAGGCTAGAATTTTAGACCACGAGGCAATTCCAGTTTCATATTTACCAAAATTCTCGTAAGCATTAATGACATAATCTTTTATAGTTTCTTCCTTATTGCGATAGATTCCACCCCAAATCAGAACCTCTTTTGCCCACTCAACTTTCCTATTAAGAACCTCATCGTTACTTTTGTTATTTATTGAAATACGACCAAAACAAACACTCATTGCCTTCCTGAACGCCAATGTTTCCCATCCATTTGACTTTTTCCCGTTAGAAGGCCATGTATAGACGTTCAAGATATTTGGAATATAGCCCTCTAATTTGTCGGCAATAAATTCGGCCAGATTTGAAACATTAATAGAAAGGTTATCGGCTACCGATTGATTTTCATTCATAATCTTCATTCCTTATTTATACGTGAAGAACCTTCTATATTCAAAAAAAAAGAAAATGAGAAATGCTTCTTCAGCAGGGAGAGTGTGTGTCGAGTATTTCCCACTAAGAAGGAGGGTTCCAATGGTTAGTATCAAAGCCTGCTGACGATTGTTCTGCGGCAGCTCTGCCGGTGAATAGTCACCGCTGGGCTCCTCCTTTCCTTTGGGGTTTCCGCTGTCCGGGAGGAGCCGTTCTGCGGCTCGCTTAACGCCGTGTCGTGGTTAGATACCAAGCGATCACAAGGACCGCCGCCAGAACACCGTCAACATGAATATCACCGGTGCACACGAGTATCGTGTGTGGCATAATCTCCCACGAGGACAGAGATGCGGCTAACATCACATATCTCCTCATGTTGGCAAGCCCGGTGTTGCAAGCACCGGGCTTTGTCGTAATAACCTCTTGCGAGGACCTCAACGGCCGGAGCCGTTGTTCTTTGCTATGAGCGGGTTGTTATAAGCTCAAGAGCTCCGAACCAAAGAGGCAGAGATTGACTCGACAGATTCATCCTGTTTCGTGGTTCCAAAATTATACAGAAAATCGATTCATTGTTTACTATCTCTCATAGGCTTCAACATTAAATGCTTGCTGGAACTCATCAATTATCTAATTGATGTGTAAAGAGTATTGGAGATTTTTTGCTTGTCTGCAAATACCTTCTGAACAAACGTTCCTGCAGATCTATTACCGTTGCTTGAGCATTGGCATTCACCAATTCATCTGCGGCCTGCTGAGTTCAGTTTCTTCTGCGCCAATGCCGAACCGTTGAACAGATGATTCCCAGAGTCTTTCATTCCGAGATGGATCCTTCGAATCATACAAAAATCACTAATAGCGAAGCCCAGTCACTGAGCCTGATAATGCGTAAGGCATGTCGACGCAACAAAACAGCTGCTCACCGCCTCGTCCAACAATTCTTTAATGAAGGCCATTATGGAGCTTCGTTATCTGAAAGCTAATAAGCCCAAAGATCGCATTGCTTAGAAAACGCAATCCAGAAGAAAATCCGAGATCTCTTTACCCTGTTAGGTTTGCCCTTACCTACACAGATTTTCTGGGACTAGCTGCACGCCCAGAGTTGGACTCAAATATCTGGACGAGAAAAAAGCGTCGACTTCTTTTGAGATTTATTCTTCACAAGAGTTCAACCTAACAGGCCCCATATGAAAACAAAATAAGGGCTTTTTGTTAGACGTTAATCTTGGGCGGCTGGAGAATTAAAATTTTCGACCTGAATTCTTTTCGCATTTTTAGGGTTTGCACCTATAGAGTTGCCATAATAATATGGCCAATTGTAACGCTTACCCTAAAATGAATTGATGATCAGCAGGTCCAGGGCCTCGCAAACTGCCCTCTAATGGAAGGGCAGATGCGAAGGCAACTGATGGGCATCTATTTGATGCTTATGGTTTTACACTCCCCCAAACCTGACTCCAGCTACCCGTCAAAGCACCCTTAGCATAGTCTACGACACGGTTTTCGAAGAAATTGGTATGGGTTACGCCCAGCATTGCATCAACCCAGGGAAGCGGATTTGTCGTACTTTTAAAAATACCCTTCAAACCGAGTCCCATCAATCGGCGATCTGCAATGTAGCGAATATAGGCACGAACATCTTCACGGGTAAGGCGCTTCATTTCGGAAACCCCGAAAGCCAAGTCGATGAATTTGTCTTCAAGATCGACCATCACTTCCGCGATGCCGTAAATCTTGGCTTTAAGTTCATCCGTCCATAACTCCGGATTTTCCGTAATGTATTCACGGAAAATTTTCGTCATCGATTCAGTGTGAAGCGTTTCGTCCGCAATAGACCAGGCAATGATCTGCCCCATGCCCTTCATCGTGCCGCATCGCGTGAAATTAAGCAGCATGACAAAGCTCGAGAAGAGCTGCATGCCTTCGGTAAAAGCAGAGAAAGCGGCAATCTGCGCCGCAAGATCGCCCTTGTCGCGGCAGACTTCATTGAAGAAGTCATGCTTAGCCGCCATCGCTTCATACTGAAGGAATTCGTTATAAATCGACTCCGGAAGCCCGAGCGTCTCGATGAGATGCGAATATGCCGCAATGTGCACGGCCTCTCGAGCGGCAAAACTCGAAAGCATCATGCGGACTTCGGGCTGCTTAAAGCGCGGCAGATAGGAATTCACGTATGCCCCTGACACGTCAATGTCGCCCTGCGTGAAGAACCGCAAAATTTTCGTGAGGAAGTCGCGTTCCGAATCCGTGAGCTTTTGCTGATAGTCCTTGACGTCCTCGAGCATCGGCACTTCCGTCCAGAGCCAGTGCATCTGTTCGGACTGCATAAACGCCTCATAGGCCCAGGGATACTGGAAAGGCTTGTAGTAATCGCGTGACTCGAGAAGCCCGCCCGCCCTTTCAGCCTTGGCAGCTTCTCCGGCCAGTTCCGTCATCGGCTGATTGATCTTTTCGTCTTCCATCATTTTCTCTGCCTTCAATATTTCAAATGCTTCCATCAGCGGCCGACAAAACTCAGCCTTCACAGGCGAGACACGTCGAATTGTCAGCCACGGCCCGCATATCGATTTCATCTTCAATTCGTTTGCGTTCAGCCTTCACGCCGACGCGGTCAGCCTTTCTCAGCTTGTCCGAGCGGTTGTAGTAAAGGCTCTTCAATCCCTTCTTCCAAGCCAGGAAATGGCAGGCATGAAGGTACGCAATGGACACGTCGGGCGGGAAGAACAGATTGACGCTCTGTCCCTGGTCGATGAACTCCTGGCGGTCAGCCGCCAGCTCAACGATCCAGCGCTGATCAATTTCAGGAGCCGTCTTGAAAACATCCTTCACATCCTGCGGAATATCGTCGCGATGCTGAATGGAGCCGTCGTGAGCGATGAGATCTGCCCACACCTCCTCCGTATCGAGTCCGAGTTCGGCAAGTTTGGCTTTAAGGAACCAGTTCTTCATGATGTAGGCGCCGGAGATCGTATCCTGACGATAGATGTTGGCGCGATACGGCTCGATAGAGGGCGACGTGCCACCCATAATGAGCGAGGACGAAGCATTAGGCGCCACCGACATCCAGTGCGAGAAGCGCCGCGAAACGCCGGAATCGGCCGCATCCGGGCATGCGCCGCGCTCTGCGCAGAGCTTCTTGTCGGCTTCTGCGCAGGCCGTCCGAATCATCCGGAAGACCTGCTTATTGATGGACTTGGCCGCCGTACTCTCAAAGGGGACCCCTTTCTTCTGCAGATAGGCATGGAACCCCAGCGCGCCAAGTCCAACCGAGCGTTCACGCATGGCCGAATACCGTGCGCGGGCGATTTGATCGGGAGCGTGGTCGATAAAGTACTGCAGGACGTTGTCGAGGAGCTCCATGGCGTCAGTGATGAACTGCTGATTGTTCTTCCACTCGTCGAAATATTCGAGATTGAGCGACGAAAGACAGCAGACCGCCGTACGGTCATGAGAGGTCGGCAGGAAAATTTCCGTGCAGAGATTGGAGCCGTGAATGCTCAGTCCCTTGTCCTTGAGCCAAGACGGAAGCGCTCGGTTGGCGGTGTCAATGAAGACCAAATAGGGCTCACCCGTATGCATGCGCATCTCAAGGATGCGCTGCCACAAATCACGCGCTGAAACTTTGGCCACTACCTCATGCGTGCTCGGATGACGAAGCTCCCACGTGTCATCGTAGGAACTGTCGCGCATTGACGCTTCAATCTTTTCCATGAAAGCGTCAGAGAGATTCACGCCGTGGTGAAGATTCAGCGCCTTCATGTTCTGGTCGCCCGTAGGCTTTCTCATCTCGATAAAGGGGATGATGTCCGGATGATCAATATCGAGAAAGGCCGCATAAGAGCCGCGGCGCGTAGATCCCTGACGATAGGCAAGGCAAGCGGCGTCATAAACCTTCAGATGCGGCATCACGCCGACGCTTTTTTCGTCGGCGCTGCGGATGCGGACATGAATGCCCACGCCGCCGCCAAGCATGGAGAGCCAGTTGACTTCGGAGAGCGTATCGACGAGCCCTTCAGCACTGTCCTCCATATAGGTGAGGAAGCACGAAATGGGAAGTCCCTTCTTTGAACGGCCAAATGAAAGAATCGGCGTAGAGAAGGAGAGCCAATGACGGCTCGCATAATCGTAGATGCGCTGAGCATGCTCGGGGTTGCTGCCGAAAGTTTCCGCCACGAAGGCAAACCGTTCCTGCGGGCTTTTTTCGCTGCTGCGCATATAGCTTTCACGCAGACGCATGAGGCCGAGTTCGTCAAAGAGCTTATCTCGCTCAAAGTTCATTTGTACCGCCATGACGGCTCCCGAAAATACATTGAAAAAGGACGTCGGCGGTGAAGCAGCAGTGCTGGATGCATCGTTCCTGAGACGACAAACGAGGGATCAGACCATTTTGACTGACCTCCCTCAATAGCCCTTATAAAAGGGTTTTATCATCAAAGAACCACCATATCTTGTGGTTGGACGTCGTTGCGAAAAGTTTGGGAATCTTAGCCTTTGGAGGACTCAAACCGCAAACTCCGACGTCGACGCAAAGGCGGTAGTCATGAAATCTTGAAAGCGTTTTCGCACCAAACATCCCGTTGATTCATCGCTCGAGCCTAAGGCGTCATGCCGCATGCCTGCAACTGTAAGAAGATGTACTCGTTTGCAATCTTCATGAAGAGCACCGCTTGATGGGGCTGAACACGGGTATAGTAGTAGAAACGCTAAGCTGCTTCGGGGGCGCTCAAAGCCTTGCCCCCAAAGCTCTAACTGCTCAAATTCACTTTAGGGAGCCGAAAATGGCCGAGATTCTCAATGTTGATGAAAAGAATTACGATGAAGTCGTTTTGAAAAACGAGAAGCCCGTGATTCTCGCGCTGGGTGCTTCGTGGTGCGGCGACTGCCGTCGTGCGCGTCCTTTCTATGAACGTATGGCTCAGGACTATGAAGGCCGTCTGGTCTTTGCTTCTGCTGACTCTGACGCCTGCCCCAACCTCAAGAAGGAACTGGGCGTTCAGCATATCCCGACCATGGTGATCTTTAAGAACGGCAAGCCGCTTGACGGCCGCCTTGTTGAAGTGAAGACCCCGAGCGAACTCAAGGCCTTCATTGATGCGGGTCTTGCCGCCTAACCGCTCGAATATTCAAGCTTTTCGCTGACCGTTTCGCTGCGGCTCGGCGTATGCTTCGCAATCCCGTCCACGACAAAACGTGCGGCGGGATTTTTCTTGATCTGCGAAGCGCGGCTCAGGGATCTGCCGCAGCCCCATTGAATCACCTCTTTCATTCCGCAACAGTGTTTCCGCCATGCTCAGCAAAGGCTTTTTGACGATCGGGCTCCTCATCATTTCTAACGTCTTCATGACGCTCGCCTGGTACCTGCACCTCAAGCTTCAGGCCGCAAAGGTCATCTCTTTCTGGCCCGTTTGGGCGGTGGTGCTCTTTTCCTGGTCGATCGCACTCTTTGAATACTCCTTCCAGGTGCCCGCCAACCGCATCGGCTTTGACGGCAACGGCGGGCCGTTTTCACTTCTCGAACTCAAAGTCATTCAGGAAGTCATTACGCTCACAGTATTCACCCTCTTTTCAATGCTGCTCTTTGGACTCAAGCTGCAGTGGAACCATCTCGCCGCCTTTTTCTGTTTGGTGATGGCGGTGTGGTTCACCTTCCAAAAGTCGTGAGCCTGTCCGTTTTTGTGTTTCTGTAAAGGAACGGATCTTAAATAGACAACAGCAAAGGCGCTTTCCGAAGCTCACCAGAAAGCGCCTCATGCATCGAGAACGGCCAAGGGCAGTCTTTAAGCGTGCTGCTGCGTCAAGCCAGCAGCCTGCTGGAGCTTAAGGAGCGAAAAGACATTGAGCGCCGTGACGCGCAGATTATCCGAGGCCTTTGCCATTGCTTCGGCAAGCGTGCAGGGTTCCTGCACAATCGGAAACACTGCGGCAACGCCGCTCGCGCGCAGCTTTTCCCAGGAAGCCGGATCAAGTTTGGCAGAACCGGAAAAGACGATGACGGGCTTCCCGGCGGCACGTCGAGCGATGCCCTGCACGGCTTTTCCGCCGGCCGTTTGACCGTCCACAGAACCTTCTCCCGTGACGATCAAATCAGCCGTCTTCACCAGATCGTCAAATTTCATCAAGTCAAGGAGCACATCAATCCCAGAAGCAATGCGGCCGTTGAGGAAGCAGGCCACGCCCGCGCCCGCTCCGCCGGCAGCGCCGCCGCCCGGCAGGGAATTGACCTTCGCGCCCTGCTTTTCAAAGAGTCCGGCCACAACACGAAGCCCGGCATCCAAACGCTTCACTTCATTGGCGTCGGCACCCTTTTGCGGTCCAAAGACATAAGCCGCGCCGTTAGTGCCGTACAAGGGATTTTCAACGTCGCACAGCGCCTCAATGCGCGGAGCATTCTTCTGAAAAAAGAACCCGTTGAGCCGAACGCCCTTCACCAAATGAAGCGTTTCACCCACCGGGAGGAAGGGCTGCCCCTTAGCGTTGAGGAATTGGGTGCCGAGCGCCGCCGCCATGCCGCAGCCCATATCGGTCGTGGCCGAGCCGCCTAAGCCCAACACAATCCGTCGATGCCCGACCTGAAGCGCATGCGAAATCAGCTGGCCCACACCATATGTAGTAGTGCGCATCGGACTGAAGCCAGGAAGCCGCTGTCCCAGACCAGCCGCCTGAGCAAGCTCAATCACCGCCGTATCGCCCACCGACAGGTAGCGCGCCTGTACGGACTGACCGCAGGGGCCCGTTACCGGAAGCGGAAGATAAGCGCCGCCCACAGCCGCCTTGACCGCCTCGAGCGTGCCTTCGCCGCCGTCTGCCGCAGGAAGCTTGACGACCTCAGCATCGGGCAGAACTTCATTGGCTGCGGCACAAAGAATGTCAGCCGCCCGTTGGGCAGAGAGGCTGCCCTTGAAGCTGTCGGGGAGAAGAAGGATTTTCATATCAAAGAACTTTCAGCGGTATGGAGGATGTTTATAAGAATGCGTTCCGGACGACTCGGCAGCGGCACGGCCGGTCTTGACGGTGAGCGCAGCAAAACTCTGCTTTTCAGCGGTGCCTCACTGCGCTACGCCCTATGAGGGCGTCGTGATGCAGAACGTCCAAGATCTTTCAAAGATCTTGGACCATGCATTATCGCACCTCGCTTCGCGCATACGGCTGAGCATTCAAACCTTGGTACATCCTAAACATCAGCATGTCCGCGGGTTCGCTAGAATCCCAAGCAGTTTCAGAAAAAAGCCAGCCATGCAGATCATCGAAAGCAGCTCAGTGGCCGGGGTCATCAAACGCTCGTTTGACCGCCCGGGGAGAAACTGGATCAAACACATCGTTTTCCCGGACTTCCAGCGCCCATACTGCTGGTCCTTAAACGACATTCAGAAGATTCTTGACGATATTGACGAGCTTCGATATTCGCCTGACGAAGAGCGATACCGCGAAGAGGATGAATACTATCTGGGGGCTATCTGCATCATGCCGCTCCGCGACAGCGACAGTCCCGAGCATGCTCACGACATGGCGCTTCTTGACGGCCAGCAGCGGCTCACGAGCCTCATGATTCTGGCCCGCGTTCTCTATGAACGCGCTATGCGGAGCAAGACTGATGTCCTGCGAAGTTACGGCGCAAATATCGCCTGGATCATGGGGCGGAATCTCGTCTGGAAGCGAGCGTTTCTTTATCAGGAACCCGCAACCCTGCAGCATATCCGTCAAATCTATTTCGCCCTTGACCGAGAATACCGGCAGCTCGAAGCTGACGCGGCGCTCGACGACGCACAGAACGCCGGGGCACTGAGCTTTTACGAAGAAACGCTCCTGCGCGATCTCCGGCGATTTCGCTATATCCTCCTCTCAGGACGGCTTGCCGTCAACGTTCTCCAGAGCCTCAAGGAAGCCGAACAATACTTCCAGGGCGAAAACAACCGCGGACTGCCGATGTCTCTCCTCGACATCCTCAAGGCTTATCACATGCGGTTTGAAACGGCTCCGGATCGTCAAAAGGAAATTCGGCGCATCTGGAGTGCTTTCAATGAATCGCCGCCGAGCGAATCCGACCGCGAAACGCACGATGACGAAGCTTCGAGGGCTGCTGCCGCCAAGCTCGCACAACGGAAGTACGCCGTTGAAGCTCATGTCATCCCGGCGCTCCTGATGCGATGCGACATTGATCCTTGGCCGGAAAGCGCCAATAGTCCTCAGAATGCCGACTTGCTCAAAGGCATCATCGGCACTCATCGGCGCGATCGAATCGTTGACGGGAAACTATCTGCATCGAGCAACCAGCATCTCTTTGACTTGCTTGAACCCGTTCAGACCGGCATAGGCTTCTTCCGGATGCTCGACCAGTACCGCCGCATAGACGAAGCGCTCGACGAGCTCGAGCAAACGGCTTTCAATCCAGCGAGCGGCTTAAAGCTCAATAATGACCAGAGACTCATCCTCCGGCTTGCGCTCATTGCTTGGACTGACCGCTTTGCTCCGCGCACGGCTTTTAACAGCAGCGCCTCATCACATGCCCTTGCCGCTGCGCTCGCAGCGGATGCCGAATTCCGCACATTTGCCCGCCATTTTGCACGCTTTCTCAATCGGCTTCGCAACGCAGATAAGCAGATCCCGGGGGCATTTGACCGGCTCGACAAAGCCGCGCTGCTGCGATGCCTGCGCTATTGGAACGCACGCACGAATCTCATTTTTCTGCCGCACCGTTCAGCAACGCCCGCTGCATGCAAACGCTCGCTGCTTCAGGCGACAACGCCGGAAGCGATGGCGCCCTTCATCAAAAATACGACTTGGATTCAGCGCTATCGGCTTGCCTATGATATGGAGGCCGCTCTCGAGGCATCTGCAGCAGACACTGAGCAAAACACGACAGATGAGGCTTCCGACCATGAATAACACCGCAGCCCAAACGCCTGCTGCCCGTACCCAGCGCTTTTCTTCGAAAAGTCTCAGCATGGGTTCCCTCGGAACCGATCAGGCGCGCTACGTCATTCCGGTCTATCAGCGGCCTTATGCCTGGACTTCCGTGCAGGTGTCGCAGCTGATGCAGGATCTGCTGGACTTCTACCGCAGTCCCGATATTCAGAGCACCTATTCGCTCGGCACAATCGTCTGCGATGAGGAGACGCCCGGCGTTTTCTCCATTCTGGACGGTCAGCAGCGGCTCACGACGATCGACCTCCTGCTCGAGGAAATCAGCCGCCGGCTCGATCGGCCGGCAAACGAGAAGCATAAGCGAATCATATCGGCCTACCGATATCTGAGCGGTATGGAAGCGAACTGCGAGAGTCCGCTGCCGGCCTGCACAGAACAAAGGAACCGCATTGCCGGTGCACTCACCGAATTCATCGAGCGCCAGGGGCTGCGGGAAGATTTGGCGGCGCAGACCTTTCTCAGGGCTTTGGAAGCGTGCATTCACGATCGCGTGAGCATTCGACGCGTCGTAATACCGCTCTCCGACAAGGTCGAAAACGAAGCCCCTGCCATGTTTGAAATCATCAATATGCGCGGGCAGCAGCTCTCAGCACTCGACATTCTGAAGTCGCGTTTGCTGTCGCGGTTCAGCGAAAAGGACCGCTTCGGCCGAGCGTTTTTTACGCACCTCTGGCGCAGCACCGATGAGCGTCTGGTTTCCCCGACTGAAGCTGCCAAAGGCTACGACCTGAAGGGGTGGCATTCGGGTCAAGTCTCCGCATCGGGTTCCAAGGATGAAACCGATGACACGCCGATCTCCGCCGCGCTGACGATCGATGAGATTATTGCCAGCGCAGACGAAGCGCTGCTCGAATTGGGTGACAAAAAAGGACGGACCGACAAACCGCCTAAGCGCGAAACGGATCAGCCCCCAGCGGATGATGAAGGGAGCCGAGAACAATTCGTTCCGCCGATTGACATGATGAACATGCTCGTCATCGCCAATGAGCTTTTCAAGTACGACAAAGCCAGAACGGCCGCTGCCGGAAACGGCCCGCTGCCCGCCTACGAAGCGCTGGCAACCACGAACTTTGACAGACGGTTCGATCATATTGTGCAGGCCGAGGCGCCCGGCACAGCCGATGTATGGCGCCTGATGGGAGCGCTCTCGCTCGTCCTTCAGACGGTCGGCACCTGGGGGCGCTATCGTCAGAGAGAGAATGAGGCATTTGAAGGCGCCCCCAATGCTTTCAATCAGCTGATTCAGACCTTTATGGCCTCGGGCGGCTTCAGCGCTTCGGGGCAATACTGGCTCCTCGTGCTTTCGGCGACAGCGCTGGAGATGAGTCTAGGGACTGACGGCAAACTGCCCGACAGCCCAGAAGCTTTCCTCGCCATGAAAAAGCCCGCATTTGCGAAGATCCGCAAGATTGCTCAGCTTCGACTGCTCGCCTGGGCCTACCGCGCCGCAGAGGCCGGTCAAGCCCGAGGAGCCGAAGGCGTATTTAAACTGACAGCAGAAACACCCTCAGAAAACACAGCCCAAACCCAGCTGCTGGCTGCGCAAGCTTCCGTTGAAGCCGCTGCGCCCGGGTGGCATTACCACGACGGCACCCTCTCACAGTTCGATCTTTTCCTGACGGATTACGTGCTCTGGGTCGACGGCCACACTGGCGGAAACCGCCCTTTTGCTGCTCTGAAGCGTGCTATGGATGCTTTTGCAGACAAGGCTCAATCCCCAGAGGAGACTGAACTGGCCGGTGCCTTCCGAGCATTCAATTGGAAGGCCTTCAAAGAAAAGGCCCGAACGCTGCGCATCGTTGCCCGAAGCGACATCGAGCATTGGCTGGCCCGCAACCGCGCTGATCTTGGGAAGGATGCCGACGCCGCCCGCGAAGAGCTTCTTCGCCGACACGGCTTTGGCAACCTCGCGCTCATCAATGAGAGCGACAATTCCTCTCTGGGCAACGGCTCGCCCGCCGGCAAGGCGGAGCTGGTCCTTAAGCGCATGTCTAATCCCACGCCGAAACTCCTTTGGCTCGCCGTACTCAGTCAGCAGTTCCCGAATCTGGACGGGCAGCATGTTGAAGGGCTCACAGAGCTCTGGGCCTCCTATATCGGCGAATTTTCTTTCGGGTGATGCGCTGCACCAGCGGACCTCCGCTGCAGCGCTTCGCCAAATCCGCTGTCCAACAAGAGATTAGACTGATTTTTTCATTCAAAGGTAAAACCACACCATGTCATTTGACGCCGCCTATGCCGCTTTGAAAGCACAGCATTTGGAAGACCGTGTCCGCCGATTCCCCGGATCCAGTGCAACCGTTGCCTTGGCTGCTCAGGAGCTGGGAACCGCTGAAGGCGCAATTGCCAAAACCATGGCGCTCCTGGGACCGGACGGCCCCATCCTGGTGCTTGCTGCCGGCGACCGAAAGATAGACGGCGGATCTTTCAAACGCACTTTTCACTTTAAGCCCAAGTTTGTGCCGGGAACCGATGTTGAAGCGCTGGTAGGACACGCACCCGGCGGCGTCTGTCCGTTTGGCAGGCATGACGGCATCCCGGTCTGGCTTGATCGGTCGCTCCTCAGTCACGCCGAAGTATGGCCGGCCTGCGGCGATGACGCTTCAGGCGTGCGCTTGACGCCCGAAGAGCTTTATCAGGCCGCTGGCGCCGTCGGCTGGTGTGAAGTGACCAAATCAGCTCTCGCCAAAACGGCTTAACTTTCTGCTGCTGAAAAACATACGGGGACACACGCGAATGAGTCCGAAAGGACGCATCCCATCGCGCCAAACCGGCATTGCGGCCTCCCGCCAGGCAGAGTTCAATTTCTTGCCGGCATTGAACTCAACGCTCTGGCGGCCCAAGCTTTAGGGGACGAAAACGACCTCTTCAAGCTTCGGAATCGTCTTGATCATGCCCTTTCCAATCATCCAGTCGGCAGTGCGTTTGACGTCCGCAGCAGACGGCAGCGGCGGCAGACCGTCCGCTGTGCCGAAATGCGCATAAGTCGGCATCTTATAGGCCGAAGCAGCCGCTTTCGTCAGCAGGCTCTTTTTCACCATCAAGGCACGGAACTTTTCCGGATCGCTTTCAATGGCCTTAGCCGCATCGGCAAGCGCTGCGCGGAAGGCGGCTGCCGTTTGCGGTGTGACGGCGGCCTTGCGGAAGGCAACTACCGCGAGCGGCTCAGCGAGCGTACGGTCATCCCAAAGTGCTCTGCCGCCCTTCGATTCCACCAGGCTGCAGAGGGGCTCGGGCAGCAGCGCCGTTTCCATTTTGCCCGCGAGGAGCAGCTGGAGACGAATGGGAATCTGCCGAACTTCGACGCGTTTCATGGCGGACGGAGGCAGCCCCGTCGTCGCTTCCATGCGGTCAAGCAGGTAATCGATGATGGTCGAAGCACTCATGGCCGTATCCGTACCCGGATGCGTCTTGATGTCTTCGAGTGATGTCAGGTTCGAACCCGGACGAGTGACCAGCGCAAAATTGCGCTCGGCCGGATTGGCATACGTCACCGTCGCCGCTACAGCCTGCGGCGCACCGGCAGCATTCTGCGTGAACACGTTGATGAGGTCGCCGTAATGCCCTGCGAGCTCTCCGGCCCGCATAGCTGCGCCGATTTCAATGGCCGATTTAAATGGCAGGAGCTGGATGCGCAGCCCCCGGGACTCGAAGAACCCTTCTGACTCGGCCGCATAAAGCAGCACGGAATCGGCCGCCGGCAGCACGCCGATCTTCAAGAGCGGCTCTTCTGCAGCTAACGAAAACGGTGAAACCATCATCCCCGCGGCAAAGCAGAATGCGGCGGTCCGGATGCCGAAAGTGCGGCGATTCATAAGGACAAAGTCAGTGGCCATGGCGAAGGTTCAAAGCTCAAACAAATCGGATGAAAAACCTAACGATTCACTATTGTACACGTGCACAATTTAATGATGTATTAAAAAGCCCGCCGCCGAGCATGCGTGCGGCAGCAGGCTTTCTGCGGCATCCGGAACGGATTTATCAGAAGCGCTTCTTCTTTTTAGGCGCCTCGCTCTCGGGTGCTTTCTCAATCGCAGTGAGGTGCGTGGTGACGGCGCCCGGCACTGCCGAAGAAGCTTTGAGCTCGGCTTTGAAAATCGTCCCTGAAAGCGTCAGGACTTCGCCGTCTTTAAGTGAAGCGCCGCGGGTGATCTGCACCATAGCAGCCGCAATCATCTGGGCGCGAATGACGGCAGGCGCATCGGGACTCTCAAGAATCTCAAGATCGGGACAGGCAAAGCGGTCAAGTCCGAGCGTATAACCGCTTAACGGCGCATCTTCTTCGCGCTGCCAAAGGCCAAAGAAGACGATGTTGAAGATCGGGAAAGCCGTCTCAGAATGCTGCATCGTGAGCACATCGCTGCGGAAGCGCTCGGGCTCAAAGAGACGGCCGGCCGAGTTGATGGCGCTCACATTGGGCTGACGCGTGAGCGACCCCAAAATCTTCATGGCCGTACGGGCATTCTCAACGAGCGTCGCCTCTTCGGCGACCACTGCAAGGGCGAGATAGGCCAGGTGCGTTGATGCCATTTCCTGCGCGTCCGGCCAATCCGGACAGTTTTTAGCCTGTTCGTCTGCGGCATTCCTAGGAACGGGGTGTCCCTCAAATCCAATCACCACAAGGGAACCGTTCACGCGAAAAAGCCACGGTTCACGGAAATCCGTCGGAACCGGTTCGGCTTTGATATTCCAGTCCAGATCGAGCTGCGCCGCCAGACGCTCCGGCTCCCATGCCGGCACACGCAAAAGCGCCAATGCCGTAACAGGATGCTCCGCAGGTTTGAATGCACTGGCGTGAACTTCGGATTGGGAATGTTCGGAGAGCTGAGACGGCGCTTTGTCAGTCATGGATGATCAATGAGGAATGAAGAGAAAACCGCATTATACGGGCGAATAACCGGCCTCACGCTCAAACATCATCCGACTGAAAACACAAAAAGAAATGAAGAGAATTTCAGCCTGCTTTCATGGACAGCAGAAAAAACCGTTTTATGACAAACAAAAGTAAACAAATACGTTTTAACTGAAAACACATATTTCCTTCAAAGAATTTTCATAGACCCAGTTGATAACGTAATGAACAAAATAGTTAGTTAGATATCAATATATTGGTTATTTGTTGTTTTATTGCACAGTTGACCATATTTTTTCCTTGTTTTCCTTTAAAAGGTGACAAAAATCTAGGGTATTACCAAATTTTGTAATTTTATTGAGTTAATTTATAGGCTGTTCGGCGGCATTCAATACCGAGCAGGTATAGGGTGAGCTGACAATGGCATTTACAAAATGCTGTTTTTTTTGATCCGTGCGGCCAGTCCATTTCAAGACTTTCGACTGCACACGGACCAACTAGCTCTAGAAGGTTTTAATCATGAAAAAGACTCTCGCTGCGCTCGCCGTTCTCGGCGCTTTTGCGGGCAGCGCTGCTGCTGCCGATGTTCAGCTTTATGGTGTGGTCGATGAAGGCCTCATCTACACCAACACCAAAGTTACTGACGAAAAATCCGTCGATCAGCTTCAGCTCAAATCCGGCCGCAACCTCGGCTCCCGCTGGGGCCTGAAGGGTTCGGAAGACCTCGGCAACGGCTATAAGGTCGGCTTTAAGCTCGAAAGCGGCTTTGAAGCTGACAGCGGCACGCTCCAGGAAAACCGCCTCTTCCGCCGTGAAGCCGGTCTGACGCTCTACGGTCCTTTCGGCTCCTTGGGCTTCGGCCGTTTTGGCGGCATTGCCTCCGCAGCCGGCACGTATGACCTCATCGGCTACGTCGAATCCTTCGACGGCGGCGACAACAATGTTTGGGGCTTTGCCTCCTCGTCCCGCTACGACAACGTCGTGGCCTACCAGACCCCGCGCTTTGCCGGTCTGCAGCTGACGGCCCAGTACTCCTTTAAGACTGACAGCACGGCCAAGAACGATACGGCGGCGGGCTTCAGCGGCGACGAAGGCACCTCGGCCGCCAAGCGCTATGCCTCGATCGGCGTGAGCGGCGATTACGGCGCGGCGCAGTTTGCTGCCGGCTATGAACTGACGAAGTACGGCGCCAATGTGTCCGGTACCCGTGAAGTCGCTGACAAGGACGGCTCGCTCTTCTTCGTCGGCGGCAACTATAACTTTGAAGTGGTTCGCGTCTACGCCGAAGCCCAGTACTTTGAAGGTCTGTCAAGCACTAACACTGCTTACGATGGATTCAAGGCAGGCAATCTTTTGTCCGACGGCTTGAAGGGCTACGGCCTCCATCTCGGCGCCAAGGCCCCGATTGCGGCCGGCACTTTGACGGCCGGTCTCTATTACGTCGATGCCAAGGAAGACTTGACCACGGCAGCTGATCAGGACTTCAAGTACTACGGCGTTTCTGCCCGCTACGTCTACCCGCTCAGCAAGCGCACGAGCGTCTACGGCGGTGCCGGTTATGGCCAGACCTCTGTCGACAATGCTGCGGCAAACGGCTCTGACGAAGACACCAAGCTGGTGCAGGCTTACGTCGGTTTGTCCCACACGTTCTAATGCGAATGTGAGCAGTCTTCCTCTGGGAGACTGCTGCCGCCTATGAAGTCGAACGCGGTGCCTCTCAATATGAGAGACACCGCGTTTTTGTAAAGAGTCGGCGTTAGTTATTGACGGATGCCTTGCTGCATGCAAATCACCGCCCCAAGGCTAAGCGTCTTTATCAGGCCTTTTTGCGGCAGCAGCGCTTGGCGCCGGCCGTCTTTTCTTCTGCCTTGGCATCACAGGCCTCCCCTGCATGCGCATCGGAGCGCATCGCGCGAAGGAACCACAGATCCTTGGCGAATCCGGCGAGATAGCCTTCAAACGTACCCTGCACCTGGAAATCATCCGCCTCAGCCGCGGCATCACGAATTTCGCGGGCCAGCTTCGCGACCTTTTCCATATCGGCCTGAACGACAGCGACGGCTTCGCAGCAGGAGAAGACTCGCGAGGGCAGTTCTTCAATCACAGAAGTCTTAAGCGATTCGGCGATCGTGGCAACCGGCATTTCGCCGCGCATCTTCAGAATTTCTGCTGTTTCGTCATACTGTTCAGCGGCACGGTCATAAAGTGATTCCGTGTATTCATGGATCCCCTTGAAGAGATGACCTTCCACATTCCAATGAATGTTGTGCAGCTTCACATTCCAAACGGCCAAAGTTGCGACGTAAGCATTGATTTTTTCGGATTTCATCATGTCAAATTCCTTTCGTTAGCAATCGCCAAATCCATGGCGATTTGTTTTATCTATTGCTAGCCTTCAATATATAGCAGTTTGTTATTGTTGTCAAGCTCATATTAGTTATTTTCTATGATGAGTTGTCAGCAGACTTTACGGACTGCCGTCTAAATCGCAAAAGAGAAGTCTCATGGCGCACGAGAACTTCTTCCCTGCTCGAAAGGACGACCGCACAGTGTAGGATTAGGTAAAAACCTGAGACCGCCGCCCGCTCGATTGGATTTGTCCCCATATAAAGAGCATTCGAGCCGTTGAACGCTTTGACTGCGTGAAAAACGGCTCTATCGCCGCAACACAGACAGCGGCTTAAGCCGAGGACGCCTGCGGTCTCAAACGTGCAATCAAAACAGCGAATGACCACGAATACGACATTTAATAAAGACGCCGAAGAGCGGCTGAATGATCCTGCCGATCAGCCAAACACCCGAGCCAACGCCTGCCTAGAGACCCGCAAAGCACTTCTCGCCGCAACGCCGGAACGATTTGCCGTGGGCAGCCGCGCGGTGAAGCTCTCTGAAGCTGCCCGCTTGATGCGCAGCCTCAATGCGCTTCCCTTTCATGACATTGAGCCGACGATCCGTGCGGCTGGAATCACCGAACAAGAAGCACTTTCGGGGTGCGATGAGCTCTCAGCCGCTTTGGGCGGCGTTCTGCATGCCGCAGCGAAACGTACGATTGAGCTCCCCGAATGGAGTGCGGGTCAGTTTGCTCGGCTCTGCAGTTCAGCCGACTGCGCCCAAAAGTCGTCCGCAGAACCCGCCGTTTCCGGCGCCTCACTCACCGTCGCCGGCAACATTGATATTGAGGGGCTGACGACCAAGGCTGCCATGGAACTGCCTGAGCAGCCCTGTCTGCGTTCTGCTGCCCCGGTCAAAAGCCTTTTGGAAGGCGGCGCCCTCCTTTCTGCCGTTGCGCATGCCGGAGAGTTCCTTGGACTCCTTTCGCCTGATGCGCCGGGCCGCTCCATTATGGGCGGACATCCGGTCAATGCGCTCAATGGGGAATGGCGCACCGGGGGTGCTGCCGCAGCTGCAGCAAACCTCGTGGCTGCCGGCGCCTCTGCCGGCGCACTCGTATTAGGACGGCCTTCCGACGCCGGCGAATCGGCGATTCGCGCCGGGGTGTCCGCTTTCCGCCCTGCCCAATCCTTATTTAATTCGCAGGAAGGCTTTGCCTCCAGCTGGCGCTTTGACGGCTGGAGCGGCATTGCCCGCCGCGCGCGCGATGCTTTTGCCATCGCCTGGACAGCATCCGCGCATGAGGGTGTCGATCCGGATTCGGGGATGGGCCGCTGGCAGTATCCGGGCTTCATTCCAACCTTGATGTCTAAGCCCGCTGTGGCGAAATGGCGTCAAGCGGTCCTAGAGCCTCGCCGAATTCAAAAAGCGGTGATCGCCGTGAGCGACGAATGGCAGTCTCCCAAATGGGTGAACAAAGGCCGGGAACTGGCGGCGGCACTTGAAAAGCGCGGCGTTGCCGTTGAGCTCTCGCCGTCGCTGCCTGAGGACGCCGCTATTGTTGACTGGATGACATGGCTTGAGCTTGAACCGCAGCTCGAAGACTTCCTGACTCGGCGGTACGCACTGACCGGCACGTTTGACCTGGCACAGCTCCTCATGATGCTCACGCTCTCCGACCGCCTGAAGCGGGACGGCTGGAGCCGCCGGCGCATGGTGCAGCTCATCAAGCGCAATGTCTTTCTCATTTCGCCCTACGGCGCGCAGATTGCCCGCACAGCGCTTCCGCCCGTGCGTGACTTGCTCATGCCCGAATTCACCGGAACCGATAAGGCCGACGTACTCATCTGGCTGGGGGCGCCCAAACCCGTTGATGCCAGCGGCTGGCCTTTTGCCGCCCTTCCGCTGAAAGCAGACCCGGCCGCAAAGTGTGTCCGCGGCGCCTTTGTCATCGGGCTCCCCGGTGAAGAAGCTGCGGTGCTCGCCGGTGCGGAACTCCTTGAAGCAGTGCGTGAAGAAGTGTTCGGCGCGGAAGATTTTCATATCTCCACCGAACCCGCGCCCGAAGACCTTCCGGCTGCGCGGCTCCCGACAGACTCTGACCAGACCGGCGAGCGTCAGGATGCCGGTGCAGCAGATTCTGCTCAAGAAGAAAAACCCAATACGCGTCTTTTCGACGATTTGGCGGCGGCCGATCTCGGTGCACTCGCACATGCAGCCTGGGATGCTGAAAAACAAGGTGCCAAAGTTTCTGTGCTCGATGCAGAGACGGGAGCGCCGCTCACGATCGAGGATTTCGAAGCCAAGCTTAACGAGCTGATTGAAACCTTCCGCAAAGCTGCTGCGGATGCGGACGATGACGACGATGCTTCGGACGATGCCGACAATGACGAAGAAACGCCGCAGCCGGCCCAAAGCGACGATGCGGCAGAGAACCTCATCGAGATTGCCTCTCCGGCATCGCTCGCGCTGGCAGCAAATGAAATCAACGCGATAAAGGCCGCTGAAACTGACGCCCAAGCGGCTGAACCTTCCGCAGCCCCTGCCGAGCCCGCACTGTCGGCAGAAGACCGCGCATGGCTCGACGCCTTTTTCCCCGGCGCCGCTGCCAAAGCACCGGAACTCGCTAAAGTTGAGTTCCTCCGACGTTTTCTCAAGGAACCGATGCCGGATCTGTGGACGCCGTCAGACAATCAATGGATCATCGCATGGGTGAAGTTCTGGCTCTTCCGCCACGACGCCAAGAAAGTCGAACGGGCCATTGATCGGATTCCGGAAGTGCACCAAACTTTCGAGACGCGCGAGCAGCGCGTCCTCGGACTCTTCCTCAAGTCCGACATCAAAGCCGCTGCTGCCGCAGCCCAAGCCATTGAGCCTCAAAATGCCGAAGAAGCGGCAGTGAAGGAATGGATGCTCGGCATGAGTGCTCAGCGTCAGGACGACGATGATGCGGCCATTGAACACTATCAGCGTGCCCGAGCATTGAGCTCGACGATGACGGCGGCGAATTTCCCACTTGCTCAGGCGCTCCTCAAGAAATACGGCTCCGACCATCCGCAGTATCAGGAAATTCGCAAGGCGCTGGAGTCTGAAGCCCCTACCGGGCTGCAGCTGCTGCTCTCCGAAGAGGAACGTGTGCGGCGCGCGAGCAACTTTGAAAAGGAGCTCCTTCCCGCACTTAAACCCGGCGTTTTCAGCGCAGAACTGCTGCTCGCACCCGCACAGCTCGTTTTCGACAAGAAACTCTTCTCTGAAGAACTCTGGAGAGCGTGGAACTTGGCCGTCACCGACCGCACGCCTGATGACCCGGATTGTTTTACGCTGCGCATCGGCACGCTTGAGGGCTCTATCCGGCTGATCCATGAGCGCCTCAACAGCACGTCACTGGCAACTGCGGCACGTAAGAGCCCCTTTACACGGAGCGCCGAAACGCTGCTCCTCTGCCATGCGGGTTATTTTGCTGTAGAACTGCGGGCAAACCCAACCGAAGCCGTCGAAGCTGCCACCTTCTTCGCGCAGATTTTGGCCGCGCTCTGCCGGACAGCCGAACCGCTGGGCGTTTTTGCGCTCGAATCACTCCAAAAACCGGGTTTTTACATTGAAGCGGCACAGCCCGCCAAACACGGTCAAATACCCATCCTCTCCGTGATTCGCGCAGGCGTCTCCACAGACTTCGGCGAAGACTACATCGCAACTTATGGTCTTGGGGCATTCAGTCAGCCTGAACTTGAAGTCGATCTGGGGAGCTTCCCGACGCAGGCGGGCGCAATGCTCACCTTCGGCATCATCGAGCGAATTCTCGCCGGCCATTTCACAACTGAAGCCTCATCGGTGCGCTTCGGTGTTGACCAAGACAACCTCGAGCAGCGAAACATACTGCGGGCGCCAGGACGCGTCGTTGAAGGCGAAGCCTTGCGGCTGGTTCTGCCAGGCGAACCAACGAATGATTCGGAACTGCCTCAGGCGTAGTTCTTTAAGCGTTTAGAAAATGCCTGTCCCCGTGATCTGATTCGCTCAGTTTACGGGGCATTTCTTATTTGTTGCAAATATGCAACTACAACATAATAGTTATCATCCGTTTTCTAAGTAGCTGACATTTTTGTGTTTTTGAATACAGCCCATAAAAATATCGGATTACAGCAATAGGAACTTGTTTAAATTCAATGTGTACACCTACATTTCTTCGGCTGGCAGACCACATTCAGACGGAATCAATGCCTCGAAGCAGATGCAGTTAAGGTGTTCCTTGAGAAGCGGCGCCCCCGTCTGACGGTGCTTCAAATCAAACAAACTAAAGGCTCTGAAATGTTTAAGAAGACTCTCGCCGCCGCTGCTTTGCTCGGCGCTTTTGCTGGTTCCGCCGTCGCCGCTGACGTCACGCTTTACGGCGTCGTCGACTACGGTTTGCAGTACACCCATGTGGATTCCGACAAGGCTAACACCGACGCCGTCGATAACTTCCAGCTCTCTTCGGGCAATCAGTCCGGCGCTCGTTTCGGCCTGAAAGGCTCAGAAGATCTCGGCAACGGCGTAAAGGCCGGCTTCCATCTGGAAAACGGTTTCTCTGCCGATACCGGTTCGCTCGCTCAGAACAGCCGCCTCTTCGGCCGTGAAGCCCGTCTCTTCGTGAACGGCGCTTTCGGTGAAGTCGCTTTCGGCCGCATGGGCACCCTTGGCTCCGCCAACGGTACTTACGGTCTCCTTGGCAACCTGTCGCCCTTCGGTGCTTCGTGGGTTGGCGCGGTTGAATATTCCACCTACTATGTTGGCGGCATCCGTGCTGACAACACGGTCACCTACAAGACCCCGACGTTTGCCGGCGTGACGGTTTATGCCCAGTACTCGTTTGAAACGAATACCAAGCAGGAAGATAACCTTGACGCCACTGAAGGCAAGGCCAGCGCCAACCGCTACTACGCCTTGGGCGCCACTTACAAGGCCGCCGGCTTCGATCTCGCTGCTGTCGTCGACAGCTACAACTGGTCCAGCACTTTCACCTCGGACGACCCCGATCTGGATGACGGCCTTACGGTTACGCTGGGCGGCTCCTATGACTTTGAAGTCGCCAAGGTCTTCCTGAGCGGCCAGTACTTCGACAATATGATCGGCAACGATAAGTCTCAGCCCGGCTCGGATCCCGTTGACGCAGGCAAATCTGACTCGTTCTATTCGTTCAGCAGCTATTTCGGCAATCAGAACCCCATCGAAGGCTATGCCCTTCAGGCTGGCGTGAGCGCACCGGTTGCCGGCGGCACGGCTATGTTCGCAGTCGGCTACACCGATGCTGAAGAAGCCAACTCCAAAGCCAATCAGGCAAAGATCGAATTCAAGCGTATCGGTACGTCCGTGGGCTACACCTACAGCCTGAGCAAGCGCACGAATCTCTACGGTGTCGCGGCCTACTATCGTGACAGCGTGAAAAATGAAGGACATACGGCGGGTAACGACCGCGATCCTTCAACGGTCACCGTCTACGCCGGTATCCGTCACACGTTCTAATTTGCGCGGATGAAGTCCTAAAAACTTCTCTGCTGCTGAATTAGTGAGAGCCTCTCAGCTTTCGGGCTGGGGGGCTTTCGCGTTTTGACTGGGCGGCAAACGCAGATTCTGCAATTCGAATTAAATGAACATGCTTCCCATTCGCGCATTTCATATATGTGTCAAATCCGCAACAAATGCGTTCACGCCGTCCTTAAAAAATATGAAATATGTGTTTTTAAATGAATTTATTAGAAATAGGGGTTATTCCTTAAGCAGTCCGATGCTGACTGCGGCTACAAATATCCCATCCGTTAATGGCTGAGCGGCTTGCCGTCCAAATTTCAGGCCGCTGAACCAGTGATTGATGCCGTGCAAAAAATCATCAATCGACGGAACGTTGTGACTCTCGGTGCGTGCAAACCGATAGTGATGACTTTTGAGATCTCAGATCTCTTCACGTAAAAAAAGGCTATGAAAATTATGTTTAAGAAGGCTCTTGCCGCGGTCGCCCTTCTTGGCGCCTTTGCCGGCTCTGCTTTCGCTGCCGATGTGACCCTTTACGGCGTTGTCGACGAAGGTTTCCTTTATACGCATAAAGATGCGGACAAAACCGGTATTGATGCCGTTGACAAACTCGAACTGAAAAGTGGTATTCAGGCCGGCTCCCGCTGGGGGCTGAAGGGCACTGAAGACCTGGGCAATGGCCTCAAGGTTGGCTTCATCCTCGAAAGCGGTTTCAACGCTGACGACGGCACGCAGACTGTTTCCGGCACGATGTTCAATCGTGAAGCTTCACTCAATGTCATGGGGCCCTTTGGTCAGTTGAGCCTCGGCAAGATCGGCGCAATCACTCAGGGCACGTCGTCCTGGGGTAAGGTTGGTGCCGTCAGCGCCTTTGGCACTTCTTACGGTGCCGCCAATGTCGGTAACGCTACGAACGTGTTTGCGGCCACTGTCGGCGTGATGGACAACACCATTGCTTACCAGACTCCGAAGTTCGCTGGCTTTACGGTCTATGCTCAGTACTCCATGGGCTCCTCCAAGGCTGCATCTCAAAACGCAGAGGGCAAATGGACTCAGACGATGGTCGAGAATGAATCCTCAACCGATCGTTACTATGCCCTTGGCGCAACCTATGCGAACGGCCCGGTCAATCTCTATTTTGCCGTTGACTCGGTGAATTACGCTTCATACTTTGATAAGAGTGGCACTGGCACGCCTGCGCCTGAAACAAACGTTACGAAGGACGTGGATGACAGTCTGACGGTCGCCTTCGGCGGCAGCTATGACTTCAGCGTGGTCAAGGTTTTCGCCGGTGCACAGTACTTCGACGAAGTCCTCGTTAGCAAGGTTAGCGGCCTGTCGAATGTTGGTTTGGATTCGCTCGGCAAGATGAAAGGCTACGCCCTTCAGGCTTCCGCCAGTGCTCCTCTCGCCGGCGGTACGGGTTACTTTGGTGTCGGTTACGTTGATTCTTCTGAAGCCGACAGCGTTGTCACCGGCAAGGAATTCGACCTCAAGTACTATGTGGCCTCGGTGGGTTACAAGTATGACCTGAGCAAGCGCACCAATGTATATGGCGTTCTTTCTTATGCCAAGGGAGAACAGGACATTGCAACACCTTCCGCGAATTTTGATTACTCGGATCGTAAGCCCTCCATGGTTGGCTTCGGTGTTGGTCTGCGCCACAACTTCTAATCTCAAAAAACTCATCTGAAACTTTGTTGTTCATGACTTAGTTTTCGGCTGATTCGAGATTGAAAGCCCGCCTGGGTTCCCACGGCGGGCTTTTTGCATCCTGCGAAATCTCTCTAAGTCATTCAGGTCAGACTAGAGCTCACCAGCGAGATCGTTTTCTTCAGCCGTCCCCTCATCAGCCGCTAAGCCGTGCGGACCTACAATAGCTTCAAAGAAGTGCTTTCCTAGAGGACTCCCCATGCGCATTCTGCTCGTTGAAGACGATCCAATGATTGCCGACGCCGTTAAATCCGCGTTGGCCGACGAAGCCCATGCCGTTGACCATGTGTCTTCAGGGCGCACTGCGCTCACTCAGCTCGGTCTCTCTGACTATCAGCTTGTTCTTCTCGACTTGGGCCTTCCCGGATTGGATGGGATGTCGGTGCTTCGCACGCTGCGCGGAGAGGGGTCAGCAAAAAACGACATTCCCGTCATCATCCTCACAGCTCGCGACGCACTCGAAGACCGACTGAACGGTCTGGACGCCGGTGCGGATGACTATCTCGTTAAGCCCTTTCACATGAGTGAACTGCTCGCACGCATGCGCGCAGTGATGCGCCGGCGCAATGGCGCTGCCGCCAATGTGCTCTCCAATGGCGACCTCTCGCTGAGTGAAGCGGCCAAGACGGTCGAACGCGCTGGCCAAACCTACACGCTCACCAAGCGCGAATACGCACTCCTCTCAGCCCTCCTCGCCCGCCCGGGCGCCATTCTTTCGCGCCGTGCGCTTGAAGACCGCATTTATGCCGTTGGCGAAGAACCCGACAGCAATGCCGTGGAATATCTCATTCACGCCCTGCGCAAAAAGCTCGGCGCAGATGCGGTAAAGAATGTCCGAGGCCTGGGCTGGATGGTTGCCGGCCGCGACGCCAAACCCGAATAAGGCAGGAGCAATCCTCATGGCACGCATTCCGCGACGCTTTTCCGCTGCGGTTTCCCAAGTTCAGGATAAGCTTGGCGGTTTCTCTGAGCGCTTCACGGCCTCAAAGAAACCGCAGTCGGCTGCTGAGAGCGGTGCCGGCGATTCCGCCCCGCAGAGCAACCGTACCAGTGAGGGCGGCGCCAATCTTTGGCAGTTCACAAAATCGTGGTTCGCGAAGTTCTTTCGCCCGGACAACCCCTCCATCACGCTGCGCGTCAGTCTCTCGAGCGCTCTGGTGGTGCTTCTCTTTTCACTGACCTCCGGCGCCATCACGTTTGCCGTCTCCTACGAGCAAGCTCAGGAAGCTCAGGATGAGCGTCTGGAAGAAGTTGTCGGCATGCTTGCCCGCACCAAAGCTGCTTTCTCACGCCAGCCGCCCTCTTTCCAAGCGTTCTTCATGGATGACGATGTCTTTGAGCGCCAATGGCTGCTTAACGAAGACGACCCCAGAGCCGGACTGCCCGCCGGCTCCGACGTCATCATCCAAACGCTGCATAAAAACGGCCGAGCGGTGCATGCCCGCTTTCGGAATTTTCTGCCCGACGGCTATCACACCATGACGCTGCGCCACCGTCAGGAGTACCGCATTCTGCTGCGAACGCTCAAAAATGGTACCCACGTCATTGCTGCGGAACGCACCTCCGCCGTCTTCAAAGCAGCGACCGACAACAGCTTCAACCTCGTCATTCCGCTCACGCTTTTATCGCTCTTCCTCGGTTTTGCCATCGGCTGGATCGTCTGGCGTACGATGCGCCCTGTAAAAACACTGGCCCGAGAAATCGGTGAACGTAGCGGTCAGACCTATGCGCCGGTGAGTGAATGCGGCGTGCCGAATGAAATTCTGCCGCTCATTACTGCCTTTAACGGACTCTTGAAACGCGTTGATGCGCTTCGAGGTCAAGAAGCCCGCTTTGTTGCAGATGCAGCACATGAACTGCGCTCCCCCCTCACCGCACTGTCGCTGCAGGCCGAAGCGCTGGAAAAAACCGATCTTTCTGCAGAAGCACGCGAAAAAGTGCGGACACTGCGCTCCGGTATTGATCGTGCTGTGAGGCAGGTGAGCCAGCTGCTCGCTTTGAAACGGGCGCAAGCCGGCGCGGCTGCGCCCAATGCTGAAGCGGCAAATGCCGCTCCGCCCCATGCTTCCATTCCGCAGACCATTGGCGAAGCCGTCGAATCCGTCTATTGGGAAGCTGAGCGCCTGGGCATCACGATTGAAGTCGAAGGGCTTGAAGACTTGCCGGCCAATGCCGATCCATCGTTTCCCATGAAGCCTGACGACCTCTTCACGATTCTGCGCAATCTTTTGGAGAACGCCGTACGCTACTCGCCCAAAGGCGGCACCGTCACGGTCAAGCTGGCTCAAATCGAGCCGCCGGTGCTCTGCGTCATGGATGAGGGCCCCGGCATTCCTGAAGAAGACCGTGCCCGCGTTCTGGAACCCTTCTACCGTCGGCTCGGCACCAATGTGTCCGGTACCGGCTTGGGTCTGGCCATTGTTAAAACGATCTGTGACCGGTGGAAACTTAACCTGATGCTCTCCGACGCTCGCCCAGAAAATCAAGAAGCGCCAGGGCTCTGCGCAACGCTCAAACAATCGTAAACCATTCGCTGCCCGTCTCGTTTAGCCGAGCGGTCTGCTTATGGCTTCCGGCAATAGCGGTCGTCTATTTATACGCCGTCTTTTATTGATACAAATTAGCAAACTAAATCAAGTTCGCATCCGCTCGGTTCATCCGTATGATGACGTTCCCTCGTACCTTCTATTCAAAGGACTATGACGTTCCCCAACGAGAAGACACCGGCTGCAGCATCCAAGACAGCAGCGGCGCCCGCAGATGCCGCAGCCGCTCACAGCAAGACTGGTGCTAACGCACCTGCAGCCTGTGCCGGCTGCGTTCATGATGACCCGCATGCCGACCGCACCTCTACGCCCTGCACGACTGCGACCCGACGTTTGGCCGATGTGAGCCGAACCTTTAATCAATGGCTCACCTATGGTCAGGCCGCAGCGCTGATTGCGATCGCTGTCGCCGCCATCGGCGGCATCGGTCAGGCCGGCTGGGAAATGATTGCCGCCCGCTCCATCAGCCTCGGCGACCTGCTGATGCTGTTTCTCTATGTAGAGATCCTCTCCATGGTGAAAGGCGCTGCCTTGGGCACCCGTGAGATTCCAATCCATACGCCGATTGCACTCGCCATCGTGGCGGTTGCCCGCTATATCGTCGTGGATGTGGAGCACATCTCGCCCAACTACATGCTTTTCACTTCGTCTTCCATCCTTGTGCTGGTGCTCGCACTCTGGCTCGTCCGCAAAGCGCCGAATAACGATAATCCTTAAAGACTGATAAAGACTCTGTGAGCCTGATTGCTCAGACGTTCGCAGAGCTCCCAAAAGACAAAGTCCCGAAAGACAACGCATCTTTCGGGACTTTGTCCGCTTCAAAGCCTTCAGCAGCGCCGCAGGCTTTTGCTGAAAATCTTAGTCAACAGCAACCATCACGCTCGAAGCCTTGATGACGGCATAGGCCTTGCCGCCGACCTTGAGGCCGAGGTTCTTAGCGGATGTCGTGGTGATCGACGAAACGATCTTTTCGCCGGCGGCGGTTTCAATCGTGACTTCAGTCGACACCGGGCCTTCGTGAATTTCAACGATCTTGCCGACGAGCGTATTGCGTGCGGAAATCTTCATTTTTGTTCTCCAAAACAAACATAAGTAAGCCCGGGCTTTATCCCGGGCATATCTAAGTATTTTACCCTATATGGCGCCGTATCGAACGGTTTGCAGATGCAAAATCTTCCGTTAGGAGTAACGGCGGCAAAGACCGCGAAGCACCCCTTCAATTTCAAACTGTTCCGTCGACTTCGGACAGATCACCTTGTAGCGGGCCGCTGCATTTTCAGGATGAAGCTCCGGACGGCCGTCAACGATTCTCAAGCGTTTCACCGTGATATTGCCGTCATAGAGCGCAAGCACAATATCTCCGCCGCGAGGCTGAGCATCACGGTCGAAAATCAGCATGTCCCCGTCACTGATGCCCGCATCAATCATCGAATCACCTGACGCCTCCACGATGAAGGTGGAATTGGGCTTGCGAACCAGCCAGGCGCTCAAATCGATATCTTCGGATTCATAATCAGCAGCGGGCGACGGGAAACCGCAGGCCGCACGCATGCCGATCCGCTTCATGCGAAATCGAGCGGGTGAAGCCGCAGGACGATAAATCTGCCCAAAGTCTTCCGGGCGAATCAGTGAAGCATCGATGCCGTCGGCTTCAATCGTCGATTTGTTGGCGCAGCGAACCGGACGAGGCTGCAGCAGATGCTGTTCAACGAGTTCACGCACGAAGCTGCTGCCGCCCTTTTGGCGGCAAAGTTCAGCCATGCTGGGGCGCATGCGAAGCGTAAAGACAACGCTGAAAGGATTGTCAGCCTTAGGGCGGCCGCGCTTACGCTTGGGCGCATCTTCGTCGCGGTCACCGTGCTCCGCAGCGGCCTCTAAAGCGGCTTTGCGCAGGCTGCCCTTTCTCCGCGGCGGCAGCGTCGGCTCGAGTTCACTGAATCCGTCGAGCCCGTCATTTTGATCAGAAATCTCCGAACTGCCCATCGTCTCTGTTGTGCTTTTTGTTTTCAGCATGGCATCCCCTGTAGTCTTTTGAAATGCTTTGATGTTGACGGGTTGAGAGTTCTCTAATTGTATTACATTTCCGCAATATAATAAACGTCTATTTTGCCGGCGAAAGCTTTTCATCCGCTGCCTTTCGCCCGCTTCATCTGTCAACCGTCATGGCTGCTCCCGTCTTTGCGCTGAGACCAGATCTCAAACCTATGCTTAGCCGCATTCCAACAGCAAGCAAAGCCCCGGCAGAAAAGCTGGGGTTTTATTTTTTTAGAAACGACGGATGAGATCCGATGAGTTAGCAATTATGTGATTGAGCCTCTGCTTCCCGCAGAGATATACTTTGGAACCTGCAGGATCATTTCACGATCCTGATCTGCCAATCAATCAGTACTTTCTACTTATCATTTCATTTGCAGATGCTATGACTGCCCCTGTGTTCGCGCTGATTGACTGCAATAAGTTCTACGCTTCCTGTGAGAGGGTCTTCCAGCCGGAACTGCGCGGGAAACCTTTGGTCGTTCTTTCGAACAATGACGGCTGCGTTGTCACGCTCACTGCGGAAGCCAAGGCACTCGGCATCCGCCGCGGCATGCCTGCTTTCCAGATCGCTCATCTGCTGAAGTCCGGTCAATGTGCCTGGAGAAGTTCCAATTACGAGCTTTATGCGTCGATCTCGCGGCACGTGATGAAGATCATCGCCGGCATGACGCCGGCCATCGAGGTTTATTCCATCGATGAATGCTTTGCCGATCTTTCTGGGCTCAATGAACCGCTTACCGACCTCGGCCGCCGCATCAAAGACCGTATCTGGCAGTGGCAGCGCATTCCGACCTGTGTCGGCATCGGAGAAACAAAGACTTTGGCGAAATTAGCCAATCATCTTGCCAAAGCATGGCCAGCATTCGGCGGCGTGCTCAATTGGACAGAACTCGCACCCAGCCGCCGCGAAAAGGCCATGTCAATCACCCCGGCATCGGAGGTCTGGGAAATCGGCGGACGCACTGCTCAAAAACTCACCGGCATGGGCATTCATTCTGTGTTCGACTTTTACGGCATGGATGCATCCTTTGTGCGGCGAACTTTCGGCGTGGTGCTTGAACGCACCTGGCGGGAACTCCACGGCGTGCCGTGCATCCCGTTGGATCCGTCGAGCCGTCCCAAGCTGGAAATCAGCCGTTCACGCTCTTTCGGACACCCAACAAGCGACCTCAATCAGCTGATTTCAGCCGTCTCGACACATCTGGGCGAAGCCGCGCGGCAGCTTCGCCGGCAAAAGAGCCTCGCCGGCGAACTCACGGTCTTCTTTCAAACCAACTTCTTCAGGCCCGATCTGCCGCAGCACAATGCCGCGCCGACGGCACAGCTGCCGCACCCGACAGCTGACACGCTTGAATTGACGCAGGCTGCGGCAAACCTCGTTAAAGCGCATTTCCGCGGGGACTGCGCCTATCAGCGAGCCGGCGTCGTGCTGCAGGATCTGCGCCCCGCATCCGGCACCGTCAGCGCGCCGACGACTGCGGATTTGCTCTTTGATGAAGCGGATACGTCCGACACTGCTTGCGGACGACTGACGTCCTCTGAACTGCGCCGCACCGAACTCATGCAAACCATTGATGCACTCTGCCGCCGCTACAGCTGCGACATTGTGAAGACAGCAAGCTCCAGCCTCGCCGCAGGATGGGAAATGCGCCGCGGGAACTTGTCGCCCTGCTTTACAACCCGAATCGATGAAGTCTGGAAAGTGAACTACGTCGATCAGCGCGAAGAGCAAATGAATGCGGCCGGCGAAAGGCCGGCAGTCAGGAAGCCCGCCGCCTCCTGACTCGCCCGAACGCCGCGTTCACGCATGCCACTCGAGCAGGCGGCCGAAAAACCGCTGAAGTTCCGGCGTCTGAGGATGAGCAAAAAGGGCTTCGCTGGGTCCGGCTTCGACGATTCGTCCCTGATGAAGAAAAGCTGTCGCATCGCAGGCTCGGCGTGCGAAGCCCATCTCATGGGTGACAATCACAAATTCGATGCCTTCACCGCGCAGCTGTGCGGTGAGGTCGAGCACTTCCGCCGTGTACTCGGGATCCAATGCAGAGGTGGGTTCATCGAGCAGCAGCAGCTTCGGGCGCGGAGCCACCGCACGGGCGATGGCAGCACGCTGCTGCTGTCCGCCGGACAGTTCGGACGGGTGCTTATCGGCATGTTCGGCAAGACCAAAATGCGCCAGAAGCTCAAAAGCCCGAGCATCAGCCGCCTCCTTTGTCCATCCGTGTACTTCCCGCAGCACCAAGGCGATATTTTCCTGAGCCGACAAGTGCTGAAAAAGATTGCCCTGCTGAAAAACGTAGCCGAGCGTCCTTCTGAAGGCGATGCATTCGCGCTCCGTCTTCGGCACGAGGCGGCCGTCCATTCGGATGGATCCGGACGTTGCCGGCAGCAGTCCGCCCAACATGCGCAGAAGAGTTGATTTCCCGCCCCCAGACGAACCGATCAGTGCGAGCGCGCTCGTTTCCACCGAAAAAGACACGTCGTCAATAACGTTTTCGCCGCCGAAACGCTTGACCAAATGCTCAAGCTCAACCTTCATAGCGGAACCTCTTTTCAAGAAGCCGGCTCACAAGCGCAACGGGAAGCGTGAGAATGAGATAAAGCACACCGAGGAAAAGGTAGCACTCCACGAGCTTGAGATTGACCGCACTCACTTCGCGCATGGCCTGTGTGAGTTCGACCACAGAAATCATTGAGAGGAGCGACGAATCCTTGATGACCGATGCAAACTGGCCGGCCAGTGCAGGAAGTGTTCTGGCTGCCATCTGCGGGACAATCACAAAGCGCAGCTGCTGCAGCCGCGTGAAGCCCACCGCTTTTGCCGACTCAATCTGAGCGGGATCGATGGAGAGATAACTTCCGCGGATAATCTCTGAAATGTAGGCGCCTTCAAAAACCGAAAGAATGATGACGCCCGCCCAAAAGCGATCGTCAACACCCCATGCTGTCCCTACCAGATAGAAAAAAAGGTAGATCTGCATGATGAGCGGCGTCCCGCGGATAAAGACCACATAAAGGCTCGAGAGGTCGCGAAGCAGGAGCACGCGGGAAAGCTTGGCCGCCGCCGAGAGAATGCCGAGCAGGAGCGAAAGCACCATGGCCGCTGCACTCACACCGATCGTCAGCAGAAAACCGTCCCAGATGCGAATGCGGAAATCAGGCAGAAACGAAAAATCCGGCCGATAGTCAATCTGCGCAAGTGAATACCAGAAAAAGGCAACGACCAGCGCGGCAGCTGCAACAAAGCTAGCCGCCTCCTTCCACGGATGACGGCGAACATCAGATGCATCCGGCTGCCCGCTTTGCTCATCCTCATCGGCAAGCAGCCACGACCAAAGGCAGCGTGCAGTGAAGCCGCTCCTTGTGCGTTCAGCGCCCATTTTTAAGCTGCCCGAATCCTTCTTCACTCAATCTCCGCGCCGATTTGCAGCTGTCAGCGCAAATCGGCTGTGTAAAAACTGAAGTCTACTGGTTTTGAGCGGGCGTCATGTCGAAGAACCACTTAAAGCCCAGTTGGTCGAAGGCCGCTTTTTCAGCCTTCAAATGCTTTTCGGTGAGACGATCAAAACCGCCCTGCTTGCGATAGTCAGCAATAAAGGCATTGAGCGCATTGAGGAGCTTGGCGTCGCCCTTGCGGACGGCAACACCCCACGGTTCAACCTTCTGGAAAGGAATGAAAACGGCTTCCGTCGTCTCCGGGTTCTTCTGCCAGTTGCGGTAAATAGTGAGCTGATCATAGATAAAACCGTCGGCCTTGCCGGTAGCCACTTCCATCACACACGCACTTTCATCAGGCAGCGCCGTCACGGCGGCATTTTTCAGATTGTTTTGTGCATAGAGATAACCGGTTGACCCGATCTTCGCCGCAATGCGGCGCCCCTTCTGGTTGAGATCTTCAACGGACTTAATGCCGCTGCCTTTGTGTGTCAGGATGCCGAGCATCGCGTTGGCATACGGATCGGAAAAATCTACGGTTTTACGGCGCTCATCGGTAATTGTCATCGAACTCATCACCATGTCGACTTTCCCCGTCAAAAGCGCCGGAATCAAACCGTCAAAAGCAATATTTTCAATTTTGATTTCCTTGCCTGCGCTCTTCGCGAAATCCCTCATGAAATCGACGCTGACGCCCGCCGGATTGCCCTGCTCATCCTTGCCTTCAAAAGGCGGGTAAGCGAGCTCCATCCCGACCACAAGCGTCGGTTTTTCAAGCGTATCAGCCGATGAAGCAGAAGCCGATGAGGCGGAAGACTTCGCATCATCGCTCTTTGAGCAGCCCGTTAGGACAAGAAAAGCAGCCGCAGCGGCGGCAGAAAGGACAGTACGGCGAGCAGCAAACAACGGCATGTTTATCTCCAGTCTCATATAAGAAGACAACTCGAACTCAAAATCAAACAGCGTTTATGCGGCAGCTCCAATCATTTGGATTAAATCCTGAAATGCTGACAAGTTCGAATGTCTATGTTGACTGCATTATGCCTGAGAGAGCTGCAATCGGAAGATTAAATTCTGCAGAAGAAATTTGTATGCAAATATGAAAACACATATATTTATTTTGTATACCGCTTTATACAAAGATAGATATAACCGGTTGTGCGTTCAAAATGGCGATGCATTAAAACTAAATACACTATAGAGGAGACGCGATTGTCCAATATAAAAGCGCATCAGGTCGTTCGCTGGAAACTTCATTCACTACAAATAGTTAGCTGCACGCACTGCTCGAGAAACAAACGATCAGCCGCCTTTTCAATGCCTGATAGACATTGAAATTTGACCCGCCCAATAAAAGTATTTCATCCGCAAAGAAGATGAGCATTTATTGGCAAATAGGACAAAAACATTAAAAATTAATCGTACAAATCAATAAGTTACGATAAATATTCACTCAACGAATAACTCTCTGGTCCACCATGCAGGCATCCATCTCACGCAGACGGCAAATTTACTTTCATCACAAAAAAAGAATAATTACAGGCACCCTTGAAAAGACGGACAATGCCACACAAATCAAAGTTTTATTTTTGGCATCAGGGAAGCCTCATTACGCCAATATTGGATTCTTTCATCAATGAATTTCATCCATGTCTGTTGGAAATCACTCTCCTCAGCATTTTGAGGAATGACTGCAGCTGCGGCTTGAGGAAGCGCCTTGGCTAGATGATCCAGCAGACGCTCAAGCCGCCTTTGTGCCCAACTACGGGGCCGGCCGATCTCATCAGCGAGCTCGAGGAGCTGCAGTGCATGCAATTGATCCCATTCAAATTCATCGCTCACCGACATTGCAAGCTGACGGGAGACATCTGGTACCAAAACGACGCTTAAAAGATCGTACCAAGGTGCCGGCCGAATGCCATTTGGCCCGACAAAAAAACTGATGTTCTTCGCGTGGGCATCTGCATTGCCGACAACGATGGAAAAAAGCACCCAATCGTAGAGGTTGTTAATGAAGGCTTGCGGATTATCAGCATCACTTGCCAATCCAAAAAGTTTTAAAAGATTGGCGCCCTCGCGAATATGCCGCACGTCGCGGCCATCACCATAATTGCGTTCGTATTTATAAGCCGACGGCAGTCCCAGTGCCTGGCATCCGTCGATAACGTGCCGCCGCTTCACCACCATATTGCCGTCAGTTCCTGCAACAGCCTGCCGATCAAAACGCATGATTTCAAGCGCTTGATGCACACCGACCTGCCTCATTCCAGCCTTGGCGGTCGGCCATCCTGCGGCAGCAGCAAGCCGCATCGTCATACATTCGTTCAGGAGCAGCAAGGGACGCGCGGCAGAAGAAAATTTCAGGATGCGGTCTGAGGCCAATCGGTCACCATCACATAGTCCCAAATGGCCGTTAAGTTCAAGCAGATTCAGTTTAGGCTGCATGCCAGCCACAGAGAGCCGCGGTTTGCCGTCCCAAACATCAATAGGGACAGCAGACATCCGGCCAATACGGTCATCGAGCTCATCCTCCGCAATGATCCTAAAAACATCGGGATGCCCTTGAAGAAGCTGGTTCTCGGTACGCAGTCGAATTGCACCCGGCAGATCATTGCCCAGATGGAGTGCTAGTCCAATACTATTGCTGCGGGAAATTTGAGCATATTCGAGCAGATGATCAAAAGCCGTTCCTTCGGGCAGCATGTTCTCGAAGAAATTACGCACCGCAGCACCCGATGGCGGCAACCCATTTACCTCCCATGGAAGGGACGGCGCAAGCAGAAAACCACCTTGTCGCCACTCCGATGTCCAATTGAGAACGGGCTGCGAGAGATCTCCTGAAAGCTGGGCAACGACAACATTGCCAAGGAGCACCTGAAGTTCAGAACCACTGGGCATCATCCGCAGCCTCCTCTCTTCGGCCATCTTTGAGCTTGTCATGCTCTGCCGCTTCAAGCACTTTCTTGGAGGCAGTCGAGAAATCCAATGACAGCCCAAGCCAGCTCAATACTGTTGTCAGTGTGGAAAACCGTACATCCTGACCTTGCTCAAGCTTGATCAGCGTACGTTTAGAAATGCCGCTCGCCTCAGCCAGATCATCCAAAGTATTGCCGAGCGCTTTGCGTCGAAGCCGGACAGCCTCGCCAATTGCCAGAGGCGTCAAAGCATCAAACCTCATAAACACACGTTTCATGCAGCCCCCATTGATGAACTTTTCTGCACTTTAGAGTGATTTTGTCTCTTTAGTGAAGTTTACTTCATTTCTTTTCGTCAACCTCAAAATAGTGCAGGTTACTTCACTAATTGCAGGCTGGATGGTCTCAGATACTCTCGTCAGCTGTTAGGCTTTCGCCAATGAAGGGTCAGAGTTCTGCGAGCTGCGCAGCCTGCTGCAGCGCTTCTTCACTGCGTCGGTCGTACTTCGCTGTGGTCGAAACGTTGGCGTGTCCCATGAGATTTTTAACAGCAACAATATCTACGTTCTTAGCGAGCAGCCGTGTCGCAAAAGTACGACGCAGATCATGGGTCGTAATGGGAGCAATCTTCGCTAAATCCTGAGCATGCTTGACGACCCGTCCGATAGATGCCGGATCGAGCGGATTCGTCAAAATCAGCTGACCGCCTTTGGTCAGACGGCCGAAGAGCCATCCCGGTTCTGTACCGCGAAGATCAAGCCAAGCATTCACCTTCTGTGCAACTTCCGGCGTAAAGAAGACTTTCCGTTCCTTATTCCCTTTGCCGATGACTCGGAGCGTACCTGAGGACCGTTCCAGGTTCTCCATTCTCAAGGTCGTCACTTCCGCTCGGCGCAGTCCGCAGCCGAGCAAGAGCGCAATCAGAGCGCGGTCGCGAACCGCTTTAGGTCCTGAATCCTCATCGACCACAGCCAAAAGCTTCTGAGACTCATCGGCCTGAAGCGCACGGCCAGTTGGTTCTCGATGAACCCGAAGCTGTTTGACGGCTTTAATTTCAGCGTACGTCGTCAAGTCGATCTGTCGAAGCCGCCAGGCCGTTTCTGCCACCCCTTTGAGTGCCGAGAGATATGCATTGACTGAAGCGGCGGCCAAGCCTTCTTTATCGGCCAATGCATGCATAAACCCAAGCACATGCACATAGCGAAGCCGCCCCCACTCGCAGCAGAAGGCATCGGCGGCGCCAAGCCAGCGCGCCGCAATGTTAAGCCGCGAACGAACTGCCCGTCTGGAATCCCCCGAATGCAGTTCTGCCAGATAGGCAGCCGCCGCATTCACAGTATCTCCGGAAGAATCAAGGGGTTCCTGCAAAAGTGAATTTTGACGCGATTCGCTCCGCCCGCCTTCATTGGGCAAGGGGGAAACGACTTCAAAGTGCGTCTCCATACTTTTGCCTCCTCATTGATACAAATAACCCGAAATGCTGCTCAGACGCCGTCATTCGTCACTCGCCCCCGACTGCCGCACTGAACTCTTTCGTTCAAACGAATCTCAGCAACATTATGCACGATAACTGCAATTATATGGCGTAATAATTCGAACGAAATGAATACCTAAATCCATTATTGAATAACACGCCTCTGACCTGATATGTGTAATTTAGTTTTGTTCATATTTTGCGTGATGTTATTCTGAACAGATTCAATATGCAATTTAGTTTGTGAGTCATATACGACTAAGTTCATTCACCATCATTTATTAGAAAGCGTGCCGTATCGAGTACGATAATAATAATAGAATTGATGATATGTGGGTACTGATGCTTTGGATTCAGCTGCAGTATCTCCGTCATTCATTTGCTCAGCACTGGAATGAGTACGATCATCATCACCCTTATTAATATTAAGACACATCCATTCATAAACCTCTCGTAAAGTCAATTCTCCATCGCCATCTCGATACTTAATACTTGCCTTTTCCATATTACTCAATAACTCATCTGTCAGTGCTGCACCTTCACTATCCGATTTCCCTTTCCTTCCTCGTTTAGCGCCGCTGGATGTCCTGCCAGTGTTCTTGCCATAGTCAGGAACGAGTGAATATATGCTTTGTCCTCTGCGCCAGTAGTTTCCAATTAGCATATTCATTCTTCTTTCTAAGTGCTTATCTCCTTTTGAATAAGCTTGCACTAATCTCTTTCGGCCATTTAATTTATAAAGATCCGGCGTGCTGATAATAGACTTAATCAACTCATAGTTCTCTTTAGCAGTCTTAAGCATGACATCTGTTAGCTTTCTGTATTGAATGTCAACCCAAGGATCTTTTTTGAGAAGGACCGTTCCTTTTAAAATTCCATCATTCAGCTCATCTGCATCCATACCGATTAAGTCGACTGACTGCCCTTTCATTGGAAGGATAAGAGCTAAACATCCAAATAGCTGAACAACTCTATATTCAATTGAATTAAGTTCTACAATGTCATTCACTTTAATCATCTTAATCTCCATTGTATCAATTAGTTTTACATATCTATTTTACACTATCAGAGGTTTAAACAAGATGCAATTACACATATCTATTTTGCATTTTCAGATTTCCGGCCTGAAAAAATCAAGGAGACCTGCTGATGCATGTTTCCTCAACCGTTTACAGCGCAATTCATCTATTTCTTAGCGTTTTCCCGTATGACTGAACAGGCTTTCAGGTATTCTCGGTGGAATTTCACGCGTAAAATTTCCTGATCATCAACCTCTTGCATCGAGCTAAAGCATGACCACGGACGAAATCCTCAACAAAGTTGCCAATCACCGCCAGAAGCAGCGTGAACTCGAAGAAGAATGGGGTCAGCTGCGCGAACAAGCGCTTCAGGAATGCCTGCGTTTGATCGAAACCTTTGAATTCAGTGCATCTGAACTCAACTTCGGCAAGGATGGCCGTCAAGCCAAACCCGTGATTAAGAATGTCGGGGCACCTAAGTTCCAAAATCCGGACGGACCGGAGACTTGGACCGGCCGCGGCAAGCGTCCTGCCTGGTACATCAAAGCCAAGGAAGCCGGTTTTACCGATGAAGACATGTTCATTCAGCCGGCCGCTGCAGACACGGAAGCACTGCCGGCTTGATCGCAAAGCAAATAGAAGATTGCTGACAGCCATTCCTCAGACAGAGATTCATTCATGTGTCAGGACGCCCTTCTTGTCATCGACCTTCAAAACGATTTCCTGCCGGGCGGCGCCCTTGCCGTTCCGGGAGGCGACCGAGTCATTGACCCCATCCGCGGTTTGATGACGCTGCCGAATTGGCGTGCAGTTGTGCTGACGCAGGACTGGCACCCTGCCGATCATGTGTCTTTTGCATCCAGCCATCCCGGCCGCAAACCCTTTGAAAGCATTGCGCTTTCATATGGCCGGCAGACGCTGTGGCCCGATCACTGCGTCGCGGGTTCACAGGGCGCTGCCTTTCCGCCTGATTTTGACACCTCGCCCGCCAGACTCATCCTCCGCAAAGGCATGAATGCGGCGCTCGACAGCTATTCCGCATTTATAGAAGCTGACGGCAAAACCCCGACGGGCCTCGACGGGTTCTTAAAGAACTTAAACATTCACCGGGTTTTCGTCTGCGGGCTCGCTCTCGATTACTGCGTCAAGTTTGGTGTGCTTGACGCACTTCAAGCCGGTTATGAAACCATTGTCATTCCGGACGCCTGCGCAGCCATTGCTGTCGGGCAGGAAACCGACATCTTGAATGAAATGCGGGCTAAGGGTGCACGCACCATGACAGCATCGGAAGTGGCTGCCCGCGCTTCCTAAACCCAGCTTCAACCATCGAATCACTGAATCAACAGCCAGGACGCTGTGCCAAAGTGCACCGTTGAATCGTATCAATGAAATAGAATTTAACTATCGAATTGCTATTTCAGATTGTTGGAAATGATTCGCATTGTTGCAGCCTCTTCGTTCTGCGGCAAACGACCTGTAGGATATGGCCAACTTTAAAGGGCATCCAGCCCCTTCACCTCTACCACAGGACGTTCGATCATGTACGTAACAATGAACCGCTTCAAAATCAAGCCGGAATTCGCCGATGCCTATATTCAGGTTTGGAAGGATGCCGGTGTCCGCACCAAGGATGTGGACGGTTTCCTCGAATTCAAGTTCTTCCGTCTTGACAGCAAGGAAGAAGGCTATGTGCTCTTTTCCTCTTATGCCGTCTGGGAAAGCAAGGAAAAATTCCTCGCCTGGACGAAGTCCGAACATTTCCGCAAGTCGCACGCGACGGGTGTGGCGAACCGCGAGATGTATGTTGAGCACCCGCATCTCGAATGCTTCGACGTTCTGTTTTGATCAAAATGGAAGCTAGGCGTCTAAGCGCATGACTGCCGCTCAGCGCCTGCTAGAAGCATATGAGCCGCCGTTCTGATGAGAGTGAACGGCGGCTCTTTTTATGAACGACGGGAATCTTCCGGGCGATCTCCGCGGTCGGCCTGATCAGGCTCTCGGGCAGATTCGGCTTTCGATACATCCGCATCAGTCGAGTTAGAATCATGATTGAGCACTCCCGATTCAGATTGCTCCCCATGATCGGTCTTCACCGGGCTGCTCGCCCCTGCATCCAGAACCTTTTGGATTCGAGTTCTGCGAAAGTCCGCCAATGCTTTGATCAGCAGTCCCTGAGCATAGGCTGCGAGCGACTGGCACAGTACCAATGTGAGCGACATGGCCGCTTCACTGCCGCTCGCCAACTGCGGCTGCACATAAACCAGCACCAGTGTTGCAATCGTATAGACCCAGCTGCGCAACCACAGCTTGCGGTACTTCACCTCGTCTTCGGAGAGCGTTCCTTTTTGCAGCAGAAAGATTGCTTCGCGAATCGGCAGAGCGGCCCGAACAGCATTTTCGTCTGCCGCAAGACCAAGCCAGGATTGCAGATCCACGGCTTCTTTACGCATTTTGGCCGTGAGTTTGAGCATTCTCAAGGGCCAAAAGAGCTTCAGAAGCTGCACCCCAAGGAATAAGTTCGCGAACAGAAAAACAAATATGGCGAGCGCCCATTCCCAGGTGAATGACATAGCTTTGGAAAATCCGATCAGGGTGGAGAAAGCTTCGGCAAATGACTAGGCCGGCCTTAGCTGATAAATTATAGATTTGCTGTTCCGTCAGCCCATGGCTGGTGCTGACGCAGATCGGCCGGCTGCACCCGAAAAAGGCACTGTTCGGCAATACCTCATAGGTCAATGAGTTTACAGCCTCCCGAATACATTCCGGCAGGTATTGTCAAACAACCGTTTCTTTTTTAAGGGGATTGACCATGCCCGCCACCACCATCAAACCTGCCGCGCCGGCAGCCGTCCTGCCCGCTTCAGCGCAGACCATCAGCCGCCGCCGGCTGCTTACAGCCGCAGGTTCCGCAGCATTGCTCACTGCGGGCGCAGCATTGACGCCCAAACCCGTTCGCGCGGCTGCCGTCGGCTCGAAAACACTCCGTATTGCGGCACTGCCGGCCATTGACGCGCTGATTCTCTATGCGGCTGAAGCTGACGGCATCTTCAAGTCTGAAGGTCTCAACATCGAAATTCTGCCGTTCAAAAGCAGCGTTGAAATGACTGCGGCCATCCGTGCAGAAAAAATCATTGGCCAGTACGCCAACATTCTCGGCACGATTGCGCAAAGAGCAAACGGCATTGGTCTCTCGCTTGCCGCGGCGACCTGGCACACTTCGCCTGCGCAGCGCGCCTTCGGCTTTGCCGTATCACCAAAGTTCGCCGATCAAATCACTTCCATTGAAGTCTTGAAGGGCCTCACGGACGTAAGTTCAACGCGCAGCCGCGGCACCATTATCGATTGGATGATTTACCGCATGAAAAATGCCGTCAATCTGCCCGAAAAGACGCTCGACCAAATCGAAGTCGCTCAGATTCCGATCCGGCTGCAGATGCTCCTCACCGGGAAAATGCAGACGGCCCTCTTTTACGAGCCGCTTCTTTCCCTCATTGAGTCCAAAGGCGGACGCGTCATTTGGGATGACCGTCAACTCAATGAGCCGCTATCCGAAATTGCGCTCACAACGCCCTATCTCACGCCTGACTTCGTGCTGCCCTTCCGGGCCGCACTGGCCAAAGCTGCCAAGGCGATTGATCAGGACCCGCAGAAATACGTTCCCATCCTTTCAAAAAAGGGTCTTGTGCCGCCGGCTGTTGCAAACACCTATAAACTTCCAAAATTCTCTGGGTTCGCAACGCCGGACGGACTGCCGCCGCTCCCAACCGATGCGCTCGTTCAGGAGGCGGCTGACTGGCTGGTTAAAGTCGGCATCCTTAACCAGGCACCCGACATCACAGGAACCATCTGTAGGCTATAAAAAATGACCATTGCTCCTGAAGCCCGAACCTGCGCAGCAGAGCTCAATGTCAAGGATCTTGCCATTGGCCATAATGGCAAAACGTTGCTTAAGCACCTGACATTTTCTGTGCCGGCTGGTTCCTCGCTTGCCATTGTCGGCGAATCCGGCTGCGGCAAAAGTACGCTGCTGACGACGCTGGCAGGTCTCCTGCCGGCGCTCGGCGGTGAGTTGTCTTGGCGTGATGCACAAGGCAGCGCGCTCAAGCACCCGAATTCGAGCTTCGTCTGGCAACAGCTTGGGCTGCTCCCTTGGAAAACGGTGCGGAAAAATCTGACGCTCCCGCTTCTGCTTTCGCAGCATAAAATCCCGGCAGCTGACTGCGCCGACCGCGCAGCGGCCATGATTGAAGAGTTGGGTTTAAGCGGACTTGAAAACCGCTGGCCGGCAACGCTTTCCGGCGGTCAGCGTCAGCGCCTCGCACTGGGGCGCGCGCTGATTGCGCAGCCTGCAGTGCTCTTTATGGATGAACCGTTCTCCGCACTGGATGCACTGCGCCGCGAACGCCTTCAGGACTTTTTGGCCGGCATGCGCCGCCGCCGGCCAACCACCATGATTTTCGTGACGCACGACATTGGTGAAGCTGCATTCCTTGCTTCGGATATTCTGCTGCTGGGAGCGGGCCCCTCGAGACTGCTCGAGCATTACGCCAACCCGGCCTGGCGCTCTTCCGAACAATGCGCAGACCGCGATTCGCCAGAGTATGTCGAATCTGTATACCACATTCACAATGTGCTGCGGCAGTGCGCCGCGCACAACGCCGCGTCTTGTGAACCCGCAGGGAGTGCCGCCTGATGAAAGCCTCCATCTTTATTCGCTACTTTTGCGGCTCTGTTGCTGTTTTGCTGCTTTGGCAGCTCGGAAGCGTGACTTTAGGATCGGACATTCTGCCCGATCCCCTGCGGGCGCTCGGCGGCTTCTGGGATGCCCTCAAAGATCCGGAATTCATTGGTCACATCGGTCTGAGTCTCTACCGGCTCCTCACCGCGCTCGCACTTGCCATTGCGGTTTCCTTTCCGCTCGGCGTCCTTTTGGGACACAGCAAAGCCGCTGATTGGCTGGGCGCACCGGTAACCTTCATCACGCTGCCGCTTCCGAAAATCGTGCTGCTGCCCGTTTTCTTTACCATCCTTGGGCTGGGCGACTCGTCACGCATTCTGCTGATTGCGCTGGCTACGGGCTATCAGATCCTGGTAATCGTGCGCGAATCCGCTCTGGCACTCAATCCTTCCTATGAACTTGCCATGCGTTCAATGGGCGCAAGCACTGCCGAGCGCGTTCTTCACGTCTACATTCCCGCGGCGCTTCCCTCACTCTTCATGGCCTTGAAGGCTGCTTCCAGCACCGCTGTTGCCGTACTCTTTCTCGCAGAAAGTTTTGCTACCGATGCCGGTTTAGGGTGGTACATCATGAATGCCTGGGGACTGGGCGATATGGACGGCATGTTCGTCGGGATTCTCGGCATGTGCGTGCTGGGCGTTGCGCTTTACGCGGGCATTGGTCTTCTCGAGCGTTTGGCCTGCCCCTGGGCATTGCAAAAATAAAAGGACTGCATCACCTGTCCGCACTGATCTGAAATTTGAAGCCGGGCATCCAAAGACCAAACATCTTATGGATGCCTCGCCTAACAAACGAAAAAAGGATATGGAAAATCTTTGGTTGGATTTGTTAAGTTAATGGTTAAGGAATTTATCATTGGTCAGTTATAATAATATCTCTGGTTGAAAATCATTGCGTTATATATTTTCAAGGTGTCCAAGGTAGGACTTTATTGTAATGCATAGTAGTGGTGAAAATGTTTGGTAAAAAAGTAGTTGTTTGCTAGCGGATTGTTTCAGTAAATTACTAACTGAAAAATTTAATCCATAAATCATTTATCAGCCACTAATCTAACAACTTTCAACTACTTTCAACTACTTTTTACATACCCATCCTTACAAACACTTCTCCATAAAGATCAATTCTCCCGACGGGTGATATTACGAATATCAAATTCTACCCCCGCCAAGGCTCTCCTAATATCTTTATCTGCTACCGAATTTGGTACTGCCAATGCCAGGAATTGTCTAGCTCTAGAACAAGCTACATATATCAGCCGCTGCTTCTCAGTCATGTTTTTAACGGCACTATCTGGAAAATCTTTCAGCGAAATATTTTGGCCTCTTCCATTTGACGATAGAAACAGAAGTACTGCATCTAAAGTCGCTCCCTTTGCTGCATGTATGGTATCTATATTCTTATAATATGCACTGCTCTTATTATTCGATTGATGAAATCGCTCTACAGCAATATTTGCCACCTCCTTCATCTTATAGCCATTTTTCCTTTGATACGGAATAAATTTCGACTGAGCTTTAACTTTCCAGTGATCATTTATTAATGAACAGGTCTGCTCTGACCATTCTTTGAAACTCAATGAAAATAATGGCACTTGTTTTAGAAAACAAAATATTCTTGTATTCCAGTCTGCATTATGTTCTATTTCTTGTATAAACTCACGCTTATCTTCAGGCCTATCACCAGCCAAAAGTTCAGCCAATACAAGTCTTATTTTTCTGAAAGCGCCTTCCATCTCACCCGAGTCAAATGCGAAGGCTGCATCTATTATCCAATAAGGCAGATCTTCTTTCCAGTACTTGAATTCGACGTCCTTAATACCTGCCAATTCCTTACATTTCTTTAGTCCTCGTGCTAATATGATTCTACTGAGCAGATTATTATCTTCACAAACTTGGTAAAAGTCGCGAATAACATCCCTAATATTCCCATCATCATACTTATATACTACGATGGGAATTCCTTTATCCTCTACACCATGCGAAATAATATCGGGCACATCGCTTGATTTCAGTTTACTATATAAATCTATTATACGCTGATTAGAACGTCTGCATTCAGATAATGGCAAAACGTTCCATCCATCTTCTTTCATCATGCTTTGCAGCAACTCTGGTCTGGCATTATTGAAGCTATAAATAGACTGGCAAATATCTCCCACAAATTCAAGATTTCGTAACCCAGCCTTCTTTAACAATTCGAAAAGCTCAAAATGCAGTTCGGAATTATCCTGTGCCTCATCGACGATGATATATGGGAAACGCACCACTAGTGCTTTGGTTATTTCCTGATGATACTCCAATATATTACATGCTATCCATAGTGCATCACTACTTGAAATAAATCCTTTCTCTACACGATACACAAAAGCTGCATTACAATAAGCAATTTCCTTTGCATCAGTTACAAGATTATGCTTCCATTTAACGCCCGTCTTATCTATTGAAACAAATGATGGACTTTTGTGGTGAATCAAATCTCCGAAAACATGAAACTCCTTAACGGAGAATTTCTGACCATTATAATAAATACGATCTAGTGCTTTCTCCTCGTTCACTACCATTGGCTTCTTTTTACACTTATCGTACAGATACCAAAATGGCAAAACTATATATTTCATGATAAAACTATCAATAGTCAACACCTCATTGGGAAAAGATAGTCTTTCATCATGCATCTTCATATATTTTTGTTTTAATTCAGCGCAAGCCTTATTAGTGAATGACAAACAAGCAAACCCTGTATGCATTCCATAATTATTTTTGCAAAAACATGATACCGCTAAAAGCTTCTTCACAATGCTCGTAGTCTTTCCACTACCAGGACAGGCCGTAAGTATGGTGTAACCACGTGCATCAAGATATTCTTGTCGTTGAGGTGTTATATCGTAATCTATACTCATGGCACTAAATGAATTATTGCATTTTGAATATATGTAGGCAAAGTAAACTTAATGTCGCCACCCATTTCTTTTTTATCTAGTAAGAATGAATTTAGTACTTGAGCAAATTCAGCCTTACCCGGCAGACATTTCCACATAAGTAATGCAACATTCTGTTGATCTATTTCGTTCATATTACTATCTTTCAATCTTTCAATGTAAGAATCAACTTTGCGAATTCCTTTTTCATTTATTTGCTGAATCAGTTCGTATAACCACGTCCCTTTTGTTCTATCTATGCTAGCAAATACATTTGCTTTACATATTTGGTATTCAAATGTTTTTACTCCAGAGCATATCTTAATATCAGTCTGATTATTGGCCATAGCTTTCATATTGTTAACGCGACCATTAATTGAATCATTATTAATTTCGTCTCTAAGGACATTTAGTTGATGATAATCGTCCTTCACCAACTCATCCAAGCCAAATGATGAATCCTTAGATTTTGTAAATTGGTCCTCATCAGTTACAAATGCTGATTTTAATGGTAAACGTTTCACCTGTTCAGAAGAGTTGAATAACATCAAGAATTGATAGAAAGCAGTTCCACCTGCATCAACTATTTCAACTTGATGTTCAATCAGTGACTTGTCAATCAGTTTAGAAAATGTTTCAACTAACTGACACTCTGAAATCCCCTCAATAAACAGACATCCTGCCGAAAATAACAACTGTGAACGAGTAACATCAAAATATCGTGATATCATTTTTCTATAGATTTCTATATCTTTCTCCTGCAATACCCTGTTGTTCTTAGCAACATCACGGACAATATTTTCCGTGTGTCGTTCTTTATAACAATTACCAACAAGAAAAGCTGCATTGTCCTTCAGTAAGATAAGATTCTCTAACGGTATCTTTGATGTCAAAGTCGGCGAATGAGTCGTGATAAATGTCTGACTATTCTGACTTGCATCTGCATTTTTAAGGAAATTGTACAAATTTACTTGCAATTGTGGGTGAAGGTGAGCTTCAGGTTCTTCTATTAGCAAGGCATAAATACTCACATTATCATCAATATGACAATCTTTAATATCACTCAATACTGAAGCTATGTATATCAGGTTGTTATATCCCAGACTATTTTGAGTCAACACCAATCCATTTTTGTCAACAGTAGAATATGGCAAAAATGGCTTGATAATATTAACGATATAATCAATTCTATTTTGTTCTATGTGTAACTCAACATTCTGAAGACCTGAACTGTTTATTTGATTAAGATTATCATTTATCCCCGTTTGAGTTTCCCTTACTTCTTGTCTCTGCAAAAGCTGGTCATTTGCAGTATTTACTATATTTATCACATCATCTTCCGAACCAGCCCTGTCAATCTTTCTTTTTATTACTCTTCCTAATAGATTATTACGTGAATTCATTAGATCACGCGTACTATCACGTAATGCTCCCAGATAATAAGGATGAAAATAATGAAACGTATCCCAGTCAGCACGTAGAGTATTCTCTTCTCTTCCAGTTATGTATGAGAAACAGATTCTTCCCTTCTCCTTCATCTCATAAATCAGATGAACTCTGGCAACCATAGTACCATCGTTATTTCGATCCAGATACTGATAAAAAGCACCTTCCTGCTGTGTAGATAATCCTTCAAATTGATAGTATATATCTATTCTTTTCGAGGTAGTTGCTGTTTTAGTTCCATCATGTTTTTTCGTAAACTCAATATGAAAATCTTCTTTCGTTATCTCTATATCACGGTTCGGTTCTCCCAACGAATAAAACAATCTAATAGCATCCATCAAAGACGTTTTTAATTGTCCGTTAGATCCAATAATCACATTAAGTTTTTTATCAAATTTCACTGATAATTCTTTGATACCCCGAAAGTTCTTTATATAAATCTTACTTAGATACATAATTGTGTTATATTTCTCAATTGTTTAAGGATATTAATTTTGCGTTAAGCATTAACCACTTGCACGGTGATTGTATTTTCCCTGAATAATTAAATCACATTTCTTGTTCGATGAGCTTAAACTTGCTTCATAATATATTTAATATCACTGATATACTTGCAATGTTTAGAAGACAAGCAAACAAAAGAATATGACTATAATATTTGTATATAAATTTAGACGACCATTATTCGTCCTCTCATTTCAACCAATAAAAATGAATGCTATACATATAAAGTTACAGCAATACATCATTCTAAAATTATTATTACCTTTACAACAAAGAAACAGAAATAGACTTTGCCCGTATGTTCTAACCCAATGCCAAGATTGAAGTTTACATAAACTACCATGCAACTTCTATGCCTATATCTCTGCTCCCCCACCGATTTTTAAGATCTGCAAGGATCTGCGGCTTATGAGCTCCGATCCGCGGGCAGGCTGGATGGAAATCAACCTTCCCGCTTGTGCTCCGGGCAGCTCCATCATGCCGGGGAAAATCAACCCAACCGTGCCTGAAATGGTCATCCAGATCGGACATCAGGTCTGCGGCAATGATGTCGCCATTACGATGGCTATTGATGAAGGCGAACTCGACCTGAACGTTTGGGACGCTACGTTCTACAAATGCCTCTTTGAAAATCTCCAGCTCGTTGGTGAAGAAATCGTGATCCTGCGCCGCGACTGCGTCGAAGGCATCACCGCCAACGAATCTCGCTGCAAAGAAGAAGCCGAAAGCTCCATCGCCCTCTCGACGGTAGTCGCAGCGACCTTTGGATATCCCAAAGGCGTTGAAGTCGCCCACTACTGTGAAAAGCACCGCTGCAATGTGAAGGATGCTGTTGTCGCGATGGGACTTATGACGCAGGAACAAGCAGAGATTTTGGTTGATCCGTCCCTTATGGCTAATCCTGAAAAGATGGCTCCGATTGTTGCAAGGTTCAAAAAAGAACTGGGAATTCTCATCTAAAACAATAGAAAAGTCCCTCTCAGAACGGTACGGCTAAAGCTCGGCAGAGCCGTACCGTTTCTTGCGCAGCCGTCCAAACTACAGGAGCATAAACAATTATCTTAGAGTTTGATGCTTAACTCACCGCTTCCTGCTTGACTTCCGGCATCGACACTTCAGCAGTCTTCTTGATACCGGTCTGCGCAGCACTATCGAGCGGCACTTCGTGCGGTTCAGCAGGCTGAACTTTAACTGCGCGCCGATTGATCAGCTGGTCAATCCATTTGGCAAAAAGTCCTATCATCAGCGCTGAGGCCAGCGTTCCCTCTCGAATACCAATCAAATGGCCCATCTCAAGCAAAGCCATAATCGCAGCAACTGCTGTGAGAGAAATATCATTGGCAATTTTCATTGATCCGAAAGAAGATTTCACAAGTGCCGCAATGGCAATCACAAAACCTTCTCCTGGCTGGACAATTGTTTTAGAGCGAATCTGAATAACAGTGCCGAGTGCCAGAATGAGATTCCCAAAAAGAGAAAGCACAGCCGCCAAAAACCAATTTGGCATCTGAACATTGCCTACGAGATGCATTGACAGATCAATGAAAGCGCCGAAGATGAAACCAATTGGAATTTGCAGCAGATTAAATGGCGAATACCGGCTGCGCAGCACCACAATCTGCCCAGCAACGAAAAAGAAGTTGAGTATCACCGTACAGGTGCCGAACGACAACCCCGTTATCGCAGAAGCCGTATATGGAACTGTACTGATCGGCGTCGTGCCTAATCCTGCCGTCGTCGTACAGGCGATACCGAAAGCGGCAAGAAACATGCCGAAAATGAGAAGTACTGTGCGGCCGATGATGTGCTTAAAACGCTGACGACGAATAGTGGTCATGGAATGCTGAGATACGCTTAAAAGAAATGGAAGAAAAACCGCCGACAACTCGAAAATGTCCGAGAAGTCGGCGGAAAAGAACCTTCAGCTGAGGAATCCATGGAGTCGCTGGATATGAACTGAAGGAGAGGAGAACGTTTTAGAGGTCCATCTTTTCAACTGCATTCAATGCAGCATGACGGCCCGAATAGCATGAAAATCCGAAGGCATAGCCAGAAGTCCAAGTCGTATAGGTATGACCAATCATGCGGCTGACTTCTAGACCTGTGGCATAAAGTCCTTTAATAGGCTGATTCTTAGTATTGAGCACTTCAAAATCACGATTGACATTCAAGCCGCCGAATGCCGTGAAGAAGGCGGAGGTGAGACGGATGGCATAGAGTTTCTTCGTGTTGATCGGGCGCATGTATTTCACGTCCTTGAAAAACTCGCCGTCATGCCCTTCGGCGCAGCCGCGGTTGTATGCCGTCACTGCGGCCTCAAGATTCTTAGTCGGAACCCCGAGCTTCTTGGCCATGGCGGAAACCGAGCTTGCAGCGAAGAAACTGTCGCTTCCCTCATCCAGCGCGGTCTTGATTTCCTCCTTCAGCTTCGTGAGTTTGGCGCCGACCGGCACCAGGACGCCGACACCGGAGTCAACGCCCTTTTCGATCATGTAGTCGACCTGAGACTCGTCGAAAATAGACCAAGCCGTGTGGCCGAGCTGGGTATAAACAGCATTCGCGGCCTGAGAGAAAGACATGGCAACGTCTTCATTGACAAAGCGGCTGCCGTCGGAATTCACCCAAAGCGCAGCCGGCTGCCATGCTGTGGTATAGACATTCGAGAGAAGCTTAATGCCTTTGCCTTCCGAAGACAGATGTGCCACGAAGCTCACCGGACCGCGCTGAGCACCCGCCGCAACAGCCATGGAAATACCGTCGCCGGTCTTATTGACATTGACGGATGAATGCCAGTGTTTGGCGTCACGATGCGCCCATTCAGCCACTTTTTCATTGCTGTCAGAGATGGAACCGCTCGCCAGAATGACCGCCTTGGCGTTGATCGTGTAGTCATCGGTCTTGCTCTTGGCCTTAACGCCGACAACGGCGCCGGACTTATCCGTAATGAGACTTTCTGCCGGCGTGCCCGTGAGCGTTGTCACGCCGAGCTTGTCGCACTGATCCTTCAAATTGGCAACAAGCGCCGCACCGTGATTCTTGCCTTTATATTCACCGATCACATGCCAAGTCGCTTCTTCCCATGGCGTCATGCGGATGACGTCGAATTTGACGCCGTGCTTCATGAACCAATCGACATTGTCAGCCGACCCGTAAATATAGTCGCGCATCATCGGAACATTGACTTCATACATGTGCATTTCACGGGCATGCTTAAAGGCCTCTTCGCGAGTAAGCGTGTCGCTGCGCAAACGGTTGAGTTCGGATTCGACAGCAAAGATGCCTTCGGCAAAGTTCGAAGCGCCGCCGACGAAGAAATTCTTCTCGAGAAGCACTACATTGGCACCTTTTTCAGCAGCCTGAACGGCTGCCGTAAGTCCTGCAGAGCCAGCGCCAACAATGACGATGTCCGTGGAAAGCGTCTTCTGTGCAGCAATGGCCGGTCCGCAAACTGCTGTGCAGACAAATCCAGCTGCAAGTGCAGCAGACAAAATGCGTCGAGAGATAATCCACATCCTTCGAATGTTCCTCAGCAATGCTCGCCAACCGACAGGTCTGCAAGTCATGAATGAATAAAAAAGAGCTGCCAAGCCGACAACAGTGAAAACCACCGCATCTTCATCCTTGATGCTGCTCGGTTTGGCGCACTCCAAATTTCACTTCATCCGTAAGGGCTCCGTTGTTGAGCGCTCAACGATTCGGGCGTTTTTTTGCGGCATGCTGCTGACTGCATCTTCAGCACTGTTGAACACTCAAGAGTTGCCGTTCAAGGCAGTCAACAAAGCCAATTTGGCAGTCCTTCAGAACTAAGCCCGCTTCATTAGATCAATTTGAGAATTTAAAAATGCAGACATCTACATTTGTCAAATCCGTATGTGCCGTCTGCTTGGTGCTGACCGCTGGGCTGACCTTAGGGGCCGGCCTTTTGGTATAGGGTGACGTCGACCTTTTATGCGGCGGTCAACAATATGGGCGACAAACGACCGCTGACTTCGGGCGGCTTGACCGGGAACTCTGCCGGTATGCGTCATCTGCTTTTGAGCCGCTCAGCTCAGTCCTGCCCGCTTTCTTCGAAGTTCTGCGTAGTGCTCGATCGGTTTGGGCTCAGCCTTGAGGCCTTCAGGTGAGGAACGCAGGTTTTGGTTTCCGCAGCCCCAATCCCAAACCGAATCAAAGAGACGGCCGTGCAGATAAAGCTTGCGGCCGTCTTTTCGTGCGTCGCCAAGCTTTATCCAATCATTAACCTTCGTGCTCACCCAACTGCGGTCCGCTGACAAAATCCGCGATAGTTCCGTAATGGTGAGCCCGAGCGGACATAAGTTCCAGCCGCCGCGCTGCAGTTCAGCGAAGCTGGTTATGGCTGACAACAGAAAAACTCGCAGACGCGCCTCAAGATCAAGCGTGAAGTTAGCAAGCATGCCTTCCAGTGCGGACTCCTGCTTCAGGATGGCGAGGTCAGCATAAATTTCCATCATTTCAACGGACGCACGCAGTGATTCCAGGAAACGTGCGCGCGGAACAATCAAGACGCTGGAAGGCCGGATGAAATCGACTTGGACGGCTACGCGGTGCGGGTTAAGTGCATCGAGGTCACCTAAGGCTCGGCCCGGAGCAAGCAAAGCGAAGATATGCGTCTGTGACTGCACGTCCAGACAAGAGAATGTGGCCAATCCTTTGGTGAGAAAGCCGACTTGGGCCGCATCTCCCTTGCCGCCGTGCTCCATGACGGCACCTTTGGCAAAATCGCGAATCACACCATAGCGGACAAAGATTTCCTGAATTGCCTGAGGTTCGGGCGGGAAAATCCACGGCCGCATACGGAAAACCTGACGCATGCAATGAGTCTCCATTAGAAAACTGCTGAGGACAATATCAGAATCGACGTTCGGGAGTAGATAGATTCAGCAATTCGTAAACTGCATTAATACAAAACGAGGCAGATCCGCAAACCTGCCTCGTTTGGATTTGAGATGATGCCGGCCAACGAGGCCGGTACCCATCAAAGGTTACTGATTAAATGCCTTATCAAGACTCACAGGCATTGCCTGGTAGCCCATCGAATCGATCAGCTGGATTTCGACGGCCGGTTCGGTTTCGCCCCACTTGAACTCTTCGATGAAGGGCGAGGCGCTGCCAGCCTTTTCACCGGGCTTCAATTCAGACGGACGGCGTCCCATACCGGCAGTGGCCGAATAGACCATGATCGAATCCTTGTCCGCGCAATACTTGGTGAGCGACGTCACCGGGCTGTACCACGGGAAGCCGCGCTCCTTGCCGTATTCCCAGACCTGCTCAATGGTCTTCTTGTCCTGATCAATACGGTAGACCACTGCACGCGAGTACTTCATTTCGGCAAGCGCCGGCTGATCCATGCCGCGGGCATCACCGTTATCGAAAGCGGTGACGTAAATCACATGCTTATCGGACTTCTCGTCAATGCGGAAGGCCGTATGCTGCGTCCACGTGTAGTCGAAATCCCCTTCGCAGGTCGAGCCATGGCAAGCGATCGGCTTGCCGTCCTTCACCGGCGTGAGGAGTTTTTCCTTCCAGCCGTCGCGCCAGCCTTCCGGCGAGGAGAAGATCCACTTGATCTTCTTATCGCGGCCGATCTTAATAATGGCTGACTGATGGCGCGAGCTGATAATGATGGAGTCATCGGTCGGATCGTAGTCAACCGAATTGACGTGCGCCCAGTTGCGGCCTTCGCCCGTGCCAACGATATCACCGAACTTATCACTCGTTTCAAGCTTTGCAAGATCTGCTGCCGACATCGTCTTGCCGGCCTGTGACGCATCAATGTTGAGGCAGACAGCACCCTGGTCGAGCACCTTCATAACGTTGTCACGATACGGATCCAGGATCTCCCAGAGACGCCATTCATCGACAACCTTGCCGTTCTGATCGATTTCAGCGATCACGTCGCGAACGGTATGGACACGCTTGCCGTCGGCACGGCGGTGGTCAGAGCTCGCAACACGGATGAACGAATGCCCGTTCTGTGCATTGTCGAGCGAATGCGAGAAATCAGAATAGCCGACCGGGAGACGGCGGTTGTAAATCTCACGCCCCATCAAGTCGTACTTGACATAGCGCTGACCGTAACCCCAGGTGATGTTGCCGTCCTCATCCTGCTGGAACCCCATCATGACGCCGGAGTGATAAATGGTCTCGACGTTGTAGATCGGTTCAACGTGCATGTACCAGCGCACTTCGCCCTTCGTGTCGATAATGGCATTCTGCGGATAGAAGTTCCACTCCATCGCACCGCCCATCGGATTGTTCCAAACTGCGCGCGTGGCCTTGGCGTACTGCTGCATCAGATTGTTGACGAGATAAAGGCGGTCGGAGAACTTCGCATCAACCTTAGTGACCTTCGTCTCAAACATATTGTGATGAAGACCCGGTGAACCGCTCACTTCGTGGTAGACGGGCGCAGCGTAGATCTTGTAGGTGTCCGTGAACTTTTCGGTCTGACCATGGAACTTCCGGGTGTAAGTCGTTTCCACGGTATTCATGTAGTCCGGGTAGAGACCGAAAACCGGAATGCCTGCATGAGTGAGCAATTCAGAGCGGCTCACCTTGTACTTAATTTCCTGACCCTGAGGTTTCGGAACAATGCGCACTGTCGCTTCAGTGAGTTCATAGCCGCCGTTGCGGATGATGGCCGTGAGCGGGGCAATGCTGTAGGGATTCACAATCACTTCACCGATGTGACCCTGCGTCGCGAAAGACACGTGAGGTCCCGAAGAGCCGCCAGAGGCTCGTGCGGCGGTAGCGGGCAGCGCACTGCTGACAGCAGCTGCAACGGCGCCAAGGAAGAATGAACGGCGACCGATCGTGATGTTCTTCATGATTTGAATTCCTATGAAGGAGCGATTCCCCAAACAGAACCGCATTGCCAAAGTGAGGATGAAAGGATTAACTCAACGTTTTCGAGCGTTTTAGGGCAACGTTCTGCGCCTTTAAACACCAGTACGGAGTGCAGTCACTGCGCTTTGTCTTTCATCCACAGGTTCACAGTCTAAGTAGATCTTTCGAACTAACCCATTCGGATTTTCAACCTCTTTTTCGTAAAATAGCTCAACAAGTCTTTTACGATTTCCGGAATTGATTGGAAAACACGTGACGCCATGCTTGACCTGAAAATCAATCACCTCCAACTGCTTGCACAAATCGTTTCGACGGGCTCCCTCACCGAAGCGGCTCAGAATCTCGGACTGTCTGCCGCAGCAGCGAGCCGAATGCTCAAGAAGCTCCAAACGGAAATGAATGATCCGCTCTTCATCCGGGTCTGGCGCGGATTAACACCTACCGACACCACCACGATGATGCTGCCGGTGGTGCGAGAACTCCTTGACCAAATGGAGCGGCTGGAATATCAAAAATCCTTCACGCCGGCAAAACTCTCCGCCACCATCACCATCGGCGCGGCCGACAACTCCGTCATCAGCATTCTTCCGCCAGTCGTGCGTGCCATTCGCGAACAAGCACCGAAAGTAAGTTTCCGAATTCTTCCGCTCGAGAGCCGTCAGTTCCAAAAACTCGCTGACGGCGGCATGGACTTTCTGCTCTACCCGACGCAGAACCTGCCGGATCTTCCGACACATTTTTTTGGTCTTAATCTTTTTCGCATTGAGCGATCGGTACTGATGAACCGAGCTCATCCGCTCATCAAAGCGTACGCGGCAGGACAAACGCTCAAAGCCGAAGACTTCCGCAAATATCCGAGACTTCTTGTAAAGCTTCAAGATTCAAGCCGCGGGGCAATTTATGACGTTACGGTACCCGATCCTCGCTTAGGCGAAGCCTTTATCGAGCTGCCTTACTTTCTCGGAGCCCCCTATTTCCTCGAAGGCACAGAGTACACGCTGGTGCTGCCGACACGAACCGCGAAATCATTTGAGAAACAATTCCCCAATCTCGCTGCGGTCCCTTATCCGGGCGAATACAGCGAAAACTTTGCGCGGCTGATCTGGCACGAGCGAAGCGACAAGAGTCTCGTCATGCAATGGGTACGTTCAATGTTCGCTCAGCATGCCGGGGAGTTTGACCGTTGACGACATTCCGGTACGAATGGCTTTTGAGCTCTTTTGAGCTGTTTGACAGCCAACTCAATCAACAGCTAACGAGCTTCCCCGCGGCCAGTCGTGAAGTATCCAGAGGAGCGCCGAACAACGCATGAGGGGCCGTCCTCTACGAGAACGACCCCTGCGACTTAACGCCTCATGCGGATCAGCACCAGCATCAGGACAACCGCAGCGAGGAAGAGACCATCAATATGGACTCCTCCCTCAATTGCGATCGAAACCTGTTGTGGTATGATCTGACACGAAGCAAGGGGACTTTCTTTCATAGCGCACCTTGCTTATTGACTCAGCCCATCGTTCCAGCGGTGGGCTTTGTCGTTTTGCAACCCCTTTCAGGGACCCGTTCACGGTCTAAAAGACCATGAATCCCTTTTCTCGCGCGCGGTGAACAGGCGGCCCGCATGCTTTCAGTCCCGCTTCGTGCCGGCGTGCATTATTGCACACGAACGTATACGACTGCGCAGTCCTTTCTTGGTCTCTCTTCCCTTTAGCCTTTCCCCGACATCGGCCCCTCTGGCTCTGTCTGAGTCTGCGGCGCTTCTAAAGACGAGTAAACCAACTCGTCGTTCGGCCATAACGTCAGTACAAGATCGATCGAGGCAAAGCGTTCTGCTGGAAGGCATTCGGCAGCATGCTCGCTTATTGCGCAGGCTCTCCCTAAGATGAAACCCCTATTCCTTACTTGTTTAGTCATGTATTACTTCCTCATCCGTTGACGTCGACCGCTCACAAGGGCAAAGTATGCAGTGTGCATTGAGCGCATAAACCAATGTCTGACCATCAAAGGAGAACCGAAATGAAGGAGCTGTGCAGTATGTGCTGTTGTAGTGACTTCTACCATCCGGTTCAAAGAATTTGATTCGGCTTCAGACAGACTGAACATACGCATCAACTTACAAAAGGACCGGCTGGCTCGCGGTCCTTTTTTGTTGCCTCTCAACTGAGACGCTTAAAAGTTCGCCCAAGCCGCCGTGCTGAGTTAATTGCTTGATTTGGCTTTCATGGGGAAGGTTCTTCCCCTCTATTACGAAGGAGCGCTGCTGACACTCCGTGTAGGTGCGATTGGAATACTCCTCGCACTTGCCGTTGGAATGGTCACAGCTGTCGCTCGTTATTGGCGGATTCCAATCCTCAATACGGCAGCGGTCATTTATACGGAATTCTCGAGAAACACTCCGCTTCTCGTGCAGCTTTTCTTTCTGTATTTCGGTCTCCCCAAAGTCGGCATTCGGATTTCCGGTGAATGGTGCGCCATCATTGGGCTCGCATTCCTTGGCGGCAGCTATATGGCAGAGGCGCTTCGCGCGGGGCTTGAGTCCGTCTCAACGTTGCAGACAGAATCGGCACGCGTACTCGGCCTCACGCCGCTTCAAACGATGATGCTCGTCGTGCTGCCGCAGGCGTTTGCCGTATCGGTCCCGCCGTTGGTCGCCAATATCATCTTTCTTATTAAGGAAATTTCAGTTGTCAGCGCCATTGCGCTTCCGGATCTGATGTACGTCACGAAGGATCTTATCGGCAATTCCTACAAAACCGACGAATCACTCATTCTTCTCGTTTCGGCTTATGTAGTACTGCTGCTCCCGATTTCACTCTTAGGCTATTGGCTTGAAAAGAAGGTGCGTTATGCAGGATTCGGGAATTAATGTCTTCTTTCAAGGCATCAACTCACTCCTTCTGTTGAAGGGGCTGTGGACAACACTGCATATCAGTCTCTTATCTGCAGGTCTTTCCATTCCGCTGGGCATTCTTCTCGGCATTTTCATGACGCTAAAGAATCCCATTGCGCGAGTCGTCTCTCGGATTTACCTCGAAATCGTGCGAATCATGCCTCAGCTGGTTCTGCTCTTTGTGGTTTATTTCGGCTTCACTCGAGCCTTTGGATGGAATCTCTCTGCGTATTGGAGCGCGATTATCGTTTTTACCTTTTGGGGTACTGGAGAAATGGGCGATCTGGTTCGCGGTGCACTCATCAGCATTCCGAAGACGCAGTATGAAAGCGCCCAAGTGCTCGGCCTATCAAAACTCCAGACGATGCGCCTGGTGGTGCTCCCGCAGGCTGTTCGTCAATTGATTCCGCCCTCGATCAACCTCATTACCCGCATGATCAAGACGACGAGTCTTGTCGTGCTCATCGGCATTGTTGAAGTTTTGAAGACCGGGCAGCAGATCATTGATGCCAACCGCTTTGAGTATCCGACTGCAGCGCTTTGGGTGTACGGCGCAGTGTTTCTTCTTTACTTCCTTGCATGCTGGCCGGTATCCCTCGCCGCCAAGGCCCTCGAAAAGAAATGGAAAGCATAAAAATGGCCAATGACATTGTTTTGGAAACGCGCGGTCTCGTAAAGAAGTTCGGCGAAGCTGTGATTCTCAACGGCATCGACTTCACGCTTCACGACAAAGAAGTCGCGGTGATTCTCGGGCCGTCAGGCTGCGGCAAATCCACGTTTCTGCGCTGCCTGATCGGTCTCGAGCCCATCCAAGGCGGCAGCATCTTGCTCAAAGGAAAACCGCTCGAATTCGGCAGCACGCTGCGCAGCGGCATCGGCATGGTTTTTCAAAGCTATGACCTTTTCCCGCACCTTACGGTGCTCGAAAACATCTTGCTCGCTCCCCTGCATGTCGCCAAGCGTTCCCGTGAAGACGCGCTCGCTCAGGCTGAAACCCTTTTAAAGCGCGTGAAGCTCTGGGACAAACGCGATTTTTATCCGCGGCAACTTTCAGGCGGACAAAAACAACGTGCGGCCATTGTCCGCGCGCTCTCCATGAACCCGAGCGTGATGCTTTTTGACGAAGTGACCGCCTCTCTTGACCCGGAAATGGTCCGCGAGGTGCTCGACGTCATTGTGGAGCTGGCCGACAGCGGCCTCTCAATGGTGATCGTCACGCACGAAATGGAATTTGCGCGGGCCGTCGCCGACCGCATTGTCTTTCTCGAAAACGGCCATGTCGTTGAAGAGAATTCGCCGGAAGCGTTTTTCACGACGCCGAAGACGAAGCGCGCCGCGGAATTTCTCAAAACCTTTACCTACACACGTCATAAGCGATCGGACGAAACCCCGTCGCCCAAATGAATTCAACAACCTGACGACGCAGCTGAGACGAAGCAGCTGCATCAAAACATCCGAGGAAGGCATGGACCGCCGGCGCCCTGCACTTCTCTTGACCTCATAAAGTGCCGGTGTATTCTGGAGGAAATTCCATGTCCATCATCCAAAACTTCACGAAGAAGATTGCCGCCGTCGCGGTTGCCGCAGCGGCGCTCTCAGCCGTCACTGCGGCCGTCGAAGCCCGTCCGCTTGACGTGATCAAGCAGAGCGGAGAAGTCGTCATCGGCGTCTTTTCCGACAAGGCTCCGTTCGGCTACGTTGACTCCCAAGGAAAATACGCGGGCTATGACGTCTACTTCGGCGACCGCCTCGCCAAGGACCTCGGCGTCAAAGTGAAGTACATCTCCGTCGACCCGGCAAGCCGTGTTGAATTCCTGGTCACTGACAAAGTGGACATCATTCTTGCCAACTTCACGGTAACGAAAGACCGTGCGGAAAAAGTTGACTTTGCACTGCCTTACATGAAGGTTGCGCTTGGCGTCGTTTCGCCTGAGTCCGCCGTTATTACCGACGTGAAGCAGCTCGACGGCAAGACGCTTATCATCGCTAAAGGCACGACCGCAGAGCCCTACTTTGAAAAGAATCATCCGAAGGTAAAGCTGCAGAAGTACGACCAGTACACCGACGCCTACAATGCCCTGCTTGACGGCCGCGGCGACGCCTTCTCCACCGACAACACTGAAGTCCTCGCCTGGGCCTTGGTACATAAGGGCTTCAAGGTCGGCATTCCTTCCTTGGGTGATCTTGACACCATCGCTCCGGCCGTCCAGAAAGGCAATAAGGGTCTGCTCGACTGGATCAATCAGGAAATCGTCAATCTTGGGAAGGAAAACTTCTTCCACCAGGACTATGCAGCCACGCTCGCCCCGGTCTACGGCAAAACGTCCAATCCCGATGATCTCGTGGTTGAAGGCGGCAAGCTCTGATTTAGCCCGTGCTTAATGAAAACACTTTAGATGTTTTCTTAATGAAATCGGCAAATTAACCAATGGTCTGCGCAAAACAGGACATGTTATCCAAAGTCCTCAACCAGAACTGTTTGCTAAATTCGATATCGTAATACTGTTGTACGGTGTCGGATTTAACTCGATAACATCCTGTTTTGCCTTTATTTGAGCAATTTCCCGCTCTTAGCGCACAATTAACCCATCTCACTCTCCAGATGTTCATGCTGCAGGAGCGGAGCAAAACTCTTGGAATCGATTCTCCGGCAGCGATCACGGAGAAAGGCGTGCAGTCCGAAGAAGAATCTTTTTCATTGTTTTTCAATGAAAAATGGTCCTCTCAGACAGATTGACGTCCGCTTGGATAAACACTCTGCGCAGGACTGTCACAGATGGAATGTATCGGATATCGGGGAATATCAGCAGCCTAATATTCCCCTTATCCGATTCCAAAGGAACGCTTGAATGCTCTTTCACCCTGAAAGAACCATGGTGCCAGGGCGAAAGAGCCGGGCACGATTAAAACGCGTAGGCAAACTTCGCCGTGGCGTTATGTGAATGGCCGGTCGAGTCATAGACGCCGACATAACCAAAGGTGATGCTGGTGTGCTTATTGAATTCCAAAATCAACGACGTGTTGAAGTACTGGTACGTCCGGGGCAGATCCACCGAATCCGAACCCCAAATGCCTGCAATGTTCGCGCCAACGTCCATCGAATGATTGAAGTTGCAGCGCACGCCGCCGGCCATCAAGGTTTTAATCAGAGACGTCCCCAGCACCGGCTCCCAGTTTTGGTGCCATTTCAGAGAAATATCACCATAACCAATATTGACATGCGTCGCGTCAAAACGCTCCTCAAGGGACTGGGCCTGAGAACCGTCCACGTCAAATGCTCCTGTACGGCCTCCCATGACGCCAAGCCCGATTTCTGGTGAGAGCACGCTCTGCTGCGGCAAGTAGTAATTCATGCCCACGTGCACGGCGGCGTTGTAGGCAAGCGTATGAGCCGTTCCCGAAGCCTGCATTTCGGGCAGAGTGCGGGCGAGCTTAGTCGAGCTGTAGGCGCCCAACAAATCCGCCTTGCCGTAGAAATCGTGCGTATCAGCTTGTGCGAAAGAACGTATGTAATTGCCGCCGACATAGAGCGTATCCATGTCGAGATCCAAATTGTGCGACGTTCCTTCGTAGCTTTCATATCCCAAGAAGACCGAGAACTTATTGTCTTCGAGCTTTTTGCTGCCGCCTGCCATGACGCCCGTGGTGTGGCCCTTCACCGTCGCTCCGCCCATGAGCGAGGATTTTTCCTGCGCAAAGTACGGTTTGACAAACCACATCTGCTCTTGGCCGTATTCACGCTGGTGATATAGGCTGCTCGCATAGACGTCCGCCAACGAAGCGTCGACAAACACTTGGCGGCGAGCCAACTGATTGACCAAGGTCTGACCCAGCACGGAGCTGCCGGTACGGTCTACGTCAACCCCGGCGCGATACCAACCTGTATTCTGCTCATAGCGGCCGCCCAAACCATAATCTTTGAGCTCATCACTAAATTCCACCTCCTTGGGACGAGCGATTTCATTGGGATTGAACTCATCGAGCTCCTTCAGATTGTTATTGGCATCGAGCACCGCGTAATTCAGATTGAATTTGGGGTCGCCGGGCTCCGTCACCACATTCTGAATCGAGGTCATGACGAGCTTGTCGACTCTCAGATGGTCCACACCTTCGACCACCATAGCCGTGTCCTGCGTCACATTTTCCCCGTCAATGTGCACATACCATTCCTTGACCCGCACCGTACCGGTCCCCGACAAGACCATGTTCGCTTGGTCGTTGGCAGCCGTCTTTTTCAGCGTGCCGTGATTGATGAGCGTTAATTCATCGGCACCGCTGTATTTCAGAGCGCCGTTGATCGTACCGAGATTGACGATGCCGGCCGTGAGGTTTTCGGCTCCGGCACCCTGATCGATTTCGTGGACTTTGCCTGCGATATTGATGTCGCCGTCAATGACACCCTGTTTGACGGTACCGTCTGCCTCTGTCAAAGATTCAATGCTGAAACCGGCAATCGAACTGTGGGCGTCGATCGTGATGGCGTCGCCCTGTCCAGTACCGATCTTGCCATCGCCCGTGACCAAGATACCGTTAGCACCGTCGGCACGCGAGGCCGTCGCATCGCCCAAAGCCGTACCCTTCAAATCGATCTTGTCAATCTGAAAGTTGGGCATTGTGATCGACTTGATGGATCCAGCGTCTGAAGACAGTGTGCCGATGTTGATCGAGGAAATGTTCCCAATCTTGCCGTGGTTCTTGATTTCTTCGATTTTGCTGGCGGTATTGTTAGCAATACCAGTGTCCGCGACATAGATCTCTTGGATCGTTCCGCTGTTTTCCACTGACTCAATCGTATTCTTGTCACCGGCAAACACATCTTCAAAAGAAAGACGGGTTAATTCGGCCCCTTCCTTGATGGATGCGTTTTTGATGGTGATGTTCACAATGCGTAAATCACCAGTTCCCTCTTCTCGAATATAAGAATTAGTGAGACCTGCGTTTGCCATCTTCGAGCCAAATTGTCTAGCTCCGTTCGCCTTGTCGATAAAAGTATCGATATACAACGGGGAAGCACCCACCCTCAGGTTGTATTTGGCACCTTCTTTAGTGGTAACCGTGCCCAAAAGTGGGGTATCTGTCAATTTATCAAGACCATACATGGAGTAATTCCATCTAGTCGTATCATCAGAAGAAGAAAGTTCAACACTGACGTTTTTCCCCTGATAGCTTGGAGTAGAGCCTTGGAAGTCCTTATCGTTATTCCAAACTATCGTTTCCGCGCCCGCAGCCAAACTTTGGCCGGCAAAAAGCATGCCCAAGGCGAAGGCCAACGGGGTCAATTTTCCGTAATTCATTTTTTTACTCGTATAAGGTGTTTGACAATCCAGGACGCGGAAGCAGTTAAGAAATCTCTAGGCATCCGGGACAAAGAAGGCCCGCAGCCAAGGAAAGATTTCGCTTGGGCTGCGGCAAATGGATGACTAGAACTTCCACGCGGCCTGCGCCTGGGCACTCACGCCCTGACGCTTGCCGACGTAGCCGTTAAGACCGATGTCAAACTCAAAGCTCTTGGCTTCGTTTTGATAGGTCCAGCCCATGGAGGCGATGCCCGTGCTGCCTTCGAGATCGGCGGCATTCAAAGCCATCGAACCGTCTTGGTCAGTGAATTTGCCCTTGGCATCCGCTTTGAAGGCGTATTCGTAAGTCAATGCCACATAGGGCCGCAGGGTGGGCGTGTAGGCGTACTCAAACACCGATCCCACTTGCGCCCGATGCAGGTTGAGAGCATCGAGGTGGTATTCAACCCCGCCCTTGGAGCGATAGTTCTCACCTTCCCGACCGTCATAGAAGTAGTTGATGAAGGTGCGGTTCTTGAACTTGTCGGCCACGGCGAACTCACCGTACACACCCAAATGCGCACCCCAGTAGTTGCTGGTGCGGTCAAAGTCTTCGTCCACACCGCCCAAATCCACGGCGAATTCGCTGCGCAGCCAGCCACCCTTCACGTATCCGGTGACATGCAGCCAGTCCACTGGCGTCGCATAGTTTCCGTAAACGCCGAAGCCCACGTAGTTGTGTTTGCCGTCACCCGTGGCCACGCCAAAGAGCGAACCGACGTCCGCGGTCTTCGTGTCATAGGTGCCGTGCCCCATTTCCATGAAGCCGCCGACCTCAGAATCCTGCACATTGAAGGCATACCCCAACAGGCCGGAAATCACCGTCGAATCTGCGGAACCCGACACATCAAGGTCATATTTGCCGACCTTGGCCGCCGCAAAGGGGCCGGTTTGGCGCACGCCTTGGCGGGATTTAATGGTGGAGTCAATCAAGAGCTCATCGGCCGCAAACAACGTCGACGCGGCGGTTAAGCTCGATTGAATCAGGGCGTCAGTTTGTTCATTAACACGCTCAGTAGTACCTGGGTTGTCCGGGTTGGTACCGGGTTTATCAGGGTCCGTTCCCGGCTTATCGGGATCCGGGTTCGGCTTATCTGGATCAGGATTCTTTTGGGGCGCAATCTCTGCCACCAACGTGTTGCCATCCTTCATCAGCAAATCGTATTTGTCTTCGCTGAGCTGATTGGTTTCGATGCGGGCCTGCGACTTCAACCGTTCGACCGTCAACTCGGTTTTGAGCCCATTGAGTGTGGTTCCTCCTGTTAAAGGTTGATTGGTGATGTCATCCAAGACAATGCCGGCGTCACTGTAAATCAGCGGGATGTTCAGCCCTTGGTCGAGGTCAAACCCTGTACCAGCCAAAGCGATCTTGCTGTCGGAATGCAGCAAAACGGGATCCGCTCCGATCGACGTCACGATGGCCTTGTTCGTAAGGTTTTTGACCATGTCCGGCGTCACCAAGAAATTCAGGGCCGCGTTCGAGGCCACGGAAAGTTTGGTCAGCCTCGACTCTTGGGAAACACTCCAATACGAATCTTCGGCCGCGTTGCCGGAGCCCACGTTCATCTCCAGCGTGCTGTTGCCGACAATCCCGGTGGAACCCCAAAATTGCACCTTGCCCGTGCCCTCTGCATTCACGACGATGTTGCTGCCGTCACCGTCGGCATCGATGGCGGATTCGCGCTCGAAGGCAATCAAGTCCCCCTTGACGCGAATGCTGGAGCCGCCATCAGCCATCAACGCTTGTTTGGCGTTGGTCTCCAAGGATTCTGCCTCCAGCTGTGCTTTATCCTGCAGATAAATAGCGGTTTGGTCAACCGTCTTATCGTCCCCGGTGAACTTAATGACGGCCTTTTTGAGCGTCACGTTCGCGGCTGGATCCGTAGCTTGAGCCGTCTCGTGTCTATATGCATGTATGCCCCAAGAGTCGCCCGTTGCACCCAAGGTCATGTTGACGTTGCCTTGAAAGTCGACATTTCCTGTGGTCTTTAGACCATACACAGTCACCACGTCGCTTATGTTGATGGTGGTGTCGCCGCCAATTACGTAGTTGCGTTTCCCTCGGAAATCCAGAGCTCGAGCTTCTTGTCCCATCTTCATCGTGATGGATAAGGGACCGTCGACCGTCATGTCGGCCTTCCCCGTTTGATTGGTGACATCCACGATGCCCTGGAAGTTGGTCAAGGACTTGTTGCCGTTCAAAGTCATCATCAACGTTTTGGTAGACAACTTCTCCCCAGTCGTCAAAACGATTCCCTGCAGCTTTTTATCGTTAGCGCTGGCCGTCACCGTCATTGAAGTCGGCTGATCCGTGGTAAGAGATCCTCCCGATTGGAAGAGCACCCCTGCGACATCTAAAGCTCCGGTCTGCCCCGTACGGTCAATCTCCATGTCGTACCCCTGCTTGAAGGTCGCAGTGCCTTGCAGATAAATACCATAAGGAACGGAGCCGCCCATGCTGACTGCTGTGTCAAAGGTCAGCGTGCCAACTGGGGCCGATGTTGTTGGCTTCTTGTTGCTAATGAAACTTTGATTGCCGTAGCCGGCTTGGGTGGGGGCTACCTCTTTATTCAAGGTCAACTTGTCCCCGGTAAAGGTCAAAGTTCCCGTATCGGCGTTGATCACCGAAGACAACTGGTTCGTGCTGTTATTGACCAGGGTCAGGTCATTGAAGGTGATCGTGAGCGTTTTGCCATTCACACCCTGCACCGTTTCCGTGTACGTATCTCTAGCGGTATAGGTGTCCGCAGTGTCGGTGAAAGACATATTGTTCTTAATTACCGCACCGGTCTGTTCTTTCGCTAAACCCACTTGGCTGATAAGCGCCAATCCCACGGCAAGAGCCAACGGCGTTAATTGCCTTTTCTTCATTCATTTCTCTCCAAGAGATTGTCTCAAGGCTCGGAGGAAATAAAAAAACTTCGCATCCAAGCCCGAAGACTTGAAACACGAAGTTCGAAGGAAAGCGCCGATTGCTCAACGCTGGGAGGGGCAGTTTACCCCCCCCCGTGCAATATTTGGTTACGTGTTGAGGTCGTAGAAAACTTAATTCCTACTTTTTTATTCTACTGAAAAAGTATCTAAGGAGGGTCTGCACAAATCATCCATACGGCAACTCACATTTTTTTGGCATATTCTGTTTCGCGCAGACCTACCTTAACCTGCTGATTTTCGTGAGAGGCCTGAGCGTACTCTCACAAAATGCCGTTCATTAAATCTCGAACGTCCCTTTGACCACGACCTCCCCGTCACGCATCATCACGCGTCCGCGGGCGACGACGTGAGTGAGGTTGAAATCTTCGGTGAAAAGACAGGCATTGGCACAGGCGCCGACTTCGACGCGTCCCTGATCCTTGAGGCCGAGCGCGTCGCCCACATTCTTCGTTGTGAAGAGCAGTGCCTGTTCGATCGGCATTTTGTAGTCGCTGATCAAACGAATCGTCTCCTTGAGGTTGCCGTCAACGCCGCCCACGCCGAGTCCGACCATTTCGCCTTTTTCATTGAAACGCGGAACAGAGCCGTGACCGTCGGTCGAAAGCGTTATGTGCGTCGGATCAACCCCCATGCCGACCGCTTCAATCACGGCCTGAGCGGGATGATCGAAGCAGCAGGATGCGCCGGTTGTAATGTCAATCCAGCCGCCCTTCTTGCCGAACTCAACAGCAGAATCAAAAACGTGACGGATACGGCCGCAATGGGTTGGACGAATATGTTTGATCGGGAACCCCTTGGCCAGGATCTCGTCATACATCTCGAAGGCACCCGGAATATTGCCCGTGTGAATATGCAGGAACCCGGTCTTGCCGGCAATCATTGCGCCGACACGAACCTCCGCGAGCACAGCAAGAACCTGCTGCGTCGTCGGGAATGATGAGCGGTGGTCGCCGAGCGCAATTTTCACGCCGATCACTTCGGGCACAAAGAACAGGTCATTGGCAATAGAGTCCGTGAGCGTCGTTGCCGGATACTTGTAGTTGGAGGTATACATCCAAGCCGATACGCCTTCGGTCTGCAGCGCCCGAACCTTCGCCAGAAGATTCGGAATGGAGCGCGTCGTATAGTCCGTACCCGAAACGCCCACGACGGACGTTGTGCCGCAGCTGATCAATTCCGAAAGCACGAGTTCCGGCGTACGTGTTGACGGTCCGCCCTCGCCGCCGCCGCCCGTGACGTGAATGTGCTGATCAAAAAAGCCCGGCGTGAGAATCTTGCCGCTGGCATCCAGGATCTCCAGATCCGGCAGCTGAGGGGCGAGATTTTGTCCGACGGCAGCGATGCGGTCATTGACCATCAGAACATCGTTTTTGCCGAGATCCTGCGGCGCGAAGACGCGTGCATTTTTAATAAGGAGTGCTGTCATTATTTCTTCTCCAAAGCGGGGTCAGGAAATTAGAGGAAGATGGCCGAAGCTGCGACATTCATGATGAGCGCGAGGATCATCACCGGCGCTGTGCGGCGGACAAGTTCAAAGGGAGAAAGCCCGGCAATGCCGGAAACCGCGATGATGACGCCGGCAATCGGACACATCGTACGGGCGATGCCGGCGGAGAGCTGCACCGGGACGGCGAGGATCGCGGCGTTGATGCCTACGCTCGCGGCAGCCTCAGGCAGAAGCGGCGAGAACGCGAAAAAGGCCGCATTGCCCGAGCCAGTCACCACGGTGGCAACGACCATGATTGTCAGCATAATGAGCAGCATCACCCACACGCCGGCGGACTCCATGGAGGCCGCCATGGAAATCAGCGTGCTGATGCCGCCGAGTTTATTCATGCCGAGCGCAAAGAGTTCCGCGCAGCAAATGAGACCGACGGTCGAAGTGAAAACTTTGCCCATGCCTTCAAAGACGGCTTGGGTGTTTTTCGTGGACTCACGGAAAGAGCGGCGCGTAATGAAATCAACCGCAAAAGCGATGATGATCGAGACGATGAGACCCGTCTGCAGCGAGAGCTTGATGCCGTCATAAACCATCGGCGAAAAGACGATCAGCAAAACGAGCGGCAGCACCGGCAAAAGTGCATAGTGCACAGGACCAGCACCCTCAAAAGCCTTTTTGAGACGTTCATCAGTCGATTCAGCCGGCACTTCAGCAGCCTCGGCTTCTCCGGCATGCAGAGCCTTGCGGTCAAACCAGCGCTGGATGAAGAAGTGACCGACGGCAACCGTGGCAATCACGCAAAGCGCTACCGGAATCTGGCTCTGTACGAAATAGGTGACCACGTCCGTCCCGAGCAGGTCGGCAGCTCGCATTGCATTCGAGGATGAAGGTCCGAGATCCAGACAGCATGTTGAGCCGATCACTGCCGCAGCAGAGGCTCGCGAAACGCCGAGGGCGATAAGGAGCGGATAAATGGAAGCCATCAGCAGCAGGCCCAGACCCACTGCTGAATTGATAAAGAGCGCCATGAACTGACCGACCACATAGGTGACGGCCAGGAGCACATAAGGCGAGCGGATGGCGCTCAGCGGCTTCACACAAAGCTTAACGAGCGCTTTGGAAGCGCCAATGCGGTCCATATAAACCGAGAAGCCCGCAATCAGCATGATGTTGAGGCCAAGTCCCGGCAAGCGTCCCTTCATCAGGTTTGTGAAGGCTTCAGCCAGATCAAATCCAAAGAAGTGCGTCGACTTTGCGTCGGCCACCGGCATGGTTCCGTTCAATGCTGCACAGATCAGCATCACGAAACCAGCAAGCAGCAGGATAATCGGGGGGTAATAATTCTTGAGGACGCAGTACGCAACCCCTGCGATTACAAGAAGGGTAATGAGGATTCCGAGCATAGCGGTAGGTCTCCAGTGGTGGTGGCGGTTTGATTTTTTTTGTTATCTGCAGATCAGCTGCGGGTCGATCTGCAGATATTGGCTTTCGGGCCCGGCTCCATTAGTGGTCTGATTTAATCCCTGCGCCGCAGAGCGTAATCAGCACGTCAGTGCTCGGTCCGTAAAGTTCGCAGTAATGATCCCAAGCGGCAAAGTTGGCGGCGGTCGTGTGCTCGATATAGAGCCCGGCCCGTGCAATCTTGGCGCGGGCAGCAAGAATCTTGTCCTCGGGAGCTGCTACAACGGTAATGTCGTGCTTTTTCATCATTTCAAGCAGCTCGCTGCCGCGAAGCGGCTTGCCGATCGCGATGCCTTCGGCAATCGTCGGCTTCACGTCTATGGAGACCGGTGCGTCCAGTCCCAATTCGCGCGCTTTAAGGAGCGGATCGCAGTATTCGCTCTGAAGCGCCACAATCTTCGGGAAATGGTCAATTGCGCCGGATTCCAGAAGATGTTCGAGCGCTTTCACCGCGCCGATAAAGAGCGTGCCGTTGCCGACGGGCAGAACAACGTGTTCCGGGATACGGCCGAGCTCTTCATACACCTCATAGATATAGGCTTTCATGCCTTCATAAAAGAAGGGATTCACCACGTGGTTGGCGTAGTAGATGCCCTCTTCACGCACTCGAGCGCGGCAAACATCGGCACAGTGGTCGCGCGACCCGGGAATAACATGCACTTTGGCGCCGTGCGCCTCAATCATGGTGATCTTCTTGGGGCTCGTTCCTTCCGGAACATAGATTTCGCACTGAATGCCAGCCCTCGCGCAGTAGGCTGCTACGGCGTTGCCGGCATTGCCGCTCGAGTCTTGCACACAAGACTTCACCCCGATCGCCTTCATATGAGCAACCAGCGTAGCCGCGCCGCGATCCTTAAAGGAGAGCGTCGGCATGGCGTAGTCGACCTTGACGTAGAGACCCGGTTCGAGTTCCACCAAGGGCGTCATGCCTTCACCCAGTGAGACGCTCTGCCAAGCATCACCGTCAACGGCCATAAAGTCGCGGTAGCGGAAAATACTCCAGCACTTCTGATCAATCTTGGCGTCATCCCACTTCGGGCTCTTGAAATCGAGTTCGAAGAGCCCGCCGCAGCCGCAGACGGGAGCAAGCGTATCGGCAGGTGTTTTTTTGCCGCAGGCGGTGCAGACATAGCTGAACATAGTTTCTTCTTCCCTTTTGGATCAGTTGGAATCAGTCATGGGCTTCGAGTTCGGCAATGCATTCGATTTCAACAAGGCAGCCGAAGTGAAGCGGAGTTGTCGAAACGACAACCCGGCCGGGTTTGTGTTCGCCAAAAAACTGGGCATATACAGCGTTGATGGGGCCCCAGTATTCGTTGGACGGGGTATAGACGCGGCAGAAAACCACTTGACTGCGCTCGACACCCGCGGCTTTAAGCACTCGGTCGAGATTTTGGAGGGCCTGCGCAGCATGCGCCTCAATGTCGCCCGTGCAGACCTCGCGCGTATCCGGATCCATAGAGAGCAGCCCGGAAACGTAAAGCATGCCGTTTGAGACCACTGCCGTGCTGTAATGGCCGGGGTTGTTCCCCTTGAACCCGGGATCGATGAATTTCATATTGTTTGCTCCCAGCCGTTTCCGGCGGTGAAGGATGGTTTACAGTTTTGGCGCGTTCTTCACTTTTTCTGCCGTCCTGAGGCCAAAGAGCCGGCTGATTCCGATTCGCGCCTGAGGAGATCCAAATCGCTGTAGAGCGTCACCTTTGAGACACCTAAACGCTCTGCGGCATAGTCGAGCGCGCCCTTAACAAGAAACACGCCGCGCGTATCCATGAAGCGAACGAGCGGAAGCCGTTCTTCGCGGGTCAGAACGGCCGATGACGACCTTCCGGCCCGAACACGTTCCGTCATGCGGTCGATCATGGCGTAAACCGTTTTGAGTACGCTGCCTTCCAGTTCGATATCTGTATCTTTTTGAAGATCTTTGGCCTCTGTGTCTCTCGAGACTGCAGACGCCAATTGCGCCGCAGCGTGTTCGGACGCGAGAGCGTCTGCAGATGCCGATGCCTCCGGAAGGATGGAAGCCTCTGCGGGCGGCAGAAGCGCTAAAAGCGCCTGAAGCTGCCCCGCGGCAGCAGACACATTGGTGACATCCTGATTGATGCAGAGAACGCCGATCACCTCGCCCGCATCGTCCCGAATCAGGAGCGACAGTGCACGAATCAGACGTCCGCGGCTTCTGAGCCAATAAACCGGCAGGAGATTCGGGCTCTCGGAACTGAGCGCGCCGTCATCGGTTCTGGACATTCGCAGCAGGTTGGGCACTAAGTGACGCAGTCCCTGACCGACAGCACGCCCCGTTACTTCACCGTTTTCCACCCGCACGACGGAGTGCACAGGATCCGAAAGATCATGAAGCACGACTTCACAGTTCGGCCCGCTGAAAGCCGCAAGGAGTTTCATCACATCTTCATAGGGACGAAGTGCCGCAGGAAGCGGCGGCTGAAGGGCTCGATTCGTGCTCATTGTTGAGAAATGGCTGTCCAGCGTCTTAGGCATACAGCAGGAAAACTCAGATACAGGCATCTTAACATAGATTTTTTTATATGCAATATGCTTTGAAAGTTATGGAAATACATGCATAATGATCAGAAAAAACGCCTGTCACACAGTTTGCCTCGCCAATGATATAGAATTTTTTATACACCCTTTTCTCCGCAAGCCCCAAAGGAAAACGCAATGTCTGTTGATTCCCGTTTTGCCGCACCAGCACTCGCCAGTCTCAAGGATTGTGCGCTCGATGATCCGCGCCTTCCGACGCCGCTCTTTGTGATCGACAGCCAGAAGCTCGAGAAGAACCTTCGACGCGCACAGGACCGAGCGGCAAAGCTCGGCGTTGCCTTCCGCCCTCATCTGAAGACGCATAAATCCATCGGCATTGCGCTGCGCCAAATGACGACGCCGCAAGGTCCGGCCACGGTATCCACGCTGGCCGAAGCCCGTTATTTCGGCGCGAAGGGCGTGACCGATCTTATCTACGCCGTAGGCATTGCGCCGCAAAAGCTCGCCGAGGTCAGCCGTCTGCGCAGTCTCGGCGCCGACATTAAGATCATTCTCGACAGTGCAGAAGCCGCGCGCGCCGTTTCGGCATTCTGCCGCAGGGAAAAAACGACGATTCCCGTGCTCTTGGAGATCGATGTCGATGGTCACCGCTCCGGTATTCGTCCTGACGGTGCAGAGCTTTTGCCGGCTGCGGCGGCGCTCGCTGACGGGGCAGAACTCGTGGGCGTCCTCACCCATGCCGGAGACAGCTACGAATGCAAGACAACTGCGGAAATCGAAGCTGCCGCGGAAGCCGAACGCGCCGGGATCGTTCTGGCTGCAGAAAGACTGCGCGCTGCCGGCCATACCGTCAAAATTGTCTCCGCGGGTTCCACACCGACCCTGATGTTTGCCAAAGACGAAACGGGCGTCACGGAGATGCGTGCCGGCGTATGTGCGCTTTTTGACCTCTTCATGTCCAATGTCGGCGCATGCACCGTTGAGGACATCGCCGGATCCGTCCTGGCTACCGTCATCGGCCGTCAGGTCGATAAGCGCCGCGTCATTTTGGACTGCGGCTTCCTCGCGCTTTCCCGCGACCGCGGCACGGCTCGTCAGACACACGACTACGGCTACGGCTTGGTCTGCGGCATTGACGGGAAGCCCCTCGCCGACGGCACGATCGTCCTGACGGGCACCAATCAGGAGCACGGCATTCTCACCCTTCCGGAGAATTCACCCCTCACGCAGGAGGACTTTCCGATCGGCAGACGTCTTCGCATTCTGCCGAACCACGCCTGCCCCACAGCCGCCCCCTATGCTTCGCTCGTATTGATCGAGAACGGCCGTGTCGCGGAGGTTTTGGACCACGTCCGCGGATGGGACTAACGAGTGCAGCCTTCCCATTGAAGCAATTTCTGCGCGGCCTTGACAAATCTGGCCTTGCACATGGTCTGCTCTTCAATATGCGCTGAGAATCGGACGAGACGCCTAAGCCCGACAGAATCTTCAACAGGCCGGGCTTTGGACATATTCCACAAAGGCATGAAGCAAAGTTTCCATGGATGGCTCAACCGCCGGGCAAAAGGAAAATGCTGCGCGACAACCCCTCCACTCATCGATAGACCACGGCGAAGCAGTCGCTTTGCGCTTCACGCGAAAGCCCGGTTCCTCTCCGAAAAGAAGAAACCGGGCTTTTAAGGCTCTGCGGAACTTTAGGTGCCTGCGCACCCAAAATCCCGATTTTTAAGGTTTAGGCCTTGGCAGCCGTCTGACCCGCTACGCGGCCGTAGACCAAGCAGTCCAGAATGGCAACCGAGCCAAGGCGTACTGCGCCGTGCACGCCGCCCGTCGCTTCACCGGCGGCATAAAGCCCCGGAATCGGCTTATACGTGCGGACATCGAGCACGCGGCATTCCTTGTCGGTGACAAGGCCGCCCATGCAGTGGTGAACCTTCGGCTGCAGTTCGCAGACGTACCAGGGGCCGTCAACCAACGGTACCTGATCGTTATTGATGTAGCGGTTCCACACCGGATCAGCCTTGGCCTTCACGACCTCATTGAACTTCTCGACCTGAGCCTTAAGCGCATCGGGCTTGATGCCGGCAGCCTTGGCGAGATCTTCGAGCGTGTCATACTTCTCAACGATCTTACGTTCAAGCATGCGGTCGAGCAGACCCGGACGCTGTTTCTTCAGCGGCCCGACATTGGGTTCATTGCAGATAGCGAAGCACTTGCGGCCGTTAGCTTGTTCAACCATGATCGCATCGGCGCGAACCTTGCGGTTGGCGAGCTCATTGACGAAGCGTGCGCCGTCTGAATTCACCCAAAGACCATATTCAGCGGCAGCCGTTTGATTGAACATCCAGCCAATGCCCATGCCCTTTTCACGCGGGCAGCCCCACGGGCCGCACTGAATCCAGTCGTTTTGAACCTGAAGAGCGCCGATGGCTGAGGTTTCACGCCAGAGCTCAGACGTTGCGCCCGGCTGGTTCGTCGTATCAAGCGTTTCGTTAAGCTTCGGATCCTGGTACATACGATACGTAACATCGGCCGAGAAGCCGCCGTAGCAAAGCACAACGCCCTTCTTGGCACGAATGAACTTGGTCTTGCCGGAGTCTTCACGCGGGAAGCGATAGCCTTCACGCACCTCAAGCCCCTCAACACGGCCGTCTTCGCCGCGGATGATGCGTTCAACAAACACGCGGTTGCGAAGCGGAATGCCGAGTTCCTTGCACTTGTCGATTTCCTTGGAGACGATGCCCGAACCCGAACCGTTCTTCGTGGTGACATAACGCGGGACGCTGTGGCCGCCTTCCTGGCCGATGGCATCGGGCAGATATTCCACGCCGAGATAATTGACCGTCCATTCATAGTTCGACAGGGCGCGCTCCGCCATGAAGCGAACCTTATCGACATAGTTCATGTAGTTGCCGGCCGCCAGAATATCTTTTTCGAGCAGGTCGACGGAGTCCTTGATGCCGTGAAGCTTTTGCTGCGGACAGCCCGTAGCCGTCAGAATGCCGCCGTTAATGGCGGAGTTGCCGCCGAAGACGGCCATTTTTTCGAGAACAATAACGTTCGCACCAGCGTTCTTGGCTTCAATCGCTGCGGCCAGGCCGGCAAAACCTGAACCGACGACGATGATGTCTACCGTTTCATCCCATTTCGCCACGGGTTTGGACGCAAAAGCGGACGTTGCACCGGCGAGCGCAGCCGTACCGACAATTGAGCTCTCAATCAGGCGGCGACGAGAAATATTGGCAGTCATAACTCTCTCCTTTTTTTATTGATGTTCACCGACATTCCGTTTGAAAACGGTTGGTCTTCATGCCGAAAACATCAAACGCTTTGTTCAAAGCACGAGCGCACTTCGAAGCCGGCAGACAGGATTGTGATTCCCGCCTGCTGTTGCCGAGGGTTATATCGCTGCCCATTTAAGATTTACATAAGAATTAACCCGATAGATACGTCACGAATACAGTGCATCCAACGAATAACACTTATTAATCCGTTTCTCCCGTATGTATTCAGTAATTGTTGCCAATTGCTACTTTTCTCCTTTGGCAAAATTTTGTCATACAACCGTTCGATGATAGATGCGGCTTCCAGCGCCTACCGCCGCCAGCTTTTCGAGCTGCAGCCAACCCGAATCTATTTTTTGACCAATGGACTGTCTTTGAGCGGTATGGCTGGGCAGCTGCCAAATCAAATCGCAAGCCGCCTGATCGGCTGCCACGGGATCCAACGATCCAATAATCCCTAGGTTTCCGGTTTTCGGCGCTGCGCCGCCAAAGGGTTCGGCATGAATGTTGGAGAGAATTGAGATGGCTATCATCTTGCGGCCCATACGCGCTTTTATCCCTTTAGCGGCATCCGCAAGGTTCGTGAAGAATGCTTCCGTTCGCTGGTAGCCCGGCTCATGCACGGCCGCCTTGCCGTCGGGCGACGCCAAACCGATGCCGATGTTTTTCACTGCACCGGTATAGCCCGCAAAGCTGGGAATCTTGAAATTGGTGAGAACAACGATGCCGCCATAGTCTTCGAGCATCGCACGGCACACTTCAATCTCTTTCAAGTTTGCGCCGCCAGGAATCGGAAGCTTCACATAATCCTCGGGGCGCTCCGCTCTGTCGAGCACGTCCACCGGCGCAAAGTCGACGCCCTGGCTGCGAATTTCGGCAATATGCGTTGCCGTATGCCGGCGGCTGCCGCCAAAATCGCTCGCCCAATTGGTCTCAACGAAACGGCTTCCCGGAATATGGGCCTGAAGCGCACGAAAGAGCGGGAGATTCACGGCCGCTTCGCCGCCGTGAATCTTGATGCCGACGCGGCCGGACAAATCACCCGAAAGCTTCTCATAAATACGAATCAGCGCATCGGCCGAAACTTCGGGCGAGAAAAATACTTCTGGGGGGGACCTCCGCTCCCCGTACGCCGGGCGCAGAGAAAGCCATCCCGACCGCCAGCCCAAGTTCAATCGTGCGCCGGCGTGAAAGCGAAAGCCTCAAGCCGCTCATCACATCGCTGGCCGTTGTGATCTTCTCTTTATGCCCTGCGCCCATTTGAGCTTCTCCCGCAGCAAAAAAAACAGTCCATCCGTTTTTTCGTCAAAGCCCGCTGCGCTTAAGCCAAGCGACCAAATCATCTCGGCTCGAGGCTGCACGGCTTTCCGTCGTGTGAAAGCCTTCGGCAATCTGAGCATTCGGACAAAAAGTGCGCACATCGGCCCATGCACCGGAGGGCGACGAACTGGCCGACACACAGAACGGCAGCACACGTTTGCCCGCAAGCGGATGGTCCATGAGGAACGTACGCATCGGAATGGACAAGCCTCCCCACCAATAGGGGCTGCCAATCACAACGGCGTCATAGCCCGAAAGATCGGGAATCGCGGCGGCAATTTCTCGTCTGGCATTGTTTGCGCGTTCGCTGCGGGCGATGCCCGTCATGGCCGAATAATCATCCGCATAAGGGTCCTTGAGCGTGAGCTCGAGGAGATCTGCACCGGTTGCTGCGGCAGCAGCCTCGGCGAGCCCTTTGGTTGTGCCGGTCCTTGAAAAATAAATAATGATCGCTTTCGCACGGGTATCGGAACCCGAGGCAGCCAGGCTTCCCCGAACCAACCCGGCACTGGCCAATGCACCGGCAGCGAGCTACATCACGTGACGGCGTGATAATTGCTGAGCATTCATGATGATGTCTCCCAAAAGAGGTTTGTTATCCAAGCGATTCAATGCGGTATCGCCTCACGCCCATGGCAAGCCTTTCCATGGCATCGAGCTGCGTAAGGCCGCTTCGTGAAGCGATGCGCTCCTCGAGCGGGCGGCGTTCTGCCGGCGGAAGCGTTCCAACCCAATCAATGGAGGCCTGATCGACGGCCAGAATGTCAGTCGAAGCCAGAATGCCGAGATCGCGGGCTTCGGGCTCGGCAGCCGATGTGCCTGTACAGTCGCAGTCCACCGACATGCGGCGCAGCACGTTGATATAGGCAATGCGGCCCTGAAAGTGATCCGTCACTGCCTTCCCGGCATCAGCCATGCGTTCGAGAAATGCCGGGCCGCGTTCCCAGCCCTGATGAATCTCAGCCTTTCCCTCGCGTCCGGAAGCACAGCCGATGGCAACGTTTTTGAGCGATCCGCCGAAGCCCGCCATGCCATGCCCTTTGAAATGGGTGAGCACCAGCATCGAGTCATAGCGATCCAAATGAGATCCCACCGTCACGGACTTGAGCCGACTGCCGCCCGCAATCGGCCATGGCGTTCCACCGTCTTCATCCAAGATGTCAACGGGCGCGAAGGTCCAGCCGTTCGTAACGAGCGTTTCACGATGTCGGGACGCTGAAGCCCGCGGCCCGCCGTAGAGCGTATTCGTTTCAACGATCACGGCGTCCGGCAGCTCATTTATGAGCGCTTTCACCCATTCGCGCGGCAAAATGTTGGGTCCGTGCGGTTCGCCCGTATGAAGCTTCACCGCGATGCGGCCTTTAAGCGTGCTCTGCACGGACCGCAGCGCAGCAACTAACCCTTCAGCCGTCAATGATGTCGTTTGATATACAACTGCTTCTCGGCAGGCCAAAGCGATCGGTAAAGATTCCGCGCTCACCTGCGAGAGCGCTGCAGCCGCAGCGGTTCCGGCGATTAAACGCCGACGCGAAATGCCGCAGTGGCTCATCGCAGCCTCCTTGAAAATCAGAGTTTTTTCTTGTCAGCGAATAGTTGAATAAGCAATGCTTTATTAAAATGCCAACTTATTTCAATATTTCGCTGCGCACCATCGGCCGCCTGCAGTGCTGCTGCACTTTAGGAGAGAGGTCCGTTAAAAGAACAGACCGCAGGTGGGTTCGTGCGAATACATTCTCTGTTTCAAGAGCAGTGATGTCCAATGCTTATTAGCGATGCTTTTTGATGCGTTTTTTGGATGGAGAAAGCCCCCTGCACTTTGATGCCGGCCAGGCCCTTATCCGCGGCGAATGGGACTTGGCCGACACATTGATTCAAAGGCGCACGACCGCTGCCCGATGGAGTGCCTCACCCGAGCTCATCGGAGCGGTGCGCGGGCTCCGCAGCATCTGCCGGACTCACCAACGTTACGGTGAAGGCGTTGCCATCGGGACCCGAAGCAAGATTCACCTCCCACCCCATGCGCATACAGATGCGCCAAACGATGGACAGTCCCAGACCAAACCCAGTCTGTTCGGTATCCGCACTCGTTTTTCCCCGGACAAAAGGTTCGAAAATCCGCTTCTGCTCCTCTGGAGGAATAGGGTCGCCATGATCGGCAACGACGATGCCCGTACTCGTCTCAGTCACTTCGATCTCCCCTTCATGCGAGTAGGCGAGCGCATTCTTGACGAGGTTCGACACCACAGTGCTCAGTAGAAGCGGCGAAAAGCTCCCCGGGCAGCAGTCTTCCTGGCGAAAGACAAGCTCGCGGCCAGCCTTTGCGGCCTCCGGGATCCATAAGCGGCCGACAGCCTGAAGCACGTCGCTCACTCGATCGCTGCCCGCGTTTTCAGAGAGCCGAGCAAATGCGAGGAACCCTTCTACCAGCTCGTGCATCATTTTGGATGAGCGTTCGATCTTATCCACCTGACGCTGCTGGGCGGCAGTGAGTTCGGTGAGCTTGAGGAGCTCCACGCTCGTCTCGATCACGGTCAAGGGCGTACGCAGTTCGTGACTCACGTCGCCCGTGAACGCTTTTTCTCGCTTCAATGCTTTAAACAAACGATGCATTGAGGCCGAAAGCTCTGCCGCAAGGTTGCCCACTTCGTCGCGGGTGATCAGCTCTTTGGGAAGCGACTTCCAAGTATTTTGCGACGATGCCGCACGAACGGCAGCAGCGAGTTTTTCCACAGGCCGCATAACCTGCACCGCCAGACGTTTGCCGGCGGCAGCCCCGACCAAGAACACCACGAGCAGCACAGCGAGCATCAAGATAAAGAGCTCCTGCTCCTTTTCTTCGAACCCTTCCTGATCACGCACGATCATCAGGCTCCCGCCCTGCCAGGCACGCCGCCAGACAAATACAGCCGGCGCTTCGGTAATTTCAGTAAACCCGAACGGACAGTCCTGGAACTGGGCCGGCACAGGCTTCAATCCCGGCGCGTCGCCATATACATCAGCGTGCGGCAACCCTATTGCGGTATCGCCTCGTTCGATCTGCGAAACCACATAATCCATGTCGTCCTCAAGAAAGCTCGAAATAAGCTCTTCTTCGGTATAACCGATGACGCCTACCATCGCTGCGGAGTAAAGCGCAGCCAAACCGGTGAGCAGCACCGTAAGCGCAAGCATAATGCGCTGTGAAAGACCTCTCGGCGGCTTCCGATGGAGCTCTCGCTGCTGATCATGCGCCTGAGGCGACACTTGGGATCAGCCCCCTTGCGCTTCATAGGAACTGCCTGACTGAGCAGCTGATGAGGAAGAAATCCTCTCTTCCTGCGCAGCGCTCAACTGCAGGTTTTCACGACTCCTGCCGCTCAAATTCGTCATCTTGGGTCTCGCCGTGCTTTGCGGCCGAATATAATTGTTTACGATAAATGCTCTGGCGCTCACTCCTTTCCAGCCAGCAGCATGAAGGTTATCCCTTCACCCCATCGGGCGAACAGACAGACCAGCCGGCACCGGGGTGCGTTTTCAGCATTAGAACATTGAAAGGTTTGTCGAGCGCCTGCCGAAGAAGATAGAGGTTGCTTCTGAGACTATCAGAGATCGGCGCACCATCAGACCAAACTTTGCTTTCCAATTCCTCTCGACTGACAACGCGGGGACTCGCCCGCATCAGCACCGTGAGAATGCGGAAACAAGTTGGGTTAAGACGAAGCGATTTGCCCTCGCGTTCAACTGAGAGCGCATCCGGGTCGAGCACTAGGGGGCCCACCTGCAGTTTCTTTGACGCACCGGCAGTCATGCCGCTTCGTCCCGCACGCCGCAGAAGAGCTTCCACGCGGGCATTAAGCTCAAGCAGTGAAAAAGGTTTGATGACGTAATCGTCCGCTCCGGACTCCAGCCCCGCCACGCGGTCGTCAACGGCATCGCGCGCCGTGAGCATCAGGATCAGTATTGAAGACCCCGCGAGACGAAGCCGGCGGCAAAAGCTCATTCCGTCTTCCCCGGGCAGCCCCACATCCAAAACAATGAGCGCAATGTCTTCTTCGGCAATCAATTGAGCGGCCGATGCAGCATCCGAAGCACCGATCGTTTGATGGCCGCGTAAGTTCAGGTATTCGCATATGTTTTCTCGAATATCTGAATTATCGTCCACGACCAGGATGCGGTTAGCCATTCGTTCCTCGCTGCGTTGAAGTCTGCCAAAGATGCGCAAAACGGACTGTCCATGTCGTCAACGCATCACAGCATCACATTTTATGGGACGACGTCTTCGTTAGCATTCGCAGCGTGAATTTGGTTTACCGATCATCTTGTTTTCACTCATGAATTCTCTTTTTTGACGGGATTTTGACGGACGCTTTACACCGCCTTGACGGCCATTGGGAAAAATCACCACCGTCAGAGTCCCGAGAGGGTCAGGGCTCGCAAAGCTCTGAGCGTCACCGCTCAGTTTGTGAATCATCATGTCGTCCATCTTCAACCTGTTCCGCAGCAGTTCCGCATCCGACTTCAGTTTGCCCTATGCACGCAAAACGGCCGACTGGAACATCGTCCTTTGGCTGCTCGTACCCGCATGGCTGCTTTTTTGGCTGTGGACCAATCCGCCTCACGGGTTCGATCTCGCCTTTGAACATCAGTTCTATGTGAACAATGCCTGGCCGCTTCATGCAGACGGCCGCATTGAGTTCTGGCTCCACTTCATGCCGAAGGTCATTTCCGGTGTGCTTTTCGCGTGCGTGCTGGGAGCTCTCACCTATCTGCATCAGTGCCGCCGCGCGGCAGTCATTCTCGGCGACCACGAAGATGCGGCGCACTGCAATCTCATCCTCTCGCGTCTTTACTATGCCGTGGGCGCTGCGCTCCTCTGCGTGGGACTCCTCTGGTGGATGAAGCAGTCCACCGGCGTCTCCTGCCCCTGGAGTGTCACTGAATTCGGCGGCAGCGCCGCCGTGGTGTATCCTGGTCTGCCCCTCCTGCCGAAACCAGGACGCTGCTGGCCAAGCGGCGCTGCCGGCAGCGGCTTCTGCCTGCTTCCGCTCTACTTCGCCTTCCGCGACTTCAGGCCCAGACTTGCCCGTCTGTTGCTCGCACTGGCACTCCTTTCGGGTTTCGGCGCAGGGTTTGCCCGCGTGGTGGTGGGAGCGCACTTCCCGTCGCATGTTTTTGCGGCGTTAGCGCTGGACTGGCTGATTTCTGCGGGCATCTATATTGCCGCTTTTGACCGCGCCGGACTGGTGCGCAAGCTTCGCGCGCTGCTGCCTTTCGGCCGCCGTTCGACTGAGGATCAGCCCGGCCGCGTGACGCTTTATCTTTTCACGAGTCTCTGGTGGGCCATCGTCTTCAATGGTCCGATGACCGCCAAGCTCGCGATTGACAACAACCTCGTCACAACCGACTCGCTTATCCTAAGCTTGGGCACGACAGCCGCCTTTGCATTCGTCTCCGCTGCAATCATTGAACTCTGCGGACTGCTGCCGAAGATGGTCTTCCGCATTCTGCTGCTGATTTTGAATACACTCGGAGCCGCCGCTTTTGCTGCCGCCTATCTTTACGGCACGGCGATGACGCCGGACATGGTCCGCAACTTTCTTGCCACCGATCCGGCAGAAGCACAAGCCTATCTGAGCACCCGCTCCGTTCTCCTCTTCCTGGCCGCCTGGCTGCCGCCGATGCTCGTCACGCTGGCCGCAAATCTAAAGAAATCCGCCAGCTCTGCTCGTCCGACGCTGCTGCGCTGTCTGCTTGTATTCCTTCGCCGGCTCTTTACCTCCATTGGGTTTGCTGCTGTGGGCGTTGCGCTTATCGGCCTCAACTTCCAGGCTTTCGCAGGCGCGATGAGAAACGACAAGTCACTGCGCTACATGATCGCTCCGGTTAATGTCGTCTATTCGGGCATGCGCACCATCGTGGGCGACTCAAGCCCGGAAACCAACGCCCCGCGTGTGGCCGTCGACCCTTCCCCGTCGCTTGCCGTCAAGCCGTCTCGTCCGGCGGTGCTTGTTGTGATGGTAGGAGAAACCACGCGCTCAGCCTCCTGGCAGCTCGCGGGTTACAGCCGCGAAACCAATCCGCAGCTCTCCGAGCTTCAGATTATCAGCATCCCTCGCGTTGAAGCCTGCGGGACGTCCACCGACGTCTCTCTGCCCTGCATGATGAGCCGCATTGGCCGCAGCGACTATAACCGCGATCGAATCCTCTCTGAAGAACAGCTCCCGAGTCTCTTAAACCGCGCCGGCGCCAACGTGCTCTGGATTGACAATCAATCGGGCTGCAAAGGTGCCTGTACGGGCGTCAGCTCCCGTGCGACGACGCCTAATCCGCAGGACTGCCCCAACGGCGAATGCGGTGACCGGGTATTCCTCTCGGAATTGAAAGGAGAACTTGGAAAACTGCCCGCCGACCGTCCGACTGTACTCTTCCTTCACATGATGGGGTCTCACGGTCCGGCCTATTCGCTTCGCTCCGACAAGGCCAGAAAGCTCTTCGAACCGGAATGCACCGATGCAGACCTTAAGAGCTGCAGCCGCGAATCGGTTATGAACGCTTACGACAACAGCGTGCGCGAAACGGATTACGTTCTGGCGTCTCTGATCCGCATGCTTAAAGATACGTCCGGCAGCATCGATTCCGCACTCGTTTATGTCTCCGACCATGGCGAATCCCTCGGTGAAGGCGGTCTCTACCTCCACGGTGCCCCCTACTGGATGGCGCCCAAGGAACAGACTGAAGTGCCGATGGTGCTCTGGATGAATCCGGGATTTGAAAAGACCTTCAGCATCAACCGCAGCAAGCTTGAAAAGAATGCCGCCGGCCGAGTGACTCATGAGAATCTTTATCACACCGTCCTCGGACTGCTCAACGTCAAGTCAACGACCTATGTGCCGACCTACGACCTGACGCACTAAAGGAGCTTGTCGTCCGTCAGGCGAAAACGAAGAAGGACTCGATAGCCGCGCAATAGGCTCTCTATCGAGTCCTTCTCTTTTTTTGGAAGTGTTTTCTCAGAAAAACGGCAGACACTGCGGTCCGTTATTCGCCCTGATCAATACGTCCTAAGAGTCTTCGGCACCCTGCTGCCTGAGGATGGAGCCCATTGAAGAGGCTTCGATAGTGCTTATCCGCCGATTCCAGAAGCTGCCGGCGCTCTTCGGGTTCAGGTTTATTCACCAGACCAGCTGTGCGGTGAAGATTGAGCGCGAGCTCGCCTGCGGCAAGCAGCAGCTCATCAGGATGCGGCACACCCAGTTGATCACCCGGAACCGTCAGCAGCACGCGCGTCCAGAAGCGAAGATCCGGATTCTCAAGCTGTGAAAGCGTATCGGCAGCCAATTCAACAGCAGCGGGCAGCATGTCGCCGTCCAGTGATGACGGCAGAAGCTCAGACCAGTCTTCCACAAGAGACGCGCGCAATTCACGGTTAGCGTCGCCCAGCCGCTTGATGGCCACATCGAACTGTCCTGTACGCATGGCCAGCGTGCCTTCAATCAGCGCAAACGGTGCGCCGACACTCCCGCCGGCCGTCGCAGCAGCCCGCAGCGTAGGCAAGAGATTCAGTGCAACCTGAGCCGGCGCAAGCGTCGTCTGAACATCTGCATCCGCCTGAGAGAAACCTTCCACCATGGCGCGCAAAAGCCGCCTGGCATAAGCCGCATCCAAAAGTGTTTCCTGAGTGATTGCAGAAAGCGCAGCGGCGATCACGCGTGCACGTCCAGGACCAGAATATGGGAAGGCTTCAAGCAGGGCCACCGCTTCTTCATGCGCCGGTGATGCCTTTTCCTGACGGCGAGCATGTTCCTCGCGCCGAATGTGATCTGTCTGGGCAAATTTAGCCATATAACGATCAAGCCATTCGAGCATGCGGACTCCTCCCTTCCTAAACCGTTTCTGCGGTCTCAATCCTAGCCAATAAACATGCGGCTTGTCCTACGCATTTGCCTCTACTGAAATGGAGAAAAGTTAGAGGATTGATCGCGAAATACGGGAGAAAACAGATATTGAGCATCTGCAGCATCGATCGCCATGAAATCTCACGCATAAACACTGCATAGCAATTCATGTCGAGATCAAACTCGCTGAAGACCGTGTAATCAATACGTAGTTGGTCGTCAACAACTGAGGGTATTTACTACGCATAGATTTTCCTTACTGTTAAAACGATAAAGAATGCAAACATTTGCCAAGCGAGGAATGCGCAAATGTCTGAACTGATGCAGACCGAGACCACGAACAGCCAAAAAAGACAATTGTTTTTTAAGGTTTTTTAGATTGCACTCTTCAAAAACAACTGTTCATTTAAAGGCGCATCAATGATGTTTATTGGCATGACAAATTCGTTCTATCAAGCGATGCACAGAAAGTTATTGGGCATAACGCTTTCGAGCAGGATAGCTCTGTCAAACAACATCTCGTAGGATAGAAACAGATTTGTGAAAATCTATCGCAATGGCAAATATAAATCAACTAGCCACAAAATAGATTCGCAAACTTGTCAATCATTAAATATTCCGTTCGCAATTATGACCTTTAAGTACACAAATTTACCCCCCCTCCAAATACGCATTTTCATTGCTGACAATTGCTATTCTTAGCACATCTTCCATTGCCTTTGGCGCGACCAAAATTGAATGGGTGGGCACAGCTAGTGAAAGTGGAGACTCGCAAATTACCAGAAATTTTAAAAACGGCGAATATGATGGCAAAGAAATTTCTGGCATTAAAATTTCTTTGGAAGGATATGTAAACAACCTCTGGGGCGATACAACCGAAGGGTTAGTCATCAGCGGAAAAAATTTAATCGTTCAAGGAAATGATAAAAATGTAACTATAGTAAATGTTTCACAGAACGACAAAATTGATAACAATGGCGGGATATATGCAACAAACGCCAGATTCACGCCATCTAGTATTAATTTCAACAATCTGAAGAACGTCTACATTGCCGCTATTGGTGGAAAAGAAACAGGAAATGACAGTACAGCAATCTCATCTAAAGGAATGGGAAATAAAGTGTCTGTTTCAGGCGACACGGTCAGACTGATTGGATCACTGGACGTAACTGGATTGGGCAATCAAATTGAAGTCTCCATGAGCGGAAAGGACTCTTTTTGGTACGGCAGCAAATGCGGTGGATCCTTATCAGAAGTTGCAATATCTCTCGCAAATCAAGCCACATGGATTTTCAATGCAAGCGGGTCAAAATACAATCAAAATGGACAATTAGATAACTTGTCTCTTGATGGAGGCATAGTCGTTATTGCCGATGAAATCGTCTGGCAAACATATGAAAATACTATTATCAAGGACTCTACAGGGAACGAATATGTTCTATCCGATTATAGGAATCGTGATGGAAAATATTCTGAAGTAGATATCAGCAATTTAACCGGTCCAGGCGGCATTTTTAAAGTCGACCTGGATTGGCAGTCCAATAAAGGCGCAAAGCAATACACCGATACAAGCGACTTCATCAAGATTGGCAAAGCTGAAGATGATTCGAACCAAACGGTATGGTTCGACATCAGCAAAGCCCATTTGGATGAAATGAAGAATGGCGACAAACTTTATTTTGCGAGTGTTGAATCCGGAGATACAACCTTCTCTACCAATGCTGATGGAGAAGTCAGCAGCGCTGACGAAATCTACAGTTTCAAATACAGCTCTCAAAGCGAAGAATCTGACAACCTCACGTACTGGTTCCTGACGAAATCTCAGGGAGGCACCAACGAAAATATCGCTCTCTTGAGAAACGCTGCACTGGCATCCTATTCACTGGCTTCGGATCTGGATCGCTTCCACGAACGCCGGGACGAAGCTCGTTATGAAGCGACTGGCGCCGGCGGTCTTTGGGCTCGCTATCGCTACTCCGACATTGGCCGCGACAACACTTTCGACATGGACAAAAACATGATCCAAGTGGGCTATGACAAGGAAGTATCCACTGCCGACAGCCGCAAAATCGTGGGCATTGCTTTTGACTACATCCATACCGATACCGATCTCACCGGTATTTCCGGCAACGGCAGCAATGATCGCTACGCCTTGAACCTCTACTATTCTGTTCTGGCCGACTGCGGCGGCTATGCCGACTTCACCGCGAAAATCGGTCGTCTCGGCAGCGATTATGACCTCCGCAATCAGGCTGGGCTAAAAATCGGCAGTTCGTTCTGGCAGACATTCTATGGTGTGAGCGCTGAATTCGGCTGGCGGTACGCCTTGAATGACATGTTCTTCATCGAACCGCAGACTCAGCTCCAAATCATCCGCATTGAAGGCGACCAGTTCGAAACGGACGGCGGCATCAAAGCTCAAATTGCAGACACCAACAGCATCATTGGCCGAATCGGTCTTCGTGCCGGCAGCACCTTCACGCTGGGCTCTGCAGAACAAAAAAGCACGGCGTATGTCTTCGCTGACGCACTCCGCGAGTTCAAGGGCGATTATGCCTTCTCTGCCGCAGGCCATTCGACAGCGGGCGACTTCAGCTATTCCGGCAAAGAGACTTGGTATGACGCAGGTATTGGCACCAATGTGGCCTTGAGTTCCAATATCAACTTCCGCCTCAACGCCAAATACATTTTCGGAGGCGTTTTTGAGAGCAGCCGACAAATTGATGCCGCGATTCATTTCGCCTTCTAACCCATAGCACTGAGGCCTGCGGCCACAACACGGCCTGCGGGACGATCACTCTTGCCGATAAATCGGGTTGCCTAGCCGGATCACCACGTTTTTCTGCGGGTGGTCCGGCTAAATGCATTCTGCGTGTATCCATACCAGTACGGCGCTGTTGCATACAGCTTACAAGACCAATCGTTGCCGGTCTTTTAATTTTCGCTTTCATCTGATAAACAAAAAATTGAATGTGCTATTAGAGATTAACAATCACACTAATAGATTGAAAAAGAATATCTAACATATAGACGCTATATATGGTTTTAGAATAAACCAAACCAAATCTAAGGGATAAACGGCAAAAAAATGCCGCTGCCGTCAAACCATTTAGTTGGAGCCACACAACTTAGGGAAAACGCTCTAAATCGATAGGCGTATAAAAATGAAAACATATCTAAACGCGTTTGTTTTCATCTGTCAACAAAATATGATATGAAATACGAGCAAACTACGTCATCGGCAATGAAGGTCTTGTTTGTAAACGATATTTGACACGAATGAGCTGGAAATGCCTCTGTCCAAACAGTAATCAATTTTTTATATTCTGAAAACTTACTGGTATGCATTTTAAGCAATGCATCGTGCTTCCCTTCAACATTTATTCACAAACATCAAAAACACGCATCTCACTATAGGATTGGATTCGATTTTTTCCAAAATCATCTTCAATTGCAAAATCGGGCTATTGAAAAATAGCAATTGTTGCAATAAAAGATACATTTACAAACAATCCAATCTAGGTTGCTTGCGTGATGACGAACTACCTCCATAAAGTCCTGCCACCTCAGTATTCACACGTGAATAAGGTTTACTGTCTTTTGGCGGCTACAGTATTTTGCGCACTTCCGCTTTGCTCAACAGAAGCTGCCGCAGAAAATATTCTCAAATACGATGGCACAACGAATATTCATGGGGATGCCAAAACATGGGCAGCCAAAGATGAATATGACGGTATCGATATCCGAGTAACAGGTGTTGATCCCGGCTATTACACTGAGACTACGGAAGCACTCGTTCTAAACAATCGATCCCTTAATGTTAAGGGCAAAGGCAAGTTCGTCAGCATCATCAATACCGCTCAGAACAAACAAATCGATAACAACGGCGGCATCTATGCCAAGGGAGGATCGACCGTTAATTTCACTGATGTCGATTCGATTTATATTGCCGCCATCGCTGGAAAGGAAGGCGGCAATGACAGTACTGTCATATCTGCTAAAGATCCGGGCCGCGACTTGAAGGGATATACAAATATTGTCAATATATCCGGTACTACCGTTCAATTAATCGGATCCATAGATGTCATGCATAGTTTGGGTTCGGTGTTTTTCAATCGAAATGCACGACACACAGTCAATGCCGCCCTGTCCGGTTCTGACTCTTTTTGGTATGGCAGCGCTATTGGCGAAACTGATGAACGCACTACAGTTAATCTCTCGCTCGCTGATGGTGCCACTTGGATCTTTAACGCAGGAAAGTCCACTCTAAATGCTGGCGGGATAATAAGAAACCTGAAGCTTGACAAAGGTGTAGTTCTTTTTGCGGATGCCGAGGTTTGGGAAACCTATCGAAAGACGGTGATTAAAGGTACGGATTACGTATTGGCGAATTACCGAGATCACAACGAAAGATATTCCCAGGTTGAAATTCGCAGCCTCACGGGACCTGGCGGCATCTTCAAAATGGATCTGGATTGGCAGTCCAACAACGGCGAACGGCAATACACCGAGAAGAGTGACTTCATCACCATCGGCACAGCAGAAGACGGCTCACACCAAATCGTTGAATTCGACATGGGCAAAGCTCATCTGGATGAAATGAAAAACGGCGACAAGCTCTACTTCGCAAGCGTGGAGTCAGGGAACACAACCTTCTCTACCAATGCTGACGGTGAAGTCAATCGTGCTGATGAACTCTATCGCTTCGGTCTTCACACGCAAAGTGAAGAAGATGAAACTGATCAGCTTACCTATTGGTTCCTGACCAAGTCCATCGGCAGTGCTAACGAAAACGTCGACTTCTTGAATAATGCGGTGCTAGCCTCCTTCTCACTGGCCTCAGATCTGGATCGCTTCCATGAGCGTCAAGGTGAAGCTCGCCATGAGGAACGCGGCACCAATGGCCTTTGGGCTCGGTACCGCTATTCAGATATCGGTCGTAAGCACGCGTTTGACATGGATAAAAACATGATCCAGGTCGGCTACAACAAGGAAGTATCCACGGCAGACAGTCACAAAATTGTCAGCTTGGCCTTTGACTATACGCGTGCGGATACAGATCTCTTCGGCGTTTCCGGCAGCGGCAGCAGCGATCGCTATGGACTGAACCTCTATTACACGGTCTTAGGCGAGAGCGGCAGCTATGCTGACTTCAATGCGAAGATTGGTCGTCTCGGCAGTGACTACAACCTCCGAAACGATTCCGGCCAGAAAATCGGCGGATCGCTTTGGCAGACGTTCTATGGCGTGAGTGCTGAGCTGGGCTGGAAATTTGAGTTGAATGACTTCCTCTTTATTGAACCGCAGACACAGCTTCAAGTCATCCGCATTGAAGGCACTCGGTTTGAAACGGAGAGCGGCATCAAGGCTCAAATTGCGGATACCAACAGCATCATCGGCCGAGTTGGTTTCCGTGCCGGCAGCAGCTTCTCGTTTGGTTCTGCTGAACGCATCAGCACGGCGTATATCTACGGCGACGTGCTCCGCGAGTTCAAGGGAGATCACGTCTTCGCTGCCAGAGGCCATTCCACGTCTGTCGACTTCTCATACGCCGACAAAGAAACTTGGTATGACGCCGGTATTGGCGCCAATTTGTCTTTGAGCAGCAATACCGATCTTTGGCTCAATGCCAAATACATCTTCGGCGGCTACTTCGAGAGCAGCCGACAGATTAATGCGGGCGTCCGCTTCTCTTTCTAACCCTCTCGCAGACTTCCGCGGTCTCCATTCAGACCGCGTGAAGCTCTGCATTTCCAGGAAGTCGGGTTGAGTACCCGGACGGACCGTCAACTTCCCCCATTGACGAGCCGGCCAACACTCAACCCGCGTTTTATTTTGTGCTGAGCAGCAGGACATAAAATCATCCGGCAGCCCCTGACTTAATGATTGCCGCTTTCAGCCATTGACCATTTTCCGCTGACGAGCGCAGGAAGCTGCGAATCGCCTGCAGCAGGCTCGGAGATTTTCGTCAAAGAAGAGTTGGCTGGGCTGTCTGCCTGCCATAGGCCTCCAATGCTTTAAGTGTTTATCAAGAGATAAACTAGAGCCGTGGACTGGCAGCGAATCCCATGAAATTTGGATATTTCCGCGACTGATATCAAGCGCAGGATAAAAGTGCTTCGCAAAAATCGGAATCGGGACAGTTGTCACCAGAAAAGCTGCCTAAGTACTGACATGAGACGGCGCAGTCAGGCATTTCGGTGTGAGCAGCGAGGCACTGCAGCGGTTCAAAACGCTTTTCCTTGGCCGGAGATTGATTGGATCCTTCAAGTACTCTCGATATTTACGCTTCGTTTTGACGGAGGCTGTGAGGAATATTCTCAGGTACCCATACCAGAATTCGAGAAAAGGATAATTTCTTAATTTTCAATGCATTAACAACATACCCAGAAGTAACTGTTCATAGCTAGAATTACAGTAATCCTTCGTTGGAAACTTCTCATGCGTCGCGCCGTCACCTTCTCTTTAGTTGTCCTTACCGCCTTTCTGTGGGCTGCCAGCCTTTGGCGGCTTTCAGCACGCGTCACCGGGATGGATCTCGTCTACGCCGGCATTCCGGCCGGACTGGCACTGCTGCTTCTGATCGGTTTTGCGGTCTCAGGTCGCATCTTTAATCCCAACGACAATGTTCGGCGGGTTTTCTCTGCCGTCCTCGCCGTCACGCTCCTTTTGACGATTGGACTCGTCTACGCGGATATTTTTGTCTTTCCAGGCGAAATCTTTGAGCGGGGTCTCGCCATCTGGCGTCTCGATATCTTCTATCAGGAGCGCTTTGCCTACACGCTCGCTTTTGCCGGAGGCATCGTGCATCCGATCCTCTTCATCATTGCGGGTGTAGGCCTGCTCTGCCTGCCGCCCCCAAAGGACGGCTTCACGATGCGCTGAGCCAAAAGTGAGCGCAAAAATTTAGCCATGCTCCCAACGGTCGCTCCAGCCTTGAGCCGGACCGCTGGGATCAGAAGGATCTGCCTGATCATCGTCGAGCGGCAGAAACGCTGTTTTTGGATGCCCGCAGTCAGGGCAGACGAAATCATCAGGCAGATCTAAAAAAGGCGTGCCGGGGTCTATTGCCTCTTCGGGACACCCTTCGTCCGGGTTGTAGACATACCAGCAGACCTTGCACTGCATGCGCGTATGAGCACCCACGCGGTCTCTTGCGTATTTATCAAGCAGCGCCTCCACCTCTGCACCGGTAGCAAAATGCGGTGCGCCCGTATCCTCTTCAGACATTAAGCACCTCCTCGGCCTTGATTTCACCGCCGCCCAGAGTGCCGCGCTGCAAATCGTGACGCACCCATTCAATCAAGTCGGTGCATTTTGCCGCGCCATCAGCGAATTCTTCTGCTGAAATCGGAATTTCAGGCGGCACCTTGGCGATGACGTAAGCATCAAGGAGCGTCTTCCCGGCATTGTTGATGATCCGAGTTCTCCAGAGATTACGCACTTTGGTGTTCTGAATATGAGAACGAGTAATGCCCTGAAGCTCCACATCAATATCCCCCTGACCCAGGGTGGAAAGGAGCGCAGTCATGTCGCCGGGCGATAACGGCTGACGCTTCAATTCAAGCATGAAGCAAGGATCGGTCGGCATGTCCGGTACGCCGGCATCGGCATCAAAAGCATCCAGCCGGTACTGCAGTTCCTGCAGAATGGCCGGCGCAGCAAAGACATCTGCACTCGGATTGACGAGCTGCGGGATCTTATCAAGACCCCGAGTGCCGACCACCTGAACCGTACGCGGCAGCCGTGCCAAAACAAAGAAATTCTCCTGCCCTGAGCGGCCGCTCTGCACGCGCCAGAGTCCAGGGACGCTCGTGTCGCCCGCTTTGGCCTCACCGCCGAAGAGCTTGATGCGAACTTCACCTTCGCCCAAGGTCGCCAGAAGAAAATCGATGTGTTTGGGATCGAAATGTGAGAAATCCCAGACTTCCTGCAAGCCGCTGCCGTCAGCAGGCGCACGGCCAGCTTTGATGTCTTCCAAATGCGCTTCAATTTTCGAGCGTACATCGGTCAGAAAAGCAATCGTTGCCTCCGCCGCCGCGCGTTCGGTTTCCGGATCAAGTTTAGGTGCCGAAAGCCAGCGCCGTGCGGCTTCTTCAACGGTAAAGGTCTGCATGGGTCTCTCCTCTTGAATTCATTAAGATGCTCAGCGTTCATCAGCCGCAGTGATGATCAGCTTGGCCGCCAGCGGGCAGAATGGAAATCGTGCGCTTGGGAGCCTCCGTACGCGCCACAATCTCTGCGAGTTCGCGCAGGTATTCATCCCAGTCCTTCAGTCCCTGACAGGCACCGAGATAGACGCTGCCGCGAAAGAGCGCCACGGCGGGGAGTTTGCGCATTCCCCAGCGGGCAGCCAAGGCGCGGCCCTCCTTCACATCGCTCATCCAAGCGCCGTTTTCAGGTGCGAGCGCCGCCTCAATCGCCTTTTTGAGCTCCGCACCGATCACGAGAATGTCGAGCGTTTCTTTCTGATTATTGGGATCATCACCGAAAAGCGCGATCTTGAGACCGGGGGTGTCCAGGAATTTTTCAACGCTCTCGGAGGTAAGCCGCTGAAAACCTTCTGTCGTCCACAGACGATTGAAGAGCGGATGATTTTCCGGATCAATCTGCGACACGCGGGTGTATTTGGCCATTCTGAAGATTCCTTTCCTCTGATTGGGGTGCGAAGCGGCGTTAAAGCGGCTTTCCGGGGGCGCGGCCGACAAGGGCGCGCAGATGTTCCGGGAGCTCCGGACCGCGGTCAATCAGATCGCCAAACCCCGAGCGGATTGTCTCTTCGTCAACATCACCCGCCATGACGCGAGCCGTTGCGCCGAGAGCGGCTTCAATTTCGCCGGCCTCTGTTTCCTCAATTTCGCGCAGCGCTCGATTCTGAAAAACCAGCAACCATGCGCCGACCGCCGGCTGATCAATCATGGAGCAATCCACCTCAAGCCTGCGGCCGTTGCGTTCACAGACAACCATCATCGGGCCGCTTTCGAGCACCTTCATCGGCAGCGCAATGCACATTTGCGACGTTTCCTTTTACCAAACTCACCGAATGCACCAAGCCTAGAAAATACCTGATGTTCCGGGATTCTTCCTTATTTTGTTTCTTCGGGGTTTTCCACGGCGTGCCCCGCCGTCCGCACAAGGAAGCGTTCATCGCCGAAACGGCAAGCTTCCTTGGCATCCGGACGTCCTGCTTCATATTCATTGAGCTCGAGCACACTGAAGCTGAGCGGAGCCGCCTTCGTTCCCGCCGGACGCGGGGTAAGCTTTACACCCCATTGTTCAAGGAATTTGGCGCCGAGCTCAACAGCCTCGTCAAGGCGGCTGCGAATCAGCGGCGAAAGACTTCCGCCGTAGTCGTCGAGCAGTTCCGGCTGAATACCCACAACAGCTAAATCTTCAAGCTCGTAGCCCATGATGGCGGCCGATGCGAGCAGATCATTGAAGCCCGTCTGGTGCGGTGAAATCTTGGTTGACGACCAGATCTTCACATCACTCTTCTGCAGCACCTTGAGCGTACCCGGTTTTTCCTTGAAGTCGCAGCAGTCGAAAACAAGCATGCGGCGAGTCGAAAGAATTTCGTCAAGGAGCCATCCGCCAAGCGTGCCGCCGTCCATCACGTCGACGCCTGCGGGCGTCTCATAACGCTGGTGAAACGCTTCGGCCGCGCGAGGACCAAAGCCTTCATCGGCCCAAAGAATGTTGCCGATGCCAAGGATCAGCACGTCACGGCTGGCTGAACCGCCCTTAGGCAGTAAATCGGGGTGCACGTTCGCTTTCATCTTGAAATTTGAGGTTTTTATGCGAAAGAGATCTAGGCCGAAGCCTGACCGTCACTATAGTCGCGCGGAGAACTAGTCCGCCATAGCCCAATGGGCGGTCGAGCTGATTACTTATGCGACACTTTGTAAGTAGTACTCCTATGAAGTTCTCTAAATATTTTTGATGATTTCTACGGGTTAGTGATGTTTCTATCCTATCCCAACAATACGTATAATCAAATCAAACCTTCGTTTCCCCGCAAAAAAAAGAGAGGTTCTGTATGCCAGAAGTCATCTTCGGTCCGCGCAGAAATGCGGCAGCACGAAAGCTCGCAGCCTCGCAAAATACCGACAAGCACCCCAATTGGGGCGGCAGACGCCCCGGCTCCGGACGAAAACCCGCCGGAGAGAGACCGCTCGACGCCATGATCGTCGTGCGCATGACGGATAAGCAGAAAGCATTTTTCAAAATGGCCGGCGGCAGCGCCTGGCTGCGCCGCGTTCTGGAAGTCTGCATGGAAAGAAAACAGTTCAATATGGCGTCTGACCGTGACCCCAACGAGAAGGAACTTCTCGGAGGTCTTGAGATTGACGACATCCTGCCCGAGTCTCTGTCCTCCAAATCCACTGGATTCTGATTCTTCAGATTCAGATCCCATTTCTGCCGTTACCGAATGGGCATCAATGGGCGAAACGGTCTGCCGCAGCCCTGCAGCAAGCCGCAATTGATTCTGCTGCGGTCATTGAGCTTGACCGCAGAGCAGAGTTTTTTGCCTGCAAATTTTTGGATCGGCGTCGCGCCTTATGCTTCCTGAGCGCAAGGGATGTGGTCGAGCCAGGAATCGTTCACGGCATTCATCGGTTATCCGGCTGCGTCCGCCTGCTCGTGTGAGAAGAAGACCCGTCGAAGTGCGCCGCAGACTTGACGGTCAGTGAAGCAGCTCCTGCTTAAACGAAGTTCCGCCGCAGCTCGGCAGGCTCTCAAAGTCCGCGGACATTGCTGCTGCGGCAGCAACAAGCCGTTTGGCGCACTCTGACTGCGGATCAGCAATCACCGCGTCCGGCGTACCGGACTCGACGATGCTGCCGCGGTTCATCACAAGCATCTCGCCGCAAAAAGACTGTATGAGTTCCAAACTGTGGCTGATGAAAAGGACGCTGAGTCCGGATTCGCGACGGAGGTCCTTCAAGAGCGTCATGATCTGACCGGCCACGGTGACATCAAGCGCACTCGTTGCTTCGTCGCAGATGAGGAGTTCGGGCGAAACCGCCAGCGCCCGGGCAATGGCAGCACGCTGACACTGCCCGCCGCTCACTTCATGAGGATAACGCGCAGCCATATCTGCCGTCAGTCCGCAGCGTTCGAGCAGCTGGGCAGCGCATCGATCCGCTTCATGACGGGTACAGCCTTGATTGCGAAGCGGCTCGCCGATGCCGTCGCCCAATGTTCGGCGCGGGTCAAACGAGGCCGCAGGCTGCTGAAAAACCATTTGCATCGTGCGGTAGACCTCGCGCAGCGCCCGTTCATTCAAATGCGTAATATCGTGCCCTTTCAAGAGAATCGTTCCTGCTGTTGAAGGCATCAGACGCATGATGAGCCGCACGAGCGTACTCTTTCCGCAGCCTGAATCGCCGACGACGCCAAGCGCCGTGCCGGCTGCGAGGTCAAACGTAACGTTGCTGACGGCAGTGATAGGCTCTCTTTTAGGGATTTCAAACACTTTAGTGAGGCCGCGCACCGATAAAATGGGGATCATTCTGCGTTCTTCCGTAGTCGAGGTGTTGCTGCAATGAGTGCTCGGGTGTAGTCGGCCTGCGGATGACGGAGAACATCTGCCGCAGAACCGATTTCCTCCATGCGTCCGTCCTTGAGCACAAGCAGCCGGTCGGCCATGCGTGCCGCAACACCCATATCGTGCGTGACGAGCATGATGGCCGTGCCGAACTGCGCTCTCAGAGCGAGCAGTTCGCGCATCACCTCGACCTCGACAGAGGCATCCAGCGCACTCGTCGGTTCGTCAGCGAGGAGAACCTGCGGGCGCAGAAGCATCGCCATGACGATGCCTACACGCTGACACATACCGCCGGAAAGCTCAAAGGGATAACTTTCCCAAAGCCGTTCAGGCGTTTCAAAATTCAGCGTTCGGAAAAGATCGAATGCACGTTTGCGGACTTCTCGTTCTGTAGTGCGTTCATGAGCAACGACCGCTTCAAACACTTGTTCTCCCACCGTGCGAACTGGCGCGAGCGCGGCGGAGGCATCCTGAAAAATCATCCCGATAGAGGCCCCGCGAATAGGCCGCAGAGCCCGCTCGGAGAGCGTCGGAAGATCCTTGTCTTCAAACCAGATGTGGCCTCGGGTGATGAGTCCGCCCGCTCCGAGCAGTTTGGCCGCAGCCCTCAGGAGCGTACTTTTGCCGCATCCCGATTCGCCGACGACAGCAAGAATCTCTCCTCGGTCGAGGGTGATGCTGATGTCGTGCAGAACAGCACAGCCCTCGAAGCTCACGTCAACGTGCTCGTAGCGAAGCACAGCCTCATCAGTGTGAAAACTCATTTTCAGGCGTTCCGGTTACTGCTTGGCGGGGGCCGGTGCGAGTTTTGCCGTTATTTCATAGAAGTCCGTCGGGTGTGCAGTGAGTCCGACAACGGTGTCCTTCGTGATCATGCTCATCTTCAAGTGCGAGAAAAAGATGAAAGCGTCATCGTCAAGCACGGTTTGCTGCATTTGAACGGCCAGTTCCCCGCGTTTTTTCACATCAAAGGTGTCATTGAGCTCGCGGGCGAGTGCTTCGAGTTTGTCGCTGTGATAGTGCCCGTTGTTGACCGCCGAGCGATCTAACGCATGGGTCGTAAAGAAATACGCCGGATCACCCGTGGGAGCCGTCACCATGGCGCTTACATAAATGTCCCAGAGTTCGGGCCGCACACGAATCGAATTGTGATCGGCCGTATTGTTGATGACGACATCAATGCCGATCGCCTTGAGATTGGCCTGAGCGGATTCGGCAAGCAGGGGCTGCTCCTGACGGCTCGGATAAGTGAGCCAGCGAATACGCAGCGGCTGGCCGTTTTTATCTCGGATGCCGTCGCCGTCTGAATCCACCCAGCCGGCTGCGTCAAGCGTTGCTCGGGCGAGATCCGGATTGTAAGGTTTGGCCTTTACCGAATCGCCGCCGAAGGCAAAAGTTGAAGGAAAGGCGCCTTTGGCTACATAACCGTTGCCGTTCAACAGATCGCGCACAAAGCGCTCCTTGTCCACGCCCATTGCAATCGCCTTGCGTACGGCAGGATCCTGCACAATCGGGCTCTTGAAGTTCATATGCGCAAAGAACGTGCGGCTCGTGGGGGTGCTCGTAAAGGTATAGCCGCCCTTTTGGAAAAGCGGATAGCTGGCATACGGCATGCCGTATGCACCGTCAATTTCACCTGACTGAAGCGCCATGGTAAGAGTGTCGCCGTCGGAAATCGTGAGCACCTTCACCTGATCAAACCCCGGCGTACCGTTCCAGTACTTTTCATTGCGCACGAGTTCGATCGTTTCGCCCGAAACCAGTTTCGTCACTTTGTACGGACCCGTGCCGACAACGATGCCGTCATCCGTAATGCCCGCTTCCATGTCAAAGATGATCCCGTAGGGGTCAGAGAGATAGTTCAGAAGCGTCGGATTGGGCCGCTTGGTTTTGATCGTAACCGTCTGACCTTCAGCCAAGATCGAGTCGATCATCAGGTCGCCTTGAGCTCGGTCATGGACCTTCACGAGATGTTCCAGACACGCTTTGACGGCAGCCCCGGTCATCGGGCGGCTATTTGAAAAAGCAATGCCTTCACGCAGGGTGAGCTTCCATGTCAGAGGATCGAGGAGCTCATAGCTGGTGGCAAGCCAGGGCTCAATCTGCATTTTGTTGGAGTAGCGAAAAAGCGTTTCGCCGACGCCGTAGCGCATCGCTGCCCATCCGGCATATTTGAAATGCGGATTAACGTTAGGTTCTTCGTTTTCGGGATTAAAGGTAGTGTCTCCAAAAACAAAAGTCGTAGGAGCGGCTGCCGTTTTGGCCTGCTTTGCCTTGTCTTCTCCCGAGCAGCCTGCGGCGAGACCTGCTGCAAGGCATACCGATAGGAGCAGCGTCAGAGGGCGATTGCTGAGCTTGAGGTTCATCATGGTGATCATCTCCAAAAAAGCGGTTTTTAGTCGTTTCCAGACGGTGTTCATTCGTCTTCCGATAGGACTTATTCGATCGGTCAGCGTTGTGTGTTTTTGGGGTCAAGCCGATCCCGCACGGCGTCACCCAAAAGGTTGAAAGCCACGACAGCGAAGAGAATTGCAGCTCCTGGTGCGAGAATCACCCAGGGATAGGTCTGCAGCATGCTTCTGCCGCCGCTCATCATGTTGCCGAGCTCAGCTGTGGGCGGCTGAGCGCCAAGACCGAGGAATGAAAGCCCCGCCAATTCCATCATCATCGTGCCGATATCAAGCATGGCCGTGACGAGAATCGGTCCCATGGCGTTGGGCAGGATGTGCCGCCAAATCTGCGCCGCGGTCGTTGCGCCTGACATCTTGGCGGCTGCGAGAAAGTCTGAATCCTTCAGCCGCAGCGTCTGACTGCGTGCAATTCGTGCATACTTGGGCCAGCTGATGGCCGCAAGCGCAAACACCGCATTGACCAGGCCGCCGTTAAGGAGCGCCGCAATTGCAAGCGCAAAAACGAGGCCCGGGAATGCGAGGCAGACGTCCGAAATACGCATCATGATCGTATCGACGTATCCTCCGCGATAGCCGCAGATCATCCCCACAATGGTGCCTGTCGTCATAATGATGAATACAAGGCTCAGAGTGGCAAAAATGCTGGTGCGCAGTCCCACCAGAATGCGCGAAAAGAGGTCTCGCCCGTAACGGTCTGTCCCTGCCCAGTGCTCCCAGGAAGGCGGCGAAAGCGAAGCAAAGATCTGTGCATTGGGATCGTATGGCGCAATCCATTCGGAAAAGAGCGCAGTAAGGCATACCAATGCGGCTAAAGCTGCAATTGCATAAAACCCCCACCGCTGCCGGATCTTTCGCCGACGCTGCACGGCAGCGGGCATGATGATCTGCGCGGTCATGAGACTCCCCTCCCCAAACGAATCCGCGGGTCAAGCCACTGATAAGAAAGATCCGTCATGAGATTGACGCAGACGTATATGATCGCCATCCACATCACATAGGCCTGAATCATCGGATAATCGCGCATATTGATGGCGTCCACCGCAAGCTTGCCCACGCCGTCCCACATGAAGATCGACTCCACAATGGCCGTGCCGCCGAGAAGACTGCCGATGGAGAGCATCAAAAGCGTAATGATCGTCACCAGGGATGAGCGCAGAACGCTGAAGATCAGCGTGGCAGCAAAAGGGATCCCGTAGGCCCGGGCAGCCAATACGTAGTCTTTGCTTAGTTCGTCGAGTACCGTTGCCCGCACCTGCCGAATATATTTGGCAGACATCGCCAACGCGAGCGTGGAAGCCGGAAGTATCACGCTTTCAACAGTGAGCTGACGTGAAATCACCGGCAGCCACTGCAGTTGAATAGCAAAGATGTAAAGCAGCAGGAGCGCCGCAAAGAAGTTGGGGATGCTGTTGCCCACAAAACTCAGACTGCGGATCACCCAGTCGCCCCAGCGGTTTTGATTGACCGCCGAAAAAATACCGAGCGGCAGTGATACGAGAAGCGTGAGACCGACAGACACCCCGGTAAGCAGAAGCGTTGCGGGAAGTTTTGCAATGAAAGTCTCAAAGACTGGGCGTCCCGAAACGTAACTGCGTCCCATGTCGCCTTGGAGGAGCTTCCCCAGCCAGGTGAAGTACTGTGTGAGAAACGGTTTGTCGAGTCCCAGTTCCGCGCGCGCAGCCGCCACAACAGCATCAGAAGCGGCCATCCCCGTACGCTCCATGGACTGCAGGACGACATCACTGCCGGCCAGACGCATCATCGCAAAGGACAAAAACGTAATGACGAAAAGAATGGGGATCAGCTGCAGCAGGCGCGAAAACACATAGTGTTTCACCGCGATCCCTCCTCAGCCACAGCAGTCTTGACTGCCTGCACCAAAAACATCGGTGTCGAAGCGTTGTTGATGCGCTCATCCTCAGTCCAAACTTCTTTCCAGATGTCTTCATTGCTCGTGACGCACATGGAAAGTGCACGGAGAAGAGCGTGGTCCCACGCGGGCCGCATTCGGCGAGAAAGGACTGCGCGGCGGGCAATCGCTTCCATAGCGGCGACATCGGTCCCTAAGGTGTCATCTTCGGCGCCTGATGCATAGACGTTGGCGCGATCTTCGAGATGGGCAGCCTGTGCAGAGGCGTCATAAAGGTAGCGATACCAGTTGGCATCAAAATTAAGAAGCAGCCCGTTGGGTTTGAGGACGCGTGCCCACTCAGCATAAGCGCGCTCAGGGTGCGGGAGATTCCAGGTGAGATTGCGTGAGACAACAACATCAAAACTCGCATCCGCAAAACCGAGTTTCTCAGCATCCATACAGTGAAAGTGAATGCGCTCGGCTGCTTCACCCGCGTTGAGGCGTGCCTCATTGAGCATTGCATCGGTGTAATCGACGGCGGTCACCGCATACCCCAACGCATTGAGAATGACCGCAAAGAATCCCGGCCCAGTGCCGACATCGAGCACACGGATGCTGCTGCGAGCACGATCGGGAAAGCGAGCCTGGATGCGCACGTCGAGTGTCTGAGTCCAGATACGGCGCTGAGCAGTAGCAAGCTCTTTGCGGTTCACGTCGCCGTAGCTCGGCGCCCGATGTGTCCAATAGGTACGGTTGGCCTCCGCGTAGGCCGCTTCGTTCATCATGGGATTGTTTCCTGCGGCAGGCGTGCTGAGAGTACAAAAATAGGCGTCGGATTAAAAAATTCGTCAATCTCACTGTAGATGCGCTGCCAAACGCCATAATCGAACGCAATGTCAGCAAAGCCTGCTGCCCGCAGGAGCACTGCGTCCCAATGGGGCCGCACTCCCTGACCGGGCTGAAGCTCATGCTTGATGGCTTCATACTCTCTCCAGCACGCAGGCGATATATCTTTGTGAGCATGAAGTTTCGGCAGCTCATCACAATGCTCTCGGCAGTAATCCGCATCGAAATTGATGAGAACCCCGCCGGGACGCAGCAGTTTTGCCCAGGCGCGATAGGCTCGCTCGAGATTGGGCAGCGTCCAGGTGAGATTGCGGGATATCACCGCGTCGAAACTGCCGGGCGCAAAGCTCGGAGCTTCGGCGTCCATTACAAAAAACTCTGCGGAGATGTTGAGATGCCGGGCGAGTTCTTTCGCCTTGGCAATCATTGCCGGCGTAAGATCAATGCCGACAACTTCATGCCCAAGCGGCGAAAGCAAAAAAGTAAAAAAGCCTGTGCCTGCACCAACATCGAGCACTCGCAATGGCTTGTTGTCTGCTGATTCGGGCAGTTTCGGAACAATCTCTTCGAGCCAGCGTCTCGCTTTCGGACTGTCGAGTTCCCGCAAACGCTGATCGGCAAAAGCCCGAGCGCGTATGGACCAGTAATGCGTTATTCGCTTTTTGAGGACGGTCACGATGAGGAAGGAGTCTCTGAGAAAATAGGAAGGCCGCGCGCTACGGCGGCGGGCAATAAATCGTATGAAGATTTTTTAAATCATCATAACTAATGAAATGTCTGACGACAACTCGCCTTGGCTGCGGCCGAGGCAAGCGCAGGCGCCAGAAATCAGCGCAAAACGGCCATTTCTAGTTCAGAAGGCTTAGGTCGCAATCTTTGAGCGGCTTAGGACTGCATCAGGGGCATGAAAAATGTTTTTGCAGCATCCGAGCGCCTCTCTTTCACGGGCTTTATGCCGACCCTTTCCAGAACAGTGCGGCCGGCACGCTGAGGCGCTTAGTGTTAATAGGATTGGCCTCGACAAAAAAAATCGTGCCGCTCGTGAATCGGGCCGCTGCTGGGGAGCAGGAAAACCTCAGCGCTTGCCCGCTGCGTAAAACTTTTTATGCGCGGCGTTAATGACTTCGACCGCTTCAGCCTCCATCTCCGCATAGGTGCGCGCCGTCCGCGGACGGATGCCGAAAACGAACTGAATCTGACGCGCGGGGTAGCGCGGATCCTCACGTACCATCGTCTGAAAAGTAAGACCGCGCCCGGCCTTGAAATCTTCATCGCTCATTGCGCGCATGGCAGCAAAAAAACTCGCTCTGGCAGCCAAGTCAGCGTTGTTCATGGCCGGACAAGTGCGCTTGAAGATCACCAGCGGTTCCCCGCGTTCATCGAACTTCGGCCCCTCGTCCTCGTCCTTTTTCTTCTCTTCATGCTTCACGATTCAGGTCTCCAAAATGCTTGAGCAGTGCCGGAACAAACCGTCTTTAGGCAAAACGTCAGTTCAAATCCAAGCCTGCGCGCGGATGGAAGCATTTTGCCTCATGGGGCATGCCTTCGGCGGCAGTTCTATGAAGAGAACCCGTACCAAGAACCCGAAGGAAAAGCCGTAACGCACCAAGAAAGTGCGCGGCAGCAGCTTCCGATCCCCCGATCAATATACGCACCAGTGCAGTAAACAAATGCCTCGCAAGACGACATTCACGCACTGTTACGCATCCATGCGGCGCGGCAGCGGTGCGGAGCTCCGCTGAAATCTCGCCTATTCCACGCGGAATTCTGGGCAATAGAAAAGCAGAACCATCCGGATTGGCGCGCAGTATGCATTGTCAGCGGTGAGAAGCAGCCCCGGCGCCGAACTCCAAGTCAGCGAAAGCGCCGGCCGTCCGCACCCATGACCGTGAACGCACTCAAAAAAAAGAAGAGATATCAGGACTAACCCGAGTTTTGGCACGCTTTCTGCTCAAGTCCTCATCAGAGCGGCTGCGTCGTCACAAACGATGCCTGCCGCTCCCCTTTGATTCAGTACTCAACATCAGGAGACCCTTCTCATGAAGCTCGTCACCGTCATCATCAAGCCCTTCAAGCTCGACGACGTCCGCGAGACCCTTTCCGCCGCCGGCGTTCACGGCCTCACCGTTACGGAAGTCAAGGGCTTCGGCCGTCAGCGCGGCCATACGGAGCTCTACCGCGGCGCGGAATATGTCGTCGACTTCCTTCCCAAAATCCGCATCGACATCGCCGTCACCGACGACGCGGTTGACACCGTGATTGAGGCTGTTCTTGCTTCCGCGCGCACCGGCAAGGTCGGCGACGGAAAGATCTTCGTGAGCCCGCTTGAACACGTCGTGCGCATCCGCACGGGTGAAGAAGACGAAGGCGCCATCTGAAGCAAAGCCGCACAAAACATATACGCACGCATTCAGGAATTAAACCCCTTTGAAGAAGGTGGCAAACATGACTTTCCTTAAGAAACTTCTCCCCGCGCTGGCCCTCGGCATTGCGGCCATTCCCGCCTTTGCGGGCGACGAACCTGCGCTTGACAAGGCTGACACGGCCTGGATCATGGTCGCCGGTCTCTTGGTGCTCTTCATGACCATTCCGGGCATCGCCCTCTTTTACGCAGGCATGGTGCGCAAGAAGAACATGCTGAGCACGCTCGCCCAGTCGGTTGCAATCTGCGGCCTGATGTCGATTCTCTGGTACGCCGTCGGCTACTCGCTTGCCTTTTCTGAAGGCACCCCCTTTATCGGCGGTCTCTCCAAGGCCTTCCTTTCGGGCATCAGCATTTCAACGCTCTCGGGGTCCATCCCGGAACTGCTCTTTGTCTTCTTCCAGATGACATTTGCCATCCTGACTCCCGCGCTCATCACCGGGTCGCTCGCTGAACGCATGAAATTTTCTTCGCTCTGCGTCTTCATGGTGGCCTGGAGTCTTCTCGTGTATGCCCCGATCTGCCACTGGGTTTGGGCTTCCGACGGATTCTTCTTCCAGATGGGTGCGCTTGACTACGCCGGCGGCACGGTCGTGCACATCAATGCCGGTATTGCCGGTCTCGTCGCCTGCCTGATGCTCGGCCGCCGCACTGGCTACGGTTCGCAGCACCTCGCTCCCTCCAACCTCACCTTTGCGATGATCGGCGCCTGCCTGCTCTGGTTCGGCTGGATGGGCTTTAACGGCGGTTCCGGTCTGGCTGCGAATGAACGTGCTGTGATGGCGATCCTTGTCACGCAGATCGCTGCGGCTGCCGGCACCATCTCCTGGATGGCGGCCGAATGGATTTCCCGCGGCAAGCCCTCGCTCCTCGGCATGATTTCCGGTGCGGTTGCCGGTTTGGTCGCGATTACCCCGGCTTCGGGCTTCGTTGAACCTGCCCCAGCACTTTTCATCGGTCTTGTTGCCGGCGTCCTCTGCTTCTGGATGGTTGCCGTCGTCAAAGCCAAGCTCGGTTATGACGACTCTTTGGACGCCTTCGGCGTACACGGCATCGGCGGCATGCTCGGCGCCGTTCTGACGGGCTTCTTTGCAACGAGCGCCGTGACGGGCTCCGAACTCCCGCCGATGATGACGCAGGTCGGCATCCAGATCTTCTCGGTCGCAGCCACGCTGATCTACGGCGGCATTGTGAGCTTCGTCATTCTCTTTGTGATCAAGAAGACCATGGGTCTGCGCGTCACGAAGGACGAAGAGCTTACGGGTCTTGACCTGGCGATCCACGGCGAACGCATTGAATAATGTGCAACTGGGTGAGATTCAAAACCCAAAAGAAGGCGCACTCGGGAAAACTCGACCGAGTGCGCCGTCCGGGTCTCTTCACCCGTCACAAAATGAAAAGAGCCCGCAGGCACTGCTGCGCTGCGGGCTCTTTTCGCTTTCAAGAAGCGCAATGCCTCAGAAGAGCTTCTTATTGAAGTAGACGCGCTTGAGCATATCTTCAGCATCGGGGCCGCGAACACTTACCCCTGCGAATTCAGCATCGTTCATTGAGGTAAATGTCACCATGGCGATCTTGAACTTTTCGTCGTCGCCCTTGCGGAAATCGAACTGAACGAGCGCGCCGTCGTCAAAAGTGCAGCTGAACTGCACGTCGCCGTCTTCGATCTCTTCCCAGACCTGACTGCCAGGCCGGCAGGAGCCGTACTGCGCGAAAGCTTCCGCCACCGTCACGGTATCGTCAATCGGCAGCACCATGGCTTTGACCGCTTTCACGTCCGGCGTTTCAACGGGTGCAGGCGCCTGAGGCATCGGAATCGGCCCGTTGGTCGTCGCGCAGCCGGCAAGCAGCACCGCTAGGCAGCAGGCGGCGGCCGTCATTTGATAAGCGTGCGTGCGAGTCATATTCGAATCCTCCAATGCGTCTCACCGTTTTCCGAAATATCCCTTCGGTCAGACAGAAAAAAAGCGCCGCAGTTAGAGTGAGCGGCGCTCTTCATTGATCAAGCAGCTGAGTGTCAATGTAACACCCGCCACTGAAGCTAATCTTAGGCAGAGACTGAGCACAGCCGCACTTGAGCTCAAAAGCAAACCGGCCTCGCAAAGACTTGCGAAGCCGGGTGAAGTTAAGGATTAGATTTTCATCGAATCCATTATTTGATCACACCGCAGGCCATGCGGGCACCGCCGCCGCCGAGGGCGGCAGGATGATCATGGAAGTTGTCGCCGCCGACGTGAATCATCAATGCATGATTGCGCACTTCGTCAAGCGTCTTGAGCTTCGGCGCCAATACCGGCACATTGGCCACGCCGTCAGCATTCACATAAAGACTCGGCAGATCGCCCTTGTGACCCTTGTCATCCCACGGATAGGAATGGTTGCCCGTCTTATCCGGGTCCCAATGTCCGCCAGCCTTCATGCCAAGGCCCTTTTCGGTCAAACCGCAGTCCGGATTGGCGTGAACGTGAAAGCCGTGCAGACCAGGTGCAAGATCCTTCAGCTGCGGATAGAAGGCCAACCCATAGGCATTCTTGACAATCACAACATTGCCGATCGGTTTTGCACCGTCCTTGCTGAGGAGCTCAACGGGCACGACGATCTTTTCGGCTTCAGCCATCGGATCGTAGAGCTTGGTTTGGTCTGCGGCAACGGCCGGCAGAGCAACAGCGGCGGCGAGCATGGCGCTGGCAAGCATCGAAAAAGCTTTCATAAAGCACTCCAAAAGGGTGGATCGGAACCTGAGGAGAATCCTCTCTTCCGATGTAGCTGTAAATTAGCTTACCGTTATTACAAAACTATTTCCAATAGTATTTGTTAATTTTTGTGATTGATTATCCAATCACAAATCATCGGTATTTCAACGCTTTTGGAGATCGTACATGGGACCAAGCGGTCCTTCGACAGGGCTGCCGTCTCCATCCAAAAGTCTCAGACCATGCTCGGTCGAATCAGCAAGCCAAGCCGGGGAATGGTCTTTGGGCGTGAAGGTGAATCGTCTGCCCTCGAGTTTCCAGCTGCCGGCCTCAGAAAAAGAAGGCGTGCGGCCGAGGTCATCCTTTTCACCTTCGTAGGTATAAATGCGCGTATACGTTCCGTCGGCGCGAACATAGATCGTCGTTCGAAGGCCGGCACAGTCGCCGCAAGGGAGGAGTCCCTCATAAACGCCGATCGAGGCGGCGGAGGCTTCAGACGGCTGAAGACTTTCGGCCGCGGCAAATGCTGGAGAACGCTCTCCATTCGTGGGGGCCGAACAGCCCGCAAGCGTCACGGTTAGGACGCCGGCTGCTGCGGCAATCAGGGCAGTGTGTGCGAGTTTCATTTCGCGCTCCCGGAAAATAATAAGTAGGTATCGGCCGAAGTCGGCCGATGCCTTGGCTGCGTTGAGTCTATCGGGAGCGCTGGTCTGTCTTTAGGGACAGCAACAACTCATGACCAAAAGTTGTGTCTGTTAACGACTTATTGTCATTGATTGAAAATCCCCGTGGAGAGATACCGATCTCCGCGGTCGCAGATGATCGTGACAATCACAGCCCCGGGATTGGCCGCGGCCACACGAAGCGCTCCTGAAACCGCACCGCCCGAACTGATGCCGCAGCAAATGCCCTCACGGCGAGCCAGAGCGCGAACGGTATCTTCCGCATCTTTTTGCAAAATATCGAGTGTTTCATCAACGAGTTCCGGGCGGTAAATTCCGGGCCGATACTCCGCCGGCCAGCGGCGAATACCGGGAATGCGGCTTCCTTCTGCCGGCTGCAGACCCACCACACGTACATTGGGATTTTTTTCTTTCAGAAAGCGCGACGTGCCGGTAATGGTGCCGGTCGTACCCATGGCCGAGACGAAATGCGTCACGCGGCCGGCCGTCTGCGTCCAAATTTCAGGGCCTGTTGTGCGGTAGTGTGCAAGCGGATTGTCAGGGTTGTTGAATTGGTCAAGCTGCCACCCTTCACCGCGCTGAGCCATGGCATTAGCGAGGTCGCGCGCACCCTCCATGCCTTTTTCAGCGGGCGAGAGGATCAGTTCCGCACCATAAGCCTGAATGGCCGCACAGCGCTCCGCCGTCGAATTGGCCGGCAGGATGATCTTCATCCGATACCCTTTCAAGGCCGCAATCATGGCGAGCGCGATGCCGGTATTGCCGCTCGTCGCTTCAATGAGTGCGTCGCCCGGCTTGATATCTCCGCGCTTTTCAGCCTCTTCAATCATGGATCGGGCAGCGCGGTCCTTGATGGAGCCGGCAGGATTATTGCCTTCGAGCTTCACCCAAACTTCACTGCCGTTATGGGGGACAAGGTGCTCAAGACGCACCAGCGGCGTAGCGCCGACAACGTCGATTACGGTTTCAGGGGACATACTTCATCCTTAAATACATACCAATCAAATGAAAAGCGCAGCTTCATGCTTAAGCGCCTTTGGCGGTTCGGCAGCCTCTGGCGATGAATGCTCATGGCCGTGCTCACCGACAAACGGCCAGCGAGGTTTGCGGACATGAACCGGCAGACGCTCTTCGCCTCGATAGAGGTAAGCGCGCTCAAAACTCATCAAATAGCCGCGCCCAAGCCGCGGCAGCGCATCCTCGAGCACATAAGCGTTGAGGGCGTTCTCGTACCAGCCTTCCGGTTCGGCTTCGACCTGAATCGCGCCGCCCTTGGGAACGGCGCTGCGGATCACCACCGGGAGCAGCCCCGCCTTTTGCGCGGCAGCAGAATCTTCCTCAGCTTCCAGCCGCCGCATGCGGGCATCTTTTGGACGCAAAAGCAAATCCGCCGGACCGTCCGGAATGGATTTCGGATCGACAACCGGCCTTCCGTCAGCGCCGCCGTCAAGCGCCAGATCAACCGTTCCGACGTGAAGCCGCCCGTTCGAGATCATCGCCGGAATCCGGTTCACATCGCTCAAAAACTCAATCACAAAGCGTGTCTTCGGATGCTCCCAGATCTCCGCGGGCTTATCAGCCTGCTCTATGCGGCCGTTATGCATCACAACGACGCGGTCGGCAACCTGCATAGCCTCTTCCTGGTCGTGCGTCACAAATACCCCGGTAAACCCGAGCTCTCGGTGCAGACGCTTGATCCATTGGCGCAGTTCCTCGCGCACCTGCGCATCCAATGCGCCGAAAGGCTCGTCAAGGAGCAGCACCTCGGGTTCCACCGCCAGCACGCGGGCAAGCGCCACGCGCTGCTGCTGACCGCCCGAGAGCTGCGCCGGATAGTGACCGGCTTTGTCAGAGAGCTGCACCATGGCCAAAAGCTCCGCAACGCGCTTCTCAATTTCGGCTTTCGGCAGCCGCTCGCTGCGAGGCTTCACCGTGAGTCCGAATGCCACGTTTTCGGCAACCGTCATATGGCGGAAAAGCGCGTAGTTCTGAAAGACAAACCCCACGCGCCGTTCTCCGGCGGTGAGTTGGGTGACGTCGCTCTTTCCAAAACGGATGCGTCCGCTGGTTTCGGTCTCCAGTCCGGCAAGAATGCGCAGGAGCGTCGTTTTGCCCGACCCCGAGGGCCCCAAAAGCGCAATCATCTCGCCCGATGCAATCTTCAGATTGATGTCGGAAAGCACTTCAGCATTGCCGAAGCGCTTTCGGATGTTTTCTATATCAATGCTCATTTGTATTTTGTGTCCTGTCCGATATCAGGCGCGGCGGCGATGACGGCGCAGAAAAAGCGTGGCCAGCGCAAGCAGCGCGAGCAGCGCGGCGGCGGTAAAGGCGCCGACGGTGTTGTAGTCCTGTTCTAAGAGCTCAATCTGCAGGGGCAGCGTCATGGTTTCACCCCGCACGGATCCGGAGACGACAGAAACCGCGCCGAATTCGCCGATCGCGCGGGCGTTGGTGAGGAGCACTCCATAAAGGAGTGCGCCGGAAATTTTGGGCAGCGTCACACGAAAGAACATCTGCCAAGGCGACGCACCCAACAAAAGCGCCGCCTCTTCTTCGCTCGACCCCTGACTGGTCATGAGCGGAATCAGTTCGCGGGCCACAAAGGGACAGGTGACAAAAATCGTGACGAGCACCATGCCCGGCCAGGCAAAGAGGATCTGGACCTGTGCCGCATCGAGCCAAGGCGCCAAAGGACCATTTGCACCGTACCAGAGCAGATAGATAAGACCTGCCACCACCGGTGAAACCGCAAACGGAATGTCGATGCACGAGAGGAGCACCGTTTTCCCTGGAAACGAGAACCGCGTGACAGCCCAAGCGAGCATCACGCCGAAGATCATGTTGACCGGCACCGTGATGAGCGCAATGAAAACCGTGAGCGCCACGGCATGAATCATTTCGGGGTGAACGAGATTCTCAAGAACCGGAGCAATCCCCTTCTGAAACGCCTGAATAAAGATGAAGACAAGCGGCACGGCCAGGAAGAGACCGGCCGCGAGGATGCCCAGACCAATGAGTGCCCACTGCGCGGGCGTCTGACGATTTGCCTGCAATTGCGCACTCATGACGGACTCCCGATGCGGCGTGCAAAACGCTTAAGCAGCTGATTGGCCGCAATGAAAAGAACGAGCGACAGTCCGAGCACGACAGATGCAATGGCGCTCGCTGCCGGATAGTCGAATTCCTGCAGCCGCATGAAAATGGCGAGCGAGAGCACTTCCGTTTCGAAGGCAATATTCCCGGAAATGAAGATAATTGCACCGAATTCGCCGAGGCTGCGGCAGAAAGCGAGTACGGTCCCCGCCGCCAGCGCCGGCGCGATTTCAGGCAGAATCACCCGGCGAAAGATCTGCAGCCGCGATGCGCCGAGCGTGAGTGCGGCTTCCTCGCAGCTCCGGTTGACCTCAGCAAGCACGGGCTGCACCGAACGCACAACAAACGGAATGCTCGTGAACGCCATCGCAGCGACGATGCCGAGCCAGGTGTAGCTCACCTTAATGCCAAAGGGCGCAAGCACTGCGCCGTACCATCCGTCGGCAGCAAAGAGTGCCGAGAGCGTGAGACCCGCCACTGCAGTGGGGAGCACAAACGGCAGATCAATCAGCCCGTCAAGCAGCCGGCGCCCGGGAAACCGGTAGCGCACCAGAATCCACGCCAGAAGGAGCCCCAGCAGAGCGTTGATGACTGAGGCCCAAAAAGCCGAAAGAATCGTCACCCGAAAAGCGGCAGTCGTCTGCGGATGAGTGAGGATCGCCCAGTACTGCGCCCAGGTGAGCTCAGAGAGCTGCACGACGAGCGCAGTCATGGGGAGAAGCAGGACGAGCGATACAAAAAGAACGCTCGTCCCCAAGGAAAGCCCGAATCCGGGCAGAACCCTGCGTCTGCGCATGGCAGTTCGTCTCAAGGGTTACTGACGGCCGGCAGCGACCAAACGGTCAAACTCCCCGCCGGCTGCAAAGTGCTCCTTCATCACCTTTTCCCACGAACCGAATTTGTCTTCGACCGTAAAGAGCTTGGTGGCGGGGAAGCGGTCCTTGAGCGCATCCATGGTCTTTTGATCGTTCACTCGGTAGTAAAAGGCGGTGACGATCTCACGGGCTTGTGGACTGTAGAGGTAATTCAGATAGGCCTTAGCCGGCTCAAGCGTACCCTTGGCCTCAACAACCTTGTCGACCCAGGCAACCGGGAACTCCGCAAGAATGTCGGTTTTAGGTACCACAACAACATAGTCCTTGTCTTTATAGAGATTACGAATGTTGTTGATCTCTGACTCAAAGCTGATAAGCACGTCCCCAATGCCGCGGTCATTAAACGTGGTCGTAGCGCCGCGTCCGCCCGTATCAAAGACGGCCACGTTCTTCAGGAACTTCTTCATGAATTCTTCGGTCTGGGCCTTATTGCCGCCGTTGGCCTGATCTGCTGACTCCCATGCAGCCAGATAGGTGTAACGGGCATTGCCCGAGGTCTTCGGATTCGGGAAGACAAGCTTCACATCAGGACGCGCGAGATCAGACCAATCCTGAATGTTCTTGGGATTGCCCTTGCGGACGAGAAAAGCCATGGTCGAGTACCAGGGCGAGCTGCGGTTAGGCAGACGCGCCTGCCAATCCGCAGGAATGAGTTTGCCTTTGTCATGCAGTACCTGAATATCGGTCACCTGGTTAAAGGTGACGACATCGGCCTTCTGTCCCTGAAGGATGGCCAGAGCCTGTTTGGACGAACCGGCATGCGACTGCCGAATCGTCAGCTTGTCGTCGGGATGAGCCTTATCCCACTCCTCAATGAAGGGTTTGTTGAGCGCCGTGAACAGTTCACGGGCAACGTCGTAGGAGGAGTTGAGCAGTTCCGCGGCCGAAGCGGGCACGGCAGCCGAGGCGCCGAGCAGCGCAGCAAGCGCAAAGCCGGCGGCTGTTTTCTTGAAAATGCTTGTATTCATCAGAGGATCTCCGAGACTATGAGTGAGTCTTTCCAGGGCAAGATCGCTTGAAGGGCGAAGCGCACCTGCAGAAAGCGCAGGATGTTTTCATCGGGTTTTCCCGAAGAGTGAAATCACTATACCCCATTCCTTAGCAATTTGGTCATGTATTGCTCAAGGTATTACTCCGCCCCGTATTTGCGCTATACATCCTCAAATGAGCGCCCTCTTTTCCAGATCTGAAGGCGAGCTTCGGGGAATTCCTGAGGTCTGAAGATGGAAACCTCCAGTAACATGCGCCCTGAGGTCAAGAGAAAACGGCGTCTGATCCCGTAAGGGAACGGACGCCGTTTCCTTATGTAAAAAATGCCTGTCATCCAACCGGAGAAACGCATCATCTCCGAGGGTGCGAAGCGAAATATCTGTAAGCAACGATCCGCCGCGCAAGCTTCGCGGCCGACAGTGCTGAGCGATGCTGAACAGCCCGCAGACAGCCTACAATGGCGCGGCTACTCAAGGGAGAATCTTTTTAATCATGACCGACAGCGCCAAGCTTCCCAAAATCGTAATCCTCGGCACCGGCGGCACGATCGTGAGTTCGGGCGACGATCCGCTCATGCTGACGGGCTACCGCATCAAAGGCCTCAATGTTGAAACATTGCTCTGCGCGGTGCCTGAACTGCAGCATTTCGCACGCATCGAAGCCCATCAGGTCGCCAATATCGACTCCAGTTCGATGACTTTCAGCATCTGGCTTGAGCTCGGCCGAGCGATCGAAAAGGCAGCCGCCGATCCAGACACAGCCGGCATCGTGGTCACGCACGGCACTGACACGATGGAAGAGACGGCATGGTTTACGCACCTGACAGCCAAAACCCAGAAACCCATTGTCTTCACCGGTGCCATGCGGCCGGCGACCGCCCTCAGCGCTGACGGGCCGCTCAACCTCCTCAATGCCGTACGCATTGCTGCGGATCCGAAAGCCGCCGGCCGCGGCGTTCTCGTTGCACTCAACGACGTGATCCTTTCGGCTCGGGACGCCATGAAAATCAGCCCGACGAACGCAGCCGCTTTTGGTCCAAATGTTCAAGGTCCGCTTGGACTGATTGCCGGTGCGGAAATCTTATGGCTCGGTCGTCCGGAACGGGCTTTTGGTTCTGAGACGCCCTTTTCCATTCCCAAGCTTGCTGCGCTGGAGATTCCTCGCGTCGACATCGTTTACTCTCATGCTGACGACGACGGCGTGATGGTGCGTGCGGCCTGCGCTGCAGGCGCCCGTGCAATTGTGCATGCCGGCACCGGCAATGGCTCGATCCACTGCTGCACGGATGAAGCATTGGCAGATGCCGCAGATGCGGGCGTGCTGATTATCCGCGCCAGCCGTGTGACGACCGGCGCAGTAACAACTGGTCTCGCCGAGTGGCAGGAGCGCGGTTATGTCCCGGCCGGGACGCTCACCCCGCAGAAAGCTCGCGTGCTTGCACAGCTTGTCGTTGCCGAATACGGCCAAGTGCAGCCAGCTTTGGCCGAAGCCTTTTCCAAATACTGAAATTATCAGCGGCGCTCGAGTTCGCAGCAGTCCTTAGGGAGCGGCTGATCCGGCGTTGGTTCAGCCTTCAGCCGTTCGCCTTCAACGATGAAGGTGAGCCGCTGCGCGCCGCTCGTTGTCTTCAGAACAACCTTGCCGTCCTGAACGGTATAAAAACCCGTTTCAATGCCGGGATCGCGCTTGATGGAAAGTGCATAGCAGCCGTAGTGATCAAGCGTCAGTTCGGCTGAAGATTTTTCGCCCGTTTTGAGTGAAACCAGATCTCCGCCCCAGTGTCCCTCAAGACCGGTATCTTCGCGGGCAGCGGCCGAACCGGAAGCAAGAACGGCAAAACCGCAAAAAGCGGCAAGAAGGAGTGCGGAGGTCTTGGTCTGCATGAGAGGTGCCTTTTATATTCAGCGCGAAGTAATCGGACGAACGCGTGACCGACCGTAATCAGCCGATCAGTTCTGATGCCGCATCATAAGAGCCGAAAACCTTCATCAGGCTTAACGCTTGGCGTGATACGGGAGCCTCCTGCCGCTGCGGATGTTCGACGAGACGTCTTTCGACTGGCGCTTGAAAAGCATCACGCTTATTTATATGCATAACCACCGCTTCTGCAGCACTACCGAACCTGTGTAAACCTATTCCTCCCCGATTACTGAAAATTTAGCAATCCGGTATTCGGAAGTTCCGGTATGATCCGACTCACGGTTGAGCGGCAAGGTGTCGCTCGCCTCCCTCCAACGCGGGGCGGCCTCAGAATTGGCGGTTTTTGCCGCCATGACAGTGCCGTGCGGCACTGCCAACAAGGCAAAGGCCCAATCCGCGCCAACGGAAAGGGCCTTGTCTTTTCTAGGAGGGCAGGCGATGCAACGTCAAGAAACTTCGCCAATCTCCGCAGAGATAGTAGCACGCTCGGGGAAGAAACTCATCCGAGGGCATGTGGGACCCGCACCATGACAAAAAAGCAGCGCGATATGCTCGCGCTGCTTGTTTTGGAAAACCCGACCCGGATCCTGAAAATTAGGGATCAGGAAACCGGGCGTTCCGGAAACATGACGGGGACAGTCTCTGTTTCAGGGAAAGCAAAGGTGAGTTATGCCTTTTTCTCGGCGATTTCCTTGCCGACAAGACGGCCGAACGTCAGGCAGTCCGCAATGGCATTGCCGCCCAATCGATTGGCACCGTGAATGCCGCCCGTCACTTCGCCGGCAGCATAAAGATTCGCAATGACCTCTCCGCGGCGGTCAATGACTTCAGCCGCCGTATTGATCACCACACCGCCCATCGTATGATGCACGCTCATGCCGACATAAGCTCCCCAGAAAGGCGGCTTTTCGATCGGGAAGAGATTGCGCTGGTACTTGCCGAGCTTGTCTTTGCCGGCCTTAACGCCCGCGTTGAATTCATCCACGGTCGCCTTCAGCGCTGCAGGCGGAAGCCCCATCTTTTGAGCGAGCTCTTCAATCGTGTCTGCCTTCCAGGCATCACCCGTTTCAAGCCCCTTGTAGGCAGCATCCTTCTGCCCTTGATTGATCATGTCAAAACGCGTCTGATCAAGGATGCCCCAAGCGGTTGCCTTAGGCTGAATCAGCACAGCGTCGCGGATTACGTCGCGGCGTTCATCTTCACGAATGAAGCGTTTGCCGTTGCGGTCAACAATGATGAAGCGGCCGCCCTGATGCAGCGGTACGCGGTGCGTACGTCCCGGAGGGCAGCCGGGGTTGCACTGGATGAAGTCCATTCCGGTCAAATCCGCCCCGACATCAACCATCAGCGGCAGCAGGTCACCTGTTGCTCCCGGATGATTCGTGGTCGTGAGGTCTGCGAGACGCGGATCATGCAGCGCCCTCATCTTCTTATTCGCACCGAATCCGCCGGCCGCCACCACTACGGCTTTAGTCGCGCGAACCGTGATGAGCTTGCCGCCTTTTTCATACTCCACGCCAAGAACCTTGCCCTTAAGCGGAGTCTCACGAATGATGCGTACGACTCTTGCCTGTTTCTCAATAGGAATGCCGTATTTCTTGCACTGGTCCACCAAAACCTTGATGTAGTCCTGTCCAAGCGACCCGAGCGGCGCATGTCCGCGCGGATAAAGCGACCCGTAGACCTGATAGACCTTGTCTTTAAACTTCATGCCTATCGATTCGAGCCAAGTCACCGTTTCCGGCGCATTCTCGACGAGTTCCTTCACCAAAGCAGGATTAGCACGATAGTCACCGCCCTTGAGCGTCTGCTCATAATGATTCTCGATGGAATCTTCAATGCCCTGGGGTTTTTGACGTGCAGGATCGACAGCATTCATACCACCGCCAGAAATGGCCGTATTGCCGCCGATATAAGCCATCTTTTCAAGAATGAGCGTGTCTGTGAGACCGTTCTGCGCAGCGGACACAGCAGCCGTCAGCCCAGCGCCGCCGGCACCCACAATGAGGAGCTTTACCGTGCGGTCCCACTTTTTGGGAACATTGTCCGAAAGGCTCGGATCTTGGGCAGCGTGTGCGGCAGGCACCACAGCGGCGGCAGCCCCTGCGGCGACGAGCAGTTTCCGGCGAGATAGTTCCATCATATTGGTCCTCCTTTTCTGGGCCTCCTCTAAGAGACCCCGTCCGTTGGTATTGACTGGAATCAATTGTGCGACAGGCGAGTACTCTGGTATTGCAGGGGCAGATCAAGCATACAGCTCGCCCATCTTCCCTAATGCGCTAAGGTATTTATCAACTTAATTCTTTGACAATCCTGCATGCTTTTTATCCGCACGACCTTCACTGCTTTGGCGCTGGGCTTCATGCTTTCTGCCGCAGCTGCGCCGTCGCCATCAGAGCCGGTACTGCGCGTGAGTGTCCTGAAGCTCACGCTCTCGGACATGCACAGTGAGGTCATTTCCGAAACACTGGAAGTGCTCAGGCGCAGGCTTTCAAACTATCGGCTGATCGTCTCCAGCGACGACCTTGAAGCGCAGCATCTTGCGGCTCAGCGCGGTACTGCAGATCTCTTCATAGGTACTGCGGGGTTTTATTGGGAAATTCATCAAAAAGGGTTCACAGCACTGGGAACACTCGCCTCCCCCATGGCGCCCAACCCCAATGAAGGCATGGCCGGCGCGATCATCGTCCGCAGATCCGATGCGCAGATTAAAACGCTCGAGGACCTGAAAGGAAAAAGCGCCGCCGTCACACGCAAAGATGCGTTTATGAATGCTCAGACGGCCTTGGGAGAGATCAGTGCGCGCGGTTGGGATCCCGACGACTTCTTCTCCCGCATTGAAGAAGTCGGCCGGCCGATGGAGCGCGTCGTTGAAGCCGTCGCGGCGGGCAGAGTTGATGCCGGTCTCGTCAAGGCGGGCCTTATGGAGCTCATGCTCGCTGCAGGGAGTCCTTTTGCAAAAGAAATCCGCGTGCTCGAACCGCGTTCCGGCGACAGTATGAAATACCTCCATACTTCGAGCGCCTACCCCGGCTGGACAGTCATCGCCTCCGCCGGCCTGCCTCCTGAGACACTGCGCAATGTGACAATGGCGCTCTATGCTATTTCACCCGAAGAGATTTGGCACAGTCAGTGGCTTCCCGCCACCGACTTTGCTCGGATTGACAAACTCTTCAAGGAGCTGCGCTTCGGTCCCTACGAATATCTTCGCCATTGGACTGCAGAACGGATCTGGAAAGAATACAGCCTGTGGATTCTGCTTTTTGCCGCAGCGCTCCTCTTCGGCCTTCTCCACACCATTCGCAGCGACATGCTCGTACGCAGGCGAACCGCGGAACTGGCGGCTGCATCAGACCGGCTCAATCGATTGGAAAAAGCGAGCGTAACTGCTCAGCTCTCCAACATTGTTGCTCACGAACTGCTGCAGCCTATTTCAGCCGCAGGCTATTACTTGGCAGCCGTTGACAAACTGCTGGCACGCAATCCGAACGCCTTTGATACAGCCCTAGGGCAGCAGCTGAGCGCACTTTGCGGCAAAACACGCACAACACTTCAGCGCTGCAGCACGATCATCGAACGCGTTCGTCTCTACGCTCGTTCGCGCGCCAGCACGCCCGCCAAGATTGAACTCTCAAGCTTTATCAGAGTGCTGGCTGATCGCCTCAAACAGATGCACTCGCTCAAAATTCCGCCGCTCCTCAAACTGCAGTCCGGCGCCGTTCTGGCCGATGCCGTAGAACTTGAAGTGCTGCTCACGAACCTCCTGAAAAACGCCTCGGAAGCGGCCGCCTCAGCAGATGTCCCTTATGTTGAACTGGACATGGACACTCTCCCAAACGGGGCTGTGAAACTCACTATCACCAACAGCTGCCAGCCATTAACGCCGGCAGAGCAAGAGGCACTTTCGTCGCCGCTGCATTCCTCTAAAGAGAACGGACTGGGTCTTGGACTCGCTGTCGTGCGAAGCATCGCCGAACGAAACGAAACCGATCTTCTCCTCTCAGAGGATGTTCCCGGGATATTCAGAGTGGTGCTGACCTTTCAGCCGGCGGATCCGCGTTAAGAAGGACCTGCGCTATGAAGCCTACCGTCATTCGCATTGTTGACGACGATTCCGATGTCTGTGACTCGCTCTCCTGTCTGCTTTCGCTCGAAGGCTGGGAGATTCGCATTTATACCGATCCGCAGGAATTTCTTGCTGGGGACCTTCTGACCGATCCGGGCTGCCTCATCCTCGACTTCCGCTTCCCGACGACCAACGGGCTGGAGGTGCAGAAGGTTCTGATTGAACGGCAGATTCGCATGCCGATTATTTTTCTCACAGCGCACGGAGACATTCCGCTTGCGGTCAAGGCCATGCAGCGCGGAGCCGTTGACTTTCTCACAAAACCCGTAGACACGGATCATCTCATCGCGGCTATCGAGCGAGCACTGCGCGTAGACACGCTTCATCGGCACGGCTTCAACGCCCAGGCCGATCTCGACTGGACATTAAACGACTTGCGGGATCGAGAAAAAGATGTTCTGCGGCTGCTCCTCCTGGAAAACTGCTCCAATAAGCAAATTGCCGAAAGACTCCGGCTTTCTGAAAGAACCGTTGAGAATTATCGAGCCAATATCTACCGGCGTCTGAATGTGCATGGGACCGATGAGCTGCGGCAGCTGCTCAATCGCCCGCAGACTTGAGAAACAGACGCTGCGGACCTCACGGTTCCTCCCACCCAATGCTCAGCGGCAAGCCTGGCATTGGATGGGAAATTCTGCTCGAACCGTTAAAGCGGCCAAATGACCGGATCAAATGTCCCGGCAAAGAGAATCGCCGCACGCAGCGAGAGTGCGCCGATGAGCGCAGCTGCGCCGCCCAAAGCTGCTGCGGGCAAGCTCTTCAGACAAGCTGTAATGCACGGGATCAGAAGGCCGCAGCCGACCGCACCGCCCCAGAAAAGCAGACTGGTGCTGCCCGAGATGAGGCTTTCTGCACCTGCTGCCGCACCCGGCGTACCAGAAAGCGCCGTGAGAACGAAAGCAAAAAGCACAAAGGCTTCGCCGCCGTGCACCGCCCAGCCCGCAGCATGCAGCCAGCGGGGAGACTCAGCGTCGAGCTTCCCGGACGCTGCCAGGATTTCAATCAGCCCTACCGCGCAGGCCAGTCCCGAAAAAATCCAGAGCACTGGAATCGCCGCCGTTGTCCAAAGCGGCACACCCACAGCCTGGGTCAGGAGAAAGCCCGAATATGCCGTAGCGGCAACGCCCAGGACTGCGTCAAAAGCAAGCAGTCCGCAGCGCATGCCGAGGGCTGACCCTTTCGTCATCAGCCATGCCTGAAGCACAGTAACAACGCAAAGCACAGCGAGAATGCAGATGCCGATAAACATCCAGCTGGTGAAACCAAAACTCCAATGGATGAGCGCATTGAAAGCTGCCGCGGGCAAATTGAGGATGCGTCCAAGGTGGCTCACGACCAAAAGCGTGCCGACGACGGCAGCTGCCGTTGCCGCGTAATGGATCCGCCGGCTTCTAACCCAATAATTGAGAAAGAGCGACATGCCGGAGAGACCGACAAACCATAGGAAGAACGCAATCGTCCATCCCCAGTGGCTGGTGGCCGCCTGTGCGGTCAAATTCATGTATTCAGCCGTCATTTGTTCACCACCACGAAGAAATTAGGACGAGTACCTTTTTGCGGCATCAAACGTTCGGAGCGACCGTGATGCAGACGCTGAGAAATAGCGCTTGAAGGATCGTTGATATCGCCGAATGCACGGGCCGATGCCGGGCAGGCCGCAACGCAGGCCGGATCCTTGCCGGCCTTCAGAAGCGACTCACAGCCTTTGCCCATGCATTTGACCGGAAGTCCCGTTTTTGGATGCATCCACCGTGCATCGTACGGACACGCCGTCACGCAGTAGCCGCAGCCGACACACCGGCTGGGATCGGTTTTCACCTGTCCCGTTTCCGGATCATGGCTGTTGGCGCCGAACGGACAGACCGTGATGCAGGGCGCATTCTCACACTGCTGGCATTGGACAAGCAGTTCAACGGGGCGTCGGGCGAGCTCGGCGGATACGCGCCGGATGTTCGCCGGCAGACTTTCCCATCCGGTATTTTCAGCATTAAGCATGTCCGGATAATTGGTTTGGGCACAGGCCACAATACAGGCCGAGCAACCCACGCACTGGGTAACATCAAGAAGATGCGCCAGCTTTTTATGATTTTCCATGGCTTTCTCCCGGATGACCGTCAGACGCGTACGCGAACCGAACAGTTATTGGACAAGGATCCGACCACCGGTTCACGGTAGCCTGTGCAGAACCAGTGCGAATTAATGCCTTCACGCACCCATTCGTATGCACCGAGGTTCTGCTTGGTGCGAACGCCTCCCGAGAATCCGTGAGCGAAGAGAACGCCCGGCATAACGCGGTTGGTAATTTTCACGGTCGTGCGTCCCTTCACCCCGGTGTCGAGCCCCTCGAGCTCAACCTCCTGACCGTTCTTAATGCCGATTCGTTGGGCATCGGCCGGATTCATCCAAATGCTTCGGTCACCCAAGAATTTCGTGGGCCACGTCCACATGGCAACACCCGAGCAGGAAGAACTGTCTTTGCCCGAAATCAGCACAAACTCGTTGGAGCGCGGCTTAGGCGGCGTAAATCCTGGCGATTCCACCCAGCGCGGCAGCCCTGAAGCGCCTTTGTCTTCGTACTTCTGCGTGAAATAGAAGGAAATGAGTTCAGCCTTGCCGGTAGGCGTGCCAAAGGGCTTCACATAGGGATAAACACCCCACTTCTTCACCGCGGTCTGAGACCACCCTTGCGCTTCGACTTCCGCAGCAATACGGTCGCCGTCGCCGGGCTTAGCCTTATTCTTCGCTGCGATGAACTTGGCCCAGGCCGCATCCATCATGCCGTCGTACCAGGCTTTAAACGCCTCGCGAGTCTTCAGCTCCTCCTCGAGCCCTAAGCGCTCTTTGGCACGATCCGGATAAGCACGGCGGAGGATTTCCGCAAACTGCCAGACCTCTTCGCGCGCTTCGCAGCCCTGAGGCGGCGCAATGCCCGCATCGTTTTTCTGAACGTTGCCGTTCAAAGCCCATTTGACGCCTGCATACTCATGCCACTCCAGGAAGTATGTGCACGGCAGCACGTAGTCGGCGTAGTCACATATTTCATGCGGGAAAATGTCTTGAACGACAACGAGCTCCAGCCCCATCAGCGCCTTGGCGAGCCGCGCGGAATTAGCTTCGCGGTGGAACATCGTCGTGCCGGTGAAAAAGGCTGCGCGCACCGGATAGGGCTTGCCGGTCTCAATGGCCTCAAAAACGGCAGAATACGTGCCGGACCCTTCCGGATAAAGAATCTTGTCGAGAGACTTCTTCTCTGGAGCGGTCCAAGTCTCGCCGTGCGGTCCCTTGCCTTTGCCGCCCGAAAGCGAAACGCCCGGCGCCTTAAAGCCGCCTCCCTGCGTAACCACGAAGCCGCCAGGCTGGTCAATGCGGCCGGTAAAGGCATTAATAAGGGAAAGAAGCGCAAAGTCGTGCGTGTCGTTGCCGTTGCGCGAGGCATACCAGCCGTCATCGGCCACGCCGCCCTGCGTGAAGAATTCACGCGCGACGCGAGTGATCGTTTCGGCCGGAATACCGGTTGTGCGCGCAGCTTCCTGCGGCGTCCAATGCGCTGCCGATGCCGCGAATGCGCGGAAGCAGGTTTCGGCTTCGAGTTCCCGACCGTCAAGCGCCGTAATCCGAGCCGCATGATCAAGCTCAGGGTCGACCCCCTCGGGTTCCGCAAAGCCTACAGCATTGCCTTTGTCGTCTTTTTTCAGTCCCATCACGACATAGGAAGCCGTCTTTCGATCCATGACGACAAAAGCGTCTTCAGGCGCGCCGGCAATTATTTCTGAAGCCGCAATCGGACGGCGCGTACCCGTCTCAACGAGATAGGGCGCGTTGGTATGCCGACGAAGGAATTCGAAGTCGACAAGCTTCTCGGTAATGCCTATATGGATGAGCGAGAGCAAGAAAGCCGAGTCTGCGCCTGGGCGGATCGGTATCCATTCAGAACCCGTCAGCGCGCCCTCAGGCATGCGCGGATCAACAAACACGACTTTGGTGCCTTCGGTCTTCGCGCGGGCAACCACCGCAGCGACGCCAATCGCACAATTCAATGTGCGGCCGACGCAAAGCAGATATTTTGCGCGCGCATAGTCGGGTTCAACCTTTCCGGCGCCGTCAAAGCCCTTGCCGAACACCATGCGGCGACCGGCAATAGATGCGGAATTGCAGGTCGATGAATGGCTGATCACATTGGGCGTGCCCAAGGCGCAGCCGAACCACTTCTGCATGGCCGAAAAATTGTGCGAAGACATGGTGACAGCTCGTTCACCGTCTTTCTCAACAATCGCCTTTACTCGTTCGGCGATTTCATTCAATGCCTGATCCCAGGAAATTTCCTGAAATTTGCCGTCACCGCGGGCACCAACGCGCTTCAATGGCTTCTTGAGGCGCATCGGATGATTCCAAACCCACATTGCCTGTGCTCCGCGCGCGCAGCAGCCGCGCTGCGGATGGGTTGGATTCGGCATGATGCGCACCGTTTCCTGCGAAACCGGCGCACCTTTCTTATGCATTGCCAAAAGACCGCAGTAGCCGCCGCAGACATTGCAGGCGCAAGGATGCGCCTCCCATCCGTCTGCCTTCAAAGCCTCAACCTGTTCGGCAAGCGCCTTATCAACGGGCATAAGCGCCGAGAATCCGAACGTGCCGGCCGCACCAGCCGCCGCAGCGCCGCTTAACAGCGATCGACGTGAAAAGCCGATGCTGCCCGGTCCGTCGACGGTTTTGTCTTCTCTCATGAGGGGATCTCCGTGGAAGGTTGCGCCGACACCGTTCTTGCCGCTCACCTGCGAAGAGGTTCAGCCGCCCAATAGTTCAGCGCGAAATGACCGCTTCAGCCGTTTTCATTTTTCTCATCAGCCAAAGGATTTAAGACTTTTAACCTAGCCGCTCCCCACAGGACCGCAAGGATTAACCCTTTGAAAACGGCCTCCGATATTCAATTTTCGAATAGCGTATCTGCTGAGAACCGTTCTCAACAAAAATAAAGCAACACGAAATCAAAGCTTGTGGGTTAAATGATTCTCATCCGCACCTATTTGGTACAAGTGATATCCCGCAGAAATTTGGACGCCTAATCATTTATTTTGTTTTTCGATTTATTAGATAAAACCTATTGATTAAGGTGCTTGCAGTTCGCCTACAATTATCAGATTGAACATCCCGTCGGCGTATTCCTCTGGAAACGCCTGCATTTCCCCATTTTGAAGAAAGGCTTCATCACAATGTCCGCCATCATTCTCGGCCACAAGCACCCCGATACCGACAGCATCGTCTCGGCCATCGCCTGCACCGACCTCTACCGCCAGCGCGGCCTTGACGTCAAGGCTGCTGCCCAGGGAACGCCGGCTCCGGAAACCGCCTTCGTGCTTGAGCGTTTCGGCCTGGAAGCTCCTGAAGTCGTGACGAGCGTCGCGGGCAAGGACGTGTACATCGTCGACTACTCCGACCTCAATCAGGCGCCTGATGATTTCAAAGACTGCACGCTCAAGGGCATCGTTGACCACCATAAGCTCGGCGACATGACCTCTTCCGCGCCGCTCGAAATCGTCATCATGCCCGTCGGCTGCACGAATACGATTCTCAAGCGCATGTATGACTACCTCGGCTTTGTGCCGCCGAAAAATATCGCCGGCGCCATGCTCTGTGCGATTCTCTCGGATACGGTGATCTTCAAGTCCCCGACCTGCACCCCGGCCGACAAGGCGGCCGCGGCTGAACTTGCCGAAATTGCGGGCATCAAAGACATTGAAGCGCTCGGCATGGAACTCTTCACCGCCAAATCCGCTGTCAAGGGCGTTGCTGCACGCGACCTCATCATGCGCGATTTCAAAGACTTCAACATGTCCGGCTCGAAGGTCGGTATCGGCCAGCTTGAACTCGTCGACCTGAAGCTCCTCGAAGACCGCATCCCTGAGCTGCTCGCTGACCTCGCCGCACTGAAGGCTGAAGGCCGTCATACCGCCATCCTGCTTCTCACGGACATCATGAAGGAAGGTTCGCTTCTGCTCATGGTCTCCGATGATCCCGCGAAGATTGCCGGTGCGTTTGGTACAACTGCTGAAGGCACTCCTTGGCTGCCCGGCGTCATGAGCCGCAAGAAGCAGGTTGTCCCCAACCTCGAAGCCGCCTTTAAGGCCTGAGACCCAAATAAGCCTCATCACAGGCAAAGCGAGGAAGATCAATGATCTTCCCGCTTTCGAGCGGTCACGAAAAACCCGCCGGAAGTTTGAAACCTTCGGCGGGTTTATTCGCTGCGGAATTTGCTGTTGTTATTCGTCCTTGACTGCCGTTCCCTTTTGAGCCTTCAGCAGATCGCGGATCTCGCGCAGAAGTTCGAGTTCTTCAGCCGAAGGAGCAGGAGCGGGTGCCGGGGCCGGAGCAGCGGCTTGGGCAGCCGCTTTGGCTTCTTCCTCTTCCTTATGCTTGGCATTGAGCAGACGATCCGCTTCAGCTGCAATGCGGGTACGAGCCGTCACAACAATTTTAATGAGCCAGAAAACGGCAAATGCAAGGAGCAGGAACTGCACAATGGCCGTTAAAAATGCGCCGTAGCCAAAAACCGTGGCGCCGGCCTTGACGAGGCCTTCATAAGTCTGCGGTCCGGTGTAATTCGGGGCATCCTTGAGCACCACAAACAAATTCGTAAAATCCGGACGACCAACGAGCACGCCGAGGATGGGATTGATGATGTCTTTTACGAGGCTGTCGACGATTTTTGAGAACGCAGCGCCGATGATCACGGCCACAGCAAGGTCTAGAACGTTGCCTTTAGAAATAAAGGATTGAAATTCTTGAAAGAATTTACGCATCTCTTGTTTTCCTTTGTTTGTGTGATGAATACTCTTTTTTGGACTAAATCAAACCTATCCTATAGGTTATAGAGCGGCACTCGGAGGCGTGCCTTTGAGGAGCTTCCTTCGAAATGCCGGTACGGCGCGAGCGGGCTTGCTGTTCCGGGCGGCAGGCAAACTGCCTGCCGGCATGGCGTCGAGCGCTTTCTGAATATTCTGCGACAACATTGCTTTTTCTGCCTGAGCCGAGCGAAAGGACTCGCGAACTTTCTGTGCCGTACGCCGGGCTGTCGCGGGATCGATACGTTTGTTGACAATGAGGTCCGCGACGACCCGCTCCACAAGACTGAAATCATGAACGGCGTAGACGGAGAATGCCCAGGCAAGCCCCATTGAACCGTAATAGCTCTGAGCGGCGCAGGTCAGCACTTCGGGTGCTGAGGACAACTGAACGGCCCGTTTAAGCGGTCGTGAACCGGCCGGCGCCATGTGCGCGAGCATAAGCACCAACGCAAGCCGTATGCGCCAGAGATTTCTCGACTTGATGAGCGCATCCAGAAAGGCAAACGCTGCCGCTTCATTCTGCGGAAGCGTGAAATCCTTGACCGCTTCGCCCAGAAGGTCGCACGAAGCCCAGTTGTCTATGCATTGGGCAAGCTTGTCGAGCCACTCAAGGCGTTTTGCAAAGGGAATGCCCTCTGCCTGGCTGGCAGCGAGCATTACCGTCCACAAAACTTCCTGCACATATCCCCTGCCCTGCGTACGTCGGCACTGCGCATCGCTCAGAAATGCCGCAAGCACTGACTCCACATTTCCCGCGCCCGAACGGCAAAGACGCTTCGCCGCGCTGCGGTATGCCGAAGCACGACAGCCGATTCGACCGGCAACGCCCGGCATCATGACGCCGATGGTGTCGTACTGCTGCGGGATGGCGGCATGGAGGAGCTCCAAATGGAGCGCATCGAGCTGACTCACGTTAGAGGAAGCGTTCATGGGCAGTTTTCGAACCTCAAAAAGAAAGGAACACCGAAGATTAGCGCAGAAGTCACGCGTGATTACCCATCATTTTGTGCTCAGCGTGCTCGGAGGTTATTTCGCCTGATGCAGAATCGGCCATACCTTCTCCTTGTTAGCACCCATTACATTGAGTCACATTCCGCGGGTAGAATTCGCGCACAATCGCCGCGCCGCTGCTGCTGCCATTCGTCAACACTTGGCGAACCTCGCCGCGTCCAGCGTAAAACAGACTGAAATACTTCAAGAGGACGCCAATGAGCGATACCCCCAAAAAACCAACTGCCGATCAAAGTGCAGAAGCGGAACTTTCAAAGGCTCCCGGCATCGGCGGCTATATTTCCTTCATCGTCGCCATCCTTTTTTTCTCGGGACTGCTGATCACCGACAAATGGTGGGGCATTTTTGACTACACCATCCTCAACGGCAGCTTCGGCAACGTTGTGGCGAATGTGACGGATAAGGGCGGCGAGCTTTCGACCACCTTCTCCAACTTCCGCGGCAAGGGCGGCTCCGGCGCGATTGACGGCTTCGTCTTCGCACTGACATTGGTTCCCTCAATCATGCTCGCTACGGCCATGATTGCCGTTTTTGAATACTACGGCGCCATCCGTGCCGCCACCCGCGTGCTTAACCCGATCCTGCGCCCGCTGATGGGACTGCCGGGCTCGACCTCGCTCGCTATCGTTGCTTCACTGCAGTCGACAGACGCCGGCGCAGCACTCACCCGCGCACTTAAGGACCGCGGAGAACTGACTGAAGATGAGGTTTCTATCTTCGCAACGTTCCAGATGACCGCCGACGCAGCATTAGGCAACTTCCTTGCCACCGGCGTAGTGTTCTTTACGCTGAAGAACACTGCCGGCGACCTCGTCGTGCCGACGACGATCGGCGTCTGCCTCGGCATCATCCTGCTCGGCAAAGTCTTCGCAGCGAATGTTATGCGTCTGCTCTGTCTGCGCAGAAGAAAGCCGTCGGCCGCGGCATAAACGCAACGAATAACGCTTTCCCCCAAACGCCTTTGCACACCAGTGCAGAGGCGTTTTCATATGGATGGTGCGATGCTTCATGTTCGCCGACAGCACTCCTTAATGAGCCCGCACGACAGCATTCGTTAAAATTAAAAAATTGATGCTACGTGGAACTTCTTTTATGCGCAGCTGGTCCTACCACCTCCTAGCCCTTTTTGTTGTCCTCTGCTGGGGCATGACGCTCGTGAGCAGCAAGGTGCTTCTCAATTTCGGAATGCAGCCCTGGGCGCTCGTTGAACTCCGCTCGGTGCTGGCCTACGGCATCCTCATCTTCCTCGCCCCCATGCAGCTCTACTCGGGCACCATGCGAGGAGAAATCACCGTAGCGCTCCTCGGCCTTACCAGTATTCCTCTCTTTTTCGGCCTGCAGACGCTGGCATTGGAACACGGAGTCGTTTCGACAACAGCCAGTCTTATCGCCATGGGGCCGCTTCTGAGCGGCCTCTTGGCCATGGCTGCGCTGCGCACCTGGAAACTTCACTGGATGACCTTTCTGGGGATCTGCACGGCAGCAACCGGTACGTTTCTGCTTTACTTTGACAACGCCGTTCTGCAGGACCTGCCGCGGCTTGGGTTTTATCTCGGCCTTGCCGCAGCCGCTGCCTACGCCGTGTATTCACTGGTCCTACGAGCGCTTGCTGATCTGCCCGCCCTTTTCGTCATGCGCAAGTCCACGGGCTACGGCATCCTGGGGGCGCTGCCTTTTTACCTGAATGAACAGCCTACCGACGCGGCCATTCTCTTTGAAGTGTCTGCTGCCGGCGCAAACCTCGTCTTTCTGGCACTTGCGGCAACGGTCATCGGATACACACTCTGGCATAAAGCTGAGCAGGAGATCGGCGCATCGGGCACGCGTTGGTACACCTATCTCAGCCCAGCTGTCGGCATTATCGGCGGCCTCTGGTTCCTCAATGAAGAGATGAGCTACATCGGCGTCATGGGCGTAGGCATGATTCTCTGCGGCGTCGTCTGCGCGCAGACAGGCCTCGTTCGAGTCGCTGCCGAAATGGCTAAACGCTGGTAGCAAATGAACTCGTTTCACGCATTCCAGCACACATCTCTGAGCTGAAACCACTTCAAAATGCATCTCAAAACGCCGGTACTGCCGGCGTTTTGCTTTTGTACATCCCGTGGAACCTATTCAACTTACCCATGTCCGAGTCAGTTCATCGCATCAACGGAAGAGGACTACCCATATACGGGAGGCGCGAATTGGGATTGAGACATACAATTTCACGCCTGCAAACAAAACTCGTATGAGAGTGAAAAACGAATGGCCTGAAGCGATGAAGCCGGTTTATGCAGAGTTAGCTCAAAGAGGATTATTTGGTAAGTACGCTATTTTTAACGTCTCCAATTTAAATGGATATCTGAGCACATCGATGAATTGATATTCAGTAAGCTTATTTCATTCAATACTCTCTCAGCAGACCACTTAACTTGGCCACCATCTATTCCATCATTGCAATTCAATTCAAATCAGCACCCCTATATAATCAACGACAATCAATACAGAGGATACTCTCTGCACAAGCCCCTCTCATCGACCCCAATACCGCATATCGGACTCATTGCTGCATAACGATCTATTCAAGATAATTTTTTCATCCGCAGTAGCTGCAGCACCATATGACTTATGACGATTAACAATTACTCGACAGCATATTCGTCTTATTTCATTCATCAATATTGCCAATACATGCCTTATGGCTTTATCTGATCGTTCTAAGATCAATAAACTTATATGCTCATCTGTCTCATTGAATCGATGGATGTTGAGAGACGATCTATCTGTGAGCAGATCCAGCGATTGAAGGCATCATCAGCGCAGGGCAGGCGACAGACCATTTATCTATAGATAGTCCCAAACCCAATCGGCTGCTCCGTACTCAAAACCAACTCATCTGGCGCTCAGGCTTACCCTGCGAGCAGGGAGCAACGATTGCACAGCAAATTTTAATACACATTAAAATGTGTGTTAATCAATTTAGCACTCAGCAAAATTTATATAAAACCAATAATTACCCGGGACCAAGGCATCTGTTGACAACCCAAAAACACGTTCTAAACATACTTTTGCTCATTGCTGAGCGATATTTTTTAGTTTATGTTAGTTCGCATAGTCCTGCGTGTTATAATTTTCAACATCGCTTATAGGAGATGTTATGCGTCCTTCCATAGCCGTCGAAGAGTCCGTCATTCAACTCGGCTCCAATCTCCGATCTGCCCGCCTCCGCCGCCGGCTTCCTCAGTCTGTCGTTGCTGACCGAGCGGGCATATCACTCAATACACTTTCCAAAATTGAAAATGGAGACTGCGGTGTCTCTATTGGAAACATTGCATCCGTGCTCAATGCGCTTGGCTTGTCCCCTCTTCTATCCGGCCTGGCTGCAGCGCAAGAGGACTCTGCAGGATTAATGCTGGAAGAAAGGAATCTGCCTCAGCGAGTGCGTTCAAAAAAGAAATCTGCCGGGCTGTGACTTGAGTCAGCCGCGCCTCTTATTCAATTGACTTATATTGAAGTGCATTCATTTCACTATTAATGAATGTCATTTCCATTAAACGCATTGGCCAATAACAAACCAGTACTCCTCTCTATTCAAATCATCATTGACGCAACTCATTTAAACCAATCATTTGCATCCTATGTCCAAATGCTCATTTAGAAAATGGCTGATTCATTCCGATGCCATTCAAGATGAACCATTGATCGGGGAGCTTTACTTCCCGACACTGCCCTCTGAGAATGCCGCAGAGAGGACATCTGAAGAAAGCCATTCCAATGGCGAATCGATGACGGCAATGAATGAGCGGCAGAAAAAATCCCTGAACCGTCTGACAGCTGCGGAGATGAAATGGAGTGCACGAGCTATGGTGTCGCTTCAGGACAGCATTCGCTTTCGATATTCAAAAGCGTGGCTCGACAACGGTTTCCCGATTGGTGCAGATCTGCCTTTGCAGGAAGGCTTGATGAAGCCCTTGAATGCAGCACGACTGTTTGGATTTCTCGCAGATCGCGCGCTTGACGGGACTTCCGCTCTTTGGTTTGAGCAAGCTTTTGCAATGGGATCTCAGGGGACGGCAGTGCCCGCTGATGCATCCTCAATCGAGCGGCAGTCCATTTTGCTGCCCCACTGCGAAGCCCACGCCGGCGGCATTCGCATACGCAGTGCAGAGGGAGAACCAGCCGGAAGCACTCTGCCGATTCCGATGGAGTCCAATGCCGCGGCAGGCATTCCTTTAGCCATTCAGAATGCTGAACGCGGCCGCGCCGATTTGCGGTCGCTTTTGGCCATTGCGGCCGCCACGACTTTGCCTGGGCGGCATTCTCCGCGCGTTGTAGTCTCCGGGCGAGATGAAGAAGTCATGACGCTCAGTCGGCTCGATGACCTCTGCAGCATCCCGGTTTGGCGCGAAATCTACATGCGTTTGGCGCGTGAGAGCGGGATTGAAACCGCTCAAACGCGTTTAAAAGACGTCCGCGGAAGCACTGCACTCCTCACGAGCCGCATTGACAGGGCTGCGGGGAAGCCGCTCTTTACGCTTTCAGCGCGAACACTGACAGCCGGCCGAATGGGTTCCTATCTGGGCATCGCCGACATCTTGAACAGCGACGGCGCCTCCCCTGCGGAGGATCTGCCCAAAGTTTGGCGGCGAATGGCCTTTGCGCTGCTTACCGGCGCAGCTGACGCCCCCGAGCGCTGGCTTTTTGTGCGGGAAGAATTCGGCTGGCGGCTGGCTCCGGCCCACGGATGGCGTCCCAATACGGGAGCCGCACGGCCAATGACTGCTGACGGGCGGCGGCCGATTGCCGCAGCCGAAGATCTGGTTCGGCTGGCGCCCTACTTTGCTATGAAAACCACTGACGCCAAGAAAGTCCTGCTCGCCATCCGCCGTGCAACGGCGGACTGGGAGGACCTGGCTTTTTCGGCGGGGGCCGGCGCTCAGGAGGTGCGCGAGCTAGAACCCTGCTTCACCACCTACTGATGCTTGACGGCTGCTTGAGCGAAGCGGATAAAGGACGAATCTGCTTCGCGCCCTGCTGAACTCACTCAGGAATCTCGCGGCTTTTCACGGAAATCGAGCTCCATGTCATACCACACCGCTCCGCCGTGCACAGACTTGGAAACGCCGCAGTTGACGTAGCCAAAGCCCTCATAAAAGGGAATGAGCTTTTCTTTGCAGGTAAGAATCAGTCCGTCGCGTCCTTCCTGGCGCGCTTTTTCAATGAAAGCACGCATTAGCGTTGAGGCGCAGCCCTGATGGCGCTTCGAAGGGATCACTGCAAGCCCGAAAACCGACTGCCACCGGCCGTTGGGCACATGCAGATTGGCATTTTCAAACATATCGTCGGAAATCGTACGGTTGTTGGTAATCATGCCGTCAATCAGGCCGACAGGTTCCCCGTCCTCAAAAAGGATCAGAAAGCAGTCGGGAAAGACCGCCAGACGCTTTTCAAAGCTTTCACGAGTAGCCATTTCGGCCTCTGGGAAGCTCTGCGCCTCAATGCTCGCAAGAATGTCCACGTCCTTAGGCGTGGCGGCACGTAGAGTAAACAAGGCAGCACCTCATAAATACGTGAATGTTCCCACGGGCAGCACAGCAGCGGCGTGATGTGCGGCCCAGATCGCGCATTTTAACTGATTCGGTCTGATTGTCCGTCGTATTCAGATCATGACGCGGATCACGCAATCTTCACCGGTTCGACATCAAGTCTTCATCGACGTGTCAACAGAACGTCATGGCGGCCATTGAAAATGCACGTCGTTGGAGGTCGATCCCTGAGCAGCTTGAGCAACAAGCGCCCGAACCTCTGAAATCCAAGAACGCAGAATATTTTGGAGAACTCCATGCAGCGTCGTCTTTTCTTCCGCAATGCGGCCGGCCTATTCCTCGCTCCTGCCGCCATGCAGTTTGCTGGCACGGCCTCTGCCGCTACGCCGGCTGTCAGCCCGATCGAGCTGCCGCCCGCGGAAGACATCATTTCCTCCTTCGGCTGGGTAACGGACATCCACTACACCACCGCCCCCACCCACACGATCCCGGCGGAAGACTCCATCCGCGTTTATTCGCATTCCCTTGCCAAACTCCATCAGGCCATTGACGTCTTCAATACGCGCAAGCTTGATTTCGCCATTGAACTCGGCGACTTTAAGGACTGCACGAAGACGGTTGACCGCGAACTGACCATCGGCTTCCTGCAGACGGTCGAATCGGCCTTCCGCCGTTATCAGGGCGACCGCTACCACGTCATGGGCAACCATGACTTCGACCAGATTTCACTCGGCGACTATCTCGCCAACACGAACAATGCGGGCGATGCCGACGGCAAGACCTACTATGCCTTCGTGAAGAACGGCGTGAAGTACATCGTCCTCGACGCCTGCTTCAACAACGATGAAGGCGAGCACTATTCGCTCGGCAAGCTCGACTGGCAGGTAGCCATCGTTCCGAAGATGGAAATGGAATGGTTCCGCAAAGAACTCGCAACCGGCAAGGAACCTGTCGTCGTCTTCTGCCACCAGCTCGTCAACACCTGGGACGAAAAGACGCAGAACATCCCCCACGCCTTCTTCGTGCAGAACGCCGCAGAAGTCGTCGATGCCATGGAAAAGAGCGGCCGCGTTCTGGCCTTTATCTGCGGCCACTTCCATAAGGGCGCCTACTCTGAACACAACGGCATCCACTACATCGTCAATCAGGGGCTTGTTGAACGTCCTCTCCCGCACAACGTTGCCGGCATGGTGCATATCGACAAGAACCACAACCTCTACGTTGAAGGTCTCTGGAACGAACGTTCCCACGTCTGCAAGAAGGCCTAAAACCCGCTTCGGGAAACGTTTCCAGCCAAACGCTCCCTTTGCGGCATCGGACTCTGCCGCGGGATGCGCCGAAGTTTTTGCGAACGGTCTTCGGCGCGCCCGCGGCGGTCCCGCAGCCGCACCCCCTTTATTCGCCTCTATGTTCCTCTGAAGGCGCTTTCAGCCCGCTCTCGCCCGCTCTCTAAATGGGCCGAAGCGGGTTTTCTTTTTTTCGAGGACACCATAGGCGGATGCCGCTTTGGACATCCTGAAGAACAGAGTTCGGCCGCTAGAATAGAAGCACCAACTTCTTAGAAGACTTCCGCTATGAAGCCGCTGCGTCTATTCTCCACTCTCGCCCTGTCGGCCGTGATTGCGCTCTGCGCCGCCACAGCTTGGAAGCTACGTACTGCTGAAAATGCCGCGCCGGCCAATCGTGCCTGGGGCAATGTGGAAACACGGCAGACGTCCCTCGCCTTTGAAGCCTCCGGACGCATTGCGGCACTCCATAAAGAAGAAGGTGAATCCGTCCAAGCCGGCGAACTTTTAGGACAGCTCGATGATGAAGCGCTCCGAATCAGCCGGCGGCAGGCCGCTGCTGAACTTAAGCGCCTCCAAGCACAGGCAGCGCTGGCGCATGAAGGCACTCGTCAGGAAGATATTGACGCAGCTCGCGCCAATGAAGCAGCAGCACGCGCTCAGCTCGAATACGCTTCGGCCACGCTTAAACGGCAGCAGGATCTGGTTCCCGCTGGCGCCGCCAGCCGCCAGATGCTCGACGATGCCCGGCGTGCCGAACATGCCGCACGCGAATCTCTGACTGCCGCAGCAGCCCAGCGCGCGGCAGCTGAAAAAGGACCGCGCGCGCAGGAAATTGCCGCTGCCGATGCCGCGGCAGAAGCCGCAGCCGCGTCGCTTGCAGCCCTTGACTACCAAATCCATCGGGGAGCGGTCCTCACGGCACCTTCAGCCGGCATCATTCGAGCTCGTCTTGCGGAACCCGGCGACATGGCCAGTCCCTCGCGAACCATCTACCAGCTTTCCGTTGCTGACCCCAAATGGATCCGCGCTTATCTCACTGAACGTCAGCTCGGCCTCGTAAAGGAAGGGACTTTAGCAACCGTTTTTACCGATACGGTTGGTCCCGTTGACGGCACCGTCGCCTTTGTCTCTGATACAGCCGAATTTACGCCGAAAACGGTGCAGACCGAGGACCTGCGCGCCAGTCTTGTCTATGAAGTGCACATCACCGTACGAGATCCGGAGAACCGGCTTCGGCTCGGCCAGCCCGTGGCCGTTGAGTTTGCACAGCCGCGGAGTTCGCCGCATGACTGAGGCGCTGCCGCTCGTTGTCCGAGGGCTCGTTAAGACTTTCCCAAGCCCTGACGGCACGCCCTTTGCTGCCGTTGATCATCTCGATCTGGAATTGCCTGCGCAAGGCGAACTCGTTGCGGTTGTGGGTCCGGACGGCGCTGGGAAAACCACGCTCCTGCGGCTCTTGGCCGGCATACTGAGCCCGGATGCCGGCAGCATCAGCCTTTTTGGCCTCACTCCCGATACAGAGTCGGAGCGCTTTACGCATACCGTCGGGTTTATGCCCCAAAAAACCGGACTCTATGAAGAACTCACCGTATTCGAGAACTTTTCCCTTTTCGGCCGGCTTCGCGGCCTTGCTGCTCACGAACTCCAATCCAAGTTTCAAGAGCTGATGACGCTCTCGGGCCTTGTCGGCTTTGAGAACCGGCTCGCAGGCAAGCTTTCGGGCGGCATGAAGCAAAAACTAGGCCTCGCCTGCGCACTTCTCGGAGAACCGAAGCTCCTGATTCTCGATGAACCTACGGTGGGCGTTGATCCGCTCTCACGGCGCGAACTGCGCCGCATTCTTGATGCCATGCGGCTGCGCTCGCGAATGACTGTGGTAATGTCAACGACTTACCTGGATGAAGCCGAAACCGCTGACCGCGTCATCGTGCTCTCACGCGGCCGCATTGCCGCTCAAGGAAAGCCTCGGGCGCTTTGCGCTCCCCTGACGGGCCGAACATTCCGCGCTGAAGCGCTTGAAGCTGAGCATTCCTCAACGCTCGCCCGAACCCTGATGGAAGCAGCTGCACTCCCGCCCGGCCAGGCGCTCATCATTGACGCCGTGCCGCGGGGACGTTTCATTGACCTTTTAGCAGCCGCTCAGAGCGGCGCCAATGCATTATCACTTCGATTACGGCAGTCACTTCACTCGGGACCGTTGCCGGCCTTCCATTTGGCTCAGCGCCCGCCAACACTCGAAGATCTCCTCGCGGACCAAGGTTATCCGTCGTCTGATGCCGCTTCGGGCTCATCAGCATCAAAGCTCAAGAATCTCTCGGCGATTGATGCACAAAGCGAAAACCTCTACGCCCCTGCAGCACTTTTCCCCGGGGAATATGCGGTGGAGGCGATTGGCCTTTCTCGGCGCTTTGGCAGCTTCACCGCCGTAGCCGACAGCACTTTTCAAGTGCGGCGCGGCGAAATCTTTGGGCTCCTTGGTCCCAACGGCGCCGGGAAAACGACGACCTTCCGCATGCTCTGCGGTCTGCTTGCGCCCACCACCGGCGACATTCGCGCAGCCGGCGCAGATCTGCGCCGCGCCAAATCCGCCGCCCGCGCCAGAGTCGGCTACGTTGCGCAGAAGTTTTCGCTTTATGAACGGCTGACTGCACGGCAAAACCTCGAATATTTCGGCGAAGCCTATGGCGTCGCCGGTCAAAACCTTGCCCATCGCATCGATGCATTAGCCGCCGAGCTGGGGCTTTCAGACGACCTTGAACGGCGCACAGCAGTGCTTCCCCTGGGTGCCAAGCGTGAGCTCGCTTTTGCCTGCGCGCTGATCCATCGGCCTGCCGTGCTTTTTCTCGATGAAGCCACGTCCGGAGCGGATCTCACTGCCAGACGCACCTTCTGGCGGCGCATCGTCAGGCTCTCCCAAGCCGGCACTACCATCGTCGTTACGACGCACTTCATGGAAGAAGCAGAGTACTGCGACCGAATTCTGATTCAAGACAATGGCCGTATATTGGCCTCCGGAACGCCATTAGAAGTCCGAACCCGCGCGAATGCTGAAAGTATCGATGAAGCTTTCCGGCAAATCGTGCTCAATGCTCGGCGCGCCGAAGCCGAAAACAAGCGCGCCAAGTCGTCGGAGGCCGCACGATGAAAAGAGAACGCGGCAGACCTCAGCTCCGCTTTGGTGAGCAGCTTCTCATTTTGCTCGAGAAAGAATGGCTGCAGATGGTTCGCGATCCTGCCGTGATCTTCATGGGTGCGCTGCTGCCTGTCGTCCTCATTGTCCTCTTCGGCTGGGGGCTTTCGATGGATCTGCTCAAAGTGCCTGCAGTCTTCACGGCGGGCGAATCAACTGCCTTGACGGCAGAGGTTCGCGCCGCTTTCCGCGGCAGTCCCTACTTTGAGCTCACTGAAGTGCCGTCGCGGCAGGACGCCGAAATGCTTTTTGCGGCCAGACGCACGGAAGTCATCATTGATTTGCCGCCCGGGTTCACACGCGACGCCGCGATGGGCCACGCTCAGATAGGACTTACCGTTCACGGCGTTGATGCGAGCGCAGCCTCGATCATCCGCACCTATGCCGCAGCTGTCGTAGCCGGACTCTCGCAGAAGATTGCACTTCGTGAAGACTTTGCTCTGCTGGGAAGCTCTGCGGGCCCGCATGCTCAGACGTCAGGAGCCGCAGCACTTCTCTCCCGCACATGGTTCAATGAAGCCAACACCTCCGCCTGGTATCTGGTTCCGGGGCTTTCAATCGTGGTACTGACCCTCTCGGCAAGCTTTCTCGGGGCCATCATCATCGCTCGGGAGTGGGAACGCGGGACGCTTGAAATGCTCTCGGTAACGCCGGCGAGCCCAGGCGCCATTCTGGCGGCCAAGTTTCTCGTCAACTTTCTTCTGACGGCCGTGGGCGCCATGCTGGCATTTTTCGCAGCCGTATTCGTTTTTGAAGTCCCTGTGCGCGGCAGTCTCTGGCTGCTGGCGGCCACGATACTGCTTTATTCCGCCTGGGCCATCGCCTTTGGGCTGCTCCTCTCAGCTGTCTTCAAAAGTCAGTTTACGGCGATTCAGTTTGCCGTCATCGGCAGCTACCTGCCATCCCTCATGCTCTCGGGATACCTCTTTGACTTGAGGAGTGTTCCTTGGTTCATCTCTGCCGTCGGCAGGCTGATGCCGCCCACCTACGCCATTGAATCCGTGAAGATTCTCTATCTCTCAGGGGAGCCCGAGCGAATCGTGCTGGCCAACCTGGCCCTGCTGGCGGCCGCCGCACTCGGCTTCTTTGCGCTCGCGCTCGTGTTTGCCCGCAAGCGGCTGGATTGATATAGGTGTGCCGACATGATGATCAGGCAGTCTCTTCAGAACATTTGGGCGGCGTTCACCGCGTCGCTCCTGCGGTTGAAGGCACTTTCCAAAAAGGAGCTCATCACGCTCCTTCTCGATCCGAGTGTCCGCAGAATTCTCTTCGTGCCGATCCTCGCTCAGTCCATTCTGTTTGGCTACGGCGCTACCTTTAATCTGGAGGAAGCGCCTTATGTGCTCTATGACGCTTCTCAGACGCCGGATTCTCGAGCATTGTCAGCAAGGCTTGAAGCCAACCGTATCTTTAAGCGCGCAGCGGAAGTGCCCTCAGCTCAGGCCTTTACGGCAGCCGTTGCCGACGGCCGCGCACTTGTCGGCTTTTGGATCCCTGAAGACTTTGCGCAAAAACTCGCACGCGGCGAAACCGCTCCCGTTTATGTCGCTGCTGACGCACGCAACACGACAACCGCTAATGTTGCGGTCGGCTACGCTGCGGCAATCATCGAAGAATTTAACGCATCCCGCCAAGTCCGATCGGTTCTGGAGCTTAAAGACCGCTACCGCTACAACGAAAACGGCATCACTCGCTGGAATATCATGACAGGACTGATTTTAGGCCTGGCGATGATTCAGGTGATGCTCCTCGCAGGGCTTGCAGTCTCGCGCGAGCGTGAGGAAGGCTCCTTTGACATGATGCTGATGACGCCGCTCACCCCCGTCGAAATCCTCATCGGCAAGGCCGTGCCGCCAATCGTTATCGGCGTCCTTCAAAGCGCCATGATCTTTGCCGTCTGCCGCTGGTGGTTTGACATTCCTTTTGCGGGGTCGCTTGCTTTGCTCTTTGGCGTCGTGCTCCTCTTTGCGGCCAGCATCGTGGGGCTGGCGCTCATGATTTCCGCCTGGGCGCAGACACTGCAGCAGTCGGTTGTAGCATGCTTCATTCTGCTGTTGCCTTCGCTCGTCCTCTCCGGCCTCATGACGCCGACAGCTGCCATGCCCGAATGGATGCAGACCATTACCATTCTCAATCCCGTCCGCTACGGAATTCTCGTGGTGCGCATGATCTACTTTGAAAATGCCGGCATTTCTGAAATCGCCCCCTACCTCTGGCCGATGACACTGATTGCCGCAGCATCAGTGCCAGGCGCCGTATGGCTCTTCGGGCGAAAAGTAGCGTGACGCCATTAAGGCCGAACTCGAAGCCTTCCCACAAACATGCGGTTTCAAACTTCCGTCACTTGATTAAAAAATCCGGCGTTAAAGTACTCAGCAATCATCCATCATTTCAGCTTGGGCCAGTACGACGGCAAATGCTAAGGCTGCCGTACGCCTGCAATCATTTTGGAGCAGCATCATGAAGGGTCTCATTCTTATCAGTACCGTCGCTTTCTCGCTCGCTTCTTTTGCCGCCTCTGCATCTGAAGCCCCCTCCGAATCCGTCTGTTCACTCACTCACCTGAAGCAGGTGGCGGATAAGGAAGGCCTCGATCCTGCAGGGGCTTTAGCCAAGGAATGCATCGGCAAAGGCTATACTGCCGCCAAGGCTTTCTTTGCGGAGGGCTACGACGCCGGCAAGGAAGGCGCAGTTTCGGGCTATGACAAAGCGAAGGAACTCGCCAAAGACGGCTATGAAGACGTCAAGGAAGGCTCCAAAGACGCTTACGACAAGGCCAAGGACGGCGTTGTTGAAGGTGCCGGCGCAGCTTGGAACGGACTCAAGGAAGCCGGGTCTTCTGTGAAAGAGTCGCTTTTCGGTTCCAAGAAATAAACATTGGGGACACAGCCCGCAAAGCCTCCGCGGTCAGCCAAATGTCCGCGGCTCTTTTCGACCGGCAGACGTAGAATTCGTTCTCTATGCTTTCAATAGGACGGCAGGCTGACTGGGCGTAAAGCGCATCGCACGCCTGCGGCAGCCGTACACCATATAACAAGCAATTTCCAGACAATGCCAGGAGACAAGTTCATGACCGCATACACCGAAAAACAGTACGTTGAGGAAATGATCGCAACGCGTCGGAAGATCCACCAGACGCCTGAAGAAGGCTGGACGGAATTCCAAACCACCTGGCTGGTCGTAGAGCGGCTTCGCGCTTTAGGGCTTAAGGTGCTGCTCGGCACGCAAGTCATCAATCCCAAAGCGGTGATGGGCCGTGACCCCAAGCTGGTTGAAGCCGCCGTCAAGCGTGCGCTGGCTGCCGGCGTTCCGCAGAGCTTTATTGATGAAACGGGGGGCTACACCGGCGCTGTTGCGGTGCTTGAAACCGGCCGCCCCGGTCCTGTGACGGCTTTCCGCAGCGACATGGACTGCGTGCTGGTCACTGAATCCGATTCACCCGATCATCTCCCGACCGCCTGCGGTTTCAGCTCCAAGCGCCCGGGCTTTATGCATGCCTGCGGCCACGACGGACACACTTCTGTTGCACTTGAAGTCTGCCGCTGGCTCGTTGATCACAAGGATCAGCTCAAAGGCACCATCAAGGTGCTCTTCCAGCCGGCCGAAGAAGGTGTCCGCGGCGCAGGCGCCATGGCTGCCTCGGGCGTGGTCGATGATGTCGACACCCTGATCGGCGCTCATGTCGGCACTTTCGCCAAGCTCGGCACGATCGGACTTTGTGAAGGCGGGTTTCTCGCCTCCACCAAACTTGACGTTCACTTCCACGGCCGTCCGTCTCATGCGGGGAGCGACCCTGAAAAGGGCCGCAGCGCACTGATGGCCGCCTGCGCGGCCGCCATGATGATGCAGGGCATTCCGCGCAGCGGCGAAGGCACGACCCGCATTGCAGTAGGCCGGCTCAATGCCGGCGAAGGCCGCAATGTCACGCCCGTTCATGCCGATATGCAGCTCGAAGTGCGCGGCGAAACGGGTGAGATTAACCAGTACATGGTGAAGAACGTCGAGAACATCGTCGAAGGCGTCAAGCGCGCTTATGAAGTCGAAGCTGAAATCGTCAAGGCCGGCGAAGCCACAACGCTGCCCTCCTGCCCCGAAGTGCTCGATCTCATCGAATCGGTGGCCAAGACCGTTCCGGGCGTCGAGTCGATTGAACGCTTCAACAAGCCCTCGGGATCGGAAGACTGCACGCTGCTCATTGAGCGGGTGGTTCAGCACGGCGGCCGCGGCGCTTACTTCCTCTTCGGCTGCAACCATCATGGTCATCACCGTGCCGATTTCGAAATTCAGGACGAGACCAGCCTGCCGATGGCCTTCAACATGTTCAAAGGTCTGGCACTGCGCCTCAACGGCATTTGATCGGCTTCAAGCGTACCTCCTTTTGACACGTCAGCCTTTTGAACAGTACTGTGCTGCCGGTTTGAAGTGCGCTTGAAAACAAGCCATATCCCGCTGATTAACAAAGGATCGGCGGGATATTTTTTGTCCGTCAAAATCGCTTAGCCGGTCTGTAGAATCTTTGTTCATACCTATTCACGGCAGCGGCAGGAGAAGAATTCAAATGGCTACCAGACGGCAGTACGGCACCACATGGTGGGGCGCAGCGTGGCTCGCTGCACTTGAAAAAGTCGATGATGCCAACCGGCTGCCGCGCGGCAAGTCCTACGCCAATACGGGACGCGTTGAACAGTTTTCATTAGCTGCCGACCGCCCCGGCTGCGTAGAAGCCTTTGTCTCAGGATCGGTCTACTATCCTTATGAAGTGACGATCGGCATGAAGCCCATCTCGGCGAGGGATGCCAAACGACTGACCGCCGCCATTGCCGCCGACCCGGATTTGGTTGCCTCACTCATGGACGGCGAACTCCCGCACGGCATCGCCGATCTCTGCCGAGAGCTCGACATTGAGCTTTTTCCGCGAAGCTGGCGTTCCATGCAGCTTTCCTGCTCTTGCCCGGACTCTGCACGCGTGTGCAAGCATCTCGCCGCCGTGTTTTACGTGATGGCCGACCGTATCGACATCGATCCGTTCTTCATCTTCCGCTTCCGCGGGCTTGATCTGAAGGCCGAGATGCGTAAGTGCGGCATCGATGTGGACCGAGCTGTGAAGGTGAAGCCTCTCGATGCATCCGAAATTTTGTCCGTGAGCGCCGCTCTGATGAGCGAAAAAGAGAGCACTTATGCTGCTGAGAGCACCCCGTCGAATGAAAGCGCTCCCGTTCCTCTCTCCTCGGGATCCGCCGCCGATGCCGCACTGCAAAGACTCCGAAGTCTTCCCTACGCCGAGCTTGAACCTTTAGGCGAAACCATCCTCAAGCTGATCCCCAAGACCTCCGCCATCTCGAACAATCCAGACTGCACGGCCTTTACGCGCCAAGTCATGCGGCAAGCCGAACGAGAGGCCAGAAACGCCATTGCGGAGGCTTTCCTTTTAGAGAGCAGCCTCTCGCAAGGCATTGACGAGCGAATGGAGGCGGAAGCGGCCGACGAGGAGCAAAGCAGCGGAACTCCTCTCCTCACGCCCAAAGCCGCCTGGAGCGCTTTTGCAGATTCATTTTTTCATGCGGAGGGCTCCGGACGCAAAACCGCACAGCAGGCATGGGAGAAGGCTTCGGCAGAAATCAAAACACGCACGCTTCCAAAGCTCACGCTGGCCGCCAACAACCTCTCGTTTGTCATCGGGCTTGAACTGCCGGCAGCCTCAAGCCGGTCTCAGCCCAAATTTGTGCCGGTCGACTTAAGCGAATTCTTTTACACGCTCTTCACCTCCCTTTCCCGCCGCGAAGCTCAGGCGCTCAGCCCGGAAATCGAATGCTGGCGTGAAACTGCAGCGGTCGCTGCGCATCTCCTTGAAAACGGCGCCCTCATCCCCGCTGCGGTTTCTACAGAAGCCCTCAAAGACCCTGCGCCTCGCATCTGGTGGATACCAGCGCTCAGAAGCAAACCCGTGCGCCAATTGGTCAATGCTTTGGCTCAAGGCATTGCTCCGTGGGCAGACCGTATGGTCGAGTGCGACGCAGCACTCGGTCCTGACGGCGAAATCGACCCCAAACGTGCTGCGGTACTGCTGCTTTCTGCGGCCTTTTCGGGCTTCATCAACCGAGGGGTACTCGGCTGGAAGGCATTCAAAGGACCGTCCGACATCTTTGAAGCAGCGGCTGCCTGCTGCTCGCTCGACCAACTCGACGGCAAAGTCATGCCGTCAGCAGGCGAAGCGCTGGCACGCATGCTCAAGCCCTTCGCTTTGGGCGACGCCTATCCTTGGCGGCCGGTTCTAACCGTACGCAACACCCAAAAAGATCGTTTTGCCGTCAATTTCGGTATCCTCGGACGTTCAGCTGATCTCCGAAAAGCGGCTGAAAACGAACTCTCGCGTCCGCTTTCGGCCGAGGATCTGCCTGAAAGCGGAGTTTCCGAGGACAGGCCCAGCCATCCCAACATGCCGCCGGCCGCCCCGGATTCGGAAGCCCTTTTTCGCGAAGCGGATGCTGCTGCAGGTCGAGCCTCGTCTGCCTCCTTAAGCGCCGGCTCAAAAGAACCTCAGCTGCCGATGGATCGGCCGGTACTTCTGCGCACCTTGCTCAGCAATCCCGTCTGGGCAAACCACCGCTTTGCCGCACTCACCATTTTGAAGACTATTGCACAGGCCTTCCCGGTGCTCGACGGCATCCGCAAGCACAAAGGCAAACCCGCATCGCTTCCCATGGAAGACTTGAAAGACTTTCTCTTTGACATTGCACCGCACCTCAGCATGCTCGGCATCACCCTGATGCTCCCGCAGGCCATGCGCAATCTTCTGCGGCCCAAGTTGGTGGGCGCTGCCGCCGCCAATATCGACTTCATGAAGAGTCCGCTGGGACGGGACGCCTTGGCAGCCTTCGATTGGAACGCTGCTGTCGGCGGCCGTCTTTTGTCGAAGGACGAATTCCAGGCCCTTGCCGGCAAAGCCGGACAGATCGTCCAGATCGGCGATGATTTCGTCTATCTCGATCCTGATGAAATCAACCGCATCAAGAAAACGCTTGACAACCCTCCGCCCATGACGGCGCTCGAACGGATGCGGGCCGTGATTACCGGCGAATTTGAGGGCGCCGAAATTGAAGTTTCCAATGACGTGAAGGAAGGGTTAAAGCGGATTACCGAAGTCACCGATGTGAAGCCGCCCGAAGGCCTTCAGGCAACACTGCGACCCTATCAGGCGCGCGGCTACTCGTGGCTCATGAAGAATACGAAGCTGGGTCTCGGTTCGCTCATTGCCGACGACATGGGTCTTGGCAAAACGCTTCAGGTCATCAGCGCCGTGCTTGAACTGAAGAATACGGGAGAACTGAAAAAGAAAAAGGTCCTCGCCGTTCTGCCCACTACGCTGATTGCCAACTGGACCCGAGAGCTCACAAAGTTTGCTCCGACAGTGACTTTCGGCGTATACCATGGCCCTGACAGGCAGCTCCCGGCAGGAGCCGACATGCCCGACGTGCTGCTGACGAGCTACGGCACGCTGCGCAGAGACTATGACTTGCTCTCTGCCCTGAAGTGGCGCCTGCTCATCATTGATGAAGCCCAGGCCGTGAAAAATCCCGGCACTGCGCAGACTGCAGCCGTGCGCGGCATCAAGGCGCAGCAGGTGATTGCCATGACGGGCACGCCGGTGGAAAACCGTCTGATGGAATTCTGGTCCATCCTCTCGACGGTACAGCCCAAGCTCCTCGGCTCCATGAAGGAATTCGCGGACGTCTTTGCGCGTCCGATTGAAGCGGATCATGACGAACGCGCGGCAGAAGCTTTCCGCCGCCTCACGGCGCCCTTCATGCTCCGACGGGTGAAAACCGATAAGTCCATCATTGCCGATCTGCCCGAAAAGAACACCATCGATCATTTCGCTCAGATGCATCTCGAACAAGCTGTGCTTTATCAAGAAACGCTTGATCGAATGCTTAAGCAAATCATGGAGGCCGAAAAATCGCCGGAAAACAACACACCTGCCGGACGGATGGCGCGCCGAGGCCGTGTTCTTAAACTCATTACGAGCCTGAAGCAAATCTGCAACTCTCCGTCGCAGTTCCTGAAAACTTCATCTCTGACGCCCGATTCCGGCAAGGGCGATGCCCTCCTGGAAATCCTTTCGCAGTGCGCTGATACCGACCGCAAGGTGCTCATTTTTACGCAATACCGCGAAATGGGCGAACGGCTTCAGGATTGGATTGCGCAAGCTCTCGGCGAGCGCCCCGACTTTCTGCACGGCGGCGTATCGGCAGAGGAGCGCATGAAAATGGTCGACCGCTTTCAGGCAGACCGCACCGTGCGAAGTTTCATTCTCTCCCTCAAGGCGGGCGGCACAGGGCTTAACCTTACCGCAGCGTCGGCCGTCATTCACTATGACCTCTGGTGGAATCCGGCCGTCGAAGCTCAGGCCACGGACCGGGCATTCCGCATCGGACAGCGCCGAGACGTGCTGGTGTACCGCTTCATTACCGCCGGTTCCTTTGAAGAGCGCATCAACGACATGCTGATGCAAAAACGCGACTTGGCCGACATGACAGTAGCCGCCGGTGAAAACTGGATCGGTGACCTTTCAACAAGCGAGCTGGCTGCTGTTTTTAAGCTTGGTTAACCTCAGCTCAATAGCTGTTCTGATGCACTCACGGCGATGCGGTTTAAGCCCGCAGCTCAATGCTGGCAGTGCGGGCACCAGAAAGTGGACCGCCCGCCCTGTTCAATACGGGCAATCGGCCGGCCGCAGATCGGACAAGGCTTCCCTTCGCGGCCGTAGACCGCACAAGCGAGCGGGAACCACCCGGTTTCGCCGCTCACGCCGTGAAAGTCATGGAGTGTAGAGCCGCCCGCCGCAATGGCGGTCTCCAAGGTTTTGCGAACAGACTCAAGGAGTCTGCCGGCACGCGCTTTCGAAATGGCATCCGCGGGCCGCGTCGGCCGAATGCCAGCTGCAAACAGCGCTTCTGAGCAATAAATATTGCCGCAGCCGACGACGATCTTTCCTGAGAGCAATACTTCCTTGATCGATCGATGCGTCTTCTGAAGTTCCGTATAAAAACGCTCAGCCGTGAGCGTCGTATCCCAAGGCTCACAGCCAAGTTTCGTCAAGGGAAGCGACTTTCTCGGGTCCGTCGTCATAAAGAGAATGGATCCGAAACGCCTTGGATCCGTATAGCGAACCAGTACATCGCCAAAAACGATATCCGCGTGATCATGCTTATGGGCGCTCGGTGCCGGAAGAGACCAGATGCGCCATGAGCCGCTCATGCCCATATGCGTGAGGAGCCAGCGCTTCTCTCCGGCAGCGCTGCGGAAAGTCCAGATCAAGTATTTCGCCCGCCGCTCGAGATGCTCCAGCGTGAGTCCCGGCAGCAGCGCCGCCAGATCTTGGAGCGGTTCACGAAGCTTGGGCGTGCGGACATTAACGGCTGTGACGCTGCGGCCGACAATGGCCGGCGCAAGGCCGCGGCGGGTGACTTCAACTTCTGGAAGTTCAGGCATGAATCAAGTAGCTGCAAGGAAACACGAATGCCTGCCATTTTATGCCGGCCGCTTCTTCATGCCGCTTCCGCTTTGTCACTAAGAGAGCTCGCGCGTATAGAAATGCTTCAAAGCATCAAACAGGGCTGGGAACATAACGGTTCCGTGCACCTCATCTGGGAAATCCTGTCGGCGCACCTGCATGCCTTGAGACTCAAGTTTGCCAATAAAGTCTGAGACCAATGGATCTGCTGACAAGCGAGCCCCCGCTGCCGGCCGCTCAGCACTGGCTGTGCGGTCCTTGCGCGGCTTAATGGCAAAGCCGAGATAGAGCCGCCGTCCCGGGCCGGCAGCAGCCTTGTCGCCCAAGCCGTCTGCCGCCGCTTTTTGAATGAGTCTGCGCTGATCCCACCAAAAGCTCGGATCCGCCGCAATAAAGTCATCAAATGCATGGGGCTGAGTGAGCACTGCATTGACGGTAAAGAGCCCGCCGAAGGAGTGACCAATCAGCGTACGGCGAAGAATCCGCATGCCGTCAGGGAGCTGCGCTTCGACACTCTGACGAAGTTCACCGGTGATGAAATCCAGAAAACGCCCTGCTCCGCCGCCTTGCAGCGTAGCCGCCGGATCCAGACGGCCTTGCCGATCTGCCGCTGAAGCCGAGGGCGTCAGATCACGCGTACGATTCTCTTTGTTTTCAATCCCCACCACCATCACCCCGCCAATGATGCCGAGACGGGATTGTTCAAGCCACTGTGCATAAGCAGCCGCCGCCGCGAAGAAAGTTTCGCCGTCGAGGAGGTAGAGCACGTGCACGCCCTTCAGTGCGGCCTTCTGCCGATCCGGCATGCGGATGCGCAGTGCCCGTATTTCTCCGAGCAAGGGTGAACGAATCTCTGCCTGAAAACCGATTTCGAGTTCATGTCCTCTTTTAAAAAACACCGGCTGCGGAACTGATGACTGCGCTGAATTGGACGCGTCATGCACACCGATCGGACTCGGCGAAGCTGATGCGGGCACGACATTGAAGCCGACAGCATCCAAGCTGCCGAACAGAGCAGCTGCTGAGAGAACCTTGCGGCGAGATAATCGGATTGAAGACATGGCTTAATTTCAAATGGTTGGGATGCCGCAACTTTACTTCATGCGAATGATTCTTGTTGTCAACTGTCTTCTTATTTTCAGCAACGTTTTCATAAATTCTTAACAAATTAAGAAAATTGTTCGGTTTTTATTTACTTATCGAGAAATTTGCTAGACTCCTGCATTCATTAAACAATGCGGAAATACCCGCTCTTTTGAATCACATTCTCGTATGCTGACTACCCTTCCTCGCCGCCTGCGCGGTCTTCCGACACCGATGGCCGGACTTGCCCTTGGCGTTGCAAGTCTTGGCTGGTGCATGGAAAATGCTCTTCCGCTCAACGGCTGGGGACAGCTCATCGGTGCGTTTACCGCCTCAGCACTCCTTTTGCTGCTGGTTCTGCGCTTCGTACTGCACGCCGAAACGCTGTGGGAAGATCTGAAACACCCTGTCGTCGGCAGCATCGTCCCCACATTTGCCATGTCGCTCATGGTGATCTCCCGCGCGCTGCTTCACGCTTTCCCGACATTTGCCGCCGGGCTCTGGTGCGTCGGCATCACGCTTCACCTGGCTGCCCTTATTGCGTTCATTTGGTTTCGCCTGCGCGACCCTGTGCTGGAAAAAATGGTTCCCTCCTGGTTTATTCCGCCAGTGGGCATCATCGTCGCTGACGTCGCCTTCCCCGGCGTTCCGGCATTTTTGCCTTTTGCCCAGACGCTTTTTGTGATTGGTCTTGTCTCTTATGCGATCCTTCTGCCGACGATGCTCTATCGGCTCTTCTTCTTGCCGCAGGTCGCCAATGCTGCCAAGCCGACACTCGCCATTCTGGCCGCGCCAGCTTCGCTGTCGCTTGCCGGGCTCCTCTCCGTCTACGAGCATCCCCATCCGATCCTCACAGCGCTCCTTTTCGGCATCGCCGTTTTGATGACCATCGCCATCTACTTTGCTTTTTGGAATCTGCTGCGTCTGAAATTTTCACCCGGCTATGCCGCTTTCACCTTCCCAATGGCGATCGGGGCAACGGCGCTCTATAAGCTTTCGGACCTTGTCTCCCATTACGCCGGAGCTGAACAATACGCTTATGAGCTCAGGCTCTTTGCACACTTCGAATTAGCGATTGCCGCCGTTGTCATCAGCTACGTCTTCGTGCTCTACATGAAAAATCTCCCTCAGTTCCTGAGGAATAATTAACGGCAGGGCTTCAGTGAATCAGCTGTACTGCTGCGCACGGCTTTTGCAGGCGAGGATCAAGAATCGCTGCGGAAGCCGTAACTGCATTGCTGACACTGCGGCAGCGGATTAGCCGCAGAGATATTTCGTTCATACAGCCCGGCCCAGCGGCAGATGCTCTGGAGAATAGGGACGACAGATTCGCCTTTCTCCGTCAGACGATATTCCACGCGCGGAGGAATTTCATTGAACTGCTCACGCGCCACCAGTTGATCGGCGATAAGTTCTTTGAGCGTTGCGGCCAAAATGGCATCCGAGATATTTGCCATATCTCGACGCAAGGCACTGTACCGGAGCATTTTCTTCTCCGCGAGCACGCAGATGATACGCGACTTCCATTTGCCGCCGAATACTTTCAGACCATACTCCAGCGGGCATCGAATGTCTTTTGCATATTTCGGCTCATACACCTTGCTTCTCCGATAACTATATGTTTTTTAATAACTAATAAATTTATTAGTTACTCATTAATTTATTGATATCTTTCATTCTTTGAGTATAAATTTTAGGATGCTTCTCGTTGCAGGAAACGCGTATTGCAACTTTTTCAAATTTCCACCTCTTGCGCCGGCACAGAAGTTTTTCTTTGGACTCATAAGATGAAAGTCAAGGCATACCTCGAAATCACCATGCAAATTGCGCCTGCCAACCGTCCGGCAGCAGCCAAGGTCTACCAGGATTACCGTGCGCCGTTTCTGTCAAATATCACTGGCGCGCTTAGCAAAGAACTGCTGGTGCGCGACCTCGATGTGCAGGTCATCCACGGATTTGATTCACTTGAACATGCACAGGCCTACCTTACCAGCGACCTATTCAAAAATGATGTCGCTCCCAGTCTCCAGCCGCTTTGGAGCGCAGCGCCTGATGTCCGCATCTATACCGTCGCCTAGCAGCCCGATCACTGAAGTGACGGGGTTTTGACCCAGTCAGATCGCCGCTTTGCCTTGGGCTGCCCAAGGCGGAGCGGCGGTCACTGCGGCTATGAATCCTTTTCTGACACAGCTCGTCTGCAGTCAGAGCATGGCCAGCAGAACCCGCGCTCCGTCATTCCGTTTCGGGCTTGTACTGCGAAAAGCCCCGAGTCCAGCCAATCGTGCTGTTCGCCGACTCGAACTTATTGGCTTACTTTTTGACTGTGCAGCCATAATGCGCAGCTTTTTTCATGACTGACTCAATCCTCCGCTGAGGATTTGCCGGCAGTGCCCGTAAACCATCAAAATAGATCCTTTCAGGACGACGCCCCGCGTCAGTATCCTGGTCTTTCAAGCGGCAGAAGGATCAATCAAGCATGGATGCACTTTCTCAGATACTCGCAGCGCTTTCCGTCAAAAGTTATACAACCACAGGCGTACGCGGCGGCGGCTTTTCCATTGCTTATCCGGCATACCCCGGCATGAAACTATTGGCGCCGCGCACGGGAAAAATGTTTTTCCTGAAAAATGAGAACCCAACACCCGATTTCACTGAGAATGATTCTGAACATGGGACTATCGGTTCCTCTGCATTGTCTGAAGCTAAAAGCACCTTTAATTGGATAGAACTTCTTCCTGGATCGCTTTTACTCATGGTTGAGCCGACTGGTTTCATTTTCACCGATGATCCAAAGCTTGAGCCTCATCCCTCAGCGCAAACTCCCTACGAACTCAGGGGCGGTCTCGCGGATTACGGCATTAAGCCTGGCTATGAAGAAAATATTTTGCTTGCAGGGAAAATGACGCTGGACCCCACTGCAGCTGCTCAGCTCCGTGCTGCGCTTCCTCCGCTTCTAGTCCTCAAGCCTAATGACAACGCAGCGGATCGACTCGGATGGATGATGAAAATGCTGCATGAAGAGGTCGAAGCTTCCGGACCGGGCAGTTCGCTGGTGACAACCCATTTGATGCAACTTGTGCTCATTGAAGTCATTCGATGCTGGATTTATTCGCCTGAAGCAAAAAAACATCCCGGGATTTTTCTGGCACTGCGTTCGCCGATGCTCTTCCGTGCACTCTCTGCCATCCACAACGCGCCCGAGAAGCCTTGGACTGTCGAAACACTAGCCCGCACCGCAGGTATGTCTCGCTCGGGCTTTGCCAAACTTTTCAAAGATAGTGTTGGAGAGACACCGCTCTCCTACCTCACACAATGGCGCATCACGGCAGCCTGTCAGCTGCTGCGTGAAACAAACCTGTCCATCAAAGAAACTGCCTCCCGACTCGGATTTTCCTCACCGGCGCTGTTCACCGCTGTCTTCCAACGCATTATGGGAATGACGCCGACAGAATGCAGGGAGCAGCAAAGGGCTGCCCTGACGGCAAGCCTTGCTGCCTATGAAGCTTATGAAGCTTATGAAGCTTATGAAGCTTATGAAGCATCTGGCAGATTAAACGCAAAAGACAAAGTTCACCGATAACCTTGAGGCTGTACTGTCAACATAAACACGAAAAATTAGACGAATCCTAAAGCAATTTGGATTAGACGGCGATATTCGTCCAGTTCCTCATTTTTAAAATAGCGGCCGTCCAAATCATCCGAAGGATTCATGATGGCTCTCCGTTTCATTTGCAAACAAAGCAGCCCGTCCGACGGCCGCCGAGCATATACCTTCTCCGTAGCGGCCTTCTGCGTCATTATCTGCTTCGCCTCAACGGCAATTCCTGTTCCGCTCATTGCGATCTGGACACAAGCACTTTCGCTCACCACTTTTGAAGTTTCAATGACGGTCTTTGCCTATGTCGGCGGCTGTCTCGCAGTCCTTCTCTTTTTCTCAAAACTATCCAATTACTTGGGCCGCAAAGCAACGGTTATCCTGACGCTTGCAATCGGCATTGCCTCCTGCCTTTGTTTTATCGCGCCGCAGAACGCCTCAGCCATCATTTTGGGACGCCTGCTTCAGGGTGTTTTTGCCGGTCTGGCAACCAGCGCCGCCATGAGCTGGACGGTTGACACGGCGCCCAAGTCCCATGCATGGCTGGGAACTGCTCTGAGCGCAGCCGGTCCCGGCATCGGATTCATATTCGGAACCGTGCTCTCAGGCCTCTCCGCCGAAACCGGCATCATTTCGGCAGACACCCTCTTTATTGGACTTGCGGTCACGCTTGCCGTCGTGCTCGCAGCAGCAATACCAGCGGTCGAAACGATGCGGCCGGGGGCTGTGTCGCTGATCCGGGCATTGACCCCGAGCTTCGGCATTCCTCCGAAAGCCAGAAAGGTTTTCCCGCTTTGCGCTGTCAGTTATATCGGCACCTGGGCGCTCAGCACTTGGTTCCAAGGCTTCTCTGCCATGATCGGCAGTGCAGTTTTTACGGATGGTCAGCCGTCACCGGCGTCTGCCGCTCTCACATACATGCTTTTAGTTGCTCCTTATGCTGCCGGCGGCATCCTTTGCGGGAAACTGAACCCGCGCAAAATGCTTTTGCCTTTACTGACCGGGTATCTGGTCTCCGGAACCGGAATGTTTGCGGCAGCAGCCTATGCCTGCCCGATCTTCTTTACAGTACTCCTTGCTCTATGCGGCTTCATCATGGGCGCGATCTGCTCTTTGGCGCTCAAGCTCCTCATGGAATGCGCTGACATCACGGAGCGCGCTCAGACGATTTCGACGCTTTATCTGGCCGGCTATCTCGGCACGAGCATTCCGTCTTTTCTGCTCGGTTATTTTGTGCCGAACGCCGGTCTCGGCACCATCGGCCTGGCATTTTTCGGTTGGTTTGCCCTGGTTTGGATCAGCGCTTTCGCCTTTAGGCGTCTCGCCGCTCAGCCTAACGGCGGCAGCACGGCTCTCCAGCCGCAATCGGCCGTTGCGATGGAATGATATTCAAGCATCTCGGTGAGCCCGCTAAACCGGGATGCCTCGCATAAGCCTCCGTTCGGTACTGCTGACGGAAGCTTTTTTCTGCCCGGACTTTTAAAAGACTTGTCGTCCGTCCGGATGAAACGAGCTCATCCCTTCCAAACTCAATCTGCAAAGCTCGATGCATGTACTCCGAAAATCACCATTTGACATGGATTGACGCCTTCATAGGAGCTTCATCGTCCTAAACTGTTGCTCACGCATTAGCCGCCCGAACAACTTTTTTCTAAGGTTTGGAATATGCTCAACGACCGTCCCTGCATCGTCAATTTGATTTCCTCGCGCAATACCGGGCATCCGCTCTCACTTCAGCTGCCGCAGTTAGGAGAAGTTTTCTATCGTGATCAGCTCACGCCCGAAGCAGCGGCCAAACTCGGTCCCAGCGTTGATGTCCTTGTTGGTGCATCCAACCTCAAAGTACCCAAATCCGAACTTGATCTTTATCCCAACCTCAAAATGGTTGCGGATTTCGGCGTCGGCTATGACGGCTTCGATACGGCGGAAATCATCCGGCGCGGACTCCGCTTCAGCCACACCCCTGACGTGCTCAGTGAAGACACGGCTGACCTTGGCCTCGCGCTTTTGCTTGACGTCACTCGACGCGTCGCTCAGGGCGACGCCTTTATCCGCCGCGGCGACTGGCCGAAGAAAAACTTTCCGCTGGGACGCCGTCTTTTCGGCAAAAAGCTCGGCATTGCCGGTCTCGGACGAATCGGCAGCGTTATCGCTCAGCGCTCGCAGGCCTTCCGCATGGAGGTCGGCTACACCTCACGCTCACCCAAGAACGTCCCTTGGCAGCGTTTCCCCGACATGAAAGCCTTGGCTCAGTGGTGCGACTTCCTCATCGTGGTCATTCCGGGAAGCCCCGAAACGCATCACTTGGTTAATGCTGAAGTGCTCGATGCGCTCGGCCCTCAGGGGTATCTCGTCAACATCGCCCGCGGCGCGCTTGTCGACACCGATGCCCTTATTAAAGCCCTGAAGGAGCACCGCATTGCCGGCGCTGCGCTTGACGTTTTTGAGCACGAACCTCACGTTGAAGAAGGACTCATCGCGCTCGACAATGTTGTGCTGACGCCGCATCAAGGCTCTGCAACCGTAGAGACCCGCGCCGACATGGCGGATCTTGTCATGTGCAATATCCAAAAGGCGCTCTCCGGTCAAGCTGTTATCACGCCGGTGCCGGGAACGCGCAAAGACTAATTTCCGTCCAATCATCTTCGGCGGCCTTGACGCCCAGTCTAAGCATGTGGAGAATGCGCTCACCATAGTGCAACCGCATGCTTGGCCGCCGGCGCGGCAAAAGGATTTCTAATGGCTGTTTTGATGCCGGAACCTCAGGGTACTGCTCTGGGTTTAACCACCGTCTATGCGGATCAGTACGATCCGAAACTGCTTTTCCCCATTTCCCGCAACATCGGGCGCGACGCCATCGGCGACCACGACTTCATCGGCACCGATATCTGGCGCATGTATGAATTCTCCTGGCTCAACGCCAACGGACTGCCGCAAGCGGCAGAAGTTGACCTCTTCGTGCCGGCATCCTCACCTTCGATCATCGAATCAAAATCGCTCAAGCTCTATCAAGGCAGCTTTGCACAAACCCGATTTGCGGGCGGTGCCGAGCAAGTTGCGGCGATTCTGAAGCGAGACCTTTCCAACGCCGCCGGCGCTCCGGTTGAAGTGGCCGTCAATACGCTGGACACTTGGACGCCGACGATTGACGATCTGCCCGGAGAACTCCTCGAGGAAGCCTTCCCGAATGTGAGCATTACTGATTTTGAGGTCAACCCCGAACTCCTGCAGAAAGCGCCGGCAGCGATCGATACGGACGTCAAGGGCAATATTCGTGCAGCGGTTTGGCGCACGAATCTTTTTCGTTCGCTCTGCCCCGTCACCGGACAGCCCGACTACGCATCCGTCTCTATAGCGCTTACCGGCGAAGCTGTCGACCCGCGTTCCCTCCTGAAGTACCTTGTGAGCTACCGCGCCCACCGAGGCTTTCACGAACAGTGCGTAGAGCAGATCTTCCACGATCTGCGCTCAAGGTTCACGTTCACCGCGCTTGAAGTTCAGGCATGTTTTACCCGTCGAGGCGGCATTGACATCAATCCTTACCGCTCCATGAGTTCCAAGATGCCCGAATTCGTCATCCGCGAAGGACGTCAATAAACTTGACGGCAAAGGACTGCAGCAGCAAAAACTACAGTCCCATTCATACAAACGTAAACCAGTCTGTCAGCAGGTTTGCTCTTTCATTTTGTTACTCCGTTTCGTGCGGGAAATAACGTGAAACAGACTTTGTCATTTCGACATAAATAAGAACAATTCTCATCTATTCACTGCACCCGACGCTTCTATGATCCTTTTTGTCAAATAACGGTCGCCGCCTTAAGCCCCTCTTCCAGAGGCTTAGAGCGGATGGCCAAGACCATAAAAAAGGTGAAAAATGACCACAAATCGTCGTGAGTTCTTCAAAACTGCAGCCGTCGGAGCAGTAGGAGCGGCGGGTATGCTGGGCGGTGTGACTGCTGCCGAAGCCAAATCGAGCAAATCCGCCAAATACGACCTCGTTATTGTCGGTGCCGGCTGCGGCGGGCTGGTCTGTGCCATTCATGCAGCAGAACTTGGCCTGAAGCCGCTCCTGCTCGAAAAGATGCCGATGCCTGCGGGCAATGCCATCTATGCCGCTGGCTTCCTGCTCGGTCTTAACACGAGCTTCCAGAAAGCCAAGAATGTCCCGGCCGATACGGCCGAAGCGTTCTATGACGACATGATGAAGGTGTCGCAACAAAAAGCAGTGCCCGCTTTGACGCATACCGTCGTTGACAACTGCACGCGTCTTCTCGAATGGCTCCACAGCTTCTGCGGCATCAACTTCCTGACCGGCAACAAATTGGTGTGGCCGCAGCTTTATCGCTCCCACCTCGTCACCGGCGAACTGAAGCCGGGCGGAGCACAGCTCGTCATGACGCTCCTCAATAAGGCCAAGGCCATGGGCGTTGAAGTGCGCACGAACACCAAGGTGGTCGAGCTCATTGCCGACCCGAAGACGGGCGGCGTCGCCGGCGCCAAGGTGAAGACCAAGGGCGTTGTGTCGGAAGTCTATGCGAAGTACGGCGTTGTGCTTGCAACGGGCGGCTTCTCGGCCAATCAGGCACTCGTCACGCAGTACATCGGTTCTGCCGGCGCGAAAATGCCGATTCGCGGCTCGCGCATCGTCGCAGGCGAAAACATTGTGCTCACGGCACCCTTCCTGCCGAAAGTTGTCAACGTCGACCAGTTCCACTGCGGTCCGATTTATGGCCCGACCGGCGCCAACCCGCTCAACATTGTCAACAACGGCGTCTGCGTCAATCGCCAAGGCGTTCGCTTTACCGATGAAGGTCAGACCTATGTGCAGATGTCTCGCGATGTCGCGAGCATGACGCCGGATAACTGGGCCTTCATGGTCTGCGATCAGAAGACGCACGATATGCCGATTCTGAAGAACGACTGGGAGTCCTACGCCCGCACCAAGGCGCCGGTCTACACCGGCCAGACGCTCGAAGAAGCCGCTAAAGCGGCCGGCATCGATGCCAAGACGCTGCAAAAGACCGTCGAGGACTTCAACAAGGCCGTTGCCGGCGGTGATGCAGGCAAGCTCACGCCGCCCAACACCCGTGACAAGGCTCCGGTCATTGATACGGCGCCCTTCTATATTGTCCCGTTCCAGGGCGGCATGACGGCCACCTTCGGCGGCCCGCTGATTAATACCGAAGGCGAAGTGCTCGACACGGAAAATCATCCTGTCGGCAATCTCTACGCCATCGGCAATGCGGCCGGCGGCTTGTTCTATGACAATTACGTGGGCGGAGCGCAGCTGACGGCTGCCGGTGTATTCGGCATGATTGTCGCTGAGCACGTCAAAGCGCTTAAATCCGGCAAAGCAGCTTAAAATAGTCTTCTTGCATGCCAATGCTGAGGATTGAGAAGCACGCTTCTTAATCCTCAAAGCCAAAAAACGGCGCCCATTTCTTCGTGAAACGGCGCCGTTTTTCGTGGCTCTTCAGGAACTTGAATTCTGCAGAGGGGCTTTCAGCCTTCTTCCTTAATGCTTCTCGGCCGCCCCATGAAGGAGCTCCGCAATCTGCACAATGTCCTTAGGCAGCGTGCGGCAGCAGCCGCCAATGCAGCGTGCGCCCGTATGTTCCCAGAGCGGCACGTAATGATTCCAGTCCGGTTCATGCGCGCCCTGAGCATGCCAGGTCTTCGTTGTCGGATCATACGTCTCACCGGAATTCGGATAGACAACCAAAGGCTTGTCTGTATAAGCGGACAACCGCTTCAGGCCCGGTTCCACCCATTCGCGCTTGACGCAGTTGAAACCGAAGGCTTCAACATGCGGATCGGCATCAAGACATTTGGCAAGAACTTCGAGCTTTGTGCCGTCGGGCATATCGCCGTCCTTAAGCGTCACAGTCACCCAGCAGGTGATATCGCGCTCAGCAATCATGGCGAGAAGTGCCTCAATTTCATCGAATCGGGGCTGCGTTTCAATCGCCAAAATGTCCATGCCGGAATTGAGCAGTTCGTCAAGGCGCAGCTGATGAAAGGCGTAATACTCTTCGCGCGTAAGATCGTAGGCGCCCGTATACTCGCTGCCGTCGGCCAGATAAGCCCCGTAAGGCCCAATAGAGCCCGCCGTGAGCAGATCCGCCGGATCCCATTCCGGATGATCGAGGAGCACATCGTTTTTCGCTTCGCGCACCAGTTCTCCGCTCAAGCGAATCAAGCGGGAGGCTTCGGCCTTTTCGATGCCTTTGCGGGCAAAGGCCGCTTCAGTCGCCTGATATGAACAGGCCTCGACGGCATTCGCACCGGCTGCGTAGTAGTCGTAATGAACTTTGCGTACCAGATCCGGACACTCCAGAAGCGCCTTGGCACTCCAGAGCGTATCGTTGAGATTGAGCCCGGCGGCTTCGAGCGGAGTTGACATGGCTCCGTCAATAACGAGTCCGCCGCGGCGAGCAATGAGGTCGGCAATGGGATGTTTGGTTAAAGCCATCAAAGAAACTCCAAATCTGTTGTGCCGGATATTTTAAAGCGGCAGAGGAAACCGGCGATTTTGTCGTCTGTTTCATCCGCCGCTTTCAGGCAGCTCACTCAATCTGCTGAGCGTTCAGCAGATCGTTATTTGGCGGGCTGCTCCCAGGCCGGGTTGATCTGTCCCTTGAACTTTTCCTTGATGAAGGCAGCCACTTCCGGCGACTGATAGCACTTCACGAAGGTCTGCACTTCAGGCGACTGCACATTGTCCGGACGTGCGGCAATGATGATGAGTGCGTACTTAGCGTCGCGGGACTCAAAGTAAAAGCCCTGCTTATTAACGTCGAGGCCGCCGGAAACCGCGTAGTTCATCGGCACACAGGCCACATCAAGATCCTGCAGGCTGATCGGAAGCTGAGCGGCTTCGAGTTCAACGAGCTTCACGCCGCGCGGATTTTCCGCCACGTCATGAATGGAAGCTTCGCCCTTAAAGTCGGGCTTGAGTTTAATGATGCCGGCCTTCTCGAGCAGAACGAGCGCGCGTCCGCCGTTGGACGGATCATTTGGAATGGCGATTTTCGTATCGGCCTTGATGTCATCCAATGAATGAATCTTGTTGGAATATAGGCCCATCGGCTGCACAACGGCATTGCCAGCAACCACGAGATCCGTACCCTTTTGCTTATTGAAATTAAGCAGGAACGGTTCGTGCTGATAGACAGCAACGTCAAGCTGCTTTTCGGCGAGGGCGGTATCGGGCGTGATGTAATCCGTGAACTCGACCACTTTGACGTCAAAGCCCTGCTTCTTAGCCACTTCAGCGGCCTTCGTCACGATGTCGGCATGCGGTCCGGCGGTCACAGCAACCTTGATGGGCTTAAGCTTCGGAGCCTCGGCAGCTGCGGGGGCAGCCGCAGGCGCCTGCGCGGCTGCCTGCTTTTCAGGCTCAGCCTTGCTGCAGGCAGTAAGAATCGGAGCCGCGCTCAGAGCAACGCCAAGGGCCAGTGCGGATTTAAGGAAGGTGCGCTTCTGCATGGTGAACTATTCCTGTCGATAAATTTTTTTGGCTAATACAGTTAAAAGAGATCCGTTTGCTGCAGAGAGCTGCAGGCGCTGCAGAGAGCTGACTTCGTCACTGCGTCTACTGCGGGACTTGGCGTCCCTGGCCGGTCTCTTCTTCGATGCGGAGCTTCTTGTCCGGACATCGAGCAGATTCGTCCGCGACGAATCTGATTGGAATGAATGCGTTGGCGGATCCGCGATCCGTCTGAATTATTCTGCCCGAAGAGCGCTCGGGAGCAGCGAGAAATCTGAAGGAGACAAAGTAATACCTCAAGGCAATTAGGCGGCTTGAGTATGCTCGATGCGGCTTTTTCGACCAGACGCACAGTCATCCCTCAGACCGCAGCCCGCACGTGCCTCTCATGGGTCCGAAGTTTTCAGGACGCAGTCTGGACGCCGCTGAAGCAAACGCACGCAAACCGGGACTTGTCGAAACACCATCCGCAGACTTTCGAGACGGCTGCAACATCTGCAACTTTTAGGCAAGAACCCGCCCTGCCGGTTGCAATTTGCGAATGTCTTCATAGATGCAATGGCGGCAGAATAAGCCCAACAACCGTCATTTCAAAGGAGTTATCTTCCATGACCAACATGAATTTCAAAGCGGCAGCGGCCGTCGCCGCCCTTTCTGCACTCTTCCTTGCCGGCTGCAGCGACGGGGCGAAAACAGAGCCATCCGCCGATGCCGCTTCCTCATCTGCAGTCGCTCCGGCGAAGACGGAACCTTCAGCAGCACCATCTGCGGCTGAGAATACTGCCTCTGCCGCACAGCCCGGCCGCGGCTGCCTGCAGGTAACCGCCGTCCATCCTTATGATCTCAAGGACATGCGCTTTGACGAAGCCGCTCAAGCCTTGGCGCATGCCACCGGCTGTGCAGTGCGCTACACCGATCAGGAACTTTCGGCAATGAAAATTGCACCCGTTGTCGGCACGATGTCGATCAAGGATGCCATTGCCGCAGCGCTCGACGGCTCCCCTTATACAATTTCAAACGCTACGGATGAAGTGATTGAAGTCACCAAAAAATAAAGGACTGAGGCTCTGTCAACGTTGATAGGCTGCACCCTCCAAAGATGCAGCCTATTTTCTTTCATGCCTTCAGGCAGCCGAAGTCTGCGGGCCTTCCGCCGTCACTTTTTGGTCTTGAGCGGTGTCTTCGATGAATCTCGTCCATCAGCCGCTTTTGCACCGTACAAAACGGACAATACAAGCGTCAGGATGCAGCAGACAAATGAAACGATGATCACCGGATAGGACAAATATTTTTGGTCCACAATCGGCGCGATCACGGCTGCGACGAAAACCAATTCGGAAATTTTGGCAACTTTCTTTATAAGAATCTGTAGAAGTTGACGCACGGTACACCTTCTGGAGGAATGGCTGCTGTTTTTAAATGCGGCGCTGGTGAACAAAGCCGCACTACATCAACAGCATAACGTTGACGGAGCGGCCGTTAAATCAAACCTGTCCCATTTTGCGTTCTCAGGCATCAGTGAGGCATTTTTTCGCACGATCTTCTTCACTCTTGACAGCCGTCCGCCACCGGCGCTCTTTTGGAAGCCGCTTGGGCTTTGCACCGGCAGCATCGATGGGTTCGACGCTGCCGGAGCAAACATCCGTTGTCGTCATATATGCATGACTAGTCGGGTTTCAATGCTCTCTGCGTCCTGCATGTTCCAAAAGAAACCGTCAGTGCGTGGTACGGCGGATGATCATATTTCCAAAGAACTGGAAGATGCTGATGATGGCGAGAATAATGAGCACCGTCAGCCAAATCATGTCGCGGTAGCCCATCTGATAGCCGTAGCGAATGGCAAAGTCGCCGATGCCGCCCGCGCCGATCGCGCCGGCAATGGCCGTAATGCCCACAAAGCTGACGAAGGTAATCATCGTCACGCGGGTGATGCCAGGGATGCTTTCCCGCAGATAGACGCCGAAAATGATCTGCCGCGGTGAAAAGCCCATTGCCGCACTGGCCTCTACGAGACCGTGGTCAATTTCGGAGAGCACCGATTCGATCTGACGCGCAAAGAAAGGCACCGTACCGAAAACGAGCGCAACGAAGCTCCCCGTCACGCCTGAACCGGTACCGACCAGAAAGCGCGAGAGCGGGATCAGAAGCACGATCAGGATAATGAATGGAATCGAGCGGATGATGTCGATCCCGCGGTCAAAAATCGTAAAGAGCGGCCGATTCTCAAGGATGCCGCCCTGACGGCACGTGACCAGCAGAACACCGACGAGAATGCCCAGAATCCACGAAAGAATGCCGGACACGCCAATCATTGTGAAGGTCTGCCCCAGGCAGGTCAGCAACTCACCGCCCAATTGCTTGAGGTTGGGCGCAAGAAAATAGATCCAGTCAAACATTAGAGAGCCTCCACGACGACGTTCTGGCTGCGAATGAATTCAAGCGCATTTCCTACAGATTCAGGCGTACCCGAGAGCGTAACGGCGAGTTTGCCGAGCGGCGTACCCTTGAGCAGCTCAACATTGCCGAAGATGATGTTGGCCTCCACGCCGAAGCGCTGGTAGAGCTCGACCATCAGAGGCTTTCCGGCCGAAGAACCCGTATAAGTGAGCAGATACACCGTCTGGCCGTGATTGACGCCGTCGCCCGAACGGGTTTCTTCAAGGAGTTCATAGAGATCATCGACATTCGTCGCTGTATCAATAAAACCCTTCGTCACCGGCATTTTGGGATGCGAGAAGATCTCGAGGATCGTGCCTTCCTCGACCACTCGGCCTTTTTCCATAACTGCCGCACGGTCGCAGATGTACTTGACGACCGACATCTGGTGCGTGATCACGACAATCGTGATGCCCAGCCGCTGGTTGACCTCCCGCAGAAGCTTCAAAATCGACCGCGTCGTCTTCGGGTCAAGTGCGCTCGTCGCTTCGTCGCACAGCAGCACCTTGGGATCATTGGCCAGCGCGCGGGCAATGGCCACACGCTGCTTCTGACCGCCGGAGAGCTGCGAGGGGTATGCATCCGCTTTATCAGAAAGCTCAACGAGCTCCAAAAGCGACGAAATCTTGGCCTTGCGTTCGGCAGGCGTAAGCGTCGTCAGCTTCAGCGGCATTTCGATGTTCTCGGTCACCGTGCGCGAGGGCATCAAGTTGAAGTGCTGGAAAATCATGCCGATACGCTGACGAACTTGACGCAGCGCCTTTTCGTCGAGCTGAGTGAGGTCGACACCGTCGACGATCACTTCGCCTGAGGTCGGCCGCTCGAGCAAATTAATGCAGCGCACAAGCGTAGACTTGCCCGCCCCGGAAAAGCCGATGATGCCGAAAACCTCTCCGGCGTTGATGGCGAACGAAACATCGTCGACTGCGGTGACGGTTCTGCCGCCAGATTCAAACCGCTTGGTAATGTGATTGAGCTTGATCATTTGATTTTCTTGTGATTCAGGCTGATGAATGAGGGTTAATGCTGTTTTGCGGCCGAAGCCTGACGCACGAGCGCGTCGGCATGATCAGCCTTGATGTCGGCAAGCAGCTGCGGATCCGTCAAGAGGTCGAGCCCCGTGAGCGCAAGCGCTTTGGCGCCCAAACCGATGGAAGCCAGTCCGAGCGCAGAGCAGGACGCCGCTTTGAACTCTTCACTGTGACCGCGCACGGGCACTTTGCTGATCCGGATCGTCGGCTGAATGGTGGGAATCACCTGTGAAACATTGCCGACATCGGAGGAGCCGCCAGCTTTTTCTGCCGAATCCTCAACCTTTTCGCTGCTGCCCGTTTCGGCAAGCAGCTCTTCCATACGCCGGCGGTAGACGGCATCGAACTTAGGCGTGAGGATTGTATTTTCCACGCGGTTCTGCGAGGGCTTCATGGATCCCTTAGCCCCCGTCATCAAAGCTGCGCCCTCGACAATGCGTTCGACCTTCTTCCAAACCTCTTCGAGTACCGGAGCAGTTGCCGCGCGCAGATAAAACTTCGCCGCAGCGTATTCCGGGACAATGTTCGGCGCATCACCGCCATGCGTAATGATGCCGTGAATGCGCACATCGGCCGGGAGGTGCTGGCGAAGCGCATTGATGCCGTTATAGACCTGAATCAGTGCGTCAAGCGCATTGATGCCCTGCTCGGGCGCACTCGCGGCGTGCGAGGCCTTGCCATGAAATTCAATGTCTACCGGCGCACAGCCTAAGGAAGGATTCGTCAGACGGTGGCCCGAGGAGCTCGGATGCACGCAGAGCGCCGCATCCACATCCTTGAAAAAGCCTTCGCGAACGAAGCTTCCTTTGGCACTGCCGTTCTCGCCGCCTTCTTCGCCAGGTGTTCCATAAACGCGGATTTCACCGCCCACCAATTTTGCGGCTTGTGCCAGCGCAGCGCCGGCGAGCGCACTGGTAGCGCCGAAAAGGTTGTGACCGCACCCGTGCCCGAGACCGACCAGCGCATCGTACTCGGCCAAAAAGCAAAGAACCGGACCGGGTTTGCCGGATTTGAATCGTGCGTCAAAACCCGTAGGATGACCGGCCACATCAACCTGAACTTCAAAACCTTCACTTTTAAGCAGCTCAGAAAGCCGCTTGCAGGCAAAGTATTCGTGGTTGCTTGTTTCAGGATGCGCGTGAATATCGCGCGCGGCAGCCTGATAGATTGGAAGGCGCTTCTCGACAAACGCTTTGATGATCTGTTCGGGGGATTCGGTAGTCATGACGGTCGGCTTTCTTTTTTTTGAAGGGATGGATGCTGACGCTTTTTTTGGGAGCCATGCAGCGCTTTCAGATACGCCCCAAAAAACACTGCAGATGAATGAAGCGCAAAACCGTCCGGGCGCAGCAGCGCAGATCCGGACGGTTGAATGCGGCGGCGAAAAAGCATCGGACGGTGCTTTTTTTTGAGAGCCTCTTACTTCAGTTTGTAATCAGCAGCACCAGGCCAGACCGGCACGTAGGCACCCTTATAGGCATCCTTGAGCGTCTGGGCTACATCCTGCGTCTGATAAGCGGCAACCACCTTCTTATAGACAGGATTGTCCTTATCGGCTTCGCGCGCAACGATCACGTTGACGAGCTGACCAAAGTACGGATTCGTCTTCGGATCCAGATTTTCCGAGAAAATTGAATCCGCATACGGATCGAGCTTCGCGGTAAAGGCATTGCCGCCGTTGATGACCGCCGCCGTCACATCGGGCAGGAGGTTTGCGAGCATGCCGGACTCGGCCTCAACGATCTGCACTTTCTTATTGAAATGCGTGATGTCGGTTTTATTAGGCACGTAGCCCTTGTCGGGATTAAGCGTGAAAAGACCCGCGGCTTCAAGCAGCTTCAGCGCACGGCCGCCGTTGGTCAGATCCGCCGGAATGGCAATCTTGTCGCCGTCCTTGATGTCGGCAATCGCCTTGATCTTCTGCTTGTTGTTGAAGACGCGAAGCGGCGTCACAAGCGTGTCGCCGATGGCGACGATCTTGTAGCCGTTGCGCTTGATGTCATTGGCAAGATATGCCTTGTGCTGGAAGGCATTGAGATCAATTTCCTTATCTGACAAAGCGCGGTTGGGCGTTGCATAGTCGGAATACTTGACGAGCTCAACTTTGATCTTGTCTTTCTCAAGGAGCTTATTGACGGTGTCCCACTGGGCGTTGTATTCGCCGACAACACCTACCTTTACAGTTGTGATATCCGTTTTTTCATCACCGCCGCAACCGGCGAGCGTGACAGAAACGAGAATGGCAGCGGCTGCAGCAGCAGCGCTCTTGGTGAATTTGGTCATGTCTGAAAAGTCCTTCTGACGATGTTCTTGATTCTTTTGTCTGAAAGGGAGCGCCGCGCGCTCCACGCCTTCTAAAGAGGATTTGCAGCTCCGCTCGAATTCCCGCGGAATCCGACGCTGCAGAAAATTGAAGGCGCACTTATGTGCGGAAGGGAACGGCCGATCATCCTATGAGGCAGCGGTTCCTGACGCACCCTCTAGCGCTCTGCATAAGCATCTAAGGGGCGCGTTCTGTAAGAATATCTGATGAATTCACTGGGTGTACTAAGCACAATTGCCAGGTATTGATGATGTTCGTCGAAGCCTCAGCGAACATTCGTTCATGTCTGCCTCTCTCCGGTCTCACTGCAGCGCTGTCGGCCTCACCCGCGCCTATTCGAATACGGACAATGAGGCACACTCAAAGCGTTTTCATCCCCGCACGCGACGGGGCTGAAGCATTCACCAGGAACCGGAGAAGAGCATCCGCATCTGGGTTCAATTCTTTGAGATTGGGCACATGCCAGATACGAATCAAAAGCGAAGCCCAAGGTTCATCGAGCGTTAACGCACAGACTCTTTCATCCTTTTTGGCAGCCTCAAGCGGCACAATCGTTACGCCGCGGCCTGCTGCTGCAAAATGAAGCGCACTCGCGTAGCTCTCCGTCCAAATCTTGACGCGGAGCCTGCCCCCCGTCTTCGCCACCTCTTCGTCAATCACGTGACGCAGCGCAGTATCTCGATCGAGTGCAATGAAATCGAAATCAAATAAATCTGCGAGCTGCACACCCTTTTGTCCCCTCAAGGCCTTCCCTGCCGAAGACTCGGGTGCGAATACAGCAGCGAGCCGCAGCGGCCGGTACGGCGCACAAAGCAGTTCGGCGTGACCTCCCGTCCAAGAGGTGAAGGCCAGGTCACAGGTGCGGTTCAACACCGAATCGAGCAGTCGTCCTGCTCGAGCATAGTTAGTGAGTTTGATGCTCACCTCGGGATTCTGCTCCAGAAAGGCACTGACGTCGTCTGCCAAGCCAACCGTCATCGCATTGGGAAGCGCTGCCACGCACACCTCCTGATGATTCCTTCGAAACCGCGTCAGAACACTTTCCAAAACTTCTGCATCGTGGAGCATCGCCCGAACGGCATGCACGGTCTCAACGCCCGCAGGCGTCAAATCCACCCCGTGCGGTCTACGCTCAAAAAGCTTCACGCCCGAACGAGCTTCGAATGCCTTAAGCCTCGCAGAGGCTGAACTGACCGCCAAATGAACTTCAGAAGCAGCCTGCGATACAGAACCCGCCCGTGCGGCGGCAGAAAAAAGACGGAGATCAACCAGATCGTAGGTAAACATTTTGTCGGTACTTTAATGCTTTGCATTGTGATTTCGTTTTTAACGAATTCACTATTCGCAAGAATAATAAACCAACATGATGATATTTATATAGTATTTCGTCGTTCTCACGACAAAAAACTCAATCGATTTACTCGTATTCGAGAATTCTTCATCACTCTTTCAAGAACAGCATTATGCGTGCCTTTCGTCTCTCCGCAGCCGCACTCTGTCTGAGCGCCGCATTTCTCTCCTTTCCTTCCGCTTATGCTGCCGAGCCTGCTGCCCAGGAAGTCATTTCGGCTTCAAGCAGCTATCTGCAAAGCATTCAATGGGACGCCGAATACGACGTTGTCATCGCTGGTTACGGCTTTGCCGGCGCCGCAGCCGCGATTGCTGCTGCAGATGCCGGCGCCAGCGTGCTGATGGTTGAAAAGGCGCCCTACGGCAAAGAAGGCGGCAACAGCCGCTACGCTCATCAGGGCTGCCTCTTTTTTGATCCCTCAGCACCCGACGATGAGCTCTTTGCCTACATGAAGGCGATGCAGAACGGTGCAGACAATCCTTCCGATGAAGTGATTCGAACCTATATCAAAGAAACCAAACATCAGGCTGAATATCTCAAGAAACTCGGCGCAGATCCTAAAGTCACCCCCAACGCGGCTGAATTTCCCGACTTCAAAGGCGCCAAGTACATTCAGCGCGTCTTTGTTTCACTGCCGGGTGCAGACGGCAAGCTCTATGCGCTGATGCAGGAAAATGTTGAAAAACGCGCCAGCCGCATCGACATTTGGTACGAATCGCCGGCAGTCAAACTCCTTCAAGATGAAAAGACCGGGATCGTTCACGGCATGGTGGTCAAAAGCGAAGGCCGCGACCGCTTTATCCGTGCCCGCCGCGGCGTCGTACTCGCTACCGGCGGATTTGAAAACAATCCGCGAATGTATGAAAACTACGCCTACGTCTACAATGCATTCCCCAAAGGCGCGCACTTCAATACAGGCGACGGCATCGAGATGGCGCTCGACGTCAATGCCAAACTCGTCAACATGGCCGTCGTCAACGGCCCGGATCCCAACGTTATCAATCCAGACACGGGCGCGGCTTACGGCTATCTGCTGCACGACACCTCGCACAACATTTCCGGATGCGGCTTCACGCGCAACAACGCCGTCATCGTCGGCGCTGACGGATGGCGCTTCATGAATGAAGCCACCCACTCCAAGCACGGCCGCGTGCCCTACCACAACGGCTGGACTCCGCTTGTCATGCCCGACAATGCCTTCATGATCTTTGACGATGAAGCCCGAAAATCCGAATGCATTTACGAATCCTGGAGCAAAGATTCCGAAAAAGAAATTGCTTCCGGGATGGTGAAGAAAGGCAATACGATTGAAGAGCTTGCCCGCCAACTCGGCATTGATCCTGACGGTCTGCGCCGACAGATCGACTTTTACAATGAACAGTGCGCCAAGGGTGAAGATCTTCAGTTCAAACGCGGCAAACGCTATTTGAAGCCGCTCCTTTCCGCACCTTTCTACGGCGTCAAAGTCGAGAAAACCTTCACGAATACGCAAGGCGGTCCGGAACGCAATGAGCGAGCCGAACTTATCAAACGCGGCGGCGGTGTGATTGCTCATCTTTATGCCGCTGGCGAACTCGGTTCCGTCTTTCCGAATCTCTATAACGGCGGCGGCAATATCGGGGAAGCGCTTGCTTTCGGCCGAATCGCCGGCATGGAAGCCGCGCGGGTCAAAACGGATGCAGATCCTCAGAGCGTCATGCAGGGCGCCGCGAACTGGCATCCCAAAGCCGTTCGTGCCTCAGCAGCTCAAGCCGGCGAAGTGACGGGCCGCAGCCGGGGTATCGGCGGCGCAATCGTCCTGGGCGTGAAGTTTGACGGCGACCGCATTCAAGCCGTCCGTGTGATTGAACACCATGAAACGCCCGGCATCGGCGCAAAGGCATTGGAGTCGCTGCCTGCTGCAGCCGTCGCGGGAAACGGCAAAGTCGACAGCATTTCCGGAGCAACCATCACGACCAAGGGTTTCCGCGAAGCCATCGCTGACGCCATTAAGAACCACTCTGCCAAGAAGCAGTAACTGAGCCGCCCGCTCAAACGCATGGCTCCTTCGAGTGCCTTCGGGGCGCTTAGGCTCTCCGAAGGCACTCGCCATAGAAAACGCCGGCGAACAAAAGAATGGGGGCGCAAGTAATCCGAATGGTCAAATGACAATTGGACTTGAATCGATACAATGCAGTGATGCCGTCTGTTTCAACGATGCCTGCGAGAGCTGCGGGCATCCATTGCCAACGCAATCTTTATAGAAATACTGAGCGCCTGGCGCAGCCGCATATTGAAAAGAGTCTCTTTGACACTAACACCAAGGATTCACCCGCCATGCTGCTTGACCATATCCTGAAGCCTCGTGCAGTCGCCGTCGTCGGCGCCTCCACTCGTCCGCACACGATCGGCAACGATCTTCTGAAGCGCCTGCTCGAATACGGCTTCAAGGGACACATCTACCCGGTCAACCCCAAGGGCGGCGAGATCGAAGGACTTCGCGCTTATACGTCCGTCAACGAACTCCCCGACGGCGTGGATCTGGCGGTCATCGTTGTCAACGCGAAGTTCGTGCTTTCCACCGTTGACGAATGCGCTGCCCGAGGCATCAAGGGGCTCGTCGTCATTTCCGCGGGCTTTAAGGAAACCGGCGCCGAAGGCCGCGAGCTCGAAGAAGCGCTCGCTGCCAAGGTCCGCGCCAACGGAATGCGCATGGTCGGGCCAAACTGCCTCGGCGTCGTCAACACCAACCCGAATGTGCGTCTTGATGCATGTTTTGCTGAAAGCCTCCCCGTTGCGGGCGATATCGGCTTTGTTTCGCAGTCGGGCGCATTGGGCGGCGGCATCCTCAACATTCTCAAGGACCTCAATGTCGGCTTCGCGCAGTTTATTTCGATCGGCAATCAGGCCGATGTGAACGCGGAAACGGCGCTTGAATACTGGGAAAACGATCCGGATGTGAAGCAGATTCTGCTTTACATGGAATCGATTCCGGATCCCGCTAACTTCCGTAAGCTCGCCACCCGCATTTCCAAGAAAAAGCCCATCGTTGCGCTCAAAGCCGGCCGCTCGGCCGCCGGTGCTTCAGCGGCCTCTTCGCACACGGGCTCCCTCGCCGGCGGCGACCGCGCCGCCGACGCGCTCTTAAAGCAGTCCGGCGTCATCCGCGAAATGTCGCTCAAAGACCTCTTTTCCACCGCCAAAGTGTTCGCCAACTGCCCGATTCCGAAGGGCGACCGCGTGGCGATCGTCACCAATTCCGGCGGTCCCGGCATCATGGCGACCGATGCGGTCTGTGAATTCGGCATGCAGATGGCCCCGATCAGTGACGAAACAAAGGCGGAACTGCGTTCCTTCCTGCCTGCAGCCGCCTCGGTGAAAAATCCCGTCGACATGATCGCCTCTGCCCCGCTGGAGCATTACCGCCGTACGGTCGAAACGGTTTTGGCCGACCCGAATGTCGACATGGTGATGGTGATTTACCTGCCGTTCCTTGGCCTCAAAGACATCGATGTTGCCCGCGAACTGATGCGAATCCGCGCTGATCATCCTGAAAAGCCCATCGTCGGCGTCTTCATGACCAAGAGCGAATTCTTCCAGCAGCTCTCCGAAATGAAGGTCACCGTACCCTTCTATATGTATTCAGAAGAAGCAGCAGAAGCTTTCTGCCGCCTCAACCAGCAGCGTCTCTGGCAGGCTCGTCCGGAAGGCGTGGTGCCGCAGCGCCCGATGGACGAAGATCGTTCGCTCTCGATCTTCAAAGCAGCCGCCGCTGAGGGCCGCCGCGAACTCACAACGCGCGAATCCCTCGAAGTACTTGACGCCTGCGGCGTGCGCACCTGCCGCAGCGGCATGGCTCACAGCGAAGCAGAAGCCGTTGAGCTCGCCGCCCGCGTGGGCTACCCAATAGTCATGAAAATGACGTCCAAATCCACCTCGCACAAGACGGATGTGGGCGGGGTGCGTGTCGGCATTGCCGACGAAGCGCAGCTGCGCGCCGAATATCAGGATCTGCTTGCCAAGCTCGAGGCCAAGGGGCTCCTTGAAGGTCTCGAAGGCGTCATCATTCAGGAAATGGTCAAGAGCAAGCGCGAACTTGTCACCGGCATCGCCACCGATCCTCAAATGGGTCCGATGATTATGTTCGGTCTCGGCGGCGTCTTTGTTGAAGTCCTTAAGGATGTCGCTTTCCGCATCGCGCCGCTCACCGGCATTGATGCTCAGGAACTCATCCGCTCCGTCAAAGCGGTGAAGCTCCTTGAAGGCGCCCGCGGCATGATCCCAGCACAGATGGACAAGGTCGAAGACACCCTGTTGCGCATTTCGCAGCTCGCCGATCAGCATCGCTTCGTGAAGGAGCTTGACATCAACCCGCTGATGGTGAGCGATAAGGACGGCGAACCCATCGCTGTTGATGCCCGCATCGCTATCGACGTGGATGCCGTGAAAGCCCTTTGATACTCACGTCTTAGCAACTCTGTCAAGCCTCTTTCTGAGATTTGAAAACATACAGCCTGAAGCAATCCTTTGCTTCAGGCTGCTCTTCAATGACCGCGAGCACTGCATTATGCTGAGGGAAGTTCGTGCCACGGTTTCGGCAGCACGCAGCCAGTCCAAGAAGTCACATGGATTCCAAAAATGCTTGATCTTCAGCGCTACGCCTTCTACGACGCCAAACGAACCATGCGTTTGACGCTCGAGCCGGTTTCCATCCTCGAAATGCTTCAGGATCTGCCGGGAGAATTGCTTTTCTCAGCACCGCTTCCTGCTGCCAGACTGGGTGTTCCCTGCGCATCGCCTGACGTTATGCATGCGCGTGCTGCGGAATTTGCCCAATTCGATGAAGAAACGGCCTTTCGTCTGTGGTTCAATCCCGAACCGTCGGCCGACGGCAGAAGCGTTTACGTATCCGCTCCCGACGCACTGCCGGAGATGAACGGAGCGCCGGACTTCGGCATCGCCAGCGCGGGCTTTCTCATCGGCAGTACGCTCGAAATGCTTCAATGGGTTCAAAGTCTCACCGGTGCGGAAACCCCTGACGAACAGCGCTCAGAGCTTTCCAAAATGCTTTCTGCAGCTTGCGAACCGCCGCATGCCGCAATTCTCACGGAACTGTCGAGCGGCACGGAACTGATGCGCTGGCCCGTGCAGTGCGGCAATCCCATTCGAGCACTTTCTCAAGCCGCCGCACAGTGGCCGGAAGTCAAGTTCGCCGAAGACGACTTCGAATTCACCTTGAAGCCGGATCTCATCCACGACCTGGGATGAGGGATGGGCAACATTGAGACGATGGCTCTCCGGGCACAAAAAAGCTCTGAAAAATCCCTCGATCCCTCAGAGCCTCGATATACGCCATGCTCCGCCCCGCAGTCCGCTGAGGCGAAGCGTGTTTTTCACCCGATTATTGACGCGACTTAATGACGTCTGCAATCGCCTTGGCAGCAACGGAAACATTGCGCAGATTCAGACCCGCAATGCAGATGCGGCCGTTGCGAACGCCGTAGACGGCATGCTCTTCACGAAGCACATCCATTTCTTCCGGCGCAAGACCCGTGAAGGAGAACATGCCCTTTTGCTTGACGGCAAAGCTCATATCCACGCCTTCGGCCTTGCCGGCCTCAAAGAGCGCCGTGCGCATCGCATGAATGCGGGCGCGCATGCCGTCAACTTCCTTGCGCCAGGCCGCTTCGAGCGCCGGGTCGGCGAGAACTTCGGCCACAATCTGGCCGCCGTGGCAAGGCGGGTTGGAATATTCCTGACGAACGATGCGCTTGAGGATTGAAAGCACCACTGCCGTGGATTCCTGAGTGCCGCAGTAGATATGCAGCGCGCCCACGCGTTCGCCGTAGAGTCCGAAATTCTTCGAGCACGACGTTGCGGCCATGAAGGTGAGACCAAGCTCAGCGAAGAGACGAATGGCATAAGCATCTTCCTCAATGCCGTCGCCAAAGCCTTGATATGCCATGTCAATCAAGGGAAGGAGATCCTTTTCCGCCACGACCTGAGCAACCTCACGCCATTCCTCATGGGTGAGATCAAGCCCGGTCGGATTGTGGCAGCAGCCATGGAGGAGCACCAGCGTCTTGGGCGGAAGTGCCTTGAGCGCCTTGATCATGGCGTCAAAATCCACTGCCGAGCGGTCAGCCGAAAGGTACGGATACTTGCCGACAGAGAGCCCGTCAGCCTTGAAAATCGCAATGTGATTGCCCCAGGTCGGATCCGATACGACGGAGTCCTGGATGCCCAGGAACTGATGCGCAAACGCGGCGCCCAGCTGCAGTGCGCCGGTGCCGCCCAGCGTCTGGACAGTGGCAATCGTGCCGGCGGCAACTGCCGGATGATCCTTGCCGAAAACGAGCTTCTGCACGGCTTGACAATAGGCGGGGAGCCCCGACATCGGCATGTAAGTACGCGGCTGATGACGGTTCGTCATTCGGCGTTCGGCCTCTTCGACCACCTCAAGGAGCGGCACCTTGCCCGCTTCGTTCAGATACACGCCGACGCCGAGATTGACCTTATTGGGACGCTCATCGGCCTGATAGAGACTGACGAGACCGAGAATGGGATCGTCCGGCATGGGGGCGAGAGCGGCAATATCGTTCTTAAGCATTTGATGCGTCCTTGCAAAAAACAAAAGAGAGCGGAGAGGACAGTGCGGCGGCACCCTGCCGTCAACTGTGCGAATGGATTGGAACATTATGAATAATGCGCATGCGCTTTGGCGAACTGCGGCAGAGTCCGCCGCTCTGCTGAGCGCAATTTGCGCCCTGCCCTTTGATGCTGTGCCGACCCGCCTCGGGTAGATTGCTTATGAATACTTCGTCGATCGTCCTACACTGCTCAAATCCGATACGATGTTTTTGAGAATAATTCTCAATTAAAATATTTCTCGTTTTTTTCTTTAAGCAGACAAGTACGATGGATGGAGAACTCCTGGCCGTTCTGAAGTGGACCGCTGTCTATACAGGATTTACATTTCTGTGTACCGCCGCAGGCGCCGCAGCTGTATTTTTTCTCAAGCCTGATGCCAAGACTGAACTGGCTGAAACGCTTTCGCTCGGCTTTGCTGCCGGCATCATGACCGCTGCCTCTGTCTGGAGTCTGATCATACCAGCTCAGGAAATGGCGCAGAAACAAGGGGATACGCCGTGGCTGATAGCCTCCTTAGGGATTGCTGCGGGCGCGGGTTTTCTCAAACTCCTTGATGCCGTGCTGCCGCACCTTCACCCCGGCGCTTCGAAACCCGAAGGGCCTAAAACAAAGATGCACCGTGCGATGCTTCTTTTTCTGGCTATCACGCTGCACAACATCCCCGAAGGCGGATCGGTCGGTCTGACTGCGGGACTTGCAGCCATTGCCGGCGATTCCGCTTCACTTTCTGCGGCTTTCGCGCTGGCCTTGGGCATTGGCATCCAGAACATCCCCGAAGGCGCCGCAGTATCACTGCCGCTTGCCGGACAAGGCGTATCGCGCTGGCGGGCTTTTTGGTTCGGCACGGGTTCAGGCGCTGTTGAGCCGCTTTTTGGCATTCTCGCAGCCCTTGCCATTCCGCTCTTTCTCCCAGTGATGCCCTTCATGCTCGCTTTTGCCGCCGGGGCCATGCTTTACGTTGTGGTCGAAGAGCTCATCCCTGCCGCCCATTTGTCTCAGCACTCTGACGCCGGCACGCTTTGCTTCATTTTCGGCTTTGTCATCATGATGGCGCTCGACACCGCATTAGGCTAAAGCGACTTTTTATGTCGTTATACAAAAAGATTTAAAATAAGGCATTTTCAAAATAGTACAAATACGGTAGCGCTCGAAAGCCAAGAAGGATCATAATCAAATCAAGAAAGAAGACTGTAATCATTCGTCTTCCAAAGGACGCTGACCATCAGTCTTCCAGCACGGCGCCGCGGATAAGTCCCCCGCTGAGCGCTCCGGAGCCACCCATAATGAAGGAGTGTTCCATGCGCATTCTCGTACCGGTTGACGGCAGTATTCCCAGCCGCAGTGTTTTACAGTTTGTTTCCGACCGCGCCAAGCAAATGCCGGTTATGCCCGTTGTTCAGCTCCTCACGGTTGAGCCGCCGGTTCCTTCAAGCGGCATCGGCACGATGATGGAGCTCGAGGCAGTGCGTTCGGCGTTTGCCGCCGAGGGCGAACGAGTGTTTGAATCCCTGTTGCCTTCCGCAGGCGGCATTCCGCTTTACCGCGCAGTCGTCTACGGGCGGCCTGGTGAGGCGATTGCCAATGCCAGCGACACCTTCTGCGCCGACTTGATCGCCATGGGTACGCACGGCCGCAGGGGCGTCTCCCGTCTTTTTATTGGTTCAACATCGCACTCGGTGCTCGCACTTGTCGAACGCCCGCTCCTATTCATTAAAGGAACGCAATATCCCGAACCGACAGAAAACCTGCATATCACACTGGCTGTCGACGGCTCCAAATTCGGCAGTGCCGCAGCGAAATTTATCGTTCGCTCGCGCGACTTCTTTGGTCCCTGCCCAACGGTTGATGTCGTGAGCGTGCTCCCCGATATGGAACGCTGGCTCACCAACCACTCCGTCGGTTTCGAATCCATAGTTGTAAAGACCCGGGATCGCTGGAACGAAGAAGCTGATGCGCTCTGGAAAGAAGCTGTCGCTGCGCCGCTCGAAATCCTCTCGCGCGCCGGCATTGATGCCCGCGGCGTCAAATATTTCGGCAAACCTGCGCAAACAATTGCGGAGCATGCTCGAAAGACCGGCGGCATTGTTGTCATCGGCAGCCATGGCCGCGGAAACTTCCTGCAGGCTGTGCTCGGCTCCACGGCTTCAAAGCTCTGCGCTGTCGTTGATCAGCCGCTTCTCATTGTGAGGATGCCGTCAGGTGCGCTTGACCCCAAAGCAGAGAATGATGACCTTCCCATGACGCCGGAAACGGACTGGGACACCTGTGCGGAGCCCTCCGAACCTTCGGCGGCGTCACATCATGGTGAAACACCCAATCAACACTGATAGACACGAAAGAGGAGCGACGAAGATCGGTCGGAAGCTCCCGGTGCTGATACTGTCAATAAGAGATAGTGAAGCTTTAAAGAAACAAAGCTTCTCAAAGGAGTGAAAATGAGGATTCTGATTCCTGTAGACGGAAGCACATGCAGCCGCGCAGCTGTTCGCTTTATTGGCGCCCGCTCGAAGTTCATGGGCGAAAAACCTGACGTAACGCTGCTCAATGTGCAGCAGAACATTCCGGGAACGGTGATTGAGCATTTCAGTCTGGAAGCCGTTCGGTCCGTTTATGAAGCTGAAGGCAAGGCGATTGTTGAGAAACTCGCGCCTGAAATCGAGGCCTACGGCATTGAACCGCATATGGCGGTGCGTATTGACGACTGCGGACCAGCTGTCGCCAAAATCGCAGTCGACGACAATATTGACCTGATTACCATGGGGTCTCGCGGTCTTTCCCCCGTTAAGAGCTTCTTCCTGGGTTCTGTTTCCCGCAGCGTGCTTGAGCACACGACAACGCCCGTACTGCTCGTGCGCGAAAAAGAGCTCCCCGAACGCGAGAACCTTCGCCTGCTGCTCGCCGTCGACGGCTCAGATTACGGTGAATCGGCCGCAGCCTTTATTGCCGACCACCCCGGTCTTTTTGGTCCGAATCCCACTATTGACGTGATCTTTGTGGCGCCCGACTACACCAAGATGGCGCTCGCGGAAGTCGACAGTGTGACGCCCGCGCCTACGCTGAAGTTCTTTGAAAAAGAGAACCAGCTGGCTTGGGAAAATGCCGTGACGCCGGTGCTCGCCACGCTTCGCGATGCGGGGTTCGACGCCAAGGCCGTTAAGCGCACGGGCGATGCGGCTGAAGCGATTGCCGCCTATGCCGGCGAAAACGCGGACCTCATCGTCATGGGTTCGCACGGCTGGGGCAAGTTCAAATCTGCAGTGCTCGGTTCAACCGCCGCTAAAGTCGGTGCCGCAACTGAACTGCCGATCCTCATTATCCGTTCAGACAAAGACGAACTTCTTGTTTGAGCGTCAAGTTTTCAAACACAAAGGACATGCCACATGCGCATTCTTGTTCCCGTTGATGAAAGTCTGCACAGCCGCCGCGTGATCGAATTCATTTCGCACCGCGAAACGCTTCTCGGCACCACGCCGGAAATTGAACTTGTGAACGTGCAGTACTCCGTGCCGGAAACGATCATCCATCTTTTCGGCATGGAGGCGGTCAAACAGTACTACCTCGAAGCCGGGAAGAAGGTTTTTGATGAGCTCGGCCCGGAGACTCTCCGCCGCCGCGGCGTCACCGAACGCGTCCTTTACGGCGATATCGGCAAGACGCTTGCCGAAGAAGCAGAGGTCTTTAAGGCCGATCTGATCGTGATGGGCACCCGAGGCCTCAATCCCGTCAAGGGACTGCTTCTTGGCTCGGTCTCCAACGACCTCCTTGCCCGCACAAAGGTGCCGATGCTCCTTTTGCGCGACAAGACGCCGCCCTTGATGGACAAGCTCCGTGTCGGCATTTTTGTCGACGGCTCCGACTACGGCGCTGCTGCCGCAGACTTTGTGCTGCGAAACCGTGAACTCTTTGGTGCAAAATCGGAATTTACCGTGGTGCATGCCTCCGCGCCGATTCCAGACCCCGTCGCGCCTAATCCGGTTTCACCGCATATGCCTACGCTCACGCGACAAGAACGTGAAGCGGAGCAGCGCCGTGTCTTTGCTGACGCCGTAAAGCCGGTAATTGAACCCTTTGAGGCTGCCGAGCTAGCCGTGAAGGCTGAACTCGTCGTGGGGGACGCCGACCATGCCTTGGCCGACTATGCCAACAAGAATCTTGACATCGTGGTAATGGGCAGCCACGGCTACGGCAACTTTAAAGCGGCCGTTCTCGGTTCGACCGCCATGCATGTTGCCGCACTGACGGAAGCGCCTATTCTGGTTATTCGCAAGGATTAATTCCTAGAAAGCGATTCCATTACGCAGATCGGAGCCGTCATGGCCCGATCTGCTTTTTTTATAAGAAGTCCTCAGTCTCTTTTCACCCCGAAAAGTTATGCTCGGGCTCGCCCAAAAAAACTAAGCGCGCCTGACGGCATCTGCCGGTCAGGCGCGCTTTTGGCGTCAAGCGATTTCCTTTTGCTTAAAAAAGATTAGAAGGCATAAAGAACGCTGATGCTGCCCGCGGCACCGCGGCGATCGCCAACGTAGCCTTTAACGCCGATATCTGCCGTCCACGGACTTGAAGCCGAAGGCTTCACGGAGAGCCCCAACTCAAGAATGCCGGTATTGCCTGAAAGCGAAGGCACATCCAGCGCTGCAGCTGAACCGCCGAAAAGAATGTCAGCCTCTGCATCACCGTCAAAGACATGTTCGTATGCTGCGCCGACCTTCCACGAAGTCGTTTCAGAGAAGTCGCCCGTCAGACGGCCGCCGATACGCAGTGCATGCGTTGTGGCTGAACTCATCGAAAGCGTTTCGCCGTAACCCGTGCCGAGATCGGTGTCATCGTTATCCAGATAGGTGACCGTATAGCGGCCATAGAGGTCGAGCTGTACCGGATCGAGTTTGAACACATATCCGCCGCCGAGATGCGCGGAGGCATAGAAAGCATCGGACTCAAAATGTGCCGAAGCGTTCCCGAACGCACCGTCAAAATCGGTCGAAGCAGAACCCGCCCGCACTGAACCTTCAAGATAGAAGGGCGTCGAGAAGTCATAGCGCAGGGCCGCGCCGACGCCATAGTAATCATGGTCGGCATCGCCTCGCGCACCGTTAACATGAGAGTCAGAAGACGCCCAGCCGGCTTCTACAAAGCCGACAATCAAAGCGCCGCCCACTCGGCCTGCTGCACCGGCAGCCAAGGAAGTGCCGCGCAGGTCAACATGAGAACCGGTTTCATAGCGAGACTTTCCGCCGTGAATCGCACCGAAGGCCGTAAAGCCGGGTGCGCCCTGAGCGGCTCGAACCGCTGCATTCAGACCTTCGTCGGCAATGAACTCTGCACCCTGATTCACAAACGCCACAGAGCCCAGGAACGCTTCGGAAAGCGTCTTGGAATTGGTGTTCGCTTCACCCTTGCCGCTGATTGTTGACTCACCGATCTGAAGGCCGCCGGAGGTGATGCCCATGCCGTCACCCGTACCAGCTCCGACGTTGTAGGTGAAGTCGCCGGTCGGCGTTTCAACAACTACAACGATTTCTTTATCGGTCTTCACGGAACCATCAATCAGCGTCTGACCGGCCTTGGCTTTCGCACGAATGCTCTTTGCATCACTCAGATCGATGTCCCCCTCTTTAACCGTGAGGACAGCTGCCGTTTGTTCATCCGCGGCATTGAAAGCATAAGATTGTGCGGTTCCAGTCACACTGCTAACGGAGTTGACGCCGGTGAAGACGACGGCTGTTTCCTTGGCACCTGAAAGATCCAATGCCTTGGAAATGGTCACGTCCGTTAAAGAAGCGCTGCTCGTGCCGACCGTACTGTTAGCGCCAGAACCGCCTGTGTACACAGACCCCGACACCGTTGTTGCTGTGATCTGCAGCTGGGCAGCTGTTACATTCGAACTGACAGCATCCCCGGAAGTTACGCCACCCGCATAGATATTGACCTTATTCGAATCAGAGCCCAATGTGGCATTGGAAATTGAAAGCGATGCATTTTCAACTGAAGCTGTCGAGCCCGTCTGATGAGCATATCCGCCGCCGACAATGTCAGCCTTGACCGTTGCACCGTCGATTACAACCGATGAAGAACTGGTTGTTGTCGTGAGTTCAATTGGCGGATTTTCTCCTGAAATGGTGTCTTTACTCCAAGAAACACCGCCGCCGACGATGGCTACGGGAAGAGTCTGCTTAGGTCCGGTAGCAACATAATTCACAGCCTCTATGGTGCCGCCAGTGATAATCACCTCTGACTTCCCTACGGAAGCTGTGGATTTCCAATCGACTCCATTCGTTCCATAGGCATAGCTCAGGCCGCCGCCGATTACACCGTTAACGGTCCCGCCGGTGATCTGAATTATTGACGTGCCCGCAACATTGGCAGACATATCCCCGGATGTACCGTCCCCTATCTTGGCGTGCCCGCCGCCGATAACAGCCCCCGTTACAGTTCCGCCAGAAATCGAAATTAAAGTATCGCCTTCAACTGAACTCTCTACCGTTCCATTTTTACCGTTAACTTTGCCACCGCCGACAACGTTACCCTTAATGGTTCCTGCTTTAACGGTGACGGAGGTTCCTTTCACGGAAGCCGATGCATCACCAGTGTCCTTTTGAGTACGCACATAACTGCCGCCAATAACTTCATCACCCAAGACAACATTCGCGGCATCGATGACTATTTCACTTGTTCCGCTGATCGTAGAGGATGATTCTTCGTCTTTCTCCAGCAGATTCAGCAGGCTGCCGCCAATGACAGATTCAGTAGTCGTGATATTGCCGGACCCCGTGATGGAGACAGAAGTACTGCCGTTGATCGTACTTGAAGTGGCGTAATCGTCCGAGCCGCCGAATCCCAAGAGATCCCCGCCGACTACGCGGCCCGTAATGACAACAGCCTTTTTAGCGTCAATAGAAACAGAAGAGCCTGATGACACTGTCGACGACTGTTTCCCCAGAGCGGCACTGCCGCCGAAGACGCCGAACTCGGAAGAATCAAAGGTTCCCCCTTCAATCAGGAGAGAACTGACGCCGGTTTTAATAGATAGGTCCGGCTTGGCGGAATCTGATGCTTGTGTTTCACCATAGTTATCGGCAATACTGCCGCCAAAAACCGCTCCGGTAAAAGTTCCGCCGGAAATACTAAGGGAAATATTCCCTGTTTCTGCAGTAGTTGAGGCCGGGGTACCTTGATTGTTATAGCCTGTGGATTTCACACACGATCCACCGACCACACTGACCTTTTCTGCCCCGTTAATTCCCATACCAGCGCCAGTGACGCTTCCTCCTGAAATCACAGCCGTTACATCCCCTGTAATCAGGGTGGTCTTGTCCGAATTGTTGGCCTTGCTGCCGCCGATAAAGTACCCAACACTTCCGTCAGTCATAGTGACTTTGGTATCGCCGATTGTGACTTTTGGGCTCTCTGTATAGGTTGGTTGTTTGATGTGATTGCCGCCAATCAATTCATCAAATGTCCCTCCCGTGAGAGTAATATCAGTCGAATTTGCACTATGGTCGAAATTTGTATTAGCGTTTACATTCTCAGCATGGTCGTAGTACCACCCGCCGGTCAGTTTTCCACCTTCAGTTGCTGAGTCTTTGTTGTATTTAATCGGTTCGCCTTGTGCCTGATTGTATTTATAAGTGTTGGCAGCAAAAACAGATCCCATTGCCAATGCTGTCAACGAGGCAGCAATAATCGTTTTCTTCATCAAGCTCTCCAGTGAAAACAAGGGTTGCAGTCTTTTTTACCCCCCCCCTTCTTCTGTCAAGCGTCTTGGTTTTCCTGATGAACTCGGGCGTACTCCCGGACGATAAAAAAGAGCTTTCCAGCGATGAAGCAAAAACCATTATGATTGGTGTTCCGTGAACATCAACCATATGATTATCCGCTAAATTTGATTGTATTACAGTAATCAAATGAAAACTATTTGCATTGCCTCTACGCAATGGCTGTTGTTTAGCGGATCTATCTTTAAGGGTCCGTTAGGTATACGCAAACAAGTGATTGTATACATTTGAAGCTGTATGATTCATCTTCGTATAACCATTGAGCTCAGACTACATAACTGCTCTCACTTTTCCAAAATTAATCATGAAAAAAGCACTAATCGCCATTACAGCATTGACTGCATCCGCCCTGATCGCCGGCTGTGCCAATGTCCCCCGGGAAGCTCATCGCATCAATTTGATCACGCTCGATGAAGCCGAGGCCAACCACTGCAAGAGCCTCGGCTGGGTTGGATCGGTTTCTGTTCTCCTCATTAACGGCAAAGCCCGCAACACGGCTGTCATTCTGAAGAAAGCAGTCAAGATGCCCGGCGCGACGCACATTGCCTACACCAAAGGCGAGGCCGGCTATGCCACGACTCGCGCTCAGGTACTGAGCTGCCCGAATCCCAACTTGAAAACAAAAGATCCGGAAACGATGGCTTATCAGCGCGAATACCTCGAGCACGACTAACGCTGGAATCAATCTGCTCGACCGCTTTCGCGATTCATCAGCTCTTTCGGGCCTGAGTACGATTTAAAACCATCCGCCCGCTGATTTTCTTCAAATCAACGGGCGGATTTTTGTGCAGTTCAGCCTTTGCAATAAAAAGTGAATTCCGGAGACGAGCTCAGTTTGAAAGAGGTCTCCGGCAGAGAGACAGGCTCATTAATCCTTCTTTTTACGGTTGGCGAAGAAGTTATCCTTTTGGATATCTGCAGTGCGGATCGTGAAGACTTGATTCATCAAATCTGCGGTCAGCGCTTCTGCATCTGCTATCACCTGAATGTTGAAGTCGTCGAGCGACTTCTGAGCAGCCGCAGGATCCTTTTTCAAGGTCTTGACATAGCTGTCCTCAAAAGTCTTCATACGGCCTTCGACCTCTTTTTCAAACTCCGCATAAGCCTTCTTCACAACGGGGGCGAGCGTCGGATAGTCCGTCATAACCAGCGTCTGAAGCTTGCGGAACTTCCAGTAAAGGCTCTTGTCATCGGCCTTGTCGATACCCATGCCGAAGTGTTCCGGATAGGCACTCACGCCCGAATACACAGGGAAATAGACCGAGAGATCAGCCATGCCCATCGCCAGATAAGTCACTTCACCGATCGCACGCGGCAGCCATGGGCGCACCTGCATCACATGAGACTCATAGGTGCGGAACACGCTCACCGGGCGGTAGGGTTCGTCGCCGCGAAGCCCCTTGGTGTACGGATCATGAGACTGCAGCTCTCCGGACTCAAAGTGATTGCGCATGATGGCCTTCAGGTCAGCAATGGTGACCTTCTGGTCGGGCGCGGCCCATACCGGGAAGCTTCGGCCGGCCTGCACAGGCTGCTCGAGACTCGGCGTCAGCAGTTTCTGAATCTGCCAGACGCGCGGATCGTTGTAGTCGCGGTCACGATCATCATCGCGGCAGTAAGCCTTGGAAAAATTGAATTCTCCATCTTTCTTCGGGTCGTAGAAACCGTTCTTTACAGCGAATTCAACGAGCGTTTTGGAAGCCAAAAAGTCCGGGCTCTTCGGATCGTACTTCTGCAGACGTCCTTGGTTGCCGGAAGCAAAGTATTGTTTTTTTGGTGCGCGCTGAGCGAGCCACTGGTGGCCCGTGCCCGTTTCGAAGTACCACACTTCCTTTTCATCCATCAGCACAACGCCGAAACCTTCTCCGGCACCCTTGGTTTCAACGATGGATCCGAGCAGCTGCACGGCCTCGCGAGCCGTTTTAGCCACTGGCAAAAGCACGTCCGGAATGTCATCTTCGGTGATGCCGGTGTCCTCAACATAGGGATCAATCTTCAGAGCATCATCGCGCGCAAAGATCGATTCCGTTCCCGAAAAACCGACGCCCGCTTCATTCCAGCCCGTTGCTCCGTGCACTTGGGTCTGCCAATTCGGCACCGTGGTGAAGCGCATGGCATTTTCCGGCAGCGGATACTCAAAATTGTTCGCTCCGTGGTGATCGGCTGTTCGATACATGCCTTTCTGCCCTTTCTTGGCCGGATGAATCACCAAATGCTGCGCTTTCAGTGCGCTGCTGTCAGCCGAGCGGGCAATCAGGATTGAACCGTCAGACGTGGCCTCTTGCCCGACCACAACCGTGGTGCAGGCCAAAGCAGAACCGGCGATGAGCGAAGCAATGGCACCGGCGAGCGCAGCAATGCGAAATGATTTCATTAAAAATTCTCCTCATATGGTGGATCCCGAATCAACGCACTCCCCTTGGTCATCGCACATGGGCAGGGAACCGCACTGCGAGAGGACTGCAGCGGCAAAACCTCAGCCTTGCCGCACTGTCAACCAGGACCCCGCAAGGCTAATGCTTCTAGGTAATTTGTCGTATAAGGACTTCTCCGATCTTGCATATTGCGGTGACTTCCGTAGACCGCTTTCAAAATGCATTAAAAAAAGATCCTGCAGACGATAAATTTGTCTGCAGGATCTTGATTGAAATCTCTCCGAGAGGCGTGCAGCGCACGCCTTCAAACCGAGAGTGTGTTATTTCGCATAGGAAGCAGCGGATTCAGCAGCCACGACACCCGACACGATGGCCCACGAATTCATCATGGCGGTCATGGAGTCGGCGCCGTTCGCGCCGCCCACCACGCAGCCCGCGCCATAAAGACCCGGGATGGCAGAACCGTCCTTCTTCAGAATACGCATCGCGCCGTCAGCCTTGAGACCGCCCAGCGTGGTCTGATAGCGAACCTTCTGCTCCACAATGCGCCAGGTGCCGCCTTCAGCAAGACCGCCCGTCAGATGACGGCTGAAGTCCTTGTCGGAACCGGCCTTCACCATATCGTTCCAATGTTTGACGGTCGCCTCAAGTCCTTTCGGATCAATGCCCATTTGTTTGGCAGCATCCTCAAGACTCTTTGAGACCGCCATCACCGGATGGCCATTGTTGACGATCTTTGTCCATTCGTTGAGCGACTCGGCGCTGGGCACGAGCTTATCTTCCAAAGACTTCGCAACGTACTGCTTCCAAGCAGCATCATCCATGACGATATAAGCAATGGAGCCGGGCTGCTCGATCGTCTTATCCGTCAGAACGCCCAGTCCGGCATTCTCATCGACAAAGCGCTTGCCGTCACGGTTGACATAAATAGCGCCGCTCTTTTTCATGGTGTCCGTCGACGAAGCCGTTGCAGCCAAGCCGTGGTGCGGACGCGTTTCAACGCCCTGCGGATACTGCTTCACAAGGTCCATATTGATAGTTGCAGCACCGATGGCTTCACCCATCTTGAGACCGTCGCCCGTTTCACCATCCACGCCATAAAAAAGGAAGCTCTTCATCTTCGGGGGCAGCAGCGACTGATCGGCACCGTAGCCGCCGGAGGCGAGAATAACCGCCTTGGAGGTGAGCTCTACCGTATTGCCGGCAGCATCCACAGCCTTCACACCGACCACTTTGCCGTCCTTTTCAATGAAGGACTGAGCACGGGTTTCAAGCATCAGCTTCCCGCCCATATCGAGGAACTTTCCTTTCATGAGATTGAGGAAGTTGACGGAGCGTCCCTGGACGCCGAGCTGACGGTTTGCGGAATGATCCGGGTACTGCGTAGCGGCCGGACCGTACGGAATCTTCATGTCGTAGATCAGCCAGTCGACTACGCCGCCTACCTTCTCCGTCACCATCTTGACAAGCACCGGATCATTGCGGTTCTTGCCGACGCGGAAGATGTCCTTATAGGCAAGTTCAGGCGAGTCCTTCGTTTCCTTCATGACTTCGCGCTGGTAGCGAGAGCCGGTGGCGATCAGCGTGCCGGCATTGAGCACCGTAGCGCCGCCGATCGTCGGCATCTTTTCGATCAGGATGACGCTCTTGCCGAGCGTTTCGGCCTTAACCGCCGCAGAGATGCCTGCGCCGCCGGCACCGACAACCACGATGTCAGCAGATTCCTTGATGACTTTGTGAGCTGTCTTTTTCGAGACAACGGCAGCCGCAAATGCTGCCGGATCTCCGCCGCCCGCTTTAATGGCTGCGGCAACCGCTGCTTTGATGCCGTTGGTAGTGAGTGTTGCGCCGGAAACTGCATCAATGCCTGTTGTCTGAGCCTGAACAATCTCGCCGGGCACGCGGGCGAGCGCCGCATCAGAGATACCCGGCGTTTCGCTGTGTTTTACAACCTTGACGGCGGTGATCTTTCCGCCGGCAGCAGTCAGTTCAACAACGATCGCCCCGTTGCGTCCCTGTCCTTCTCCCGTCCAGGTGCCGTCTTTGAGCTGCGCCGCAGCATTCGCGGCAGAAAAGCCAGTCATCGCGGCAGTCAGAGCGGCAACAAGGCAAAACTTGCGCATCATCATGATTTTTCCTCCTCACAAATGAGTGAAGTTCACTGCGGACGGCAGGGCCTCCGCTCGAACCTCATAACGAGGAAGGCTAGTGGAGACGTTAAACTCGGCATATCGAAGAAACCCTTACTCCGACACCGCAAATGCTCAAAATGAAAATAATCTAGGGTAGATTACCTACTCTTTTAGGGTTGCAGAACCTCTTCTTTCGCCTGCAAATCATGACGTCTTGACGGCATTTCCATGACAAATCGCTGCATGTCATCAAAATGTCATAAATCAGTAACAAACGCGTCACCAAGCTCGGCAACAATGCAGGCTTCGTAAACCTGATGAGCGCTCAAATGGAGCAATACTATATTGTGATGCTGGCGTTTCTCGCCGTCATCGCCGTCATCGACCTCTTCGTCGGCGTCAGCAACGACGCCTCCAATTTTCTCAATTCAGCCCTCGGCTGCCGTATTGCAAGCTTTCGCACCACAATGTGGGTAGCCAGCCTCGGCGTTCTGCTCGGCGCCACATTCTCTTCGGGCATGATGGAAGTGGCTCGTTCGGGCATTTTCCATCCTCAGGTGTTCTCCTTTTCGGAAATCATGGTGGTGTTTTTCGCCGTCATGGTGGCTGACGTCATACTGCTCGACGCATTCAACAGCCTCGGACTGCCCACCTCCACCACTGTTTCCATCGTCTTTGAGCTTCTCGGCAGCGCCGCCGCTGCAGCTGCTTGGAAACTGCTCGATGCCGGACAGTCTCTGGGAGACCTCTACACCTATATCAATACGAGCAAGTCCCTCGGAATTGTTTCAGGCATTCTCATCTCGGTTGTTGTTGCCTTTATTTCCGGCGCCGTGATTCAGTACCTCGCGCGACTCCTTTTCTCCTTCCGCTTCGAAGGCATGTACAAACGCATCGGCGCCGTTTACGGCGCCTTTTCTATTACTGCCATCATCTACTTCCTGGTCATGAAGGGCGCCAAAGGCGCTTCCTTCATGCGTGCGGAATGGCTTGACTGGATCAACGCCAATACGTCGCCGATCTTACTCACGCTCTTTGTGGGCTTTACGATTCTCTTCCAGATCTGCATTTCTTTCTTCCGCATCAACGTCTTCAAAATCATCATCCTTGCGGGTACCTTCTCGCTCGCTTTTGCATTTGCCGGCAATGACTTGGTGAACTTCGTGGGCGTGCCGATCGCGGCTTGGGACAGCTTCAAGATCTGGTCGGCTACACAAAGTTCGGCTGAAGCCTTCATGATGGGTGATCTGCTTAAGCCTGCTGCCGCCTCCACTTGGATGCTCCTCGCTTCGGGCCTGGTGATGGTGTTCACGCTCTGGTTCTCCAAGAAAGCCCACCGCGTCATTCAGACCTCCATCAACCTCGCTTCCACTCAAACGGGTGAACAGGAGCAGTTTGGCGCCTCACTGCCTGGCCGCATGATCGTTCGTGCCGCCGTCGGCATGGGCTCCGTCATCAACCAGATCATGCCTGGGTTCCTGCAGCGCGGCATCGCCAGCCGCTTTGTGCCGGCGCCGCAGGAAAAAGGCACGATTCCGCTGCCTTTTGACTATGTCCGCGCCTCCATCAATCTGGTTCTTTCCGCCATTCTGATTGCATCGGCGACCAGTCTTCAGCTGCCGCTCTCCACCACCTACGTTACTTTCATGGTGGCCATGGGTTCGAGCTTTGCCGACGGCGCCTGGGACCGCGAAACGGCTGTCTACCGCATTTCCGGCGTGCTGACCGTCATCAGCGGCTGGTTCATCACCGCGCTCTGCGCGAGCTCCCTTGCAGCGGCTGCCGCGACGATCGTGTTCTGGGGCGGCGAAACGGCTGCAGTCATACTGGGACTTGCTGCCATTGCAATCCTCGTGCGTTCCAACCTTAAGAAGCACGAAGAAGAGTCGCTTGCCAAACAGTCTGCGCAGCGCTTCACTGCGCCGGCCATCCGCACCATCATTGACAGCAAGAGCCCGGCCAACCTCTGCCGCACACTCGACCTCCTTGACGAGGTCGTCGACGGCCTGCTTGCCGACCGAGAACTCGCGCTTCGCAGCGCAAAAAGCGATGCCTCGGAATTTTTCGACCAGCTGAGCAAAGACCGCAGCGTTTACTACCGCATGGCCATGATGGATAAGACGCCGTCAAAGGTCGACTTCAATGCGCGCTACTGCTACTTCCGCGCTTTTACCAACATGCGTGAAGTCGGCCGTTCACTGCAGAGTCTCGCCAAGCAGTCTCTCGAACATGTCGCCAATCGTCATCGCGTCTTCAAGGGCGATCTCGCCGATGAACTGCGTGCATTGACGGCGGAGCTGCGCCGGATTTCGAGTTCAGTCGACGGCAAACCCGATCTCGAAGAACTGCACCTGAATGCCAAAGCTGCAATTGACCGTATCGACGCCATGCAAAGCGAACTGATGCGGGCGATTCCGGACGGCGAACTTTCCATCCGCGGCAGCGAGCTTTATCTCACCTTCCTGCTTTTTGCCCGCGACTTCATCAATCACTATGAAATTGTTTCAATGCTCGCCGCCCGCATTGATTCTTTGGAACAAACGCCGTCAGGCGTGACTGCCCCAAAAGATAAAATTTCATAACCTGACCTTTCTTTTTCTGATTCACAACGCCGCATTCTTTTTCTAAGAGTGCGGCGTTTTTGTTTTTCATGCCTCAGTCCGCGGCTTAAAAATAGATTTTTAAAAAACTAAAAGATGCTGCAGAGCACCTTGACATATAACTCGCATCCTATTAATTTTATAGATTACAGAGTATTTGACTTATATAAAGGGGCCTCCTACACTTTCTTTCAGCGATTGAAAGCAAAAACTTTACTGAGCCAGCTCAGCAAAAAAACGCCAAAAATTCAGCCGGCGCTGCCTGCGGTCTCGAATCCAATATTTCCCAGACCTCCATTGGAGACCCCCTCAATGCAGAAGGAAGAGCTTAAAGATCAGTTCACCGACCTGTTGAGCAAATTCACAACGTACTTCGGAAAGTATTTGCCTGACGACGTCATGGAAAGCCTGAAGACGCTCAGCAGCAAGCAGCAGAGCGAAATTTCGAAAATCATTTATGACGTCATGTTTGACGATATGGATTTGGCCAAGAAACGCAATGTGCCGATCTGTCAAGACACCGGCGTCATCCAGTATTTCGTGAAATGCGGTGCAAATTTTCCGCTTTTAGGCGACCTCGAATCCTGCCTTCGCGAAGCAACTAAACGTGCCACCAAGAATGCGCCGCTGCGGCACAACGCCGTCGAAATTTTTGACGAAAGAAATTCCGGCGACAACACCGGCGTGCGCATTCCCTGGATAGACTGGCAGATCGAGCCCGATTCCGACTGCGTCGAAATTTACGCTTATATGGCGGGCGGCGGCTGTTCTCTGCCGGGAGCCGCGAAGGTTTTGATGCCGCTCGAAGGCTATGAAGGCGTCGTGAAGTTTGTTTTCGACATTCTCTGCGACCGCGACGTCAACGCCTGCCCGCCGCTGTTGGTCGGCGTAGGCATTGCCGGCTCCATTGATGTCGCCTCAACGTTGTCCAAACGCGCCTTCATGCGGCCGGTCGGCTCTCACAACTCCAATCCTGTCGGCGCAGAATTTGAAAAACTCCTCTCTGACGGACTGAACGAAATCAACATCGGCCCGGGCGGTTTTACCAAAACGAGCCGTAAAGCCCCGTCATTCATGACGGGGATATAAGGCGACG
>ENA-OROQ01000052-OROQ01000052.1-human-gut-metagenome-genome-assembly--contig:-NODE-52-length-185127-cov-28.8595_pt1 | contig 185127 bp, 180 predicted proteins | sample MGYA00242136_ERZ509062 | MGnify/ENA primary metagenome ERZ509062 (study PRJEB26280, sample SAMEA2338735) | human gut metagenome | biome: human gut; feature: human-associated habitat; material: faeces...
GCTGACGGAGAAAAATTTATTATTTTTCATTGTCCTCTTGACGGGTAGCACACCACTGGACGGGTGGTTATGATTAAAGTATCTATCATGATTGACAGGGAAACATATCTTGTTTTTACTCACTAAACCGGATTCTGTCCATAAGAGATTCCCTTTTCATGGATTTTCCAATTACAGTAACTAACAGCAGTTGAAGTAAAGCCATGGCAAGTACAATTCCGATTACGGCTGTTACAGGATAATGATAATATGTAATATTGAACATCTTTGTTTCCTTTGCATAGAGAAAAATCAGATATCCTGCCACACTGCCAATTCCTACAGAACATAAAACTGCTCCGGCAGTATAGAATAAGCTTTCTAAATGCAGCATACGGATTAACTGTTTTTCTGAAAGACCAATGGCCTGCATGATACCAAGCTCTTTTTTCCGCATGTGAATACTGTTAATCATGGTATTAATCAGGTTCATAATGCAGATAAGACCTAACACTCCCAGAAACAGATAACATCCAGTGGAAACAAAAGATATTCCCTGTTTCCACGTAATATATTCAGACTGCCAGGTTCTGGTAAGTTCCAGACCTCCTGTCTGCTGACAGAGTTCTTCAATTTGTTTTTCTAGCGCTGCATTATGTTTCTCTTCACTAAAAACAGCAAGATGGTCATAGCAATTATTTTGAGATAATTGTTCTACAAATTCCTGGGCAGTAATAAAATCTGCAAAATCCACAAGAGAAACAGGATAGTTCCCGATAGCCGCAATTTCCAAGGTAACTTCTTTTTTGACATCACCGTCCATATATTGAAAATCCAGATTATCTCCTACGGATAAATCAGGATACCAGTGTAGAAGATCTGCATTTAAAATCACTTTGTTGCTGTTTTTCATTTCCTCATAGGTAATATGCCCTTCAACCAGACCGTCCTCCAGTTTCTTTGCATAGGTCTCAGGCATTCCGGTAAGATTCGCATCATTTTCCCCTTCCAGAAAATCTTCATTTGACATTGCTATATAAGAAAAAGGTTCAACTTTTTTAACTCCATCCAGATTGGAAAACTGTTCTATTACTTTATCTGTCAGAGGATTGTTCTGCATTACCTGATTCCATTCCAGCTCCGGATGTTCCTTGTTTCCGGCTTCCGTAATCACTGAAACCTCATATTCTCCTTCAATGCTCATATTTGCAGCTTCTTTTGGATTTGCACAGGATAAGACTGTTGACACTGCCACAAAGAAAATTCCTGTGATTCCTATGGAAAAAACGGTGAGTAAGGTTCTCTTTTTGTTTCTCAAAAGATTGGACTTTGTCAGACGGAATAAAGTGAGAAACTCATAGCCTTTTCGAGTCCCTTTTGATGAAGTGCTTTCTCCGTTGTAGCGAAGCGCTTCTATGGGTGAGATTTTAGCTGCAATACTCATGGGCTTTAAAAGAGAAAGATAAACAGTTAGAAAGGCAGCCATAACTGTTAAAATATAAAGCCATGGATAAAAGCAGGAAACTTCCTGATTCCGAATAAGCTGGATTGTCATTTGATTTTGTATATCATCAGCTTCAAACTCCAGGAAATATACAAGAATCTGGAATGACTTTTGCAAGAGCAAGGTTCCAAGAAGTAAGCCAAAAGGTACTGCAACGGAAGCAACCAGGAAACCTTCCCGCAACACAATCTGACGAATCTGGTGTTTCGTAGCGCCAATGGCTTTCAGCCTTCCATATTCCTGTACTCTTTGAATCATAGAAATATAATAAATGCTGTATAAAGTAATCATACCGGCAAACACAACAATCAGCATAATCACTACAATAGCCATATTCATCATAGGATCTACATAATTTGCTCCAAGATAATCATCATTGGAAATAATATAATCTTTCGGAATTCCCAGGCTTTCTCCAATTTCCTCCATGTTTGCTTTTATGGCATCCATGCTGGTATGACTGTTGGCCGGTAATCGGAAATATACATCATAAGTGAGTTCTGCCTCTGATAACTCTTCTTTTACAAAGGCGTCAGAAACACAGGCTGTATATTGTTTTGCCTCTTCGTTTGCTTCGCTGTCACTGGACATACCGCAAATAACAAATGTTTTTTCTTTGCGAAAATCCAGTCCGTCTTTCTTTTGAATCTGATAAGGAAGGGTAATGGTATCTCCCACTTTTTTCCCTTCCAGCCCCATGGCTTTTAGCAGACCTTGGGAAACCAGAATTTCATCTGATTTCTCAGGGAAATGACCTTCTGATGGTTCAAAGCGCATAAATTCTGCACAGGTTTTGTCCACACTGGTCATATAGATAGTGTACTCATCATTGGGAATCATTCCCGGATCACACCGCAGCCCTGCCTTCTCAATTTCTTTCACTGCTTTTATTTTTTCTACTGTTTCTGTAGGAACTTTTTGATACATCCCATGATAGGTGGGATAAATCCGGTTGATTGCCTCATATTGAATATCCATCATCCCGAATCCAATACTTGGAATTAAAAAAAGTAATAAGGTGGTCAGACTGATTGCAATCCCTATGAGAATATTTTTGCTTCGATTTAAACGAATATTGGCCAACGCTGTTTTGGTTACGGTTTTCATGCCTGTGTCACCACCTTGCCATCTTCAATCACTACCACACAATCTGCCATTTGAGCAATGGTCTCATCATGCGTAATCATCACCAGAGTTTGTCCGTATTTTTGAACACAGGATTTTAAAAGTGCAATGACTTCTAATTCTGTATGTGAATCAAGGTTTCCGGTTGGTTCATCGGCGAGAATCACCGATGGACGGGAAGCCAGCGCTCTGGCAATGGCAACGCGCTGCTTCTGCCCTCCGGATAATGCGTTTGGAAGCGTTTTTAATTTAGCTCTGATTCCAATCGTATCTACGATTTCCATAACATAATTATGGTCAACCTTTTGATGGTCTAAGCCTATAGGAAGTACAATGTTTTCCCAGACATTGAGAGATGGAATTAAATTAAAATCCTGAAAAATAAATCCAATCTTCTGGCGTCTGAAAACAGCCAGCTGTTCATCTTTTAATTGAAAAATATCCTTACCGTCAATAAGTACTGTTCCCTCATCTGGTCTGTCCAGCCCACCGATTAAATGTAATAAGGTAGATTTACCGGACCCGGAACGTCCTACAATAGCTGTGAATTTTCCTTTTTCTATGACTAAATTAGTATGATCCACAGCTTTTACCAGGTTTTCGCCTTTACCATAGTATTTTTTTAAGTTTTTTACTTCAACCATTGGCTTCATAAAGTTTGCTCCCTTCTGTTGTTCCTTATTGTTTAGCATGATTGTACAATAGAATTCTTGCAAATGGCTGACAGGAATCTTACAGTTTTGTAATACATAAAGGAAGCATCACCTGAACACAGCAGCCTTTGTGTAAAGGATTGTCTTTCAGGGTAATTGTCCCCTGTTGTTGTTCTATGATTTCTCTTGCCAGATACAGCCCAATACCAACGCCATCTCTTTGCATTTCCTTTGCCTGTTCTCCTCTGTAAAAGCGTTGGAAAATTTGATGCCGTTCCTCTTTTTTTACTCCTATGCCCTGATCCATAATATCAATTAAGGCATAAGTGGTTAATTTCTGTAACCGGATTTTTATGGTACTTTCAGAAGGTGAATATTTGATGGCATTGTCCAAAAGATTTATGAGCGCTTCTGAAGTCCAGCGAAAATCATGGAATACCATACACGTTGCCACATCTACAGAAACTTCTATATTTTTTTCAACTGCTTTCATAATAACAGTATTTACGGCTTCCAGAATAGTTTCTCTGATATCTCTTTTTTGAATCTGTAAATGAATCATATGATTTTCCAGCCTGGACATCTGAAAAAACAGCGCCATGAGATTTTCCAGCTTTTCCAGATCTTTTTTCCCCTGATTTTGAAATTCTTTTCGCTCTTCCAGGCTCAGACTTTCTTCTTCCTGCAATTCATAATTTATTTTTAATGCAGCCAGAGGTGTTTTTAACTGATGAGATATATCGGAAATCAAAGTTTTCGTATTCTGCTCCTCTTCTTCCAGACGTCTGGTAAGGCGAAACATAGAAGTTCCCATTTTATCAAGTTCTTTTTGTAATTGTTCCAATTCAGGCTCATCCTCAATGAGAAAATGGCTGGTTTCATAATCTCCCAGCGTATAAGCATGAATGTTATCCAGCAAAATTTTCAGAGCCTCCTGATGATGTTCTTCCCTTTTCCTGTGGTAAAAACTGCGTGAGAAAAAGATGCATGCGCACAGGCCTGCTGTCAGGAATATTTCTATTACAAGAAAGAGGAAAAAACTGTTGCTTTCACTGGTGGAAAAAGGGGAATATCCGTAGGTTTCCTCTATTTGTAATGCTTTTTCCTCAATCTCTTTTTCTTCCGGGAAATTGGCATATCCTTTTTCCTGCATTCCAATCAAAACACCTTCTGCCTGTGGTACTTTAAGGGCCAACGCCGCTGCTGTTCTCAAATTTGCCTGGAACCGTTGGTTTAAATAAAAACCGGCTGTTGCAGCCATAAGGAGTACCAGGAGCAGAGCAGTCCAAAAGGGGAGGTTTATTCTTTTCTTACCTTTTCTGTCCATAAATAGCCCAGTCCTCTCACATTTTCAATGGCTTTGGTCTGTAATTTGCTTTTCAGTCTGCTGATATTCACAGTAACCGTATTTTCTTCCACAAACTGTCCATCCATATCCCAGACATGCTCTAAAATCTGTTCTTTGGTTACGATTCTCCCGGCATTTTCCATGAGATATATTAAAAGCTGCAATTCCTTTTTGCTTAAAATCACAGGCTCTCCCTTTTGATAGACCTGCATGGTATTGCGCTGAACCTGGATATCCTGTGAAATAAGAAGCTGCCCTTCCTGTTTTACAGAAGCTCTCCGCATACATGCATTGACCTTTGAAATCAATACCAGCAGGCTAAAAGGCTTTGTCATATAGTCATCTGCTCCGCAATCATATCCATTGACAATATCCACTTCCTGGTCAAGAGCTGAGAGAAAAATAATATAAAGATTACTGTACTGTCTTGCTTTTCTGCAAAAATCCATACCATTCCCATCTGGAAGGGAAATATCACTGATGAGTAAATCAATGGATTCTTGTTCTAAAAATTCCTCTGCCTCTTTTATGGTAAAGGCGGAAAAAACCTGATATCCTTCTTTTTTCAGCTTCAATGAAATTCCCCTGTTCAAGCCCTCATCATCTTCCAATAATAAAATCTGTTTCATAACAATCACCTCTTTGGTATTCCATCCTTTAACAGTCCGCTCAGCGGCTTATCTCCCAGGAAATACAACTGGTGCAAAGCCCTGGTAATGGCAACATAAAGAAGTTTTGCTTCTTTTGGATTTTCACCGTAATGTTCCTCATCTGCTTTCCAGAGAATGACTGCATCAAATTCCAAACCCTTGGTAAGCGTTACCGGAAGCACCATGACTCCATTGTGAAAATCCTCTGTTTCCTCCTGAATTTCAAGGATTTCTTTTACTTCCCTTGTCTCCTCTTTTGTTCTGCAAACCACAGCAATAGTTTCAAATCCCTGTTTCTGTACTTTTGCTACCGTAGCTTTGAGCAACTGCTTCAGCGCTTCTCCCTTTTGTATATGTACCTGTACTTCTTGTCCATGACGAATCACAGGCTGGATTTTATAACTTCCCTGGGAAGCCTTTTCCAGTACTTTTCCGGCACATTCTGAAATTTCAATGGTATTTCGGTAACTCTTTGCCAAAAGATAAAAACTGTCCTGTTCTTTTTGAAATAAGACTTTTTTCAAATCTTCCCAGTCATTCATACCGGTTTCATAACGGATATTCTGGGAAACATCACCCATAATGGTAAAATAACAGGTGTCTAAAATCTGTTTCATCACATAATAAATCATGACGCCAAAATCCTGGGCTTCATCAATAACAATCTGACTGAATTCGTCTGTATCTTTTTTCTTTAAAATCCGTTTCCAGATTAAACATAAAGCTGCAGTATCATATAAATCAAAGGCTCCCTTGCTTACATGCTCCAAGGTTCCTTTCCATTGACTTTTTTCCAGCCCATTCTTTTCCACAAACCAGAGAAGAAATTCCTGGTAAATCTGTACTTCCGTCCATTTGTGTTTTGCAGAATCAAAATACTTCTTATATTCCTGCAGCTTCTGCTTTTTATAATGTTCCTCTTTTTCTGTACAGAGAAATTTAATTCTGGAAGCAATTCTGGTATTTAAGAGTTTTTCCAGTTGTAACAGAGAAAGCTGAGGATTTCTCTTTCTGGTTTCTTTCATATTCTCTTCTGACAGTAAGATTCCAAGTTCTGCATCTTTTATGGTGTTTAAGGATAGATAACGCTGTTTCCACATATCCAGAAATTCATCCAAAGCACATATAAAGGATAGTTTGCTCTTTACGAAAGCCATGATATCTTCAGGGATAATCTGATATTTCTTTTTCCAGGATTTTCCCATAAGATAAGGCAGAAACACGTCCATGCGCATCTGTCTTACATGGGAGACATCCAGTTCCGGTAAACCGCTGCTAATATAGTTTAACAGCATATCACTGCTTCCTACAATACAAAATTCCGAAGGTTTATATTTTTCTTCATAGTTATACAGCACATAAGAAATTCTATGCAGCGCCACTGTGGTTTTCCCGCTTCCGGCAACGCCCTGAACAATAATATTCTTAAAAGGTGTATCCCGGATAATCTCATTTTGTTCCTTTTGAATGGTGGCAATGATGTCTCCCAGCACGGCCTCTTTATTTTGAGATAAATATTTTACCAGCAAGTCGTCATTGGCAGCTACATCATCATCATAAAAACCCAACAAATCCTTTCCCTGGATGTCATAGGTTCTCTTTTTATGTAACGTAATTTCCACTGGTTGGCTTCCAGGCACATCATAATGCCCCCGTCCTAATTCATTTTCATAATATACACTGGAAACAGGCGCTCTCCAGTCTACAATTATCACATCATTGGAGTTTTGGGTAATTCCGTTTTTGCCGATATACAGGCTTTCTGAAACGCCATAAGTTTCATCCTGATAATCTACTCTTCCGAAATAAGCCTTCTGAAACGCTGCCCTGTTTTTACGAAGGGAATTCTGTGTATGTTCCAGAATATTTCTTCCGGCAATCAACATACCATAGGAATCACCTTCTCCTTTTTTTACAGCCTGAAAAAGCTCTGTGACTTCTTTTTTGTAGCGGCTTTCTTTGTCTTCATACAGGCGGATATTCTCCTGAATGATTTCCAGGCATTGCGCCAGATGGGCTTTCTCCTGTTCTTGTTCTCTTAGATGTTTTTCCATATTCTTACCTCACTTTTCTCAAATTTTTTCACTTAAAATCTGAATCAGGCGCTTGTCCCCATCCCTGAACAGCACCTTCCAGTTTCAGGCGGTCTTTCATTATAGCAAAGGGAATGCAAAAAAACAAGAAGATGTTGCATGAAATACATATCAAAATATGATTCCATGCAACATCTCCCTGTTTCTATTATGTTTTAAATTTCATTTCCCGGAAATTTAGGAATGCCTGCAAAGCCGGCAGCTAAATCTTCCTCTGTAGGAATGTAATCAGACATCTGACCATTATTGAATTTTTCATAAGCATACATATCAAAATAGCCAGTTCCTGTAAGACCGAACACAATGGTTTTTTCCTCACCTGTTTCCTTGCATTTTAAGGCTTCATCCATAGCTACTCTGATTGCATGAGCACTTTCCGGTGCAGGAAGGATTCCCTCCACCCGCGCAAACTGTACCGCTGCTTCAAATACGGAAGTCTGTTCTACAGAGCGTGCTTCCATCAGACCATCATGGTAAAGCTGTGATAAAATAGAACTCATACCATGATAACGGAGACCTCCGGCATGGTTGGCAGAAGGAATAAATCCACTTCCCAAGGTATACATTTTCTGCAATGGTGTTACCATTCCGGTATCACAGAAATCATAGACAAATTTTCCTCTTGTAAAGCTTGGACAGGAAGCAGGCTCTACAGCAATAATCTGATAATCTTTTTCTCCTCTTAGTTTCTCCCCCATAAATGGAGAAATCAAGCCGCCAAGATTGGAACCTCCTCCGGCACATCCAATAATCATATCCGGCTGAATACCATATTTGTCTAAGGCTGTTTTCGTTTCCAATCCTATGATGGTCTGATGCAGAAGTACCTGATTTAATACGCTTCCAAGTACATAACGATAACCTTCCTGCTGTGTAGCCCGTTCTACTGCCTCAGAAATAGCGCATCCCAAACTTCCAGAAGTACCAGGATGTTCCTTCAAAATTTTTCTTCCTATTTCTGTAGTATCAGAAGGTGACGGGGTAACGGATGCTCCATAGGTTCTCATAACTTCCCGGCGGAAGGGTTTCTGCTCATAGGAGCATTTTACCATATAAACCTGACAATCCAGCCCCAGATAAGAACATGCCATAGAAAGCGCTGTTCCCCACTGTCCTGCTCCGGTTTCTGTTGTAACACCCTTTAATCCCTGCTTCTTGGCATAATAAGCCTGCGCAATAGCAGAATTTAGTTTATGACTTCCGCTGGTATTATTTCCCTCAAACTTATAGTAAATTTTGGCAGGTGTCTGTAACTTCTCTTCCAGACAATATGCACGTACCAGAGGCGCAGGACGATACATTTTGTAAAAATTCCTGATTTCATCCGGAATATCAATGTAAGGAGTGGTATTGTCTAATTCCTGCTTTACCAATTCCTCACAGAACACAACACTTAAATCTTTTTCTGTCATAGGCTGCAGAGTATCCGGATTCAAAAGCGGCGCTGGTTTATGTTTCATATCCGCTCTTACGTTATACCATTGTTTTGGGAGCTCTGCTTCTTCTAAATAAATTTTGTAAGGGATTTCTTTGTTTTGATTTGACATAACTGTGTCTCCTTTCTTTCCTTTGAACTTCCAGGGACAGGTACAGTTCCTTATCAAATAAAAAAGCCCTTGTCCCTAAAAAACAACTGTTTCCAGGGACAAGAGCAAAAACTCCTGCGGTGCCACCCAATTTGATACTTGCGTACCCACTCATCGCATGCTTCACATGCTAAATTTGATAACGAAGTTTTTTCTCCGGCATTCATACTCACTTCTGTCTGCCCTCAGGAGCCCATTCCCTCTTCTCTCTGAAGCTGCATTCCCACCACCGGCAGCTCTCTGTATTCAGACGTTTATATGTATCACATATGAAAAAGGTACTTACTCTCCTTCAATGGTTTAGCTTGTTAAACAATTTATACCACATCCTGATAAAGAATGTCAAGGGCAAATAAAAATTCTTTTTATTTTTTATGTACCCCTATAGAATAGGATTTGCAGAATGTTTTACCTGCTTCCAGGGAAATCACATCCGGCTTCTCAGAAATTTCTTTCTGGAAACCATAATCATCACATCTTCCCATCCATGGCTCCAGACATACATAAGGCGCTCCTGGAAGACTCCAGATGCCAAAGTTGGTAAATCCTTTACATTCCATGGTAATATAAGGCGTTCCATCCGGATAGCCAATTCCCACCCAGTCAATTTGGTTATTGTCCAAAATCAGCGCATCATGGTCAAACATATGCTCAGTAATGTCACAACCATAATACTCCCCGATAGGTTCCAACGGAAGCTGGTATTTGGTGCTGCTGTCTGCAGTTCCAGTGTTTCCGTAAACCAAAAGATACTCCAGGGCTTCCTTGCGCTGGAACAAAAGTTTATAATCCGTCTGCTTTGTATTTTCTAAAATCGGAACATTAAAGCCCGGATGTCCGCCAATGGTAAAATACATGGTTTCCTGATTCCGGTTTTCCACTTTCCAGCAGACTTCCAACTCTCTTTCTTTTAAGGTATAAATTACAAGTAACTGAAAAGCAAAGGGAAAATAATTTCTGGTTTCTTCCGTATCACAAAGCTGGAAGGTAAGAAAATCTTTTCCGGAATCTATACAGGTAAATACAGCATCTCTGGTAAATCCATGCTGCACTGTATCATAATACTGTCCCTGGTAAAGACAACGATTTTCGTGGTTGCGTCCTACATTTGGGAACAGTAACGGAGAGCGTCTTGCCCAATAGGCTTCATCTCCGTACCATAACACTTCTTTTTCCATTTCTTTGTCATAAATGTGATAAAGCTCTGCGCCTGTTTCGCATACACTGATTTTCAGGTATTCATTTTCTAATGTGTGCATAATAGCATAACCCCCATTTGAAATATTTTTTCATTTACAGTTAGTGTATCATACGCAGAAATTTTCTACAAGAAAAAAGTATACTCTTCAAATTTATCTAAAAAATTCAGATATAAAACTCGTCTATTAATTTTTGGCTAAATGTTTCCTGCAAACCAAAATCAAATAAAATCTGAAGCAGTCCAAAACGATTTCGTAAGTCCTTTGCAAAGTAGATACCTTTTTGAAACACCTCTTTCGGAACTTGAAGCTGTGCCGGAGAAAAAGGCGCATTCATGGACTCTAAAAGCTTCTGAATGTCTTTGGAAGAAGGTAATGCATCCACTATCTTCCAAATCTCCTCCTGGTGTTCTAAAAAGGTTTTGCGCCTTTTTGACACTTTTTCATCTGAATTTTTCCCAATCTCTTCTTCCAGCTTCAGGACACCACAGGCGGCCGGTCCATAAGCATCCAAAATCTGCTTTTGCCACGCTTCTTTTTCAAAATGAGGTGCCTGGAGAAACTCCAGGGAAGCCTGGCTTTCTTTTAACATTTCATATAAACGAAGCGCCGAAACAGTACCCACACCAACCTTCGTACCATGCAGAGGATCCGCTGTTTCTGCCAGCAGAAACATCATTTCCCAATAATGAGACATATGGTGTTCACTTCCTGATGCCGGTCTGGAATTACCAATATAGCTCATAGCAATTCCACTTAATACCAGCCCTTCCATAATGGCAGAAATAGCTGCTTTGTCTCTCTGAATGGCAGCCCTGGCATGGTCTGCTACTTTTTGTATAGACTGACGCACAAGCTTCATAATTTCCTGACAAATGTATTCTCCATTGACCATGTGTGCCATCTGCCAGTCCGCCAGACAGACATATTTTCCGATAATATCTCCTACACCTGCCGCAATCATAGAAAGGGGAGCCTGGGACATTACATCCAGGTCCCCTATAATTACTCTTGCCGGTCTGGCTTCATAAGTAGTCTTTAAATGTCGGATAATCAAAGGTGATACATTGGATGCGTAACCATCCATAGAAGGTGCTGTTCCAACAATATAGTAATCTATTTTCATTTTATAACTGACATATCTGCAAAGATCGTTTATCGTACCGCTTCCCACTGCAAGAACCAAATCGCAATCATTTGGAATCTGGGAAAACAAAAATACCAGTGCTTCTTCATCTGGTATCAGTTCCCTATAGGGGAATACAATCTTTTTATAAGTATAACCAGCCTTTGTAAGTTCCTCATATACCTGGAACCCTGCCGCTTCCTGAGTATTTTCATCACAAACCACACAGAGTTTCTTATAAGCATGTTTTGCAAGAATTCCTGGAAGCTGCTGAATGGCATGATCTTCAATAACAATCTCTTCAATATCACAAAAATGTGTTTTACCACAGGAACACACAATATCTCTGTTTAAATAATTGTTCCAGTCTATTTTTTCCATATTCCTTTCACTCCTCTATGTACTTTCCATAAGCTACATTTTGAGATAACCATAACATGGAAAATAGGCTTCGTCAAACAAGTGTTCAAATTATTGATAGTCTGTATTATTAATATTTTAAACTATTAATTACGATACTACAGCTTTTTAGGATATCCGGAACTGCCACGTATAACCAGACGTGGTTCATATTCAATATGGTGAATCATTTCTCCTGTTTGCTTCCCCTTTTTCAGCTTCTTTTCCTCTATTTTTTCTATTAGAACCTGGCAGGCATCTTCTCCTTTTTTTCCGGTGAAATGTTCTACTGTTGTCAGGTCAATTCCGTGTATTCCGGAAATTAATAAATTATCACATCCTAAAACAGAAACTTCCTCCGGAATTTTATAATGGCGATGCAAAAGCGCATCCCGTATCCCAAGAGCAACCATATCATTACTCCCTACTATGGCGGTTAAATCCGGAACTTCCAACAGAATTTTTCCGGTTAGTTCATAACCTGTTTTATATTCCATATCTATTTCCTGAAAAAGAACATCTGCCTCCTTTGGAAGGCTTTTTACATAAACGCCGTCTCCATATCCGGCTTCTTCAAAAGCCTGACAAAACCCTTTAATTCTGGCTCTTCTGGCAGATTGTCTTTTTGTAAGAGGCGTCGATAAAAAAGCTACTTTTTTATGTCCAAGGCGCAGCAGATATTCAGCAAGCATATGCCCTATTTTCTCACTATTCAGCTCCACAGTATCAATACCTTGTACAGCGTTCTTTTCTCCGATATGTACCACTGGAATTTTTTCTGACAGCTTCTGGACAATTTCCGGAAAACTGGGAGAACAGGTATAAATAATCCCCGAAGGATTTAATTTTTCAATTTTTCTCAGGTACTTTTCTTCTGTCTGATAATTTCTTCTTGTGTTACACAAAAAAACATCGTATTTATTTTTTTGTGCTGTCTTTTCAATTCCCTGAAGCAGAGAAAAATAGTAAGGATTGGTAAGATTCGGACAAATCACAAAAATAGTTCCCCTCATGGAGATTCTTGTTTTAGAATGCTTCTTTTCATTTTCATATCCAAGCTCTTTTGCTGCACATTCCACCCGCTCCACAGTTTCCCTGGAAAATGAGACATTGTACTTTTTATTTAAAATCATAGATACAGTGGATTGAGAAACACCTGCTTTTCTTGCCACATCTGTAGAAGTAACCTTCTTGCGATTCATAAATATGTTTTCCTTTCTTTTCCTGATTCTCACTATATTTTACCATTGAGAAAGACAGGAAACAAGAAATCCCCTTCTTATTTTTTCTCAGAAGAATAATATGGTACACATAAATAAGAGCCTTCGTAAATCAAATCCTGATTCATGTGATTGATATTTTTCACTTCCTGAATATATTCTTGGGGAGAATCGTATTCTTCTGTCATATATTCTTCTGCAATATCCCATAAACTGGTTCCTGCCTGTACTTCAATACTGGTAAAATATTTATAGCGCTCCGCCTCTCTTGTACCTGCATTTGCAATATTGGCTGTATTAAAAACCAAAACCAGGATGACAGTCAGCAATGCGGCTATACAGTAAAGACTTCTTCTTTTTGCTGTAGATGTTTTTTGCATATTTCTTTCCTGTTTATAGGATTCTGTTACAATGACAAACCCCTGTGTTTTCTTCTTCATAGTGAAATCCTCCTTTACATAAAGCGAAAATGTGTTCGTGAACATCTGTTCTATTTAATAAAACAAGAATACTACAAGAACAAATGTTTGTCAATGCTTTTTCGAACATATTTTCGGCTTTAAAGCGAACAGACATTCCGAATATTTGTTTGCATTATAAGATGATTTATGATATGATATTTAAAATAAATGTTCATAGCAAGAACAGTACAGGAGTCTGTACATAGAAACCGGAGGTACCTGATATGACATATGGCAAAATTAGTCAAAAACAATCTGAAATTTTAGAATATATGAAAAATGAAATTTTAAACAGAGGTTTTCCCCCTTCTGTCCGGGAGATTTGTGAGGCAGTCGATTTAAAATCTACGTCTTCTGTTCATTCTCACCTGGAAACCCTGGAGAAGAATGGATATATCCGCAGAGACCCTACGAAGCCAAGAGCCATTGAAATTGTAGATGATAATTTTAATCTGGTACGGAGAGAAACCGTAAACGTTCCTATTCTTGGGAAAGTAGCTGCCGGTGAGCCATTGCTTGCGGTAGAAAATATTGAAGGCTATTTCCCCATTCCGGCAGAATATATGCCTAATAACAAAACATTTATGCTGGTTGTTCAGGGAGACAGTATGATTAATGCAGGTATCTTTGAAGGGGATTATGTGGTAGTAGAACAGCTTCAGACTGCGGAGAATGGTCAGAAAGTAGTTGCGCTGGTAGATGATTCTGCAACCGTTAAAACTTTTTACAAAGAAAATGGTCATATCCGTCTTCAGCCGGAAAATGATTTTATGGATCCCATTATTGTAGAACCGGATCAGTCTTTTCAAATTCTTGGAAAAGTAATCGGTGTTTTCCGCTTTATGCGATAGTTTAATAAAAAATAAAGTGGGCTGCCACATAAACAATATTCTTCATATGCATGATATGGCAACCCACTCTATATAAAAATTTTAATTCAGACTTTCCCGCTCTACCAGAGAACCATCTCTCCAGATACGTTCCAAATCATAGAACAAACGGTTTTCTTCATCGAAAATATGAATCACCACATCTCTGTAATCCATTAAAATCCAGTTTGCACTCTGATAGCCTTCCATCTGTTTTGGCTCTACTCCGGCTCTTCCCAGAACTTCGTCTACATTATCTGCCATGGCCTGTACCTGGTTGCGGTTAGATCCACTGGCAATAATAAAGTAGTCTGCAAGTGTAGATACCTGTTCAATATTAATGATTTTAATATCCTGTGCTTTTTTATCTTCCATGGCTTCACAAGCCAGACGTGCAATTTCTTTACTATTCATGGTTGTTTTTCTCCTTTCCCCTTTTTGCAAGGTGCATGGTTTCATAATAGTGAAATGCTTTTTCCGTAGCAGGGTCTATGGTTCTTCCGCTTCTTCCTAAATAGGATAAGCTGTCTTTTAAAATATAATACATACCTTCATTCAAATCCATAAACGAAACCTTACGGATCCATTCCAGATTCGGGGCTTTATCCCTCTGTGGCTCAATATAATCAGCAATATAAACGATTTTCTCTAAATCTGTCATATTGTCCTTTCCTGTAGTATGCCAGCGGATAGCAGAGAGAATTTCTTCATCCTGAATCTCATATTTTTCCCTGGCAATAGCAACACCCAGTTTTGCATGAATCAAAAAAGGATTTTGCTGCTCACACTCAGAAAGCAGAATATGATATTTGTCGCACAGCTTCCATTTCTTTTTGTTGGGAATACATTTGGCACAGTCATGAAGAAGTCCGGCAAGCCTTGCCTTCTCCATATCTGCTCCATGAGCCATGGCCAGTGCTGCCGCGGTATACATCACACCCTGGGTATGGACAAATCGTTCTTTATCCAGGTATTTTTTCAGTTTTTTTTCAAACTTTACTATTTCTGATTTCATCCTTATCACAATCCTTATAGATGTTATTTTCCGTAATATAAGAAATCACTGTCTCCGGCACATAATAGGCCAGAGAACGCCCCTGAAGTATCCAGGAGCGAATCTGTTTAGAGGAAATGTCAATGTTCAGAGAATCCAGCTTTTCAATCTGCCCTCCGTATTTTTCCTCCAACAGTGTCATAACTGCTTCCAGTCGCTCATAGCTGGTGTGATTTCTGGTGGCTACCAGAATCGTACAGGCTTTTAAGATTCTTCCAGGTTCTTTCCATTTTTCAAAATCATATAGAGAGTCTGCACCCAGAATAAAATAATAATCTGTATCAGGATGTGTTTCCTTTAAATGTTCTAAAGTTTCGTAAGTATAACTAAGCCCTTCTTTTTCCATTTCCTCCAGAGAAAGAGCAAAATGAGAATTGCCCCAAATGGCTCTTCGTACCATTTCTGTGCGCTGAACATTACTGGCTCTGTCCTGCCGGTTTCTCTTATGGGGAGGATTTCCGGCAGGCATAAACAATACTTTATCTAACTGAAACTGCTGGTACGCTGTTTCTCCTAAAATCAAATGTCCAATATGAATAGGGTCAAAAGTTCCACCCATGATACCGATTCTTTTTCTCTTTTCCATGATGACCCCTACCTTTTGCCATTATGGCAGGAAGATTTTTTTCTTCTTATCTTTGCCTTCCTTATACAGAACTATTTTTTTACCAATGACCTGTACTACCTGAGAATGTGTACGTTCTGCCAGAACCTCTGCGATTTCTCTGGGATCATCCATACAATTCTGCAGTACACTGATTTTAATCAGTTCCCTTGCTTCCAGAGCCTCTGCCACTGCAGCAGTATTTTCAGGAGTAAGGCTGGATTTACCAATCTGAAAAATAGGTTCCATGGTCATAGCAAGTCCTTTTAAATACGCTCTTTGTTTGCTTGTCATGTTTTTCTCCTATGGTTTACTTGTAATAGTCAAAATCAAATCCGTACATACGGACCGTATCGCCTTCCTGGATTCCGGCTTTTTCTAAATCTGCTAAAATGCCGCTTTCTTTCAGGAATTTCTGGAAGAACAAGAATCCCTTCTCAGAATCCAGATTGGTATAGCCCAGCATTTTTTCAATCTTAGGTCCTTCAATAATAAAGATATGTTCATCTTCCGTATCCTGGGTTACGGTATAAGGAAGATTTTCGGTAATCAGCATATCTTCCGGGAAGAATTCCTGCTGGAATACTACAGGTTCTTTTTCAATAGAGTCCAAAAGCTGCTTCACATAATATAGCAATTCTTTTAAGCCTTTACCACTGACTGCAGAAATGGCGAAAACCTTAATGCCCTGAGGTTCGAATTCCTCTCTGATTTTCTGTACAGGGTCTTCATCCCCCTCATAAATGGCATCAATTTTGTTTGCTGCAATGACCTGTGGGCGTTTGGAAAGCTCCGGATCATAAGCTTCCAGTTCTTTATTAATTTTATAAATATCGTCAATAGGGTCTCTTCCCTCTGTGGATGCCGCATCTACCAGGTGAATTAAGACTCTGGTACGCTCAATGTGACGCAAAAACTGATGTCCAAGCCCCACACCCTGAGAAGCACCTTCAATAAGCCCCGGGATATCTGCAATGACAAATCCGTCACATCCATCCAAATCCACTACACCTAAATGAGGGCTTAAGGTGGTAAAGTGATAATTTGCAATTTCCGGTCTTGCATTGCTGACTCTGGAAAGCAAGGTGGACTTTCCTACATTTGGAAAACCTAAAAGTCCCACGTCTGCAATCACCTTTAATTCCAGCTGCACCTCCAGTTCCTGTGCCGGCTGGCCAGGCTGGGCATATTTTGGTACCTGCATGGTAGCAGTAGCATAATGCTGGTTTCCCTTTCCACCTCTTCCGCCGCGCAGTACAATCTGTCTGGTATTTTCACCGGACATATCTGCAATGACTTTACCTGTGGTGGCTTCCTTAATGACAGTGCCTTCCGGTACCTTTAAGATGATATCCTTTCCGTTTGCACCATGGCAGCGTTTTTTGCCTCCCTGCTCACCGTCACCTGCTTTATATTTGCTTTTATGACGATAATCAGTCAGTGCATTCATACCCTTATCTACTTCAAAGATAACATCTCCGCCTTTCCCGCCGTCTCCGCCGTCCGGGCCGCCATTGGGAACAAAAAGCTCTCTGCGGAAGCTTACATGTCCGTCTCCGCCTTTTCCGGAACGGATATAAATTTTTGCTCTGTCTGCAAACATATTAACCTCTTTCTATAAAAAATGGCTTCAAACCCCTAAAAGATTTGAAGCCGCCCTTGTTATCGTGAATTACTCTTCAGTAACTACTGGAAATACAGAAACCTGTTTTTTGTCTCTGCCTTTTCTCTCGAAACGAACAACACCGTCTACTAATGCAAATAAAGTGTCGTCTCCGCCTCTTCCTACGTTAACGCCTGGATGAATTTTTGTTCCACGCTGTCTGTAAAGGATATTTCCAGCTTTTACAAACTGTCCGTCAGCTCTTTTGGCGCCAAGTCTTTTGGACTCAGAGTCACGTCCGTTCTTTGTAGAACCAACACCTTTTTTATGTGCAAATAACTGAAGGTTCATTTTTAACATGTCTTTACACCTCCTCGAATATTACATCGATATATTCCATGTATTCTTCTTCTATCCCCTGTAAACCGAGGATAAGGGAATCCAGCAACAATGCCGTCTCTTCGGAATACCCCGGCTCCAGATTCACCTGCAATTCACCGGCCGCTTCATTAATATCTACAGAAAAAGTATCTTCTGTGAAGCGTTCAATAGAATTTACAGTGTTCTGTGCCAGTGCTGATGCCGCCGCACATACAATGTCACTGCCGCTCTCAGCATATCCTGCATGATCTTGCATGGTAAAACCTGAGATTCTCTGTTCTGAATCCTGATAAATCGTTACTTTAATCATAATTTCTGAAATCTACCAGATTAAGCATTGATTTTTTCAATTTTTACTTTTGTAAACTGCTGTCTGTGACCGTTTTTCTTGTGGTAACCGGTTTTTCTCTTATATTTGTAAACGATAACTTTTTTTGCTTTACCGTTTTCAACTACAGATGCAGTTACAGATGCGTTAGCTACGTCTTCGCCAACTTTTAAACCATCGTTGCTTACAGCAAGTACCTGGTCAAATGTAACAGTTTCACCAGCTTCTGCTCCAAGCTTCTCTACTCTGATAACATCGCCTTCGGCTACTTTGTACTGTTTACCACCTGTTGCAATAATTGCGTACATATGGCACCTCCTATTATCATTACTCGCCAAATACGGTGACCGAAATTTCGGTGCTTCTACCTCTTTGTGCGGCATACGCTAATATATTAACAGCTATCTTCCCATTCGTCAAGAGATAAAATGAATTTTTCCGGAGTTTTTTATCCTAATATGGAAAAAGCCCCTGATTCAAAGAAGAATCCATAGAAAAACAATATCATACCTACAATAACAGGTAAAATGGTAAACACTACCAAAAGAACCAGCATTTTATTGGAGGACAGATACGCTCTCTCTTTTTCCTGACTTTTTCTAAGTAAATAATCCGCAGTATAAAAACCAAAAGGAACGATACATGCCATGGCAATATAAATACCAAGGAAACTAATAGGAAGTCCCTGCTCTATAAGTTGTTCTGTGGCTGCCGCAGTTTGGGCGGTATCCGTTCCTCCGGACAATAAACCGGACAGTAAAGATGGCACACTGTTGTTGATAAAATGAAACAGCGCCGGATAAATCATATTTTCTGTGCGAATCATTAAATACGACAACACACCGCCTAAAAGTGCTGTGGGAAGGAATCTCCATATACTTCCATGAAATAATCCAAACAAAATCCCCATGAAAATGGTCAGAACCCAGATATTTTTCAATCTGCTTTGCATACTCTTTAAAATAAATCCCCTGTGTACTGCTTCTTCACACACGGCAGGCAGTACACTGCTAATCACCAAAGCAAGAAGCGGCGGAACGCTGGCAATAAATGCATTCAGATTTCCGCTTACAGAAAACATTTGCTCCGGATAAAAATAAGCCACAAGCATGGTAAGGGGAATCACAAGGGCATAGGAAGAAACCCAAAAAAGAGCCACTGCCAGAAGCTTTTTTCCTTCTGGTTTTTTTAAAGGGAATATAGCTTTAAGAGGCTGTCTGAAAAGTTTTGTTCCGGCAATACTAAGCAGGAGCAGATACAACTCCGTAAGCGCCAGTCCGTACATGCCCCATTTTCCCTGCATCCAGGCAATAATGGTATAAAAGGATGCCATCACTACAAGGAACATCGCAATTCCATGCCATGGTTTTAACGTGCAGTTATTTTTCTCCATCTAACACCGCCTCTTTCAAAACATCATCCACATAGGTCAGTTTTAAAGAAAAGAAAGGTCTGTCTTCTTCCAGAAGCCGGAAGAAAATCTTATCTCCTTCCCATAGATTCAGGTTAAAGAGTTCTTTTTTGTCAACCCATTCCAGAACTCCTTCATCACAGGGGCTCAAAGTTCCCTGAAATTCATCGGCTGTGTAGAGACACATATATTCTGTTTCAGAAAAACTTCCGTCACCTTTAGAGAAGCAAAAGGTGACTATCCCACGAAAACGATAGGAAGTAAGGGTAAGTCCGGTCTCTTCTTTTACTTCCCGCGAAAGACATTCTTCCGGGCTTTCATCCTGCTCAAAATGACCGCCTACACCAATCCATTTATCTTTGTTGACATCATTTTCTTTGGATACGCGGTGGAGCATTAAATATTGTCCATCTTTTTCAATATAGCACAATGTGGTTAAAGGTGATTTTTCTTTCATATACTACCATAGCCTCCTATTTTTCCAGGGCTTTCAGTTCTTCCAGCAAAGACTTCCGCACTTTTTTTCTGGTGACCTCCACAATATTTAATGGAGTCATATCTACCACAGTTCCTTTCACCGGGTCTTGTTTTAAGTATACCTGAAGGGTTTGAAGCAATTCCTTTTTATCTTCTTCCTTTTCCAGATTAATAAAATCAATTAAAATAATACCGGAAAGATTCCGAAGACGAAGCTGCAAGGCAATTTCTCTGGCTGCCTCCAGATTAATCTTCCGAAAGGTTTCCTGAATTTCTTTTTTTCCGGAAAACTTCCCGGTATTCACATCAATGCAAACAAAAGCTTCCGTCTGCTGAATTACCAGAAAGCCGCCGGATTTTAGCCATACACGCTCCTGTGCTGCTTCTGAAACAGCCGTTTCCAGAGAATAAAGTTTTGCAAGAGGAAGCAGGGAATCCTCATAAAAACGTACCGGAACCTCTTGAGTTTCATAACATTGAAGATAGCTTTGGACTTGTTGAAAAACAGCCTTATCATCCGTTATGATTTCTTCCAGATTTTTCGTATAGGTGCTTTGGAGTACCTGTATAGAATCAGGAATATTTTCTTTTAACAGGGAGAAGCAAACTCTGGTGGAAGCCCGTTTCAATACATCTTCATACTGATTCTGCAACTGCTTTAGTTCTCGTAAAATATTAGAAGCATCTGCATCTCTGCAGTTCGTCCGGACAATAACCCCTGCCTGTTTGGGAAGATGATCTTCTAAAATTTCCCGGATTCGTTTCTTCTCTTCTTTCTTTAACTTCCCGGAAAATCCCAATTCTTTTCTCTGAGAGGTAAGTACCAGATAGCGCCCGGTAAAATTCAGATTTCCGCTTACACAGGGAAGCTTTGTCTTAATCCCTTCCTTGGAAACCTGTACCAGAACTTCATCGCCGATTTTCATGGTCTTATCTTTTTTCGGGTTTGTGAAAAAAATTTCTGATTTTTCATCCATAGAATAATAACAGGAAATTCCATCTGCAATTTCAATAAAAGCAGCGTGAATATTTTTTACAATGTTCTGTACTTTTCCAATATAGATATTTCCCAGAATCCCTTTTTCTTTCTCGTGAAAGATATGAAGCTGGCAGATTCTTCCCTGTTCTGCCAGAGCAGATACCATCACCTCTTTTTGGTGACAAATCATATGGGTAATAATTAATTTACTCAATATCTTCACCTAAATCTTCCAGAGAAACCAGATTTCGATTTCCTTCTGTGCCAGTATCTGCATAAACCTCCAGGCGATGAATCAGGAGGCTAAAGGCATCGAAGTCTTTCCCGCAAAATTTATAAAAGGCCTCCATCACCAGCTCTGGTTTGGTGTTTTTTACACTTCCGGCTGCCAGTTTCAGAAAAATTCCATTTCCCTGCACCTGCATGTCATAAAGAAACGGTTTCAAATCTACTTCTTTTTCATTTTTCTTGGTTTTTTTCACAATCATGATTTCCGGCTGTTCCAGAAAGGCAGTGACTTTTTCCTGCCAGTCAACAGCCGGTTCCATTCCCTCACGGAATTTTACTTCATAGTCTGCAGCAGCTACCAATGCCATAGCTGCATTTGCCTTTCCATCCGGTATTTTACGAAAACTTAAAATTTCCATTCCCTCTACCATAACCTGGTTCAGGCGTTTCACAGCTTCCCTGGAAGAAAGAGGTGTTTTGATTTCCAGGTCAAAATATTCTCCGGTGCTGGTTACCCCTACGCCAAGAGGCGCTGCAAAGGACATAATCATATGGGGACTGAAACCTTCGGAATATGCGGCATCAATGTGAGCCCTTTTAATCGCTTTCTGGAAATAGCGCATAATATCCAAATGTCCGATAAATTTCATTGTCCCTTGTTTTGCAAATTTAATTCTTACTTTCAATGCAGATTCCTCCTTTGTAGATACCAGCGCCACAGCCGGAACATTTCATTTTGCAGTTTGGAGTGATTTCTTCCTTATGAGCCTTCTCCCATTCTTTTTCCAGGAATTTTCTGGAAACACCAATAGAAATGAAATCCCATGGGAAAATTTCATCCAAAGGACGCTCCCGCAGTGTATAGAACTCAGGGTCTAAGCCAATCTCCTCAAAGGCTTCCATCCACAGGTCATAGCGGAAGTATTCGGACCAGGCATCAAAAATTGCGCCTTTTTTATAAACAGCCTCAATAACATCCGCAAGTCTTCGGTCTCCTCTTGCCAGAATACCTTCCAGAACTGTTACATCTGCTTCGTGATAATTATATTTAATACTCTTTTGATTTAACTGAGCCCGGATTTCCTCTTTTACAATTTTCGCTTTTTCCAGATAATCTTCTTTGCGGAACATGCCAGCCCACTGGAACGGTGTGAATGGCTTTGGCACAAAAAAGGACGTGCTTACTACAATCTGGCATTTTCCATGGCGCTGATCCTTTGGAATTTCATAATATTTCTTGGCAATAGCTTCTGCCAGATGGGCAATACCTCTCATATCCTCTTCTGTTTCCGTAGGAAGACCCAGCATAAAGTACAATTTTACCCGGCTCCATCCTCCTTCAAAAGCTTTGGATGCACCTTCTAAAATAACTTCTTCAGTCAGACCTTTGTTAATTACATCCCTAAGTCTTTGGGAACCGGCTTCCGGCGCAAAGGTCAGGCTGCTTTTTTTAATATCCTGCACCTTGCTCATTACATCCAGGGAAAAAGCATCAATACGAAGAGAGGGCAGGGAAATATTTACCTTTCTGGCAGAACATTCCTCAATTAAATAATCAATGAGCTCCGGCAATTGGGAATAGTCGCTGGAACTTAAAGAACTAAGAGAAATTTCTTCATGTCCGCTGCTTTCTAACATGGATTTTGCAGTGTCCTTCAGGAAGTCTACGTCACGCTCTCTGGTTGGGCGGTATAACATACCTGCCTGACAGAACCGACACCCTCTGATACAGCCCCTTTGGATTTCCAGAGTCACCCGGTCCTGTGTTGCTTTGATAAAAGGTACAATGGGCTTTTTCGGATAATAGGTGTTGGTTAAATCCATAACCACCTGCTTTTCAATTTTCTCTTTTGCATGAGGATTTACCGGTTTAAAAGAAGCAATGGTTCCGTCCTCATGGTAGGTTGTTTCATAGAAAGAAGGCACGTAAATGCCTGGAATCTCTGCAGCCATTTCCAGAAATTCCCTTCTGCTTTTCCCACTGTTTTTCCATTCCTTATAAGCATCCAGTAGCTGGTTAAACACCGTTTCCCCTTCCCCAATATAAAACATATCAAAGAAAGGCGCTAAAGGCTCCGGATTATAAGTACAAGGTCCTCCGCCCATAACAAATGGATGATCCAGAGTTCTGTCTTCTGAACGTAATGGAATCTGGCTTAAATCCAGAAGCTGCAGAATGTTGGTGTAACACATTTCGTATTGAATAGTAATCCCAAGGAAATCAAAATCTTTGACAGGATCCTGAGATTCCAGTGCAAATAGCGGAATCTGCTGTTCTCTCATAATCTTGTCCAAATCCGGCCACGGAGAATAAACACGTTCACACCAGGTATCTTCACGCTGATTGAACATGTCATATAATATCTGGATCCCAAGATGGGACATGCCGATCTGGTAAGAATCAGGGAAGGCCATGGCGAATCTGGTGGAAATTTGATCCTTATCTTTCATTACTGAGTTGACCTCATTCCCAATATAGCGGGCTGGATTTTCAACTTTTAATAATATTTCATCACTTAAAGCTAGTTTTCTCATATAGTTCCTTTCTACTTTTCATGTTTATGTTTTACAACACGATTAAATCTACACCATTATATACAGTTTAGGGAAGAACTTCAAGCCTTCCAAAAAACCTTCAACTGTTCTGCTAATACCCCTGGCGCCTGTTGATTCACCACATGGCCGCATCCCTCTATGATACTTAACTGTGCGTTTGGAATCTTCTCTGCCAGTTCTGTAGATGCCTTTTTGTTTGCAGAATCCTTTTCGCCACACACAACCAGGGTTGGACAGATAATGTTAGTAAGCTCAGAATGAAAATCAAGTTTTGCCATTGTCCTGGATAATTGAATAAAATCTTTTTTTGAAAATCCGATACCTTCAAACTTTTGCTCTGACATGAGACGAAACATAAAATTCTGAATTGCCAGCAGTTTTCTTGGCATCACATACTGGGTTCCAATAAGCACCAGTGAATTTACCCGTTCCGGATGGGAAATTGCATAGTGTAAAGCAAGAATGCCTCCAAGAGATATTCCGCATAAATCTAATTTCTCTGCTTCCGGTTGGCAAAAAGCACAAAACGCCTCATAAAGATTTTCATAGTTACATTCCTTATGAGAAAGGAATGAAGGCAAATCCGGACGTAAAACCTTTGCCTTTAAATTTATATCAGAAAGAACCTGATTCCAGCTATTGGGTCCTTGTCCAAGTCCATGTATAAAAATGTATGCCATGTTTTTCACCTCATTTGTTTTCTATACTTTCTTCCTTAATAATCGTATTATAGCAAAAAATCCTGAAAAAGCCTATACCTGCTTTTTCAGGATTCCCCCCATATTAAATATTATGAATATTCTTTTTTCTGAAATATAAACGCCGACAGAAAATAAGAACCTATAAAAGCAACACAGGTGATGCTTAATATCATGATCAGACTTATATAATAGGTTGTATCAGATACGTCTTTATTACCGAGAAATATATTTATAAGCACGCTTATTCCCACAAGAATTGCCACTGAAATAATAACACTTAGAATTGCTGTGATTTCTGTTTTTTCTGTGCCCAGGAAATAGTAAAGCGGATAAAAAACAGAACCAATAAATATTGCCAAAATCCCTCCGCCTAAAACAAGTGTGAAAGCATCACGAAAGCCATAATAAAAATATTGATTTCCATGAATCAGAATTGTAATGGTCATAAATATCGTTACCACTATCATACCAGCCACACACCAGCATACATGGCTGATATAATAGCTTTGAACAATCTGATTTCTTTTAACTGGCAAAGAAATCTTATACTTATACCATTTGGATAAGCTTTCTTTTCTTAAACACAGGACTACTAATACCAAAAGTGCCGGAGTAAGTGTTAAAGAAAAAATACCTAGTAAAGAAGCGCTGCCAGTAGCAGAAACAAGAATTCCGAATAAGAGAACAAGAGGAATTAAAATTTTTATATTTTCCAATACGCCCATAAAATTATTTTTTAAAAGTCCTTTCATATCTGTTCCCCCTTTACTAAAAGAAGCATAATCTCATCAATCGTTGTATGGTCAATGATAACATTAGGATATTTCTTTCTGGCTTTCTCAATATCTGAAACCAGGATGTCTATTTGATAATCTTTTCTGCGGTAAGCAAGGATATCTTCATTGTCCAAGGATGAAAAAACTTTTTCTGTACATCTTAAAACAGCATAATTATAAATAAGCGTATCTTTCAGCTCTGTCAGGATAATTTTCCCCTTGTGAATAAAGGTAATATAATCCGCAATCCGCTCTAAATCGCTGGTAATATGGGAAGATAACAATATGGAATGTTTTTCATCCTCCACAAACTCCAAAAAAAGATCCAATATTTCTTCGCGCATGATAGGATCTAAACCACTGGTTGCCTCATCTAAAATTAGTAATTGAGGATGATGGGAAAGCGCAGCTGCCACTGCCAGCTTCATAGTCATACCCTTGGAGTATTTTGAGATTTTCTGATTACTTTTTAGCTGAAATTTTTCTAAGTATCGTTCAAACAGGGATACATCCCACTGCTGATAAATACCTGCCATAATGTCAGAAATCTGTCTGGCAGTCAAATACCCCGGAAAGTTATCACCATCATACACAACTCCTATATTTTCCCGAATCTGGATATCCTTGTCCTTCATTTCTTTTCCGAAAATTTCGATTAAGCCACTATCCTTTTTCAGAGTGTTGAGAATACACCCGATGGTGGTTGTTTTTCCGGCGCCATTTTCACCAACAAATCCCATAATTGCTCCAGATGGCAGCGCAAAGGTAACGTGATTTAACATAAAATCTGAAGCATCATATTGTTTACATACATTTTGTAGCTTTAAGGCATAGTCCATATTATTCGTCCTCCGTATAAAATAGTGTAAGTAATTCCTGTAGCTTAGAAAGTGAAATATGATTTGTTCTGCCTATTTCTGCGGCAATCTGCAGGTGCTCCTCTGCAATACGCTGTTGTTCCTCCTGGTAAAATTCTTTGTTTCGTGCAGATACAAAACTTCCTCTTCCTATAGTGGTTTCAATAAAGCCATCCCTTTGCAAGGTCTCATAAGCTTTTTGCACTGTAATCACACTTACGTGCAGTGATTTTGCCAATGCCCTCATGGAAGGAATGCTCTCTCCAGATTTTAATTCTTCACTCATAATCATCGCTTTGATTTGAGAAGTTATCTGTTCATAAATTGGCTTATCAGCATTATTACTGATTACAATCTCCATTTTTGCTCCCTCTTTTAATGTACTTATTGTATAAGTACATTTTAAACATTTTAAGGGATTTGTCAAGAATAAATTTTTATCTGTGCAGAAAAAAACAGTTGACTTCTTAATTTTTTGAAATCAACTGTTTTTCACCGTTATTTACTTTTCTATCCCATAATCCTGTTTACACCAGCGCAAATGACCATACATAGGGGCTGATGCAAAAGATAAATCAGCAGACTTTTTTGCCCGATTTTTGTAAGCAGAGGCACCGGAGTATAAAAGCGTTCATGTAGCTTCGGCTTTTTCTGCAAAAGCAACAAAGCATAATATCCCATCAGAAACACAAAAATCCATGGAAATACCGGAAAATAATCACTGGAATAAAATCCGGGAAATGGAAGTCCAAGTATGGTAAGCGCTTTTATATCATACAACCACTGTGGAAGGGAAATCCATACGGATTCCCCCAGTCCCAAATAGCCTATGCTGATATTTTGAAAAAGGAAAAAGCCAAAAACTGCACCTGCTATGCCAAATACGGCAGGGATTCTCTTTAAAACCTTTTCCATAGGAATGGCCAGCAAACAGGCGCATCCCAGAAAATTTAAAATACCAAACCAGACCGTCTGCTGTGGCATGGCAAGCCATGTAATGGCAGTAATCACCAGTCCCCAGAAATTCAGCAAAAGGCCACGTTTAATTTTTTTCTTGCCAAGCCTCCAGGTCATACCGGAAATGAAAATAAAGGTCCAGCAAATCATCTGCTGCCAAAAACCAACCAAAGGTTTGCCATACCATTTTGGGTCTTTTTGATAAATAATAAAGAAATCATATAGAAAATGAAAAAGTACCATGTTTACAATAGCAAAGCCACGGATACCATCCAGGAGAAGCAGCCGCTGTTTCTTTATTTCCATATCTTCCACATCCTACCCACGTATTGCCCAGCGCATTTTTGTGGAGCGCGCCCTGCTGTTTCGGTTACATTCTTCTGCAGAAGGACGGATTACATCCTTTGCGATTTCGCTGTAAATCCCTTCCCTGTAAAAACGCTGGAAAGATTTTTTTACCAGCCGGTCTTCTCCTGAGTGAAAGGTAAGAATAGCAATTCTTCCGCCTTTTTTCATTACGTTTGGAAGCTTTTCCAAGAAGGTTTCCAAAACTTCAAATTCATTATTCACATCAATGCGAAGTGCCTGAAAAGTTCTGGCACAGGATTTTTTTACGGTTTCTTTTCGTTTCTCTGCCGGTACCCTTACTAAGGCTTTCTCCACTGCTTTTTGAAGCTGAGTTGTAGTTGTAATGGCATTTCCCTTACGGATTTCCGAAAGAATCACTGTGGATATTTCTTTTGCATAAGGCTCGTCAGAATTTTCAATCAACATTCCTTCCAGCTCTGGCTGAGAAATATCCAAAAGTCTCTGAGCAGCAGAAATTCCCTTTTCCGGATTGAGTCTTAAATCCAGCGGTCCCTCAAATTTGTAAGTAAATCCCCTCTCAGGATTATCAATCTGCATAGAGGAAACACCTAAATCTGCCAGAGCAAAGTCAAAACCATCTGTCTCAGAAAGTAACTGATCCACATCTGCAAAGTTTAAATGCCGGATAGAAAGAATATCCTCGCCATAGCCCATTCCGGCCAGGCGTTCTTTGGTTTTTTTCATCTCAATAGGATCCACATCCAGTGCATATAAATGTCCCTGATTCTGAAGCTGTTCCAGCATTTTAGAGGAATGTCCGCCATATCCTAAGGTAGCGTCTAATCCTGTCTGTCCGGGCTGTATCTGAAGAAAATCTAAAATTTCCTGCACACAGATAGAAATATGCATACCTGCAGGAGTTCCGCCTTTACGAATGACTTTTTCAATGGTATCTCCATACTTTTCCGGCTGCAGCTCCTTATATTTTTCCTGATAAGTCCTTGGATGAGTTCCTTTATAGCGTACCCGTCTTTTATGTGTCTGTTCTTTTTGTTCCATAAGATTTCTCTATAAACTCCTTTTCTGTTCCGTTTTTTTCTGTTCTAATCCAGCCAGCATACGATCATATTCAATATCAGCCAGAGCTTCTACCACATATTTCCCGTGGTCATTTAAAAGCCGGTACTTCCGAAGCAGTTCAAATTCCTTTTCCGTAAGCCCATTCCGCTCCCGCTTCAAGACATCTACATGAATAAAATCCTGATAAAGATAATTTGCGTCACATTCCAGAGCTTCCAAAATCTTACTTAGCTTTTCCGGATTCGGATAAGTCCGTTCCAGCTCATATCCGCTGACTGTCTGCTTTGAAACACCGATTTTTTCTGCCAGTTCCGTACTGGACATTTTCAACTCTGCACGTCTGTCTCTTATTCGTCTTCCAATACCCATATCACTGTCCTACTTTCTTGTACTTTTTGGAATTATAGTATTAAATTTGTTGTATGTCAATAAAATCTGTTGACATTTTCTGGAAATTCATGTAAAATAACAAAACGTATTAAAATTTTATGGTTATACATTTGGGAGGTTATTTACATGGAATACAAAACAGCAATTTTAAAATTGGTGGAATCTGTACATGATGAGAAAGCTTTAAAGATTATTTACAGCTTTTTGCAGGGATATCTTTTTTAATCTTTTTTCCTGTACAAGATGTCCTGTATCTGTACTGTATCATTTTTTGTACCAGGGTGCAACCAAAATCAATCAAAAAGAAAAGCTGCTATAGGAATCCTATGACAGCTTTTCTCATTTTCAAATTTTACAGGTTTTCATTTCTTAATATCTCATGTTCCCTTAATAATTTTTCAATGACCGTTCCCTTGACTGCATGTACCAGCGGTTTCTTCAAAGCATTTAACGGACCGGGGAGCTGAATATCCAGGGGGGATTTTCCATCCATTAATTTCACAGAACTATCCAGGAGCTCACGAATATCGTAAACGCTTCCCCAGACTTCCGGAACACCTCTGTCTATATGAAACAGTCCATAAACTGCTTCCATAGCAGTTCGAACAGAATATTCTGTAGTAAACACCGTATCTCTTGGAGTATCGGCAAACTGTCCTAAAAATGCAAAGTTGACACATCCGTCTGGAATTACGTCTGGTCTGTCTCCTTTTGTCCGCGGCATAAAGAAAGCAGTAATATAAGGCATCATAGTCGGCACACAGACAACACTATGTTTTGCCAGACTTGGAATCTGACTGACAGGTACGCCGATGTGATACAGCCATTCTGCAGCAATCTCTTCTCCGGTACATTCTTTCATAGGTTTCTTCGTATAGTCACCTGGAACATCCGTAAACAGTCCGTACACCCAGATACATACTTTATCTTTGTCCTGCTCTTTAAACTGTCCCTGGCGGTTAATAGTCCAGCTCATGAGCCATTTGGAATCCTGACAGCTTACAATGCCACCGGTAACTACCTGGCCGCTTCTTGGATCACGCTTACAAATATTGGAGATATAAGGCAGTATTTTCTCATCCAGTGTGGTAATGGTTGCGGATTCCCAATTTGTCTTGGAAATATCAGAACAGAATTTTTCCGGACGGCCAAATGCCGGATCCTGTTTCGCAATATTTTTCCAAAGAGACCAGCAGCCACTGGTACGTACCAGTGCATCTCCATTTGGCGCATGATGATGATCTCCGTAAATAGTACCCTCTGTGCAGCTTCCATTGGTGACAAAAACAAAATCTTTTTCTGTCAGCAGGATTCCTTTTTCTACACCTTTGACCTTGCATTCAATAGCGGTAGCTACTTTCTTGCCGTTTTTTATTTCAAATGCAACATTGGTTACTTCTGTGTTAAACTGGAAGTCAACGCCTGCTGCCTCCAGATATTTCTGCATAGGCAGAATCAGGGATTCATATTGATTATATCTGGTAAACTTCAGGGCGCTGAAATCAGGCAGTCCGGCAATATGGTGGATAAACCGCTGGAAATACAGCTTCATTTCCAGGGCGCTGTGCCAGTTTTCAAAAGCAAACATGGTTCTCCAGTAAAGCCAGAAGGTAGAATCAAAAACTTCCTCATCAAAGACATCTTCAATGGTTTTATCGTATAAGTCCTCATCCCTGGTCAGGAATAATTTCATAATCTCCATGCATCCTTTTTGACTTAGGCGGAACTTTCCATCTGTATGTGCATCCTTTCCTCTGTTTACCGTAGCTCTGCAAAGAGAATAGTTGGGATCATGCTTATTCAGCCAGTAAAATTCATCCAAAACAGAAGCCCCTGGTACCTCAAGAGAAGGAATACTGCGAAACAGGTCCCAGAGACATTCAAAGTGGTCTTCCATCTCTCTGCCGCCCCGCATGATATATCCTCTGGATGCATCAAAGATACCGTCACAGGCTCCTCCGGCAATATCCATGGCTTCCAGAATATGAATCTGTTCTCCAGGCATCTGGCCATCTCTTACCAAAAAGCAGGCTGCAGCCAGAGCTGCAAGACCGCTTCCCACAATATAAGCACTTTTCTCTTCTATGCCTTCCGGCTTTTCCGGTCTTGCAAAAGCTTCGTAATTCCCCCTGGAATAATAAATCCCTTTTGCATTTCTTACTTGTTTTCCCCGTTCTGTATTACGATATGCCTCATAACGGGTATGCTCCTGAACTTCTTTTTTCTGATTCTGGATTTTTTTCTTTTTATAAACCGCCGCTCCTGTTCCTGCTGCAAGGGCTGCAATTCCGATTCCAACATATTTTTTCTCCATAGTATAGGACTCCTTTCTGTTATTTCTGCCCTTATACTATGCCTTTTATACGCTGTTTTCCATTTACAAAGTGACGGGTTTGATAAAAAGTTTATCATTTACAGGAATTTGATAAAAAATTTGCAATGGAATTGCCGATATTTCCATGGAGTGTAAGAATCATATCCCTGATAATTTCCTCATAGTCTTCTTTCATCCCCTTTTTTATCCAATCCAGCATAATGCCCACAAAGCTATATTTATAAAAATTTGCAATAAATTCTTTTTTCTGAGCAGAAAGAGAGGTTCCTGCTGCCTGCTCTTCTACCACATCACGGAGTAAATCATAAGTAAGCTGAAACAGATAGTTTTCAATCTGTTCCCTGCTAAGAGTATGATAGGCATTCAGGATAAATGGTTTATTGCTAAGCACTGCTTCAAAAATCTGGCGCAGACCATCCTGCCAGGTATCATACGTCTTTTTGCCCTGAAGGGCTTTTCTGGCATCTTCCAGACAGGACCATTCTACTAAATCATAAATATCTTTAAAATGATAGTAAAAAGCCATGCGGCTGATTCCACAGTCTGTAGTAAGGTCTGAAATCGTAATCTTATCCAGTGGTTTTAGAAGCATCAGATGTTTTAATGACGCCTCTAAAGCCGGTTTTGTTGTATTCGACACCTTTGCATCCTTCCCTTTCTTCTAAAGTTTATCAGGTTCATTGTAACAAAAAAGAGAAGAAACCGCTACCTTTTCAGAAAAACTTCATAGTGAAAGTTACCCATACATTTTTTCAAAAGTAATCCTGCCACAATACAACATACAATGCTTAATCCCAGTAAAATCCAAAAGGAAATCAACAGCACACCCATAAACTGCCCCATAACCAGTAAAATCAAAGGCAAAATCAGAAAGACAGCGCCTTGCTGAGATTCTTCCATGCTCTGTGCTTTGGCAGAACTACGGACAATCAGCGTCACTGCAATAAGAGAAACAGCCGGAGAAAACAGCAGCAAAACAACCAGCCAGCTTACTCCCGGTAAAAGGAGTTTCCCAAGTAAAAAGAACGATTCTGTTTCTAATACCAGCATCATGGCCAAAAAAGAAATCAAAGATACCAGCATACTAAGGGCAAAAGATGCCAGTACCTTGGCGCGGAAAATGTCTTTTACAGATAAAGGACAATACAACAGCGTTTCCAGCGTATGCTTTTCCTTTTCTCCCACAAAAGAACTGGCAGCCATAATGGACGCAGCCATAATAGGGATAATCAGAAAAAACAGGGGCAGCATATAATTCAGAAGCATCTGAGCCAATGTCTGTTCTATAGTTTCGCTGTGCGCCTGCTTTGGCAAAAGTTTTAAAAAGTTCTGAATATCCGGGTCATCCGGCACAAAGTGAATGGTACACAGGAAAATAGATGGCAGTACCGTAGTTAAAATCAAAGGTGTAATCATAAGTGTGGTAAACAAACGCCGGTTGCCTGTAATACCTCTAAAATCTTTTTTTATAATGGCAAACATTGCTTCTCTCATAAAGCTCCCTCCTGTGCGGTTAATGTAAAATATACTTCTTCCAGTGACGGCTTTTTCGCAATGACCTCATAGATATCTCCACCGCCGGCTACAATGCTGCGAATGAGTTCTGGAATTTCCTTTTCGGATTCGATTCTGGTTTCATAGATTCCCTCCCCCTTAGAAAGGAAGGGCAGCTGTTTCGGCATATCCGCTGCGCAAATCTGCAGGATCATACCAGGACATACTCTCTTTTGCAGTTCGTCTAAAGTTCCTACTGCCAGCAGTTTTCCCTGCTCCATCAGGCCATACCTGGTACAGATTTCCTGTGCATACCGCAGTTGATGGGTACAGAGAAAAACGGTAACCCCTTCTTCTTTTGCAAGGTTTTGAATCAGTCCGTTTACCTTTTGTACACTTTCCGGGTCAAGGCCTGAGGTTGGTTCATCCAGAAAAAGCACCCTGGGTTTATGAATCAGCGCTCTTGCAAGAGAAAGCCGCTGTCTCATTCCTGTAGAATAGGTAGATAATTTCTGATTTCCCGCATCCTTTAACTCCAGTTGTTCCAATAATGCTTCCGCTCTCTGATTCGCCTGTTGCCTGGATAATCCAAAAACAGAAGCATAAAACTGCAGGTTCTGCATCCCTGTCATATGGTCATACATTTGTGCATGCTCCGTCACCACACCGGAACATGCATGAACCTTCTGCGGCTCCCACGTGGGATGAAAGCCAAGTATCCGGCAGCTTCCCTCAGAAGGCGCCAGCATTCCGGTGAGCAGTTTCACCGTAGTGGTTTTTCCTGCGCCATTTGGTCCTAAAAATCCAAACACCTCTCCCGGATGTAAAGAAAAAGAAAGGTGTCGCACTGCCTGTTTCCCTCCGGGATATGTTTTGGAAAGATTTTCTAATAAGATTGCATCCATTTATTCTTTCTCCTTTTCTTTTAATCGTACTATCATTTTTTGAAAGTCAGGGTTTGGAATCAGCTTATCAAAAACCGGATTCTCTGTAAGTGCCTGTGTGATACTCCGGCGAATGACTGCATGATCTCTTGGCAAAACAGTTCCAAGAGCCAGAGTATCCTTCATCCAGGCATCCATCAAAGAAAAAAAGGCATCACCGTGCAGTTTTAGTGGATAAATATCACTGGTTGCCAGATTCGTATACTTCTCTAAAATTTCCAGCGCCCTGTTTTCTTCCCCCAAAAGTGCCCAGCCTTTTGCCATGGTAAGGTAGACAGAAAACATAATACCCGGATGCAGATTTTCCAGTTCAAAGGCCTCTGCAAGCTTTTGAAGACGAGTACAGATTTCTTCAAATTCCTCCTTATGTTTCCATGGCAGATTCATATACGAGGCAAGCAAATTGCACAGAGAAATCACTTCCTTGTAAATCCCTATCTGTAGAACCCGTCTGGCTTCTTTGGTATTTCCCAGCATTTGATAGGCAGAAGCCAGCAATGGTTCCATAGGGCCAACGGAAAAAGAATCCTCTTCTAAAAAGTCCAGAACCTCAGAAGGGCGTTTTAATGCCAACAGGCAATAGGCTTCCATTTGAAGCGCGTTTTTCCCAAGCTCCGGTTCCTCTGCTCTTGTCTTTACATGAGAAAAAAGCGCTTTTGCTTCTTCCAGCACTTCCATGGTATCTTCCGGCTTCTCTGCCAGCATTGCATGATTCACCAGTAGTACGCCCATATGAAACACAAGAGGATAACAGGAATAATATTTCTTTATGAGCTTTCGGCAATGCTCCAATACTTCCTGAAAAGGAAGCACAGCAAAGCCTTTCGCCAGTTGGGTGTAGCACTTTTGAATTTCTGCTTTTGACATCTGGGGTTCATATCCCAGCAAATCATCAATGGTGATATTAAAGTAAGCTGCAAGCTGTGGCAGCAACGTAATATCTGGATAGGTCATTTCATTTTCCCATTTAGAAACTGCAGCCTTTGATACGCCTAAATAAGCTGCAAGTTCTTCCTGAGTAATTCCTTTCTTATGACGTTTTTCAACGAGAATACGGCCAAGCTTCATTTCCTTCATGTTCTTTTACCTCCCTTAGACATCATTATAAAAAAACAGAAAGCAAAAAACAATGGACGGATATTTAATTTCTTTAAAAAAAATCAACCTATAGGAAACTTAGAATTTTACCCATTCTGTCTCAGTTTTACAACCGTTTTAACCTATATTTCCTTGTAAAATCAAGAAACAATGCAAAAAACGAGACAATCTGGTCACGCTATATACAGGAGGGAAAATACTATGCCAAAACCAAAGACATCCACAGGAGAAAAAAATCTCATTAGCAAACGCCTCATTGAACTTCGCCGACAGCACAAAATGTCCCAGAGACTTCTGGCCTATGAGCTTCAGCTACGGGGGTATGATATGGATAAAAATGTAATCACCAGAATTGAAACCAACAAACGATATGTTACAGATGTGGAGCTAAAAGCGCTCAAAGAAGTGTTCCAGGTTTCCTACGATTATCTCATAGAGGGAAAAGAAGAAGCATAAACGAAAGAGTGTGCAAAAAGCAAGAGGCTTTCCTGTGTATTCCCGCAGAAAATCCCTTGTTTTTTGCACGCTCCATACAACCTGTCACACTAAAATTTATATAACAAACTTGCCAATCCCATTTCGTTAAAAAATAAAAACCGTCCGAAAAATAGCACAATTATATAAATCACCAATTCCATTCTGGAAATGTATTTAAAACAATATTTTGATTTCGTTCCCTTTTTCCAAATTTTAAACAAAAGAAATCCAAGCAATGCGCCTATTGTATTTAAAAATAAATCATCAATATCAGTACACCGGTTATTCAGCAACTGGCTGACTTCGATAAAAAATGAAAAACAGAATCCAACGCTAAATATATGCCAGAAAGTATCCATCTTTTCACATAGGATAGGAAGTAATATGCCTAAAGGTACAAATAATACAACATTTAACAAATATGCGATACTATCAATTTCATTTGAAAAAGGAATAAGATTCAGTTGATTCGTGTTCATTTCCAACTGATAATGCAGTCCATCATACAAAGTTCCCACCCCGGTAAAATGATAAACACCTATTATGTAAATGGAAAAAAGTAAAAGACCTATGTAATGTGCAAAACCAAAGCTGATATGACGTTTCTTTCTCCAAAATCCATTGATGATTAGCACGATTAAAAATGGAACAAAGGCCGATAAAAATTCATATCCTGCAAAAATTAAAGTATCCATAAAACCACTCCTAGTTTATTTTTTTCATTCTATCATAGAAGTCTCCTAAAAACATTACATTAAAAAAAGTTTTCGGGTTTCTTTTGGAAATCTTTAGAAATTTCGCGCCAAATTTGTTATACTCAAATTATAAAATTTTTCGCTTAAAGAAAGGAGTCTTTATGAAAAAAATCTGGATGACTTCCCAAACACAGAAGAGAAAGCACAGCGCTTCCATAGGATTATGGAAATCGCTTTTTATGGTGATTTTTTTCATTACAATTTTTCTCTTCCTGCAATTTTTTCTTTTGAAACATGGACGTTCTACCCCGGCTGTTTCAACAACGCTCACATTACTGGCGGGAATGCTGCTCATTGGATATGCAGTAAGAAGTGGTAATCGAAATCTTCCTCATGTCTATGTATTTTTTCTGACAGAGGAGCATGAATTGTTTTATGTAGATGCACGCAGCCAACAGAGAGCGCACACGGATGGGGTACTGGGTGCTATGGAAATTTATGCAAAAGCTGATAAAATGCTGCAAAAAATAAAAAGCACCAATGAAATCCCAAAATCAGCAAGAAAAATTCTCTGGGTGAAAAGTATTCGGGAACGCCAACGGGATGTCAGTGTTGTTTGTCGTGTCCAGACACAGCAGGGAACGAACCTTGATGAAACCCTGTTTGTCAGTTATGAGGTTCCAGATGTACAAAGTCTTTTGCTGCAACTTGAAGCAAGAAAACGTGCCACAGGACCAGAAGCCCAGATGGATAAAAACCTTTTTTGTATGCTTATTAGTGTTGTTTTTCTCATTGGCTCTGGTATTCTTTGTTTTCTCAGTCATCCTTATCAGGCTTATCTGCCGGATAGATTGTACTATCCTTCCATGGCATTTACAGTAATTGCTCTGTGCTTTGTCCTGTATTATTTCCTGAAGCATCACAGAGGAGAGAAATGACAGCAGTTCTGTACCGTTCCGACAAATTTGAAGTTCTGACATTTGGATTTTGCCGGAACGGGAACTCTGCTTTTACTCTGTCTCTTTTGATACTTTAATGCTCCCATCTCCGCTTACGGAACTTAGAAATACTTTTCTTCCTTCTTCAGCCCTGATATTCTGAAGTTCCAGGCTGCTGACCTTAACAGCACCTTTTACTTTCATATCTCCGCTAACGGTTTTGGTACAGGCATAGCAAGGCTCTCCCTGGCAGTCTAAATGTAGCTTTCCATCCCCACTTACCGTTTTAGCATATACACTCCGGCTGTCCAGATACTTCCCTCTGAAATCTCCACTGGTGGTATTACAGGTAAAGACATGGGTTTGTACGTGTTTATATTTCACATCTCCGCTCATTGTTTCTGCCACCATGCTCTGGGCATAAATTCTTTTTGCTTCAATATCACCGCTTTTGGTACGAAGGGAAATGCTCTGACAATGAATTTCCTCTGCCCCGATATCACCGGAAAAGGAAGAAAGGCTCATGGCTGTTACCGAAATTTGTTCTGCACAGATATCTCCACTGAGAGCTTCCACGCAGAGTTCTTCTATTCCTTGTGGGATTTCCAGAATCACCTGTTCTACCAGTCTTCCGAAAAATCCTCTTAGCATATTAATTCTCGGTATATTTCCGTCCCGTCTGTTACATACTCTTCCATAGTAGGTATTTTCCTGGATTTTATATTCCAGATATTTAAGATCAGAGGGATCCTCTGTATAAATATGAAAATGTCCGTCCAGGGAAGGAATGATTTTTATATCTGTTGCACCTGCCTGGAAACGAATCTTATGAAAAGTCTGCTGTTCAAACTCCTGGCTGCTCTCCCATTCCTGTTGAAATTTCTGAAAAGGTACCTGCTCCACCTCCGTAAAAGGTCTGGCAACTTCATGATCCCCATTTGAAGGTTCTCCTAAAAGTTCCTGAATCTCCTGAATCACATCCTCCGGGTTTCCAAGAGAATCGCAGATTTCCTCTTCACTTTTCCCCTGGGCCAGGGCATCCTGAAAATGTTCCTCATAGTCCCGGATAATTTCGTCCACATAATCTTTGTCATAAGCCTTTAATGCCTGTTCTATACAATTCAAATATTCTTCCTTTTTCATGCTGTTTTTCCTCCACACTAATGAATCAGCCGCCCTATGGCTGCTACAAAATCTTCCCACTCCAGTTTCAACATTCCCTGATAACCTCTTCCTTTTTCCGTAAGATGATAATATTTTCTGGCTGGGCCGCCTTCAGATTCTACCAGATAAGTCTCCACATACAGCTCATCCTTCAACTTCTTTAATATGGGATATAAGGTTCCTGTGGCAATGGACATTTCCTGAGAAATCTCTTCTGTAAGCTCATAGCCATATTTATCACCCTTTGCTAATTGAGAAAGCACACACAATTCCAGAGCGCCTTTTTTAAACTGTGCATTCAAAAAAATCCTCCTCTCTTCCTCTTATGCTGTCAGCAGTATTCTTTTTTGTTTTCTATATCTTATCATATACTATTCTATAATGCAATATAGTATTTATAAAAATATATAAACACCGCTGTCACACAATTTCTAACTTGTATAACAGCGGTATTTTCTATTTATGATACGGTTCCCCTGCCACAATCCGGTATCCCCGGTAAATCTGTTCCAGAAGAATCACCCGCATAAGCTGGTGGGGAAAGGTCATTTTAGAAAAACTGAGGGCATAGTCAGACTTTTTCAAAACTTCCTCCCCAAGGCCAATAGAACCGCCGATAATAAAGGTGATATGGCTTTTTCCCTGAACCCCCAGATTTTCTATTTTTTTTGCAAAAGCAACGGAATCCAGCATAGCGCCTCCGATTTCCAGGGTAATCACGTAACTGTCCTCTTTGATATGCTTTAAAATTCGTTCTCCCTCTTTCTGGCGTATCTGTCGCTCTACTGTTTCGCTTGCAGCATCCGGTGTTTTCTCATCTGCTACTTCAATAATTTCTAGTTTGCAATATTTGCTCAGACGTTTGCTGTACTCAGCAATGGCATCTTTTAGATATTTTTCTTTGATTTTTCCTACGGTAATTACTGTAATTTTCATGCCTGCTGTGCCTCCTGTTCTTTCTTTTCTTTGCGCTTCCACTGATTCAGCCGTTCTTTCTCCTCTTTGGAAACCCGGTAGGATTCCCGGATTTTCTGGATTGCCTTGTTATGAGTAAAATCATCCAGAGTATTTTTCAGAAGAAAGTCCTCTGTTTTTTCAGGAAATTTCACATAACACACAGAGACAGCCCAGGCCACAGCCATTTTCACATAATATCCCTCATGATGAATGTCAGAAAAACAGTTCAAAATTCTGTCAATAAATGCCTCCTGAACAAAGAAATCCAAAAGACATACCACTGCAAAGCGGATTTCATACTCCTGGCTACTGTTTAAATAAGGCTCAAGAAAAGAAAACCACTCTTCTTGATTTTTCTTCATAAATTTATAAGTGGTACAGCAACTGTCGCATACAGCCCAGTTATTGATAAGGGGAATAAATTTTTTTAACTCTCTTTTCTGCTCCTCCATGGGAAATTTCCCATATCCAATCATCATTCCACGAATCATCACTTCCTCATAGATTTCCGGCTGGAAATCCTGTACAAATCCGCAATAATCTTCTTTTGCTGCTTTTTTTGCCAGTTCCCGCAAAATGGGAATTCTTACCCCCATCATTTCTGTAAGACCAGGAACCAGAGAAGTGTGAAACTGTTTATAGGTCTCATCTATGTGCTTTTGAAGCTCACCTCTTAGCCATGCTGTTATTTGATTCGATTCCTTCATAAGGTTGCTCTCTCCTTTAAACTTAAAAAACGGTACAGATTTCAAAGTATCTGCACCGTTTCTATACAGTCTATGTATTATTTTGTTTTGTTCTTGATAAATTCATCAATGCCTTTTGCAGCCGCTTTTCCTGCACCCATAGCCAGAATAACAGTAGCTGCGCCGGTTACTGCATCGCCACCGGCGTAAACGCCTTCTTTGGATGTTTTTCCGGTTTCTTCATCTGCAATGATACATTTTCTTCTGTTGATATCCAGGCCAATGGTAGTAGAAGAAATCAGTGGGTTTGGAGAAGTTCCAAGAGACATGATCACTGTGTCTGCTTCCATCTCAAATTCTGAACCTTCAATAACCACCGGACGTCTTCTTCCGGAAGCATCTGGCTCCCCTAATTCCATGCGTACACATTTGATTGCTTTTACCCATCCATTTTCATCTGCCAGGATTTCAACCGGGTTTGTCAGAAGGTCAAAGATAATGCCTTCTTCTTTCGCATGGTGTACTTCTTCCTTTCTGGCCGGAAGTTCTTCTTCACTTCTTCTGTATACTACATGAACCTCAGCGCCTAAACGAAGAGCAGTTCTTGCAGCATCCATGGCAACATTACCACCGCCTACAACAACAACCTTCTTGCCGGTTACGATTGGTGTATCGTGGTCATCACGAAAAGCTTTCATCAGGTTGCTTCTTGTAAGGTATTCGTTGGCAGAGAATACTCCGTTTGATACTTCTCCCGGAATTCCCATAAACATTGGAAGACCAGCTCCTGAACCAATAAATACTGCCTCAAAGCCTTCGTTTTCCAGTAACTCATCAATGGTAGTAGATTTACCGATAATAACATTTGTTTCAATCTTAACACCTAAAGATTTTACGTTTTCTACTTCTTCTTTTACAACTTTTTCTTTTGGAAGACGGAATTCAGGAATACCGTATACCAAAACACCGCCGGCTTCATGAAGGGCTTCAAAGATAGTAACATCATAACCCATTTTTGCCAGATCACCGGCGCAGGTAAGTCCGGAAGGACCGGAACCGATGACTGCTACTTTGTGTCCGTTTTTCTCAGCCGGAGCTTCTGGTTTAATACCGTTTTCTTTTGCCCAGTCTGCAACAAAACGTTCCAGTTTACCAATGGAAACAGCCTCTCCCTTAATGCCTCTGATGCAGACACCTTCACACTGAGACTCCTGAGGACAGACACGTCCACAGACAGCAGGCAGTGCGCTGGACTGACCGATTACTTTATATGCTTCTTCAAAATTGCCTTCTTTTACTTCGTGAATAAAAGCAGGAATATTAATAGATACAGGACATCCTTTGATACATTTTGCGTTTTTACAGTTTAAGCAACGCGCTGCTTCTTCCATAGCTTCTTCTTTGTTATATCCCAGACAAACTTCTTCAAAGTTTGTTGCTCTTACCTGTGGATCCTGTTCTCTTACAGGAACTTTTTCTAATACGTTTCCCATTATTCGTCACCTCCGCAGTGTCCGCATCCGCCATGGTGGGTATCACCCTCCTGCAGCTTCAGCATTGCTCTTCCTTCTTCTGTCTTGTACATCTGCTGTCTCTTCATAGCCAGATCCCAGTCAATGGCATGTCCGTCAAATTCAGGACCGTCAACGCAGGCAAATTTCACTTCTCCGCCTACAATCACACGACAAGCACCGCACATACCAGTACCGTCTACCATAATCGGGTTCATGGAGACAATCGTAGGAATTTCGTATTTCTTTGTGGTCAGGCAGCAGAATTTCATCATAATCATAGGACCAATGGCAACACATTTGGTATAGGTTTTGCCTTCTGCTACTAAATCGTCGATTACTTTTGTAACCATACCGCTGCGGCCATAGGAACCATCATCTGTGGTAATGTAGAGATTACCTGCTACTGCTTCCATTTCTTTTTCCAGGATAATCAGGTCTTTTGTTTTTGCTCCCACAATAACATCAGCATCAATACCATGTTCATGAAGCCATTTTACCTGAGGATATACCGGAGCAGTACCAACACCACCGGCTACAAACAGGATTTTTTCTTTCTTTAATTCTTCTAAATCTTCATTTACAAACTCAGAGGGACATCCCAGAGGTCCAACGAAATCCTGGAAAGCATCTCCTGCCTGTAATGTTGTAAATTTTTCTGTAGATGCTCCAATAGGCTGGAATACGATGGTTACAGTTCCTTCTTCTCTGTCATAATCACAGATGGTCAAAGGAATTCTCTCTCCTGCATCATCTAATTTTACAATGATGAACTGACCCGGTTCACAATGTTTTGCTACCATGGGTGCTTCTACAACCATGAGATATACAATCTCATTCAGCTTTTCTGCTTTTCGTATCTTGTACATAATGTCCTCCTCTTATTTCATACGGAATTTCGGCTTTCCCTCCACTCCGGTATCATCATTACCCTACAGTATAAGGCAATCTGAATAAAAATTCAATCCGTTTTCTTGGTTTATCAGGAAACTTTGTGCAATCTGCCCGTTTCCCTTCTATAATTTTCCATTTTTAGTTGTAATACACATACATTTTACTGCTTACCGGACTGATTTTTCCTCTTTCATCCACTGCAATCGCAGAAAAAGTATGCTCTCCCGTAGGCATTGCAATGGGTCCTGTATATTTGCTGCTTTCCAGGGTAGGTTCTTCATCAAAGGCATAGTAAATATCACAGCCATCCTGGGCGGTCACAATAATTTGTTCTGCATACTCATACTGTCCGTCGCTTGGAGAAATCAAAGGTTTCTCCGGCGCTTCGTAAGTAATCTGGTAGGTTTCTTCTCCTACTTCACTGGGAATATTTTTCTCATTGTAAGCAATATATTTCAGGGTTATTTTACCCTCTTCCTCCAGGAAAATGGGTCCCTCATACTTCTGGCTTGAGGTATCAGGTTTGGAACCATCCAGGGTATAGTATACCTGAGTTCCCTCTAAAAGATTGTTAAATTCCAAAGAAAGAGCTTCTGTATATTCGCCACCGCCCTGGGAAACGGTTGGAAGTGGACAGACATAACTCTGGTACATATCCTGCATTTCCTCACTGGCATTTGCCATAAGGTCCCGGATTTTTTCATACTCCTCCTGATTCTCATAGAGACGCAAAAGCTCGCCATAGGCGCTGGTATTATCCGGGAACTCCTTCACAACCTCCAAAAGAATGTCCAAAGCGGCTGCCTCATCTTCGTTTTTCAGATAAATTTTAGCCTGCAGAATATTTGCTTCTGCACTGTCCGGTCTTAAAGCCAAAGCCTGCTGCACATACTTCATGGCATCTTCGTAGTTCTTATTGCTGAATTTTGTCTCTGCCTGAGCCATCTGAAAGTCAAAGGAATTGTGCTGAGTCTGATAAACAAAAAATAGTCCCAGTCCTGCTGCAACCACCACTACTGCTGCACAGCTTCCCAGAATCATATTTTTCTTCCTTTTCCTGCGCCTCTCCTGCTCTGCTTTTCGCTGCTGCCGCTCTCTTTCCTTCTGGGCTTCCAGCTCCTTTTTCTTTTTTTCCTGTTCCATTAACTCTTTCTGTCTCAGAATAGTCTCTAAAGTATGATATTCCGGGACCCACTGTACCTCTTTGCCACACTTTGGGCAAAACAAGGTTCCATCTTCAAACTCTGCACCACAGTTTGTACACTTCATGCGATTCTATCCTCATTTTCTATAAATATTCATCAATAAACTGCTCATATTCTTCCATAGACATCAAAACCTTTCTTGGCTTTGTGCCTTCTTCTTCTCCGACTACACCGGCTTCACAAAGCTGATCCATAATTCTGGCTGCCCTGTTAAATCCGATTTTAAATACCCTTTGAAGCATTCCTATGGAAGCCTTATCTTTCTCAATAATAAATTTACCTGCATCCTTAAAATATGCATCTCTGTCATTACCATTGTCCTGTCCCTGGGGAGCAGCTTCTTTTACTGCCTCGATTTTTTCCTGAATATCCTTATCATAGGCTGCCTCCGGATGCTGGCTTGCTAAAAATGCCACCACATCTCCCACTTCCTGGTCACTGACAAAAGCCCCCTGCACCCGGGCAGGCTTCTGATAGCCCTGGGGATAAAAAAGCATATCACCTTTTCCCAGAAGTTTTTCTGCCCCGTTCATATCCAGAATGGTTCTGGAGTCCACGCCGGAAGAAACAGAAAAGGCAATTCTGGAAGGCATGTTTGCCTTAATGAGTCCTGTAATAACATTGACAGAAGGTCTCTGGGTGGCAATAATCAGATGAAGCCCTGCTGCTCTGGCAAGCTGTGCCAGACGACAGATAGAATCTTCCACCTCTCCGGGAGCAACCATCATAAGGTCAGCAAGCTCGTCTACAATAATGACAATCTGAGGCAGTTTTTTCGGCTTGTTTTCATCCTGAATATCCTCAATAGATGCCACTTTTTCATTATAGCCCTTTAAATCCCGGACATTATACTGTGCAAATTTATTGTAGCGTTCTGTCATTTCCGCTACTGCCCAGTTTAAGGCTCCTGCTGCTTTTTTCGGATCTGTGACCACTGGAATAAACAAATGGGGAATACCATTATAGACACTTAATTCCACCACTTTAGGATCAATCATAATTAATTTTACATCATCCGGGGATGCTTTGTAAAGAATACTCATGATTAAAGTATTAATACATACGGATTTACCGGAACCTGTAGCGCCTGCAATAAGCAGATGGGGCATTTTCGCAATATCTGCAATCACCGGTTTCCCTGCAATATCTTTTCCTGCTGCAAAAGCCAGGTTTGATTTATGATGCTGAAATTCCGGAGACTGAAGCAGATCCCGCAACATAACCGTACTGTTATTGGCATTTGGAACCTCAATTCCCACCGCCGCTTTGCCTGGAATAGGCGCTTCAATACGGATATCCGTAGCGGCCAGATTTAATTTAATATCATCGGTAAGTCCCACAATCTTGCTTACTTTTACACCCTGTTCCGGCTGCAGCTCATATCTGGTAACCGTAGGTCCGCAGCTTACATCTGTAATTGTCACGTTGACGCCGAAATTATGTAAGGTATCCTGCAGCTTTCTGGCTGTTTCCCGCAAATGACTGTCCGAATCCCCTGTATTTTTCTGTCCCTTTTTCAGCAGAGACAAAGACGGAAACTTATATTCCTTTTTTTCCAGGGTTTCTTTGCTGGCAATTTCCTCTTTTACCGCATCCACTCCCTGCTGGATTTCCTCTTTGGAAGAACGTGGATTTTTGGCAGTATTTGTCTGTGTTTTGTTCTCCTCCTGAGGAACTCCCTCTTCAATAGCTGCAATTTCTTCCAGATCCTGAACCAGATGATCTGCTCTGTGAATAGGAAATGCTTTTTCCGGTATAAAGGGTTCTTCTATGGTTGTTTCCTTTTCCGGCTCTTTTTCCGGTTCCGGCGTCTCTTCTTTTTTCTTCAGGAGAATCTGTTCCTGGAAAATTTTCTTCCGCTCTTTTTTTACCGTATCTTCGGAATCTTCCAGAGTTCTCTTATGCCGCTTTTGGCGGCGCTGCTCCTGTTGTTCCTGTTCCTCCTCTTCTTCCTGGCGGATACGCGCCTCCTCCAAACGTCTCTGTCTGTGCTGTGCTGCGTTTCTGTACATCCATCTGCTGCACTTACGTATCATATCAAACATGGATTTCTGGGTAATAAGCACCAGGGAAATCATAATGGACACTCCGGCAATCACATACGTCCCTACCGTTCCAAAAGCCTGTACACACAGTCTGCAAAGAATGCCGCCTACCAGACCTCCTCCGGTTTTATACTCTGCTGATACTTCATAATAGGTGAAAATTTCTTTCTCAAACACAGCTCCTTCTGTAAGAATCTGCATAAACATACAGGCTGCCAGAAAGAACAGAAGAAAGCCAGCCATTTTCCGGTAGGCTCTGGGATTTCCTCCGTTGGAAATCACAAAGGCAATACCCAAAAACATAAAAATTGGCAGGGGATAACAAACCAGCCCTACCAGCCCGAAAAAGAAACTGCTAATGGCATTTCCAACCGTGCCTCCAATGCCAAAGTTGCTGATTAACAGAACAATGGAAATTGCCAGAACTGTCCAAAGAGTTACTTCTGCCTCAATAGAAGTCCCGGATACCGTTGTTTTTACTTTCTGAGGCTGTTTTCTTTTTCCTGATTTTGTACTTTTTTGATTCCTGTTATTTTTTCTGGCTGCCGCCATCCATCATCTCTCCCCTCATAATACAAAATTACAAACCACTGCTGCAGTACCTGCCAGAAAACAGTACACTGCAAAATAAACAAATCTTTTTTTCCGTACCAGATTCAGCATCATTTTAATACAAAAATATCCCACAATCCCTGCTGCCAGGGCAGAGATTCCATAGGTTCCTATAATCTCCGGGGACAGTCCTTTGCCTCCATTTTGAGACAGTTCCAAAACAGCAGCTCCCACAACCGTTGGAACAGCAGCAAGGAAGGAATATTTCACTGCAAACTTTTTATTAAATCCCAGTAAAAGGCACAGGGCAATGGTAATACCGGAACGGGAAATTCCCGGAAATACAGCAATTCCCTGGACAATCCCAATGGCAAGCGCTGCTGTCCACCCTACATCTTTTGGAATCTTATTTCCTGCGGGAAAGAAGTCTACCACCAGCAGAAAAACACCTGTGAAAAAAAATCCCATTGCCGGAGCCAGAAGGTTTTCTTTTGCCTGGGCAGCCCTGCCTTCTAACAAAAAGCCCATAATGGCAGTGGATAAAGTAGTCACTGCAAGGAGCAAAAGCAGTTTCCGGTAATTGTTGGAAATCAGCTTTCGATATCGTCTGGCATCCTGTTGGTTTCTGTTGTGAAAGTAGGTTTTCAGGTTCTCAAATGCATCATAGAGCATTTTGCAGCCTTCCAGGAAAAGGCGTTTTAAATCCTGCCAGAAGGCAGCAAGAATAGCCCCAAGAGTTCCTATATGGAGCAACACCTCAAAGGTAAATCCTGTCTGATTCTTTATCTGAAACAAATTTTCTAAAATGGCTAAATGACCGGAACTGCTTACAGGAAGAAATTCTGTAATACCCTGTACCAGTCCCAGCAGCAATGCCTGTATCACTGACATTTGTACATCCTCTTCATTCGTATTTATTATCAAATGTTTATTCTATCATAGATTTTTCATTCGTACAACTTATTTCTGCGACTCAATCAGCTCATAAAGCTTTTTCATGGCTTCCTGAATGCCTCCGGTTTCGTCAATCAGTCCTTCCTCCACTGCTTCACGTCCTTCCAGCATGGTTCCCACATCCTTCACCAGTTGTGAGGTGTCCAGCATCAGTTCCTCCATGCGCTCCTTGGACATATGGGAATGGCTGGATACAAATCCGGTTATCCGGTCCTGGATTTTCTCCATATTTCGGTAGCTTTGCATCACGCCAATAAACATGCCATTGCTCCGTACCGGATGCACTACCATGGTGGCGCTTGGAACAATAAAGGAATAATCAGCAGAAACTGCCAGGGGAACCCCAATGGAATGTCCGCCTCCCAAAACCAGGGAAACCGTGGGCTTGCTAAGAGATGCGATCATCTCTGCAATGGCAAGACCCGCCTCAACATCACCGCCTACGGTATTTAACAGAATCAGAAGCCCGTCAATCTCCCGGCTGTCTTCAATCATAGCAAGCTTTGGCAAAACATGTTCGTATTTGGTGGTTTTGCTGTTATTTGGAAGACATTCATGGCCTTCCACCTCTCCTATTACGGACAAAAGCTGAATATGATACTGCTTCTCATTTTCTTCCAGCAGTACTTCTCCAAGCTCTGTAATTTCCTCATTTTGTTTTTCTGTTTTTTCCAGCTTTTCCTGTTTTTCTTCAGACATAACAATACCTCCAGATTTTCTTCTGGAGGTATTATGTGTATCCTTTTGTTTTTTATACATAAAGGGGCTTATTCATCCCAGTTGTGCCACACGTCTGTGACATCATCATCGTCATCCAGTAAGTCCAGGGTTTTCTGAAGGTTCTTAATATCCTGCTCATCTGTAAGTTCCACATAAGTCTGAGGAATCATAGCCACCTGAGCTTCCATCATAGGAATGCCTTCTTTTTCCAGGGCTTCTCTTACAGTGCTGAACTCATCCGGATCTGTAAGAATTTCGTAGCTGTCTTCCTCTTCTGCGAAATCTTCTGCGCCTGCATCCAGGGCAATCATCATCAGGTCGTCTGCATCCATTTCACATTCTTCCTTATCAATGATAATCTGTCCTTTGTTATCAAACATAAAAGATACAGAGCCAGGGGTTCCGATATTTCCATTTCCCTTGGTAAAATAGCTTCTTACGTTTCCGGCAGTACGGTTTTTATTGTCTGTAAGAGTTTTTACGATAATCGCTACGCCATTTGGTCCATATCCTTCATAGGTAAGCACCTCAAAGTTATCTGCATTGGCATCTCCGGCCGCTTTCTTAATGCCACGATCAATGGTATCGTTTGGCATGTTGTTTGCTTTTGCCTTTGCAATAACGTCACGCAGCTTGCTGTTATTGGCAGGATCCGGACCTCCCTCTTTTACTGCAACTACGATTTCTCTTCCGATTACAGTAAAGATTTTACCTTTCTTGGCATCGTTTTTTTCTTTCTTGTGCTTTATATTTGCAAATTTTGAATGTCCTGACATGCTTCTTCTCCTTTTTCTTCCTGGGGCAGCTTCTCTACCCGCACTTTTTGTATGGTATTATTTTCCACCCCAAGGATGGTAAATACATATCCCTTTGCTTTTATTTCTTTATCCTCAGACAGATTCGGGACATGTCCGAGAACAGAAGTCAGATACCCGTTTAAAGTATCAAAATCCTCTTCATCAAAATCAGAATCCAGAACCTCATCCACCTGCTCTAAAGGAGTCAGTCCTTCCATAATCAGGGAGTCATCGGTCTGAACCTGAATGTAATGCTCTTCTTCATCGTATTCATCCAGAATATTTCCTACGATTTCCTCCAGAATATCCTCCATAGTGACAATTCCCGAAGTCTGGCCATACTCATCCACCACAATAACCATGTGGATTTTCTTTGCCTGCATTCTCTGGAACAAATCATTGATGTTTCTGGTTTCCGGCACATAAATCGCTTCCCGGATTAAGTGTGGAATCATTCCAATGGAAGAATCCTCACAGTTTCCAAGGGTAATCTGCTTCATAACGTCCTTTAAATGCAGAATTCCCACAATATTGTCAATATCTTCCCGGTATACAGGATAACGGGAATTGCTGTTTTCCAGCATATAAGACAGCGCATCTTTTAACAGCGTAGTTTCATTTAAGGCATGGAGATTTTTTCTGTGGGTCATAATATCTCTTGCCTCTGTCTCAGAAAACTCCATGATATTCTGAATCATCTCTGCTTCACTTTCCTCAATTACCCCTTGCTCATGGGCATCATCCACCATGGAAATAATCTCTTCTTCTGTCACATCATCTTCCTGCTGATTAGGGTCAACGCCCAAAAGACGCACCACCAAATTAGAAAGCCTGGTGCTTAAAAAAGTGACCGGCCAGAAAATTGCCACAAAAGCTTTTACAATACCTGCTGTCCGGTAGACCCAGCGATCCGGATCATGATTAAAGATTTTTTTTGCGGACAGGACTCCCAGCGCAATGAGAATAATCAGAGAAACCAGATACACCAGAAGAAATGCCACATCCCAGTATATGATCTGAGGAATCTGAATATCTGCTACCTGATTCAGTTGTCTTATCCAGGAGTAAACATAAGGAGTAATGGCTCTTACTCCCACATATCCGGCTAAAATACTGAGAAAAATTGCTGTGGTGGATATGGTGTTTACAATCGCTCCGGGATGCTGAATCACATCCAGAAGCCAGAGGGATTTCTTATCCTTTTGTTCCAGGGCCCTTTTTTCAATCTCACTTTCACTGACCTTTTGTATGGCAGCGCCAAAGCCATACATAATCCCGTTTCCCATAATAAATAAAGTAAATACCGTCAGAGCCCACAAAGGGCTGCTACCGTCATCCATAAATTCTTTTAATTCCTTCTTTCTTCTTCAGTCTTTTGGAACGGTAAAACCGTACCATGAATAAAATACCATTTTCCGTATCTTTCGTCAAGATTTCCTTTTTTGAAAAGCCACCTGGCTATGTAAGCAGTTCCAGGCTGATACAAAGGGCATGGTTCACCTTGTTCAGAATCTCCGCATCCAAATGACACACCTTATCCTTTAGCCGGCGTTTGTCAATGGTGCGAAGCTGTTCCAGCAAAATCACAGAATCCTTGACAATGGCATAGGAAGAAGCGTCAATCTCAATATGCGTAGGAAGTTTGGCTTTATTCATCCTGGAAGTGATGGCAGCACAGATAACAGTTGGGCTGTGCTTGTTCCCAATATCATTCTGAATAATCAGAACCGGTCTGACACCGCCCTGTTCACTTCCAACCACAGGACGCAGATCCGCATAAAAAATATCGCCTCGTTTGATAATCACACATTTCACACTCCGATTTTTTCTATTTCGATGTTTTATATCTGGTAATTATTCTTCCCAGCTTTTTTGTGTGTATTCATGTATTATCCAGGGTATTTTTTATTTCTGTTTTGTTTCCCGGTAAACCCGCGGCACCCGTTTGCTGATACAGCAGGCAAATTCATAGTTAAATCTGCCGGAGAGATCTCCCAGTTCTTCCATGGTGATACAATCCTTTTGGTCTCTTCCAAGAAGGGTCACCTGATCCAGTTCCCTGGCCTCCGGTATATCCGTAACATCCACCATAAACTGATCCATGCAGACTCTTCCAAGAATCGGCGCCCGTTTTCCGCGAATCAACACACTGCCTTTATTAGACAGCCCTCTGGCATAACCATCTGCATACCCCACCGGTATGGTGGCTACCCGGGTCTTTCTGGTTGTTGTAAAAATGCCTCCATAGCTGATTTCAACGCCTGGCTCTACGGTTTTTATGTACGCAATGTGACTTCTCAGACTCATAAGCGGTTTTAAAGGCACTGGTTCCTGCTCTACTTCAGGAGACGGATATAAACCGTAAAGAATGATTCCTGCCCTTACAGCGTCCAGATTTGCTTCCTGCATACGAATAATTCCAGCGCTGTTGGAACAGTGTTTCATGGGAATAGACAATCCCTTTTCTTCCAGGGCATGAAGAAATTCCTGAAATTTTTCATACTGTATCCTGGCAGGGGCGATATCTGTTTCATCTGCCCTTGCAAAATGGGTAAAAATACCTTCTACTTCAATTCCGGGAAGCCTGGAAATTTCCAGAATTTCAGGAACGTCTGTTTCCACATTCCGGTAGCCGATTCTGGTCATACCAGTATCAATTTTAATATGTATTTTCAATGTTTTTCTGGCTCTTACTGCTGCTTTTGACAATTCCTGTGCCATGGACTTTTTAAAAACAGCCGGTCTGAAATCCATATCCACGATTTTCTGGTAATCCTCCTGATAAGTATATCCCAAAATGAGGATGGGACTGGTAATTCCGGCTTCCCGCAGTTCTATGCCCTCTTCTACAGTTGCTACTGCAATTCCCCAGACGCTAGGATCCTGCTGGATTCTTTTTCCAAGGGGAACTGCCCCATGTCCATAACCGTCTGCTTTTAAAACAGCGATGATTTTGGTTCCAGGTTTTAAATTTTTCTTAATATGTTCCAGGTTATACGTCATGGCATCCAGGTCAATTTCTGCCTGAATCCTGCTGTGCATATTCATGATAATTGTGTTCCTTCTTTCTGTGCAGTCTTTAAAAGTTCTCCTGCGCTTTGTATAATGTCACTTGCCAAAAGTGCGGCTTTTCCAATCTTGTCTGCCGCCCGGTCACCGGCTGCCCCGTGAAGGTATACCCCAAGACTGGCTGCCTGTTCAGGCGGATATCCCTGCGCCAGCAGTCCCAGAAGAATGCCTGTTAAAACATCTCCGCTTCCCGCTGTTGCAAGCCCGTCATTTCCGGAGAGGTTGATATAGGTCTCTCCCTTTGGGGTACTGATGACAGTTCTGGCATCTTTACATATTAAGACAGCAGAAAGCTCTTTGGCAAGCCTTTTTGTAAGATTCAGGGGATTTTTTTTCCACTCACCGGGAGAAATCCCTGAAATCCTGGCAAGTTCTCCCAGGTGAGGCGTAAGCATCACCTGGCCTGTATGTGATTTTAAGTTAGGAATGCGGTCTTTTAGAAGATTTAAAGCATCCGCATCCAGAACCAGGGGCTTCTGGCAATGTGTAAGAAGAATATCCAAAAGCTTTGCTGCCTGTTTTGAGGTTCCAAGCCCAGGACCAATCCCCACTACATCCGCCCAGTCCAGGCTGTCTGCCAACAGTTCCTGCAAATCCGTATCCTCCCCATAAGTCTGAAGCATTGCTTCCGGGAAGCAGGAAAAAAGGCTGCGGTTTTCTTCTCTGGTACAGATTTTCAGCATACCTGCTCCTGTTCTCATAGCTGCCATGCCACTGAGGTAAGCAGCACCAAACATGCCGCTGCTTCCTGCCACCAGCAGAATTTTTCCAAAGGTACCTTTGTTTCCCTCCGGCTTTCTGACAATGTGCTCAAGGTCTCTTTTCTCACAGGCAAAAATGACTGAAGACCCTTCTTCTTTTTTCGGCGCATAAATCCCCACATCTGCCACCAGCAGCTTTCCTGCATAGGACGCACCGGGATAGAGACACAATCCGGCTTTTAAAAAGGCAAACGTAACTGTCAAATCTGCATGTACTGCACAGCCCAGTATCTGTCCGGTATCTGCTGAAATACCGGAAGGAATATCCACAGACAAAATCTTTCCCTGGTAGTGTGACAGGTTCCTTATTACTTCCCCATAAATTCCGGTTACCTCACGGGAAAGCCCCACGCCGAAAATTGCATCTACAATAGTAGTATATTCCTTTTGGTGAAAAGTCTTGACAAAGGATAATCCATATTTTTTTCCAATATCTATCTGTTTTTTCATTTCTTCCGTAAAATGTTCCGGATTTCCCAAAATGCAGACATCGGTTTGATACCCCCATAAGTGCAGAAGTCTGGCAATCACCACCCCGTCTGCTCCGTTGTTTCCGCTGCCGCACAGTATCAGCACTTTCTCAAGAGGAAACTCAGACTCCCTTAATGCATTGGCGGCAGCCAGCCCTGCGCGCTCCATAAGTACCAGAGATGGAACTCCCATTTCTTCTATGGTATCACGATCCAAAGCTTTCATTTCTTTTCCTGTTACAATCCGCTTCATGACATACCCAGTCCTTTCTGAAAAAGGCTGGCGCAATCTTTCTTCGCGCCAGCCTTTCTTTTTTTATTTCTCCTGCTCTGCTGCCTGACAGTTTAAATTGTAGGATAAACGCATCAGACTTTCCGAAAGATGGACATTTTCAACAATCACATCCTTTGGTACGTTTAAATCCAGATGAGCAAAATTCCAGATGGCTTTAATCCCATTTTTTACCAGAAGGTCTGCTACCTCCGCAGCATTGTTTTTCGGTAATGTTAGGGTAGCAATCTCCACCTTTTCTTCTTTTAAAAACTGAGGCAGTTCCTCCATCATACAGATTTCATTTCCGCGAATAGAAATTCCTTTTAAAACCGGATTCACATCAAAAATCCCCACAATTTTAAAACCACGTTTCTCAAATTTTACATAATTTGCAAGAGCCTGTCCCAAATTGCCGGCTCCTATGATAATCATGTGATGGGTTTTATCAAGACCCAGGATTTTTCCAATCTCCTCATATAAATACGGAACATTATATCCATACCCCTGCTGGCCAAAACCGCCGAAATTGTTTAAATCCTGACGAATCTGCGATGCTGTTACCCGCATCTTGGCGCTTAACTCATTGGAGGATATCCGTTCTACACCTTCTTCTATGAGTTCGCCTAAATATCGGTAATAGCGGGGTAGTCTCTTTATTACTGCTTTTGATATGCACTTTTCCTCCACGTTTCACCCTCCTGTACCCAAAAATACACATTTCTATGCTTCATTATATAGAATTGTTAAATTAAAGTCAATATTATTCATTTTATCTGTTGTCAAATTCCTTTTGTCCGATATATAATAGATACTGATTATCACAAAAAGGAGATGATACCTCATGATTTTAGCATGTCAGAATATAGAAAAATCCTTTGACGGCGTTACGATTCTAAAAGACGCCAGTTTTCACATAGAAGAACGGGAAAAAGCTGCTTTAGTCGGTATTAACGGTGCGGGTAAGTCTACACTTTTCCGTATGATTGTAGGAGAATTAGCTCCGGATAACGGACAGGTGATTTTATCTAAAGGGAAAACCCTTGGTTATCTGGCACAGCATCAGGAATTAAGCAGCCAGCTAAGCATCTATGACTCTCTTCTTCAGGTAAAACAACATATCCTGGATATGGAAGACCGGATGCGGGACATGGAACTTCAAATGAAGCACACCGCAGGAGAAGAACTGACAAAGCTTATGGAAGCTTATTCCAGACTTACCCATGAGTTTGAACTGGAAAACGGTTATGCTTACAAAAGTGAACTGGTTGGTGTCTTAAAAGGTCTGGGATTTTCTGAAGAAGATTTTGAAAAACCGGTTGCCACTCTTTCCGGTGGACAAAAAACCAGAGTTGCCCTTGGCAGGCTGCTGCTCTCTAAGCCGGATATCATCCTGCTGGATGAGCCTACCAACCATTTGGACATGGATTCCATTGCATGGCTGGAAACTTATCTTCTAAACTATCCGGGAGCGGTTTTCATTGTGTCCCATGACCGTTATTTTCTGGACAAAGTCGCTACTAAAATCATCGAAATCGACAATGCCAAAGTAACCTCTTTTACAGGAAATTATTCTGCCTACAGTGAGAAAAAGGCCATGCTCCGAAAAGCGGCTTATCAGGCTTACTTAAACCAGCAGCAGGAAATCAAACACCAGGAAGAGGTTATTGCAAAGTTAAAGTCCTTTAACCGGGAAAAATCCATCCGAAGAGCAGAAAGCCGGGAAAAAATGCTGGAAAAAATAGAAGTTCTGGAAAAGCCTGCTGAAGTAGATGATTCCATGCGGATTTCTCTGCGCCCCAGAATTACCAGCGGAAATGACGTACTTACCGTAGAGCATTTAAGCAAATCCTTTCCTTCCACCCCCTTGTTTGAGGACTTGAATTTTTCCGTTAAACGGGGAGAACGTGTGGCAATTATTGGAAATAACGGAACCGGAAAAACCACGATTTTAAAGATTTTAAATCAGCTTCTTCCTGCGGATGAGGGATGTTTCCATCTTGGCAGCAAGGTTCACATTGGCTATTATGACCAGGAACATCATGTACTGCATATGGAAAAGACGATTTTCCAGGAAATTCAGGATGACTATCCAAAACTTACCAATACCGAAATCCGAAACCTTCTGGCAGCCTTTTTGTTTACCGGAGATGATGTATTCAAGCTGGTATCTGCCCTAAGCGGTGGAGAACGGGGACGCGTTTCCCTGGCAAAGCTTATGCTTTCAGAAGCAAACTTCCTGATTTTGGACGAGCCTACCAACCATTTGGATATTACCTCTAAGGAAATTTTAGAAGAGGCGTTGAATAATTATGAAGGAACGGTTCTATATGTTTCTCATGACCGTTATTTCATTAACAAAACCGCTACCAGAATTTTAGAACTGACGAACCAGAGACTGGTAAATTATATTGGCAATTATGATTATTATCTGGAAAAAAAGGAAGAATTAACGCAGATTTACGCTCCTTCTCAGGAGGAAGAGCTTGTTCCGGAAACCGTATCTGCCACAAAGCTGGACTGGAAACAGCAAAAAGAAGAACAGGCACGTATGCGGAAGCGGGAAAATGACTTGAAAAAAACAGAAAAAGCCATTGAGGAGCTGGAAACAAGGGATAAGGAAATTGACGAAGAAATGTCTGACCCACAGGTTGCCACCAATGTCTCAAAATGCGTTGCCCTGTCAAAAGAAAAAGCAGAAATTGCAGAAAAATTAGAAGAACTTTACGAAAAGTGGGAAGAACTGGCACAGTAGCCAGTTCTTCTCTTTGTCTATGGTATATTATTTTTATGGATAACTGCCGTTTAAGAAGCCTGTGCTTCCAGCGCTTTACGAATTGCCAGAATAAACTCTTTGCTGTTTAAAACAACCGGGTGTTCCAGCGTTGTAATAAGAGCCAGGTCTTTTGTCATGCTTCCCTCTTCAATGACGCGAATGGTCGCCTCCTCCAACTTGTCTGCAAAGGTCTGCAGTTCTGGGTTCTCATCCAGTTCCCCACGTTTTCTAAGAGCGCCGGTCCAGGCAAAAATGGTGGCAACGGAGTTGGTAGAAGTCTCTTCTCCCTTTAAATGTTTATAATAGTGGCGCTGTACCGTTCCATGGGCTGCCTCATACTCAAAGTATCCATGAGGCGATACCAGAACCGAAGTCATCATAGCCAGGGAACCAAAAGCAGAGGATACCATATCACTCATAACATCTCCGTCATAATTCTTGCATGCCCAGATAAAGCCGCCTTCGGCTTTCATTACTCTGGCAACTGCATCATCAATCAATGTATAGAAATAGGTAATCCCTGCCTTTTGGAATGCTTCCTGAAATTCCTTTTCATAAATTTCCTGAAAAATATCCTTAAAGGTATGGTCATATTTCTTAGAAATGGTGTCCTTGGTAGAAAACCACACATCCTGTCTGGTATCCAGGGCATAAGTAAAACAGCTTCTTGCAAAGCTTTCAATGGAAGCATCCAGATTATGCATGCCCTGAACAACTCCTGCCCCGGTAAATTCATGTACCAGTTCCCTGGTTTCTGTTCCATCCTTGGCAGTATAGACCAGTTCTACCTTGCCAGGCTTTGGAATAACCATTTCTGTATTTTTATACACATCTCCATAGGCATGTCTTGCCAGAGTAATGGGCTTTTTCCAGTTTTTTACACAGGGTTCAATTCCTTTCACAAGAATAGGAGCCCGAAACACCGTACCGTCTAACATGGAACGAATGGTGCCATTTGGACTTTTATACATTTCTTTTAACTGATACTCTTCCATTCTGGCAGCATTGGGTGTAATGGTGGCGCATTTTACAGCTACTTTATATTCCTTTGTGGCATTGGCTGCATCTATGGTTACCTGGTCATTGGTTTCATTTCTATGTTCCAGACCCAGGTCATAGTACAGGGTTTTCAACTCCACAAAGGGTTCAATCAGTTCCTCCTTAATCCATTTCCAGAGAATTCTGGTCATTTCGTCTCCATCCATTTCCACCAGAGGTGTTGTCATTTTAATTTTTTCCATGCTTTTCTCTCCTCTCTGCTCTGTTTCACCTGCTATTTCATTTCTTCTTTTAAAACCTTTTCCAAATCCAGATTTTTGAAATTTTCCATGGTATTTGTAATGTGTTCATAAGCGGCCTGCTCTGCTGCTCTTTCGTCTCCCCTTCGAATTGCTTCTAAAATCTGTTTATGTTCTCTGGCAGAAGGCTGGGTACGTTTTCTTTCTTTTACAGATGCCATACGCACTCTCTGCAGATATTGATGAAAATCTAACAAGGTGTGAGCCAGAATCCGGCTTTGGGATGCTTCGTATAACAATTTGTGAAATTCCCCGTCCTGCTGGCACACCTGCTGGAAATTTCCCTTTTCCACATAATAATCAGACAGCACAATGGCTTCCTCCATTTTGTCCAAAGTTTCCTTGGTCACGTGGGTGGCTGCCATAGCTGCGCAAAGCCCTTCCAGTTTTGCCCGGATAAGATACATATCCATCACATCCCTGGCAGAAATTCCTGTGACAAAGGCGCCTTTGTTTGGAATCAACTGCACCAGTCCTTCCAGCTCCAACTGCCGGATTGCCTCTCTTACCGGAGTTCTGCTGACCCCTAATTCCTTACCAATGGTACACTCTACAAGCTCGTCACCCTTTTTATATCTGCCTCTTAAAATATCATTTCTGATTTTCTCAAATACTTTTCCCCGTAATGATTCTCCTGCCATGCTTTCTTTTTTCCATCCTTTACAAATTAATTCCCAGGCGGCTGCAGGTCTGTGCAATCACACCCAGAAGCTCTTCATCCGTAAGCACTGTTACACGCCCCTCTTCGTATTGTGCATCCACCCAGGATTTTACCTCTGCCACAAGGGGACTGTTTTTGTCTACCTGCTTTGACTCTGCAAGGTGAAAATGATTATTAATCCAGTGAGCGATTCCTGCCAGACCGGAGGTTTTGGAAACTGCAACCTGTGGCCCGCGGTGAAGAAATTTCTCTGTATCAAAGATATTATAAATCTCTTCATTTTTCAAGAGCCCGTCAGCATGAATTCCCGCCCGGGTGACATTAAAGGCACTTCCCACAAAAGGTGTTCTGGCCGGAATCTCATAACCAATTTCTTTTTCATAATATTCTGCCAGCTCTGTAATCACTGTGGTGTCCATACCATCCAAAGTGCCTTTTAACTGGGCATATTCAAACACCATAGCCTCAAGCGGCGTATTTCCGGTACGCTCTCCGATACCAAAAAGGGAACAATTAACTCCACAGGCACCGTATAACCAGGCTGTGGTAGAATTACTTACAGCCTTGTAAAAGTCATTGTGACCATGAAATTCAATGAGCTCAGAAGGAATCCCTGCATGGGTCATAATTCCATAAATAATGCCAGGAACAGAACGGGGAATCACAGCCCCCGGATAGTTGACTCCATAGCCCATAGTATCACAGCAGCGTACTTTAACAGGAATCGAATATTCTTCCATAAGCTTTGTTAATTCCAGACAGAAGGGAATGACATACCCGTAAATATCCGCCCTGGTAATATCCTCCAAATGACACCTGGGACTGATACCAGTTTCCAGACATTCCCGTATTACAGAAAGATAATGCTCCATAGCCTGTCTTCTGGTCATTTTCATTTTGTAAAAAATATGATAATCGGAACAGCTAACCAGAATTCCGGTTTCCTTAAGTCCAATATCTTTTACCAGTTGGAAGTCCTCCTTATTTGCCCGAATCCAACTGGTAATCTCAGGAAACTGATAGCCCTTTTCCAGACATTTATAAACAGCGTCTCTGTCTTTTTTGCTGTAAAGAAAGAATTCACTTTGACGGATTTTTCCATTTGGTCCTCCCAGTTTATGAAGGTATTCGTAGATTCGCACAATCTGACTGGTACTATAAGGCGCTCTGGACTGCTGTCCATCCCGGAAGGTTGTGTCTGTAATCCAGATATCATCCGGCATATGGTGTGGGACGATTCGGTCATTAAAAGCAATCTTTGGTACTTCACAGTAGGGGAACAGATTGCGGAAAACATTTGGTGATTCCACATCCACCAGGGGATACATATGCTCCTCTAATTCCAGTAAATTTGTATGATAATTCATTCTGACAGCTCTGTTAATCATCACGCACACTCCTATCTTCTCTGTTTGTTCATTCATCTGCTAAGTTATTGCATTAAAATGTTTGTATCATTGTATACAATAATACAAAATATGTCAATACACTTTTTACAATACCATAGCAGTCATAACTTGAAGTTATATTATTTTTCCGGATAAAAAAGAAGGAAGGTGAAAGAATCCCCATCCCTGTAAGTTGTGTGCATAGCCCAGGTCTTTTGCTGTATCCCTTAGTCGTTTCTTAATCTCCAGGTTGGTAAGACCGGGCTCTTTTTCCAGTAAAAGCGCAATCCCTCCTGTCACCACAGGGGTAGACATGGAAGTACCGCTTTTTGCCGCATAAGAAGAAACACCTGCCTTATAGGCACAGGAGATAATCCCATTGCCGGGAGCCACAATATCCGGTTTGCTGATACATTCCCTGGTTGGCCCTCTGCCGGAAATCCCCTGATTCTCCATGACCATATCTGAGGCTCCCACTGTAATCACCTTCCGGCTGCAGCCCGGTGCAGTGATACTTCCTCTTTTGGGTCCCAGATTTCCCGCTGCCGCCACCACCACCAGACCGATATCCCAGATATGCTCCACTGCTTCAATCAAATCCTGATTTTCTCCCTGGGTGGTACTGCCAACAGAAATATTCACGACACGGATATTATACTTTTCTCTGTTTTTTTCAATCCAGTCCATGGCATGAATCACAGATTCCTTTTTTCCGTTCCCTTTTTCATCTAACACTTTTATCGGAATGAGGCTACATCCAGGGGCAATGCCGCAGTACCTTCCTCTGCTGGCTCTGCCATTGCCTCCGATAATCCCTGCCACATGAGTTCCATGACCATTATCATCATAAGGCATGGTCCACCCTCTGACATAATCCCTGAAGGCAAGGATGCGGCTTCCAAAATCCAGATGCAGGCAGGCGCCGGTATCCAGAATTGCCACACCGACGCCTTTTCCGGTATAGAGTTCGTTCTTTGCCGTATTCTGACAATAGGTAACCGCTTTTTTTACTTTCTCCATGACAAACTTCCCTTTTTCATTACTATATGTGGAGAAAAAGAAAAGGTTGCTTCAGCCTGCCACTTTACGGAGCAGTCTTCAATTCACCGCGTTTCAAACGAAAGATAACGTCAGCTCTTTTTGCAATCTCATTAGAATGGGTGACAATAACAGCACACTTGTTCATCTTGTGTACGTTTTCTTCCAGAATGTCCATAATTGCCATTGCGGTATCTTCGTCAAGGCTTCCGGTTGGCTCATCCGCCAGAATAACAGGCGCTTCTGTAGCCAATGCACGGGCAATGGCTACCCTCTGCTGCTGCCCACCAGATAATTGCAATACATTTCTTTTTGCTTCTTCCTTTGTCAGACCCATTTTTTCTAAAATTGGCATAGGCGGCAGCTTGCTTGTCAATGCCACATTTTCTTTCGGAGTCAGATAATCAATCAGATTATACGCCTGAAAAATAAAGGCCACATGATTGCGCCTGTGGTAGGCAAGTCCTTTCTTCGCAATATCTTCTCCATGAAAAAAGATGGTTCCCTTTGTCGGACTGTCTAACCCGCCAAGCAAAGACAAAAGCGTTGTTTTTCCGCAGCCGGAGGAGCCCAGAATAGCATAAATTTTCCCAAGCTCCAATTCTGCACTTAGACCTTTCAATACAGTATTTTTCTGATTATAACTGTAAGATAAATCTTTAAATGATAATATGCTCATATGTAAATTCCTCCTATTCCATTTTAGTTAAAATATCTTTTGGCTGTAAACGAATAACTGTATAAGAAGCAATGACCACTGCAAGACAGATTAATATAAAGCCAGTTCCAAATACTTTTATCATATCTGATGTGGCAATCTGAATATTCAGATTAGCAATATCTTCTCCCGCTTTGCCGATAATAAAGGAGCCGATTTGATTCGCCAGTCCAAAAGATAATGCTATTGATGCAAGCATAGATAAAATCGCAATCAGAATATTTTCTGTTAAGAATTGTCCCACAATTTCTGCTTTACTTCGACCAACTGCAAGTAAAATCGCAATTTCTTTTTTCCGGCTTCTTGTCCATAAAACAAGAAACAGTACAATAATAAGCGTACCAATAACTGTTATTGTCCATACCGCTGTATCAACCATGCTTCCAAAAGAAGAAAGCGGAGTAGATACCATATCAAAATCCTCTGTGTTCAGGTTAAAAATAAAGGTTTTTCCTTTCACTTCCGGGAGATTCTTAATGGTTTCCATTAGTTCTTTAGCTTCCTCTGGAGAATGGGTATAGATATCCAGATAATCATATCCTGTCAGACCATAAATTTTATCAAGACTGTTTATATCAATATATCCGCAGTTTGCAGGAATACCATCTGGGGTAATTGCCTGCTTTGTTGTACCCTCTGTGCCGCCAAAAAGACCAATAATTTCAAATGTACTTGTGCCGGCTTCCTCTACACCATCCTGAAAGGTGATTTTGTCTCCTACGGACAGGCTGTTTTTATCTGCCAGTTCTTTGGGAATCAGCGCAACATAGGAATCCTCCGGCTGGATATGGCGTCCTTCCTCCAGCTTATATGTTCCATTTAAAAATTTAATATCAAGGGAAGAGTCTAATACTGCAGGGTATGGGGTTGCTAAATCGGGAGCATTTACCATTGCAGGAAATATTTCAAAATTTTTGGGTATTCCCCAGTATCCTTCTGAGCTTTTTGCATTGTAACTTACCACGCCAGGAAGTTTTGAAATGGCATCTATGATTTTTTCTGTAATAAAATCCCCCTGATAGGTATATCCGGAAGCGCCATTCCCGAAGTCTTCGGCTGCGCCAAAATTATTTTGATTATTTGTATCAAGTTCCATACGAACAGAAGCGCCTACCGTCTCCTTTATTTGTTTTGTTCCCTGTTGAACAGCTCTCTCACTGGAATATGCAATCAAAACTGTTGTAGAAAGCAGAGTAAAGGTGAAAAACAGCACTAGACTGCGTAACTTCTGTCTCGCACAGTATTTTACAGCCCGTTTTAAAAAATTCATGGTAATATCCTCCTAACTCATTTTTGTTAAAATCTCTTTTGGCTTTAATCTTAAAATTGCTCCACTGCATACAAGAACTGTCATAAAAACGCCAAGACTTTCTAGCAGGAACAAAGCAATAAAATGCAGGAAATCCGGCTGTAAGTAATTCTTATGAATCTCTGTCTGTGCTATGGAATCAAACAGAAATGAATTTAATATATCTGCAAGGGGAAGAAAAATGATGACGGAAAGCCAGAATCCAAGCAACAGTAAAACCAGTGCTTCTAATAAGAATTGTCCCACAATCTCCTGTTTCGACTTTCCTATGGCAAGTAAAATGCCCGCTTCCTGTATTCTTCCACGCATCCTTAATGTCAGTATCAGCATAAGTACCACAAGTTCTAAGCCTGAAATAATCATAGTCAATGCGATAACGACCTTTTGCATACCTTGAAGCTGTTCTGCAATTTGGGAATACTTAAAGTCATTGCTATTGATGACATGATTTTTCCAGTCAATGGAATCCATATTTTTTACTTCTTTTACCATTTTATCAAGATGCAATGGATCAGCTATGAAAAAGGAAATTTCTCCCTCATAGATACCTTGCTTCTGCTCCTGTAGATGTATCAGCAGTTGACTGTCTGAGAAAAGAAGATTTTCCGCCTTTTTTGCTGTTGGGTTCAAGGCATTGTCAGAGTTGTTTTTTATACGATAAATCCCTTTTACTTCCACAGTTTCATAAGCACTTTTTTCTTTTATCAAATCTGTATATACACCCTTATCTGAACCCAGCTTTGCATGGGTAAGCACAATCTTATCTCCAATAGAAAGATGATTCTCCTGTGCAAGGGCTTTGCTGATAAGGATTTTATCTTTATCCTCTGGCTTGATGTGTTCGCCCTCTATCAGCTCGTATTCTTCATCTAAAAATGCCTGGCATAAACTGGAATCACGTACTGCTTTTACCATTCCCATATTGCTTTCTTCACTGTGTCCTGCTCCTGCCAGGAACGCAAGGTTTTCTCCTTTTACATAGCCCGAATGTTCCGTATTATAACATTTCAATTCTTTTCCAACTGTAGAAATAACACGTTGAATCGCATGTTCGTCTATAGCCGGCGTTCCGCTGCTGGAAACCTGCCCATCATCCATGTGAAACTGTTCATAGGGTCGAATAGCGAAAGACGCACCGATACTGGAGCGTAACTCTTTTGCGATTTGCCGGATTCCCAGATACACTGAACTTCCTGTCAGTAAAGAGAATGAAATCAATAGGAATACTATGGCAGGCAATAGATTTTTTCCTTTTTTGCGGGTCAGATAGAGAAATGCCCGCGTTTCTAAGTTCATAATAAAAACACCGTCCTTTCTTGATACCAACAGTATACAAAAGGACGGTTTGGGTTCCATTTCGATTCCATTTAATTTTGATTTAGATTTTGCGAATTTAATGTGATTTCAAAACAAACGCTGTCATGGATATTTCTTATGGAAAAAGATAAATCATGTTGTTCCAAAATAATTTTTACAAGATACAAGCCCAATCCACTTCCTCCGGTTAATCTGTTATGTGATTTCTCCACACGATAAAAGGGTGTGAACAGCTTGTCCAAATCTTCCTCCGGGATATTGACACCGCTGTTTATAACAGACAGGCATTGAGAAGATAAGTCTATGTTTATCTCACCGCCAGTGGGCGAATGCCGGATTGCATTGCTGATAATATTGTGGACTGCCTTTTGTAAGAGCTGTTCATTTCCCATAAGCATCACATCTGCTGAAATCTTCTTTTGGACCTGAATATTTTTATCTTTTGCAAGGGGAGCAAGACATTGGCACACACACTTCAAAATATCCGTAAGGGAAAGAAGCTCCATGTGATGAATAGGATTCATTTCTTGTTTTGAGATAGCAAGGATTTCTTTTACCAGCTGCTCCATACGTTCTATTTCTTTTAATGTTTCCGGAAGTACCTCCCTGGTATCTTTGTATCTTCCAATTCCCAGAATCATACTTTCCACTTGTCCCTTAATAATCGTAATGGGGGTTTTTAATTCGTGGGAAGCTGTTGCAAAGAAATATTGATGCTGTTTATTCAGTTCGTCTATACGCTCCATATCCTGTTTCAGTTGTTCATTCGCTGCTTCCAGTTCGTGCATGGATTCTGATAAGTTTTTCGACATGGTATTAAGACTATGTGCCAAAATCCCGATTTCGTCTGTACGATTTATCCTGCACTCCCATGTCATATCCAGTTTTGCCATTCGTCTGGAAACTTCACTTATTTCTGTAACAGGTTTTACAATAATACGGCTGCAAATCCAGGCAACCAAAAGAGAAATCAGCAAAATCAAAATCAGTACAAAGGGCAATAATTTCAGCAAAGCGCCTATAAGCTCCTGATTGGAAGAAGTCAGAGAAACAATGGTAAACAGATACGATTGCGGTCTGTCAGAAAACATCATTTCCTGTGACAAGGACGATATTTTGTCTGTATTGGTTTTCATTTTATCTGCATCACCATACTGATGGACGGTTCCATTTTCTTCAAAAGAAACCAGCATTTGATTCTTTTTGCAAAAATCTTCAAGAACAGTTTCTACATCCTCAAATTTCGTCTTTGCAAGAACTTTCGAAAGTTTTTCGATTTCTGATTCCATGCGGGCAGATAAAATCATTTCATAACTCTTTGGCAAAAAAAGCATGATGCTTCCATAGATAACCAGACAGCATACAACCAATGCGCCGAAAATCCACAGAAAAACTTTTATATTCAGGCTGTCTTTAAGCTTCACCTTCAAATTTATATCCCACCCCTCGTACTGTTTGAATACAGTCAACACTAAGCTTCCGCCGCAGATTCATAACATGAATATTAACTGCCTTTTCGTCTCCTGTAAAATCATATCCCCACACCTGGTTGATCAGGGTATCTCTTGTTAAAACCCGATTGGGATTTTTCATAAATACTTCCAGAATGTCGAATTCCAGTTGTGTAAGATAGATTTCTGTACCATTTACTTTAACCGTATGTTCAGCAGTATCCAGCTTAATGCCATGAGAAATCAATGTGGTATGATTTTGTGACTTTGCCTTTGTACGCCTGAGAACAGCTTCGATTCTCATTAAGACCAGTTTCAGGGAAAATGGTTTGGTAATATAATCGTCAGCCTGTAATTCAAATGCTTTGACCTGGGCTTCTTCTTCGTCCATGGCTGTAAGCATAATAATGGGAATATCGGATGTTCTGCGTATGATTTCACACACTGCATATCCGTCAATTTTAGGCATCATAATATCCAGTAACACCAGTGAAAAGGTCTGCTTTCTAAATTGTGAAAGCCCCTCTAACCCATCATCTGCCAAAGTAACCAGATATCCGGCTTCTATCAGTAATTCGTATAAAACGGACTGAATCGCTTTTTCATCTTCAATGATTAATATATGTTCCTTCATGTAAGCACCACCTAATTGTTTATTGTCAATAACATTTTATCATAGAATGATTTAGATTTGGTTTCGATTACCAATAAAAAAAGCTTGCCTGTGCCTGCCCATAAATCTTATATCGAATACTGTTTTCGGGTGTTTTTAATGTTATTTATAAAGTTCTTTTTTCAAGACCGCATATTGAAAAACGGAGGTTGTCGCCCAATAATACAGCAAATATATCCCACCAAAGACTGCCAATGTAACAATTCCATATGTCAGGAATAAATTTTCCTGCAAGATTGCTTCTCCAAATATTTGATTTGCTCCTGCAATCAGAAAAATCATCATAATCATGGGAAGAATCGCCGGAATGAAAAACAGAACCCCTACTTCTTTTTTTATAAGACCTTTTCTTGTTTTTTGTGCCACTCCCATTTTATCCAGAATCTGATAATTCTGTCTGTTGTAGTCTATTTTTGAAAGTTGTTCAAAAGCCAATATTGTAGAGGACAAAATAATAAAAATAATGCTTAAATATAAGCCGCAAAAAGAAATTGCCGTAAATCCGGTCAAAGAGTTTTCAACGCCCCATGCCTTTACGGTTACGCCCATAGTTACCTGTTCCGGCAAATTTTTTCCGTCCTGAAGTACCGGCCTCCATGTATTGGGGTCATGCAAAAACTGCTTCAGCTCTTGTTTTAATTCCGCATATCCTCCATTTTCCAATTTCATAACTAAACGAATTTTTTCACCGGAAAGCAGGTTTGCCACCTGGTCAGGCACCACCAGAACATATCCTCTTGTACCTGCCATTTGATATTGTTCCATGGGTTCTGTATGAATTGCTGTTTCTGCAATTTCAAGAACATTTCCGGCTAATGTAATTTCGCTTTTTTGCTCTAATGCTTTTTGAATCTTCTCTACATAATTCCATGTATCACAGTGAATAAAAAATTCATTTTCAGACAAGCTTACAGGTTTTAATCCAAGTATACAACGTAGATGATTATAATCTGACAAGGCTAAGGCTTCCACCGGATAAGCATCTGTTCCATAAAGATAATAAATCAGTTCATCTTCTACCTTACATTGCTGCCTGGTAAATTCTATTATTGGTTTCATGGATTCTTTGGTCAGTGGAGCATCCAGAGCAACACCCACATCATAAGGATAATACGCCTCCATGTTTGCCTTATATCCTGCTCCCGTAGAAAGACCTGCAAACATGGTACTCAGAGATATTGTTAAAAGGATTGCGATAACCGCCATAAGCTTTCCGGCAGAATCTACTTTTCTGCCAATCTGTCCAAAATAAAATAGGTTGATGTCCTTATATTTTCTGTGCTTACTTTTATGTAAAAGTCTTAACAGCAATATGGGTAAATTACGATACATTTCGTATATTCCTGTTGCTGTTAAAATGACAGCGCCAATCATCCAAACGTAGAATACATTTGTTTGAACCGACATTCCCTTGGCCAACAGACAGCCTCCGGTAAAGATGCATAAGATTGACAAGATAATCAGCATCATATGAAATCTTAGGGAATGCTTTTTTCCGTTTTCGTTTTTCTGATGATCATAAAGCATATCTACAATTTTATGTCTGCGGATCACCTTTGCCGCACGTAGTATTCCGATACCGTACATACACATAAAAAGTACAAAAGCTGTTGCAAACCCCTTTAAGGAAAAAGAAATACGATAGGTATGTGGCATCTCAAAAATATGGTTAATAATCTGCACCAGCACTCCTGAAAGTCCAGTCCCCAAAAAAGTTCCTATAAAAAATGCTGCCATGCCAATCACACCGTTTTCAATAAAAAACAATTTTTGAATATTTGAAGTTTCCATTCCAAGTAATTCATAGGTGGCAAATTCCTTTTTCCTTTGTTCCAGCATAAAGTGTACTGCATAGCTGATTACAAAAGATGCAATCAATGCTACAAGAACGGACATTCCCAATATGCCTGATGTCAGCATGGACATATTTTCAGACATGGAGAGAACCTCTTTTGAAAACCCAAGTGCAAGAAAGGAATACATCATAGCAGCAGTCAGAGTAATGGTAACAAAATAAATCACATAATTTCGTATGCTTTTTTTCATATTTTGTGTTGCCAGTTTTGTATACATTACGTTTTCCCTCCTACCTTTGTGAAATGGACTTTCGGAATAATATCCAGGTACTGGTGAAATAACAGAGCAATAAAGCAAATAAAATAAGTAAAATAGTTCCTACTTGTTGTAACAATTTCCATGCACCGATATATGTTTTAATCTGTAGGGAGAATCCAATGAATAAAAACAATATAAATGCACTGGATATCAGAAGTGCCACCATGACAGGTACTCCAAACCAAATCCCTAATTGTTTCACTACCAATCTTCGGATGTGGTTTTCCTCCACTCCCATATTTCTTAAAACTTGAAAACGATACCGATACTTCCCAGAATCAGATAATTGCTGCAGAGATAGAATTGTAAAACAGATAACAAATAAAATAATTGCACTATAGATCAATCCTGTCTGTACAATAAAAATCAATGCAGAAGTATCATTCCTTTCCATTGTTTTTGTAGTGACAGAATAAACCTCCTGCCCGTCCATTGGAACATGTTCATGGAAATAATCCGTTAATTGTTCCGCATCTGCATAAGAAAGAGGATTTTCCGTCATAATATACCGATAAGAATTTGCAACCGTCAGTTTATCACACTGCGAATCCGGTAGAATCAGAACAACATTTTGTCCACTGTATATCACTTCTCCCAGTTCTTCTGTTTTTGGTTCACTGGCAGAAAGGGTCAGTTCTCCATTATCTGTAACAATCCTGGTATGTTTGGTTTGAAAGGTTTCCATCATACTTTTCGGTGTGATGGATAACCACTGTGTCGAAAATTCATTTTCAGCAAGAGAAATTTTCTCATATCCACACATCTTCATCAAGCGGTTATAGTCTGACAAGGAAATAGCTGTAATTGCATCTTGCTCCTGAAGATCGGATGCTTTTAAAAAGTATGTTGGAAAAATACAGTCATCTTTCAAAGTAATGTGTTTTTCTTCAAAAAATGAATCCAAAAATTCATAGTCTGTTTCAGGCAGCAGTTCTTCATTCTCTGCTGCTCTATAGTCGGAATCAATTTGAATATCATATACTACTCTCTTATCCAAAAATCCCTGTGCCCATTCTACCAGGAATGGAGTAAGTAAAAACAGAGAAATCGATAATGTCAAAGTCAAACAGATCAACGTCATTGAAAGAGTATTGGATCCTAATTTTGATAAAACCTGTCCGAAGAAAAACAGATTTTCTTCTTTATACTTTACTCGCAGACTACGATCTTTTAATACCAGAAGTCCTTCACTAAAGACAACAAAAAATACACTGACAAGAAATATCAGACACCAGACGATAAATGCCAGATATAAATTAAAGGCTCCTTTATCCATCGGAAGAGCAAAATACATTTTCCAGACAGGAAGCAGACTTACCGTTACCATTTCTGCAAATCCCACCAATCCAACCATAAGCAGATATTTTACATGGCTGCAAGATTTTCTGATCTTCTTTTCAGCAATTCCCAAACCTACCATAACAAAAGGTATTACAATACTGATTAAAACCCATATTTGAATCGCTGTTTGAAACTCCTCTGTAAGATAATAAGTCAATGTTCTGATACTATAAATCCCCATCAGAAAGAACAAAATACAATTAACTTTTAAAACCTTCTCCACCCATTTATGAGTTGTAGAAAATGCTTCATTTTTCCGATTCGCATGAAGCATATCAATAATTTTAATCTTTCTGATCGTTCGAATCTGAAACAATCCTACGATTGCAAAACAAGTGCAAAAAAAGGAAATAGTCAGAAATACAGTATCTGGAAACAACATAAACGAAAATGCAAATGGCTTCTGAAAAATCTGCAGCAACATGGCAGTAATAAATTGTGAGAAAATAACTCCTAATGCAATTCCAAGCACCAATGAAAAAAGTCCCATCACCAATGTTTCTATAAAGAAAAGACCAGCAATCATTGATTGCTCCATTCCCATGATGCTCTGCACTGCAAATTCCTTTTGCTGATTCCTTATCATAAACCGATTGACATACTGCACCAGAAAGACTAAAAGCATGGTAATTAATAGAATTACCAGCAACATTCCGTCTCCTAATACCTCCAGATTAAACTCTGCACCGATATCAGGTTTATAATACCGGCTGGTAATCGACAAAAATGCGTAAAATAAGGAGATGCAGGCAGTTAGTGTCATAATATAAATCAAATAATCTTTTATAGAACGTTTTACATTTTTAAATGCCAGTCTAAAGTACATCACTTACCCCGCCTCCCATCATGGTAAGAACATTCAGGATTTTATCAAAAAATACCTTCCGGGTGTCCCTGCCTTTTAAGATTTCTGTAAAAATTACACCGTCACGTAAAAATAGAATCCGATTGGCATAGCTTGCCGAAAACGCATCATGTGTTACCATCAGAATGGTTGCACCCAGATTTTCATTCATACTCTGCATGGTGGATAATAGCATCTGAGAGGAATGGCTGTCTAAAGCCCCTGTTGGTTCATCGGCTAGAATCAGCTTCGGATGATTGATGATTGCTCTGGCACAGGCACATCTCTGCTTCTGTCCACCGGAAACCTGATAGGGATATTTATCCAAAATATCAGCAATATTCAGACTTTTGGCAATCTCCTCCACTCTCGGCTCTATTTCCCTGACCGGAATGTGGTTAATAGTCAGCGCCAGTGCAATATTCTCACTTATGGTCAACGTATCCAGCAGGTTAAAATCTTGAAAAATAAATCCCAGATTTTCTCTCCGAAACTTTGCAATGGCCTTTTCTTTAATCTCTGTTACATCTGTACCATCCAGATAAATATGCCCTGCGCTTACTGTGTCTATGGTAGAAATACAGTTTAGCATCGTTGTCTTTCCAGAGCCTGACGCGCCCATAATACCTAAAAACTCACCTTCCTGCACAGAAAAATCAATATCCTGAATTGCTTTTGTTACATTTCCTTCATTTCCATAAAATTTTTGAATATGGTCTAATTTTAAAATTTCTTTCATGATATTCACCTCGTCTTTTGATATTCTGATTGTAACGGATTTTTGCCTGTGTTTGTATCAGGTTTTCTAACAAAATTCTAACAAAAATGTAAGAAATGCAGGGCTTTTCTCAGCCCTGCACCTGATGAATAAAATGATTGATTTGAAAGGACAGGCTCATCGTTGTTCCTGTTTCTCCCGACTTAGCGGCAATTCCTATTCCCAGCTTATCACAAAGTCTTTTGCAAAGATAAAGCCCAATACCGGTTGCACTTTGCCGGATACGTCCATTTTGCCCGGTAAACCCTTTCTCAAAAATACGTGGCAGATCATTTGCACTGATTCCTATTCCATGATCTTCTACAAAGAGAAAAATCTGATCTCCCTGCACCCTGGTATAAAAACGCAATACAGGATGCTCCCGACTGTATTTTACAGCATTGACAATCAACTGATCCAGAATAAACCGGAGCCATTTTTCATCCGAATAAACCGTCAGTTCACTCCCTTCCATCTCTAAGGAAACCTGATTCTGCAATAAAAGATACTTGTTATCTGCGATTGCCTGATGCACCACATCAAATAACCGGATTTCCTGAACAGAATAATCCTTTTCCGTATATTCACTACGGGCATAGTAAAGCGCCTGTTCTGTAAAGCGATTGGTTTTTTCCAGTTCCCTCATCAATTCTCTGGTAAAAGGCTCTTTATGATTTTCACACAATAGTTTCATTGCAGTAATCGGTGTTTTGATTTCATGAATCCACTGCTCAATATATTCCCTGTACTCCTGTCTCTCCCTTGCTACTGTTCCAATCTGTTCCAGCATAGATTTGGAAGCCATTTTTAAAAGTTGAAAATAAACCTGTTCTTCCGCACCTTCCGGTTCTGGCAGCATCTCTGACAACAAGTATTTTTCTTCCAGACCTTCCGCCATCTTTACTAATTTATTTAATCTCCTTTTTCTTTGATAATAGGTAAATGCCAGTATACCAGCCAGTAACAATATCCAGATAATAAGAATCACTACAATACTATCTACATTATTTCCTACAAAGAACAAAAAAACCGATAACAATACCATACAGACGATATTGATAATCAAAAGGGGAATTTTGTCTTTCCAATACTGTTTTCCATTCATAATGTGTACCCCTGACGGTGTTTTGTTTTAATAAAGTCCTTAACACCAATCTTTGACAGTTTTTCTCTGATGCGCCCAATATTTACACTCAATGCATTATCGTCTACATAGAGTTGATTGTCCCATAAATATTCAATTAAATCTGCTCTTGTGCAGATAGTTCCGGCATGTTCAAATAGATAGTACATAATCTTCAATTCATTTTTGGTAAGTTCTGTTTGTTTTCCTTCTGCTTCTATTGTACCAGTCTCCAAAGACAGAGAAACTCCCTGATACGTCAAATGCCTGCTTTGTGAATCAGGATAAGCGCGTTTCAGCAAGGAAGCAATTTTTGCCAGTAAAATGGCTGTGTGATAGGGCTTTGTGATAAAAGCATCTCCTCCCAGCATAATACTGTTCAGTTCATCCATATCCGTATTGCAGCTGGTAACAAAGATAATCGGAGCCTGGGAAAAGCTCCGAATGCCAGAACAAATGGTAAACCCGTTTTCCTGCGGCAATTTAATATCCAGTAAAATCAGATGTGGATTTATTTTTCGTACCTGTTCTGTTACATGAGAAAACTCTTCAATAACAGAGGTGTGATATTTATTTCCCTCCAGTATGGTTTGCAGTTCTTTCCGAATCACCGGATCATCTTCAATAATTAAAATTTCTGTGTTCATAACAATCCTCCTAAACTGCATTATAACATAATGCAGCTAAAATTGGAGCAAGTTTCCCTGCCCCAATTTGTCTTATTCCGTTGTTCTTATTTGTTCAACAAGAGATTGTTTTTTCAGATTTCCCGTTGTGTAAGAAATTAAAATAAACTGCACGATTAACAGAAGCCCTAAATAGATCCATGCCACCAGCCACGGGAATGAATAATAGAAATATGGATTCACTGTTTTAACTGCCTGTACGCATAGAAAACCAAGTCCAGCTCCCAAAAGCAGGGTTACAAGTGTAGCAAAAGCAGAATAAATCAATCCTTCATAACACAACATTCTGATTAGTTGTTTTTCGCTCAACCCGATGGCCTGTAACATTCCTATTTCCTGCCTTCGTGATAGAAAGTTCGTAATTGTCGTATTTACAAGGTTGATGAAAGAAAAGCACACAACAATGATGGCTACAATCAGCAATGCTCCAAAGGGAAGCTGCTGATTCCTACTGTAATAAGTGATACTTTTTTCTATGGTATCCATAACCAAATCACTGTTTTCATCTATTAGCTTGTTTAATGAAGCCTCAACCGTATCAGCTTTCTCTGCTTCCGTTATTACCGATATCGTTCCAGAACAATCCATTTCGCACGCTTCATTCATAAGTTCTTCGGGCATAGCAAAACACATATTAAATGCCGGATGACTGAAATTGCTGACAATTCCCATAATCGTATAGCTTTTGGTTATCGTCTTTCCTGATTTCGTTAAAAAATCAACTTCAACACTATCACCAAGTTGTGCGGACAGAGATAGGTTTTCCGCTGTATCTTGTATGAGAATGATGCCATTTTTTGATACTAATTCATGGTAGTCAACTGTTCCGGCAATCAAGTTTTCCTTCAACGCAGAAACATCTTCTTTGGCAAGTCCGTAAATCCAGTTGTCATCATAATCATTGACACGATATTCTGCGTCCGTGTAATACCACCGCTTGGTTCCTGTAACGCCATCCATAGACTCTATTGCATTTTCAAAATCAGCATTTAGTAAATCCTTTTGCTGTAATCCGGCTAAAGAAACATCGGCAGTATCCCACGATTGATTTGCGTTAAGCTGAATATTAAATTCACCAACAGGAAACTCCTTTCCCCGCGTCTCTGCAACGCCATCATAAGAAATCAACATAGTGGAAATCAGTACAACTAACACGCCGCCCAGTGAAAGGGAAAGTATTGTTAAAATGGATTTTGTCTTTTGTCTGGACAGATTCATTTTGGCAAGTGAAGCAGGGGTTATGTTACGGTGAAGCACAGAACTTTCTTTCATCTTTCCCTGATAATCAAAATACCGCAAGGCCTCCATGGGAGAGACTGCCGCCGCTTTTTTTACAGGTGTACGAATGGAAAGCATCACTATAATAAATGCAAAAAGTCCAACTCCAACTGTTACGCCGAAAGTAGTCAGCCAATACCAGCCATCGGGAACCAGAAAATAGCCGATTACATTTCCAATCACCAGCCCTATAGGAATACCAATGGCAGCCAGCAGTTTTCCCTCACGATAAACCATTTTTTTAATCTGCCGCTTTGTTGTTCCAATGGTGCGAAGCTGTCCATAATTCCGAATACTACTGGCTACTGAAATATAAAAAATCGAATAAATCACAATGCCGGAACCAACGAAAGTTATAAAACCAATCAGGAGGTAAAACAGCATATCACTTCCACGATTTTCGTCCTTTAAATTGAAATAAGTAGAACGGACAATCACATTGTCATCGGAAATTTCTAATTGCTGTGCCAGAGTGTTTGCATAGCTGGTTGCTTCTTCTTCACTCATATTTTTGGCGTTCTTCAAGCCAATATAGTAATCCATCACCATATTATTTCCAGACTGCTGCTCTGCCAGCTCTTTTGATATAATGGCTGTATAACGTCCAATATCTCCTGTTTTCACATCTAAGATTCCCGTTAATTTGAACTCATGAATCGTTCCGTCAGAAAAGGGGATTTGAATAGTCTGCCCCAATTTATTGGAATATCCCAAATCATCCAAAAAGGCTTCCTGTACTACAATTTCATCTTCCGAAACCGGTAAATCTCCCGAATAGGGCATACTCTGGGATTTTAACATGGCTGCATTTGCATAAGTAAAATGAACGGTTGAATGGTTTATTTCCTCAGAAAATGCATTAAAAAATTCTCCAATCCATGCAATTTCTTCTTGATGATATAGTTCCTGCCCCTGTTGTTCAGAAATCGCGTGATATACAATCTGCGCTGTCTTTTGATTCAGTTTTTGTGTTTTCTGTGGCACATCAAAGCCATAAAGGACAATGGCAGATAATAATGCACTGGCAAGGGCAATGGTCAAAATAGTAAAGATATTTCTTTTTCGATTTGCTGTTATATTTCTATTGGATAGACGTTTTACAACAGCTCTTGTATCATTCTCAAAAGGCAGGGTCATGGTTGTATCACCTCCATATTTGACAAATTCGTTATGTTAAAAAACGGTTATTCCATTGCCCGCATTTGTTCAATCAGGGATTGTTTTTTCTGTCTGCGGATTGTCCAAATGGACAAAATAAGTTCTACTGCAACAATGACTGCTACATATGCTCCCATCTGCAACACTGGAAATTCATAAGGAAGGATTCGTCCGGCATAAGCAGTGATACTGAATTTTCTCCATACCAGAAGCGTAATTGGAAGTCCAATGGCAAGCATAAGCAAAATACTGCTAACCACATACCCCATTCCTTCCCATACCGTCATTTGCGCTAATTGTTTCGGCGCTAACCCAATCGAACGCAGCACGCTATTTTCCTGTCTGCGGGAATATTGATTGGAAAGTGTTGTATTGATAAGATTAATCACACCAAACAAAAAGATAAACCATGAAATCACCTGCATTACACCATATGCTACATTCATATACTCATAACTATCTACCTTATCCTCAAAGGTATCCAGGCCAATATCGGTATGGGAAACAACAAGATTCTCCAAAGCCTTTCCCACTTTTTCGGATTTCTCCGGATCGCAGACAATGTCCCAGGAGTAATCAAAATTAGTTACATCTGGTATTAATTCCTGAAACAGTTCTTCCGACAAAAACATCATTGGTCCATCCACTCCGATTGGGCCATGTCCACTGGCAAAAATTGTTTTTCCCCCATCAAAAAATCCTGATATGGTTACAGAAATTGTTTTCTCTCCCAATGAAAGTTCTATGGTTTCCCCCAATTTCTCTTTCCCATCAAAATCACGATAATTGTCTTTCAATAAAATACTATTATCGCCCGGCATACTTCCTTCTACAACAGCCTGTTCCAGAAGTTCCTTATTTTCGTTAGTAATCATGTCGCAAGTACCGCGCGCAGTAATTCCACCAAAAGTAGCTCCATAACTTGCAGATTTCCTTGTAACCAGAATATCTTCTACTCCATCAATCCCCAAAACTTCCTGTTTCAATTCCTCATTCAATGGATTCCCCTGTTTGAGAAGATCAATATGCTCCATATCCGAATCAATGTAAATCTTATAATCCCCATTTTTGAAATGCTGCCTTGCCATTTTTTCCGGGGATTGCAGAAGCAACAAAGAACTAACAGCCAAAAGCAGAATCCCACCCAAACTTAGAGAAAACACAATGCTGACTGTTTTCTTCCAATCTCTGTGAAAATTCAGCATTCCAAGAGAACAAGGACTAATCTTTTTTCTCTTTTCCCGGTTCTTTATCTTCTTTTGAAGGGAAGTAAAACGAACTGCTTCAACTGGTGAGATATTTGCGGCTAATTTCACAGGCTTTCGGATAGACAGACAAATCATGATCCAGCAGATGAATACCGTACCTCCAATCACCAGAAGATAGCCTAAAAGAGAAAATCCTTTGGGAAATAGCAAAAGTGTCACTCCTAAACCAAGCAAAATTCCGATAGACATACCTTTCCACCCCAGAGAATGTCCTTCTTTTTTTACAATACGCATAATCTGCTTTTTAGTAGCACCAATCGTCCGGAGCTGACCATAACTTTTTATTTTATCAATAATGGAAATACGGAAAATACTTTGAATTACAACACAGCCACCTACCAAAACAATACCGGCAAAAGCCATAAGCAACAAAACATTCTCCATGGAAATGTCTCCGTCAATATAACGGAAGTACGCATCATGAAATCCGACTCCAGGTATCTGCAACTCCTCTTTAATCTTCTGAATGTCAGATTTAATAAGTTCTCCGTCTAACTGATCCACATGATTCAGATGTACATAAGCAAAATATCCATCAGGTTCATACTTCGTACACTGCTTTAGCATTTCTTTTGAAATAAGAAAAGAGTATATATTTTGTTTTTCTTGCCCTGTTGTATCTAAGATACCTGTAATGGTATAGTCCCCTGAAAAACTTTCTGTATCCAAGGTAACAGAATCACCAATATGACTGTCTGGGAAGAATTTTGAAAGCCATTCTTTACTTACTGCAATCTCATTTTTCTCTTCCGGTAAGTCTCCATCTGCCAAATTCATCTGGGAACGTGCCATATACAGGGTTTCCTTATCCGTATAAGCAAAGAAACCTTTAAATCCCTGTGTAGAAACTTCCTCCCCGTACATATAGTATTCTCCCACACGTGCAAATTCCGGTACCTGTTTTAAATCTTCTATATGGGCTTCATCTACCTGTACATAAGTTGCTTCGTAAGTATCTATCACTTTCTTCTTTTCTGTTTGCATCAGTGAAACTCCAACCAAACCAGAAAGACTGATTAAAAAAGCGGCTAAAACTACCGATATTATTACCATGATATTTCTTCGTTTTTCGCTTTTTAAATTTCTCTTTGCCAGATTCTTGACAATTCCATTTGTATTATTTTCAAAAGGCCAAGTCATAGCCTGCCACCTCCCTAACTTACAATCTTTCCATCCTCAATCCTCACAATTCGATCTGCAAGTCGTGCAATTTCATTGTTGTGAGTAATCATTACTACAGTTTGATTGAACTCTGAACTGGTTCGCTTAATCAGCCCCAAAACGTCTGCACTGGTCTTGGAATCCAGGTTTCCTGTCGGCTCATCGGCCAACACGATGGCTGGTTTACTGATTAAGGCTCTGGCAATGGCAACTCTCTGCTGCTGTCCGCCGGAGAGATTATTCGGCATATTTTTTAACTTATCATCCAACGCCAGCATATGAATAATTTCTTCCAAAAACCTTTTATCTACCGTATCTCCGTCCAACTCTACAGGAAGTACAATGTTCTCATAAACATTTAAAATTGGCACCAGATTATAGTTCTGGAAGATAAATCCAATATTCCTTCTTCTGAAAATCGTCAGTTCTTCATCATTTTTCTTTGCTAAATCTTCTCCTCTGACAATGACACTTCCACTGGTAGGGGTATCAAGACCGCCCATCATATGAAGCATCGTGGATTTTCCGGATCCTGAGGTCCCTACCACTGCAACAAATTCACCTTCTTCTACTGAAAAATTCACACCATCCAGTGCTTTTGTAATATTCGGCTTCGTACCATAATATTTTTTTAAATCGATTGTCTGCAAAATACTCATATCTAAAAACTCCTTTCACCTCTTTGTTGATGAACCTATTATAAAATACAAATGTCCCAGAAATGTCCGAAATAGAGAAGAAATTCAAGGAATTTTGGCTTGAATTGTTACAAATTTAGGACATTTCAAAAAAATTGCAGCAGACACCCAAAGATAATCTACTGCAATTTCGCCTTTTTTACTTTTCACTTTTTTTCAGGATTCTTTTGCCAAAGACTCTTGGCATCAACACATTTCCTGCAAGTAAAATCAGCAATATGAAAACCATTTCTTTAAACGGATAAACGAATACAAAATAGGAAATCTTTGTTTTCATATACCATCCAGCTCCATAGAGCAAGAGGGTTCCCACTGTGAGCAACAGTCCGCAAAGTATCAGCCAGGTAAGAATGCCTTCTGCAAGAAACATCCTATATAACTGCTTTTTGGTCATTCCGATATTTTCCATGGTAATACATTCCTTTTTTCTCAGTATCATATCAGTCATTCTTACATTCAAAAAATTCAGAATCCCGATAAAAACCAGACAAGCACTGACCGCAAGCAAGAACCATCTGCTTGTCTGAATATCGTTCTGCTCTTTTAATAACAGGTCGGATTTACACTCCATTTGCAATAAATTTAGATTTTCATCATACCCTCTTTCTGATTGAAATTCCATATTTGCACTTCTAAGAAGCTCTTTGAAAGATGCTTTCATGGAATTTTCCTGTCTGCCATCCACATTGAAAGAAATGGCAAAAATCTGAGGTGTCAGATGTTTAGACAATTCCTGATAGATTTCTTCCGTAACAAGCAGAATATTCGTGTCTTTTCCCTCCCAGCATAGCTCTAATTCCGGGAATGCTTCGTCCATCCTGTCCACATATCCGCAGTTTATTAGTGTTTCCGGAGTCAATCCAGCCATTTCTGTTCCAACAGGAACCAAATCGTAAACCTCAATCTCTTCCCCGATCTGTTTGACAGCTCTCTCTTCATTCTCTTCTGATATTTGATGTTCATGGAGAAGTAACGTTCCCTTTCCATGTTCAAATGTTTCCCAGTCTACGGGCATGTCCTGTTTTGCTACAAAGGACTGCAGTTTTTCTTTCTCTTGGGAATTGATTTTTTGAATCACCGTGTTCTGCTCATCTGAGCCATGTAACAATCGAATACCCTCTCTTCCATTTTTCCCAATAATCGGATAAAAGCCCTGTATCTGTACTTCATCCTGTATGCTGTCTCCTGCGATTTTCTGTACCTCTTCTAACAATCCTTTTGGAAAAAACACCATATGTTCTGTATCTGGTGAAGTTTCCATCAAGGTAGTACACGCTTCCGGGGTAAGGGATATCCGGAAATCCGGTTCCTTCAAATAACGATTTTTTAAATCTACCCCTCGCACCATAACAGCAGACCAAAGTGCCAATCCACATCCCATGGTTAAGGAAATTATGGTGATAAAAAATGCTCTTTTATTACGGAACAAATATCTTTTCGCCAGATATATTTCCGGGTATCTGCCCCAACTTCGATACCTTTGATGCGTAGGATGGGTTTCTTTTTTCTGCAAAGAAGCCTCTTCATATTTCATACATTCCAATGGGCTTAGATTGTTCAGCTTTCTCTTTACTAGAAGCACCGCAACTCCTGCTGTAAAGGCTGCCGGAATGATTGCTATCAAAAGAAAGGCCGGTTGAAAAAGGTGGATTCCTTCTAATTCTCCTGCCTGTTCCAAATACATGGTTTTCACCAGATAAGGCAAAGCTCCTAATACAAGAAAGCTGCCTGCAAGCCCGCCCAGAAAACTTCCCTTTAATACAATTTCCAGCATTTGCCGAAACATTGTTCTTACAATTTGTTTCGGTTGCACACCAATAACTTCTAAAAGTCCATATTGCTGCAGATCTTTTTCCAATGACAGATTCAAAATATTAGAAACAAATAAAAACATACACAATAATGTCAAAAAAGATAGCACTGCTGCAAATCCATAACTCCCTGCCATTCCTTCCATTGCCCTGTAAACTGCAGAATCCCGGCTGATAACCCGCTGTCCTTCCTGAAGTTCAACGTCTTTCGTCAACTTCTGCTCCATCTGGAGTCCGCTGGCTGACGTTTCTTTCACATCAAGCAATACCCGACAAGGATTCCAGGTCATTTTATTTTCAATGAGTTTTTGTTCCGACAGAAATGCAACGGAGGAACTTGCCCCTTGATTCTGATATTCCGTAAAATATCCGGAAAGGGTGAATTTCTGAAGTCCGGTTCCTTCTGTATGGAATACATCATTCCAATAAAAATCCAGTTCTACTTCCATCCCAATCTGTGGATCAGAAATCCCCAAATATTCCAGTGTTTTGGTAGAAAGCATAATATCCTGCTCTCTTTTTGGATATTTGCCTGCTATCTGCGTATATGCCGGAGCAAGCATTTTCTGAAACGTACTTTCATCTGCCACAACACAATCACAATATTTAAGATTCTGGCTCAACAACTTCCCTGCAAATTTCTGTTTTCCTGTTTCCGATATGTAAGACAGACTGCTAAGCTGCTGTGCCATTTCCTCTGTCCCATTTTCGATATAGGCAGATGGGGACATTCCATCGGTTCTGATATTCTTTTGAACATCCACCTGCAGCTTCCCATATACCAAACTTAAAATACAAAAAATAACACTTACCGTAAGCGTAACTGCCAAACACAAAAGGCGGTTTTTGTTTCGGTTTCCTTTTTTGTATGACTCGAAAAGCACCTGTTCCGCTGGTTGATGATACTCATAATTTGCCATTTTCCACAACCTTTCCATCTTTCATGCAGATAATCCGATCTGCCATAGCTGCAACGTTTTCATCATGGGTAACAATGAGTAACGTCTGTTGATATTGGCTGCAAATTCCTTTTAGCAGTTTCATAACAGAAGCACTTGTTCTGGAATCCAAATTTCCTGTTAATTCATCCCCTAAAAGAATGGTGGGATGGGTATAAACTGCCCTGGCAATGGCAACTCTTTGCTGCTGCCCACCAGATAAGGCATCCGGCATTTGAAACAGTTTCTCTTCGATTCCCAAATCTTTCGCCAATCTGAAAACCTCTTTTTCATCCACCTTCCGTTCCATCAGTTTTGCCGGAAGTACAATATTTTCATATACATTCATGGTAGGAATCAGATTATACTTCTGAAAGATAAAGCCAATATGCCATCTGCGAAAGTCCGTCTGTTCCTCAAAAGATAACTGCGTAATATCCACATCATGGATAAACACACATCCATGGGTTGGTCTTTCCAATCCTCCGATTAAATTTAACAAGGTAGATTTTCCCTATCCTGTCAAGTAATATCCAAAAAAAATTGTCGATTTTTGCAATTAAAAGAAACCATTCTTATCGCTTCTTCTGTACTGGAAAAGAATTTTTCCTTTCCAACTCCTGTCCTTGCATTTCCATCTTTTTTATGAAGATGTGCTGCTGACTGTCAGTTTCATATTGAATTGCCACACCAAGATCTTTTTTCATAAATGCAGCAACTCCCATATCCGCAAGAACCTCCTGCCCTTCTTTCTCCTGAAAGCTGATTTTAGGGAAAGCCTCGGATAATTTTTCTGTAATATACAGTTCCATTTTTTCCAAACTCTCAAATGGCATAGCCTGTACTCTTTGTAATATCTCCTGCAAACGTTCCTCTCTCATAATACATCTGCAATGATCTACACCAAATACCATAGCAAGGCTGTGTCCGCAATCCCAGGATACATGAATCTGTCCGGCATCATCTACAAACTGTACGGTTCCTAAATCACCGGGACTCAGTTTTACATACGGATCAGCCTCCATATCTTCCAACTCTACCCGACACCCCGGTGGGTACATATTTCTTAACACAATTCTCTCCGCATTACTTATCACTGTTTTCTTCCTTTCTCCAATCCGGCTACCGTCCCAAAGATTTCTCTGGAACATTTCCCTCCAATAAATGCTCTCTTTCTTTATTCCATTCCAGCACCTTTTCCATAGCAGCTTCCAACTGATCTTCTACCGGTTCTCTTGTATAGGTTCTATATTCCTGAAAATATTCTTCCAAAGTGTTCTGCTGTATCTCCAGTTCCTCTTTATCATAACAATCCGGCTCTTCCAGTTCCTTCAACTCCTGCAAGATTTCCCAGCATTCCAAAACTCTGTCTATCTCCCGCATTTCAAGCAGATAAGATAAAAATGTTTCCTCTGGCATAATACTGAAATAGCACCGATCAAACCATTGCTCAATATACATGCGTTCATCAGAACCATTGGTATGTGTACCACAAATCAAATCTGCAACAAAGTTTTCAAACAGTTCACCAATTGATAGCCCAACTTTTCCAGACTTCCTACAGAGCTCTTCTACCTCATCTTGATACAACCTGATAGAAACAATTCGCTTCAGGCTTTTTTCATAGGGGTCTATATCTTCCCCTGTCTCGCAGAAATGCAGATATGTATCCGTATAAATGTTTTCCATATCGCAAAATCTCCGGCTCATTGCCACATAATCCTTACTTTCCCGGTCCCATTCCAGTCGGTAATGATGTTCCCTTGCATGTTCCTCTAAATCTTTCCGTATAATATTTCTGGTTGCTTCCGGCAACTCTGCAATAAAAATGCTTGTATCTGGAACTGCTAATACTCTTTCTTTTACCACATTTGTCCTCCCTGTTTGTAAACATTCCTTGCCGCCGGCTGGTTTCCCAATACGTCCATATAGAGGATAATTCCCTGCGGGTCCAGATGTACGGTCATAAATTTCTGTATTTCCTGTAACAGAGCATGATCGGAAAATCCAGCCGGACAACCAATAAAATCCCTGATTTTTTCTACAATGTCCGGTTTACGGAACTCCTGCAACACCAAAATCGGAATCGTGTGCTGCCCTCCCATAGCATCATAGGGCAACGCTTTCCGCAATTCTTCTAAGAGATGCCGGTAATAATCAACTACCACCTGGTCTGTTTTCCAGGACTTTTCCTCACAATCCCGGAGTAAAAAATCATACCCTTTTTTTGCCTGTTCCATTTCTTTCAGGATTTCTACTGCCTCCACAGAGCAATACCCTTTCTCTTCTATCAGTTCCATCAGTTCTTCCATAGAATATGTTTCAAGATACATGGCTCTTCCCCCATCTTCTTTGCCAAATTTTCTCCTAATACAAAGAAGAGGAAGACACCGCAGCGTTTTCCTCCTCTTTTATGAAATCTCCTTTACTGGAATCCAGGACAATAAGCTCTCCTGGTTCTTTCTTTTTTATCCTGCTGTTTCCAGAAATTCGTCCCTGTATTTCCATACAATTTCAATATGTTCCGGATCATAAAAATTTATGACTTCAATCAGCTCATGCAGAACTTCATAAGATAGCTCTTCTAATCCCTGATATTTTACAAAAAGTTGTAATCCTTCTGATTTCTCCTTTTGTTTTTCCTCCTCCCCTTTTAAAATTCTTGCTTCTATCTCCTGTATCTTTTGCTGATAAGCTGCTATTTTCTCCATACAAGTTTGTTTTCGTGCCAGGTAGTCCTTCAGGGAAATCTGTTCTTCTGCATATTGTTCATACAGTTCCATTTTCTCCTGTTTACAAAGTGCCAACTTCTTTTCATATTGCTTTTTTCGATATCGGAGTTTCGGAATATTCAAAGTCTGATTGGCTTTCTTTAACTGCTTTATGGTATCCTCTGCAAGGGCTACCTGCTGTCTTATCATAATTAGCACCAGTTCTTCCAACTCTTTCTGCTTATATTTCTTTGGATAACAGGAAGCATTGGGGGCTGTCGTAACACTTTTACAATAAATCGGCTTTTCTTTGTATTCTGTCCGTATCCGCATTTTCCGACCACAATGCCCGCAACGGATCAAGCCTGCAAAAATATTCTCAGAAGACGGTGTAGACCCATGATATTTTCTGTCCTTCTGTACCATGTCCTGGATCTCCTGAAGCTCCTGTTCCGTTACAATCGCTTCGTGTCCTCCTTTTACGCAAATCCAATCCTCTCTTGAAATATATCGGTACTCTCTTTTTGACGGAACCCTGGTTTCTGTTTTCCCTCTTACCGTCAGTCCTGCATAAACCGGATTAAACAAAATCAGCTTTACTAAATTTCCGTCCCAGAATTTCACAGATTTCTTTGCTTCCGGCGCCCAGCCTTTCCTTTGAAGATATACGGTAGGTGTTTCAACTTCTTTTTTATTCAGGTCCCTGGCAATGTCTGCATAGGTCTTTCCTTCCAACCTTTGGTCGAAAATCCCCCTTACAACGGAAGCTGCCTCCATATCCAGATGAAGTTTTGTATGAACACCGTCATGGAAGCAATATCCGTATGTTGGGACTGAACCATGATATTGTCCCATTTCAGCCTGTTTCCTCATAACTTTTTTGATATTGTCGGAACAAATCTGGGGATAAATCCCATTGATCAGGTTCTTAAATTTAATCTCCGTATCCTTTCTTTCGGAAGGTTTCTGGCTGCTGTCATAAAAATCATTGATTGAAATAAAGCGCACCCCAAGGAACGGAAATATTTTTTCGATATAGTTTTGTGTTTCTATGGTATCCCTTCCCAGGCGGCTCAAATCTTTGACAATGATACAGATCCGTTTTCTCCTGGTAATCAGCCCCATCATGCGCTTAAATTCCGGGCGGTCAAACGTTGTACCGCTGTAACCGTCATCTACAAAGAAGAAAAGCTTTGCCCCTGCAAACTCCGGCTGTTTTTCTACAAAATGCTGGATCAAAAGCCTTTGATTTTTAATGCTGTTGCTTTCCTCCATTTTTTCTTTATCATCTCTGGAAAGACGCAGATAAGCAAAAACAAAATCACACTGCATACGGAAGACCTCCTTCCATATTGTCCAGTTCTTTTTCCAGCTCCTTTTCAAATAAATCCCCAAACCAGAACACGATTTCCACATAGTCTTTGGAATATACCGTAATCTTTTCAATAAAGCGGTCCGCAATTCCTTTCTCTATCTTCTGAAATCTTTGGTACTTTAGAAGTTCCTCTGTCCAATCCATTCTTGCCTTCACCTGATCTAACAGGTGTTGTCCACGAAGCTGTATCTGCTTCATATTCTGCCTGGCTGCTTGTTGTTCTTCCTGATAGATTGATTTAATCTCCTGATATTCCTTGCAGTCCAACAGCCCGGTAGCATAATGCTCAAACAAGGTTTCCAGTTTTCTTCCATATTTCTCATACTTCTGTCTGGCATTTTTTATTTTTTCTGCTACCTCCTGCTCCAGCTTTTGATAAAACTCTGCACCATAGGTTTTCTTGCTTTCTACAGCAAGCTGGATCTGGTAGCGGAGTGCTGCCTTGACTGCCTGATTGATGTAGATTTCATTCACCGTCCGGAAACATTCCGTATGATCGGTAAGGGAAAAGGAAGGGCATTTATAAACCATATATTTGTGTTTCTCATTACCTCCGCTCCTGCTCCTTCCAAGACGTCTTCCGCAATGCCCGCAGAAAATCCTTCCCTTAAAAGGACCATCTGCCCCCTGTTTTTCTTTTGGGTTTGCAGCCCAGTTATCCAACGTATCTTTCCAGCGTTCCTTTGCAATTTCCTGTGCTTTCTCATAAATCGCCCGTTCCACAACTGCTTCCCAGGCATTTTCACACACTTCCCACTGCTCTTTTGGTTTCATCTGAAGAGGAATATTCTGCGCAAGCATCTGTTTTGTTTTTCCATAAACAGCAGCACCAATGTAAACGGGGTTCTGTAAAATCTTCCTGATACCGTCTGATCTCCATAACCGCCTTTTCTCCGGCTCCTTTCCCTGCTTCCTTTTCTGATAGCTGTCCTCCGGTCCTAATACCTTTCTGCCATTCAGTTCCCTTGCAATATCATAGCTTGACATTTCTTCAAACACATACCAGTAAAAAATCTGCCGGATTATTTCTGCTTCCTCTGATTCCGGCACCAGCTTCTTGCTGTTTTCCTCTGCCCTTTGATATCCATAAGGAGGTCTGGAACCCCAAAACTCTCCCCGTTCCCTGGACAGCCGGTGTGCATGTACCAGTTTCTCTGAAACTTCCCTGGCATAATAATCATTCATAAAGTGCTTCAAAATATTGGTGGTCCGGTCTTCTACACAAGCCGGGTTTGCACTGTCATATTCGTCCATAACGGAAACAAACCGGATATTTAAGGTTGGGAAAATCACGTCAATCAAATCGACAGCATCTAAGGCGTCCCTTCCAAACCGGGCAAAATCCTTTACAATGATGCAGTCAACCTTTTTATTTGCCACATCTTCCATCAACTCTTCAAATGCGTCCCTTTGGAACGTTGTACCTGTCACACCATTATCCGCATAGACTTTTACCACCAGCATTTCCGGGTGTTTCTTTGCGTAGTCTTCACAGATCTGTTTTTGGATATAAATGGAATCCCTTCTGCCATGCCCTCCGTCCTTTTCGGAAAGCCTTACATAGATATAGGTTCTCAGATACTTCATTTCCGGCTTACTGTTTTGTCTTTTCTGTCCTCTTTTGCTTACCTTAGGCACTTGCTTCCGCCCCCTTTCCTTTCAGGAAGGCTTCCACACGCTGATCCGGCTTTGCCCTATTTACTGTTTCCAGCAGTCCCAATACCTTTTCAAATTCATCTTCAAACCAAAAATGAATGATAATGCGCTTCTGCTCATATACCTCAATCCGTTTGACCAGATTTACCAGCATTAAGCGGTCCACTTCCGTCCGGTCCCGATATTCCAGAAAATATTCCAGCCACTCCTGCTGTTTTTCAAGGGTTTCCCGCAGGTTTCGGATTTCCCTTTGCTGGCACTCCATTGCCTGCCGGATTTCCTCTAAAGACTGGTCATACTTTGCTTTGAAGGTTTCAAATTCTGTCCGGTCCAGGATTTCTTCTGCAAAACTGTCATACAGTTTTACTTTAATGTTTAAGATCCTCTGGCTCTCCTTTTCCAGCATCTCCAGTTTTTTGTCTTCTTCCAAAAGCCGCTGTCTTGGGATCGAGGCAGTTTTTACATACGCCAGTATCTCTTTCAGCTCCACCAGAACAGAAATATAATGCAGGATTGCCTCTGTCACAGCTCCTACCAGTTTTTTCTCACTGATACTATGGGAACTGCACTGCTTTTCATAAAGGGAAGTCGAACATACATAATAGTGGTGGACTTTATCCGGGCTTTTCAGTACCATGCTTTCTTTACAGTCCCCACATTTTACCAGGCCGGAAAGAAGCGCCAGCCCCTTTGCACCCCTCATGGTATCCATTTTCATCAGGTTGCCTACCACTTCATATTGATGTCTGTTGATAACCGGCTCAAAGGCATTTTCATACCGTATCCACTCGGCTTCCTCTTTGTGGATCACAACCTTTACTTTATGGTTTGGCGTTGTTGTTTTTCCCTGTATCAGCACTCCGGTATAGCGTTCATCAAGAAGGATACGGCGTACCATAGTTGGCATCCAGACCGGTTTTTCCGTCAAGCGGAACCCTGTCTTTAATTTCTGTTTTAAATACACCTGCTTATACCGAAGAGGTGTCAAGATCCCACGCCGGTTCAATTCTTCGGATATATCTGTCAGGCTGTAGCCCTGCATTTTCATGTGGTAAATATCCCGTACAACAGAAGCTGCCACTTCATCCATAACCAGCTTATGTTTATCCTCTTCGGATTTCAGATAACCATAAAAAGCAAAAGGCGCTACACACTGCCCGGCTGTCATTTTGACATACAAATGGGAACGCACACTTTTGGAAGTGTCCGCAGGATAAAGGTCATTGATTAAACTTTTAAATCTCAGGGTAAGGAAATCACGATTTGGCGTGAGGCTGTCATAATTGTCATTGACAAGGATCAGGCGCACACCCATTTTCGGCAGGATACGTTCCACATACTGTAAAACACCGGAAAAGTCCCTTCCATAGCGAGAAAGGTCTTTGACAATAATACAGTCTGCTTCCCCCTCTTCCAGCATACGCAGCATTTCCTGAAAACCAGGGCGGTTAAAGTTTGTGCCGGTATATCCATCATCCACACATTCTTTTACCACCTGAATTTCAGGGTGGCTCTTCAGGAAGCTATGAATCAGTATCCTCTGGTTTGATATGCTGTCGCTTTCCCTGTTATCACCGTCTTCATCAGAAAGGCGCAGGTAAACAACCGCACGATAGATTTTTTTAAGTATTTGATTTTTCATTGTATTCGCTCCTATCATTTAGATTCGTCAGCCGATTCCCTAAATGATAGAGGCTACTGGGTCCTTGCCATCATCCTACCATAGTCCAGAAGGTTTGTCCACCCTGTAATCTGCCAACAATCCGCTTTCTTCCCTATCCCTGTCGTGGCTTTACCATTTCATCTGCACAAGGCTTTCTATGGCTTCCTCTATGGTACGGTTGGTAGAAGCAAACCCAATCTTTATGGTGATCCCCTTATATTTCAGAAAATAAGGGTTCTTTCCGGACTCCAGGATTTCCCGGATCTTCTCCGGTTTGCTCTTTTTTACATCAATATTCAGTTTCTCTACCTCTTGTATCTCTTTCGGGTCAATGTCTTCAAACGTCATTTCCCTCATCTTCAGCAGTTCTGCCCGCGAGAGCATTATATCCTTTCCCTAGTACAGCAGCTGCACAGATACGCATCTAACTCCTGCTCAAACTGTTCCTGTTTCTCCCAGGTGTGCATTAAATACTGTTTCAGTCTGGCATAGTCTAAAATTCCATAACCGATACAATCTGTCTGTACCTGAAAAGACTGGAGCATTTCCATTGTCTGTAAAATTTCTTCCGGACAATAGGATAACCTGCTGAGTCCGGATACCACAATCACATCAATCATGCCTTTTCGTGCAAGCACTGCCAGCCTCTGCCAGTTTTCTTTTTCTATGGAATAATCACACCCTACACCTTCCAACAAAGTAACCACTTGGTATGTCTGCTGTTCACAGTAATGCAGGCTTTTTTCTTTTTCATAATACAAAAGCCCGGCACAGGGAATGGGAATATCCAGATACACTGCCGCACGCTGGGGAATATTCCTATTTTCTATCTCTTCTTTTCCTTTGCAGATCCATGTAGGAAACAGCATTCCTCCCTGAAAGATCTCTTTATCTTCTGAAAACAGTTTCTGTAACCTCTCTCTCTTCATTGCTCTGCCTCCTCTTTCTTTTGCTCCTGTTTTCATTCCAGGGCTATGAGGAAACCTGTTGTTTCCCCATAGCCCTAAAATGAACCTGTTTCACACACCATACCGGCAGGGCTTTCCCTGCCAGCATGATTTTTTCATTTTCTCACCCCGGTGTGAACGGGAGCATGTAGGACCGGCCCGGCTGGCCGCCTGACACCCTGCAGCCCCCTTTCTCGCTACAGCATGTCCCAGACGCTACCCTGGTTGCAGTGTTTTTATGCAAAGGTATCATTATCATTCGGCTTTCAGGCTGCCTGCCACCAACAGCCTATGTCTGGGCGCTGCTCACACTTTTCCTTCATCTTCTACGATTCCTTGTTTGATCCGCTTCTTTTCTGCCTTACCTGCTGCCACTGCGGACAAATGTATCTTCGCACAGCTCATGACCCTGCATCACACAAAATAGAATGTGCCGAAATGTTTTGTGTCCTTTAAGATATTTCTATATTTTAGCGTCAGAAATGACACGTTTGTTTCAAAAAAATATCACCATACCGATATTCAGTTTTCAAGGTTCTCTCCGGCTGAAAACATCAGCCTGCCAAAAGACACCATAACCCTGATGTGTTTTGGCAGACTGTTTTCTGTCTGCATTTCTCTTTATTTCTTTAACCGGATAATCATATCTGCCCAGAATTCTGTGTATGCCTGCCGCATTAACTCCAGAAGCCGGGCTTCGGTAATTCCTGTAATTACATTTTCTTCTTTCTTTTCCGGTTTTGGTTCCTGTACTTCCAGTGCTTCTTCCCGTATTTTCATCGTAAGCATGGATAAGGAAGGGGAATTGGCACAGTTGATAAAACCGATATAATGGTTCACCACATCATAATCACCTCTGCAGCTTCGGACAATATCAAACGCATGACGGATTGCCCGTTCTACCCTCTGTCCTGTCGTGCCATGTTGCTGGGCCACCTTAAAATACAGATATGTCGTTTTAATCTTGCTGTCTTCTTCCAGAAGCAAAACACCGTCTACGATATAACCAAATCCTTTTACATTGGCAGGCATTCCCATTTTAAATAATACTGCTTCCACCTTTTCTCTTGATAACATTTCCCTTTTCCTCCTCTATCTGTATTCTCACTTCCTGCTGTCTTGCTGATATTTCTTTAGCCCTTTCTTAATTCCCTCTATGGAATAAATCAAAAGGCTAGTTTCCCTTTCATCACAATCCTGTACCAGATACCAGATTTTTTCTTTCAGCATCATATCTTTTTTCGCTGTCCCCATGTGTATAAAGTGTTCTTTTATGGGAATATCCATAGCTTCCAACAGCCGGATATAGGTTTTCATACCCATAGCTCTGGCATGTGTTTCGATTTTGGCCAGATGGGATACAGAAATATCCGCTTTCTCTGCAAGCTGCTCCTGAGTCAGTCCCCTGGATTCCCGCAAGGCTTTTATAGCATCTGCTACAATATAAAGTTCATTCTGCATTCTTTTATCTCCTCGTTGATTACAGGCTCTATTATAATTACAAATCCTTTCCCTGGTAATGGACTATGGAGGCAAGATTTCCCAGTTTCATTACCATTTCTTTCCTTTTTTGGTTTTAGAGATTTATTATATCTGAACGAGTTGAAAACGATTTTTGCACCATTTACGAAAAAGCACTGCATTATCTCTTCATTTAGACATAAAAAAGGAGAGAACGTCACATATCGACTCCTCTCCAATAGCTTCTATTCATCTAAGATATTTGCCAATACATAGGCTTACTTGTTTTTTTCTTTCCAGGAACCTCCGTATCTCTTTCACACTATCTAATATGGAAATGGACGGGGCAGACGGGCTGCATACTGGATCTTGACTGGACATTTCCAGTGCGTTAATAAATGCTTCTGCCTTTTTGGGGTCTTCAATCACAAGCTCTGTAAGGATACTTGATGTAGCCATATAGAAAGAACCTCTTTTCTCTCATATCTTAAAAAATTCTTTCGTAAGAAGATCCTGCAGTATTTTCTATACGCCAAGACCTGTACGCTCCATTTTTATTTATGTAATAAAGTTTGATCCAGCATGTTTTTAATTTCATCTGGAAGACCGTCTATCGTTGCATTTTCATCTAAAAACAGTAAATTTGTATATTTTTTCGCATCATTCGGCGCTGAAAAAATATGAGTTACTGTATATGCTGTTCTACTTTTAGAAAAGCAATCTTCATCTCGCAGCGATTCTACTACAAAGCAATCGCCCTTTTGCTGCCCCTTATCATCATACTCTTTATTTAAGCATAGAGTAAAATTAAGATCTGTTGTGCCAAACTTATAAGTTCTCGTGTCTGTGACAATCTCTTCCAGCATAAATCCTTCTGAGCCAGCCAGCATTGCAATCTGTCCGATATGCTTAATCTTACGCTTACACAATGAAAAAGGGTGCTGCGGTGTAAAAAATATCTGCGAAGCCTGAAGCATCTTTTTTGCTGCATAACTATAAAACTTTTTTGCTGAAAGGTTCGTGGCCACACCTGTCAAGTGCCTAAAATTGGCAGCTTTATAAAGCACCTCAATATATCTGCCTTCAAATACATATAGAAATCTTTTACCTACTAAATGCTTCCTATACAGATCAGCAGCCACTTTAATCTCCTGTACAATTTTCTCTCTATCCTGTTGTTTTCCCATCTATCTTTTCCCAATCATCACTATAGTATAAAAAAACAGCACTGGACAACTTTTTTGTTATCCAGCGCCCATAATCTTAAAAAGCGGTTTTATGCTGGCTGTCAGCCGCGACATCCTTCCGAATGCCTAAAATGTCGCCGGTATCATTGAGTCCCCGGCGCGGACTCACCGTATCTCCCTGGTGTGGGCGTAATACCCTTCCGAGTATCAAATAGTCCCAGTAATTACCCTGCCCGGGCACAGTACAGCTTTTACGTGCCGCTACACGAAACCTTTTGGCTTAATTATATTATATGCGATACCCTAAGAAATATCAATAGTTTCCACAAAAAATTGATTGGTTGTATCTTATTATAACCCGTTACTTACCGTTTCAATAAACGCTCCCTAGAAGCTGTATCCAATACTATTTTATGAAAATCCAGCATTGCGTGCTCTTGCATCAGTTTCTCACCAAGTTTCACAAGAGGATTGGTTTCCCATTCCGAATCAATTCCTGTTTGATGATAGTATCTTGCATAAGCAAATCCCTTAGCTACCGCATCTGAATTTTCAAATATTCCCACTATTGCATCTGTAAACTGTACAATGATTGAGCTCCCAAAAATCCCCTGCAATTCTTCCGCATTCGCATCATCATATTTCTCTACATCAAAAGACAAAGAGAAATCATACGTATTCTCTTTTCCGTCTTCTGTTTCATAAGAAATTGTTCCAAAAATATCTCCCTTGCCAGACGGAAGTTCGATTGACTCTGAAAGCTCTAATTCATATTCAATGTTATTGAACACTGTCGTTGCTTCAAACATTTGTGATATACAGGCACCTTCTTTTTCATAAATATCTTTCTGTAAAAAGGAAATAGGATTATACTCCATATTTTCCCATATCTGTTTTCCCTCCACTGTCCGTTTACACAAGGAATCTAAAAGCAACATCATTGTTTCCTGATCTATTTCTTCATATACGTTCATAGTCAGCCTCCTTTTTCTTTGGATAGTCCACAAAAGCTCTGTAAGAGTTTATCTCAATTTCTAGTTACAACGTGATATTTAGTCAAATGACGTATGTACGCGCCTTCTTATAGTTGCCAATATTATATGGCGTATCTCCCAAAAATTCAATCAGAATATACAAACTTTTACTCACACCGCTTACTCACACTATCTCGCCTTTACATCTTTTTTAGTCTATATCCTACATTAATCAATGTTTCTATAATATCATGCCCCATCTTTTTTCGTATCTTCCATACTACGTGTTCCACTGTTTTGTACGGAATCTGATCATCATAATAATTACTCTCCCAGACCGAACAATAGATATTCTTCTTTGGAATAACCCAATTTGGTCTTTGGGCTAAAAGATACAGAACTTCAAATTCCCTGGGAGCTAAGCTGATTTCTTTTCCTTCATAAATAACAGTATATGACATGGGATCAAGTTGAAATTTACCATTTCCTAATACAATTTCAGATTTATATTCTGGAAAAACGGTTTGCATTCATTTTCACCTCCATGATTTTCTATCCCAGCAATAGTTCAAAACTATACACACAATAAAAATGCGGAAATAATAGACCCCTATCATTCCCGCTAATTTTTCTCTTTTTCAACTTTATACTTTATGATACCGATACATTGTGATATAAAAACGGTCAACGCTGTCAACGCAATCAAGGATATATACTTTTTCATACCTAAAGTTGTACAACAACCAGCAGCAATTAAAATAACTCCTAGTATTTTACCTGTTACTTTTCGGCAATGCTCCTTTTCTTCTCTTTCCAACTCATGGTTAATGTTTTCTACAGGAGAAAGTTTCCATATACAAATGGAACTTACCAAAATAATCCCCCAAGCCACAAATAGCCCTAATGGATATTTGTTATTAATTTGTAAAATCATGACTTGAACAGCAACAGAGCATGTAAAACAAGCCTTAAAGCTATTCAGATGTACACCACCGGCATAGGTTCTTAAAAACATAAAAACACCTGTAGACACAAGGAATTCTGGGATTGTATGCAAGTATATCGCTATACTCATACAGACGAATAGGCAAATTAACATCTCTAATCCAATCTGAAATCCATATTGATATACTGCATACAACTCCTCTGAAACTGCACCGGCATCAATAACGTATCTTGTTATTTTTTCCGATAATTTTCCCATAAAATTAAAGTTTCTTCATTTTTTTCAATGCTTCTGGCATCTTTGGCTGATGATAAATATAACAGCAAGCACTGTCCGCTGACATTTTACCAAGTTTCAGAGATAAATTTGCTAATACTTTTGCTGGCTGATTTTTTAAATTTTTAGATTTCATAATTAAAATCTCCTTTCATTTGTTTACCAATACATTACTACAAAAAATCTCCCATTTGGTTCTCTTGTAAAAAAACCGAGTATTGATGTAATTTTTCCCAAAAAGGCAGAAAAAAAGAAGCAATGTTTCTCCGGTTCTTTCTCAACATTGCCTCTTTTTTGCTGATGTATGTTTTTTTATATACCAATTCCATAAAATCAGGTTCTCTATCTTTTTCTTATATTTTCGTGTGTTATCTATTGTTTCTATATAATCGTAAGCTCCTGCTTTCAGTATAGAAAAAATATCCTGTATTGATCCCCCTTCGCTAATAGCAAGAATAGGCGTTAAATGCCCCAAACTCCCTTTTATTTTTATAATAGCCGCAAATGCCCTTTCCCTCTCTATTATCTCTTTAGTAAAATGGAAAATCACAACATCTGCCGTTGGATATCTATTGTTTTCCAACTGTTGATAAGTACACCATTTTAATTGGTGTTTTTTCCCAATAATCCTTTCAGTACTGTTATACAGTTTCTCATCATCACTAAACAGCAATATTTTCACACTATCCATATATCAGTCCCCATACCGCATACCAAATTTATCTTTCCATTTTACCATTCTTTCCTTTCTCATTATTTTTTATGTAATTATTTCGAGTGTTCATGTAATTATTCCTGCACATTACTATATAAGACTATCCGAATTTTAAATTTTCCTGGTTCTGAATCCTCTATTACCACTGATCCATGATATTTTGCTACTGCCCGATACACAGAGGCTAAACCTACTCCATGATTTTCTGCATCTGACTTTGTAGATTTCAAGCGGTTATCTCTTGTTTTTAACAGCTTCCCTTTATAACTATTGTCTACGAACAATAATAGATTATTTTTATCAAATTTCATTTTGACATTTATATATTTATTTTCTTCAACCTTCTCTGCTGCTTCCACTGCATTTTCCAGTAAATTTCCCAATATCAGACTCAGATCAGCTCCTTTAAAAGGCATTATCATCGGAATACAAATATCCGTTTTAAAAATTATTTTTTTGTTTTGGGCAGTTACATACCAATATCCAATAAGTGAATCAATCACAATATTCCCACTATTCGATATTGAGGCAATCACCATACCGCCCTCTCCCATAATTTCTTCAATAAAACCTGTCATTTTTTCATATTCTTTATTTTCTGCATAAGCAAGAATGGAAATAAGATTATTCTTCATATTGTGTTTTATATCCCGCAACTGCAACATTGAAAGTTCTCTTTCTTGCTGATGACGTTCGCATAATTCCAGTTGCTGTTCATATACTGCTGCCATTCTCCTTAACCGCAAATCATCAGCCAACTTCATATAGACATAAAATATCAATATGTTCATACCAAGTAAAATAAGTACAGTAAATGTAGAGTTTATACGAGTACGTCCATTATTATTTGCAAATCCAAGCATAAATATATTGTTCATGATATAAATGCTTCCTGTTGGGATCAACACAAGTAAAATACTGTATCTGACCGGCAATTCCTTAATATCATCATCTGTGAACACTTTCTTTAATGCAAGAATTACTGCATTAAAAAATATTTTTGAAACAAAAGAGCCTACTTGGCGAACTGCAGCATATTGAGGGCAGTATGTTATCAAAATATAGTTGCACAGGGTTTCCATCAACATCCAAATCGCATTAAAAGTAATTACAAAAACACCTTTGTTCCACCATCTACCTTCATAAGTCATCATAACTGCCAAAAACGTAAACATAATCGTCACAGCAATATTGATGTAGGCAGGAAAACTAATAATCGTTGTTATTCCAAATTGCCAAATCACGAACAGCGTTATACCGATCACCGACAAATACCTTTTTCTCTTACGAGCAAAAAATATATCGAAATAAAAAAAGAATAAATATACTGCCCAAAGGCAAAGCAATATATCTATCCCACACATTAATACCCTATTCGTCCACATAAAACGTATCCTCCATAGAACAATATTGTTCACTAATTATCTTTCTCCGGTCTTCACTGATTGAAATTTTTTGTCCATTATCCATTACTACAGAATCATAAGATTGTCCGGATATATGTTTATAATTCACCAGAAAAGACTGATGAACTCGCAAAAAAGAAATTTTACATGTTTTAAGGGTTTCTTCAATCTCATTAAGTTTTCCGTACAGTTCAAGGATTTCTTGTTCCGTTACAATAAATATTTTTCGTTTGTTGCTTTCAAAATATAAAATATCCTTGATTGGTACTTTATGATTCATACGTTGATAACTATAGCGAAAATAAAAATCTTCACTATTAATGTCTTCATATACCGACTTAAAGCACTTTTCCATTATTTTATCTGTTACAGGTTTTACAAGAAACTGAAACGGTCTTACCTCAAAGGATTCCCTCATATAACTTTCATGGCTCGTAACATAAATAATTCGCACATTTTTATCGTATGTTCTAATTCTTCTAGCTGCCGAAATACCATCTTCTTTATCCATTTCTATATCCAGATAAATAACATCATACCTCTCACCTGCTGCGATAGCATCTGCTAAACTCTTTCCATTCCAGAATACTTCTATTTCAGTATCAACAAAATTTCTTTTAGCTATATCCTGGAGAAGTCTTTCGATTTTTCCAGTTATTTGAATATCATCATCACAAATTGCTATATTTAACATTCACTCCACTCTCTTCTGCATGTTTGCTGATTTTTTCTTCTCACTCGTTTTTTTTACTATTTGTATAATTGACCAAATCATCTCCTGATCACATGGATCTAACTCTTTATACACTTCCACTAAATCGTAATATTCGTCTAGTACTTCGTTCATTTTCATCTGCCCATTCAAATCTCTTTTTACATCTGAAACTCCCAGCAAATAATCTGTTGTTACGTTGAAGTAAGCAGCAATCTTTTTCAGAATATCTACTTTTATTAACGTAACATCTCTTTCGTACTTACTCAACATTTGCTGTGTTATCCCTAATTCTACTGCAAGGATTTCCTGTATTAACCCTCTTTTCTCACGTAATTGTTTAATACGACTTTCCATAATTGCCTACCTCTTAATCATGTTGTACTATCATGCTACCCTATTTCATTCATAGCGATACAAATAATAGAAGTATTCAATTACGCAAAATATGCAAAATACGAAGACGAGCAGTGCGATCGCACTGCTCAAATCTTATTCATGTAGCCATATAAATGATGTTGTTGCGGAATATATTTCCTGATAAATAATATCCGCCATTTCACTTTCAGAAGCTTCTTTATTTTTTTCTCCTATTTCTCTTCCCACTTCATTGTTATGTAAGTCCATATCTCTATGTGCTGTTTTTGGATATCCGTCTGATTCTGTTCCTGTAACATCTTTATCTTCATGAGCAGTTGCAAATAACTCTGCTCTTTCTTTTCCTATTAAAACAGTCATTTCAGCATTCCAAATTCCATGACGAAAAGCATCACTTCTGTTTCCTAAACCATTTGTCCCAAATTTTGCCTCTGTCTGTGAAGTGGCAATATTTTTTGCTTTATTTACCTTTAATGCGTCAAATGGATAACGAATACATAGCTTCTTTTCTGAATCAGTAAGAACATTCCAGATGTCGATAATACCTTTTCCTGATCTCTGATGCCGCTCATCCAAAACATTTTTAATCATTTCTTCTGTATACTCAGGATGTGTAGTTTCGATATTTTGAATTTCTTCAATTAAATTCTCAAACTTGCTTTCTTCTACTCCGATTAAATCACATCCTACATAATTGTTCTCATTTGCAAATACAGATACTGGGAAAAACATTACCAGTATTAAAAAAAAACTAATCCATTGTAATTTGCTTTTCAAAATCCAACACCTCCCCTACTGTATTCCTTTCATTCATACAAAATAGCTACCATTATTCCAAATTTCAATTGACATTTTATCAGCTCAAAGCTTCGATAATATTTTCATAAAGAATACCGTTTTGTGCATCTTCCAAAGAGAACACCTTTTCCCTAATATTTTCCTTTAGATATTTCAATGCCTGCAAATACTTTTCATTGTCCACATAATAAGTCTGTAGTCCATCTTTATAGTCCATTGTCGTTGCATCAATATCATTGTGTGATAAAACAATGAAAATATTTTCAATCCCATGTTTGTATAAGTCTGCTAGTTGTAATTTTAAATTTGACACATCTACAAACGTATTTACGCACATAACTGCCACATCAATATTTACTGCAGAAAAGTAGGCATCTGTCAGCTTACCAAAATTATATGTATTCAAATTATTTACTTGTCCAATAGCCCCACCAATATTAATAAGCCAAGCATCCATCTCTTCGTTTACTTCTGTTAGATACATAAATTTATTTATAGAATAAACAATATCTGGGAATTTTAACTCTGTCGGATAGTTAAACACTTCCATATCATACAGCAATCCTATCGGATTATTAGAAATTGCTTTAACATTCAGCTCATCCTTTTTTAACTGGTTCAGTAACTCAATTTGAACATCAGTTTTGTTTAATCCACTGCATAATCCAGCAATTGCAATAACAGGTCTTTCTAAAACTGTCATTTCCGTTGCCTCATATTTATCATAGTTATACAAATATTCATTATCATTTTTTTTAAGAAAATTTCCAATGCAAATAACCCGATAATTCTTGTACTTTTCTTTTATTGTTACTGGAAATTGTAAATCACAATATAATGAACTCATCAACATTATCACATCGAAATCTGTACTTTCCTTACCATCTACAAACCCATAAAAACCACCTTTTTCGTGATCATAATATGCCACAATATTCTTATGTAACATGTCCCTTTTTATTTTGTATATTTCTGTTTCTGGTAACAGTACAATGGCTATCTTACTATTTGATAAAATATTTTTTATCTTGCACTCTTCTATTATATTATCACAGTGAATATTATTTGAATTGCGAATTTTAATATTATATTTTTTCAATAATACCTTATGCTTATCATTTAACGGCACATCTCCCAGTGCATCGCAAAAATAACCGCATGCCCTTGCACAAGCCATACTCGAAGAACTAAAGTCAAATTCCACTCCATTTTCTGTTATGATATAATCTTTCATAGATACAGTAATAGCAGAAGCTCCAACCGTTCTTATCTTTTCATTTTGGTTCTGATCCACATTTACACAAATCACATTATTAAAATCTGCTGGAAATGATATTGTATTTCTATGCGATGCAGCCGATAAAATTACAATATTGTTCCCTATAGCTTTTTCACATACATCATACAATTCCTGTGAATATTCTGTCAGGCCCAAGCTGATATTTATTATATCAACCTGCTCTTGAATTGCTTTTTCTATTGCTGCTATCATCGGAAATACATTAAGAGATCCCGAATCATTTACTATATTCAAATCTAAAATCTGAAGATTAGTATTCTTCGTATTTGAAGCAATTTCTTTAAAACACCTTGTACCATGCTCTTCTTCTGGCTCTTTGTATTTCTCCTCCATTTTCCCATTTTCAAATGAGAAATGCCGTACCATCATTTTATTTTCAACTTCATTTTTAGAAACTCCAATATCAATTAATGCAACCTTCATGCTCATTCTCCTCGTACCTAAACCAATGATATATTAGATATATAATTAACCAAATCTCTATCTGTGCAAACCTGATCAAGATAATATCCCAATTCAGTCTCCACATTTTTTCGTGATTCTTCACAATATTTATTTCCTACTTTCAAAATGTCCATAAAGCAAATATTGCAAAATCTGGCAGCCCAACAATGTTTACACTTTTCTAAATGTTTCACAGTTTCATTAACAAGCCTTTCAATTCTTTTCATGTCAATTCCAGTATAAACATCTCCTATTTCAAAAAGTTCTTGGGTTTCATCTACTTTTTCACATACAATAATTTTTCCATCTGTAGTGACAAAATTTTTTCTTACCCCTGGAATGCAAAAACCGCCCGGAAGAATGGTATGGCTAATCTCTGATGTATTGAACGCATTGTAATACTTTTTCATATTTGTCAGCATATTTTTATACGCAAAATCATAAGCTTTCGCATCAAACTGCTCCGTTTTATCTTCTTCATCGTTCTTATCTCTTACCTGCCTAAAGTATTCCGTTTCAAATAAATCCACCAACGTTACATCTAACTTCCATAAATTATCCAAAGACTCGAAAAGTTCCTTGCTAGCCCCATTATACAAAACCACATTGTAATTAACACTTTCCTTAAAGTATTTAGGATAATTTCTACAAAGTTGCTGAATATTTTGATATGCTTTATCGTAACTGGCTTTTCCACTTCCATCAACCCGGTATTTGTTCTGCTCCTTCTCCGGACCATCAAGGCTAAGGGTTATCTTTATATCATTTTCAACTAAGAAAGCTGCTACTTTATCATCCAGTAATGTAGCATTTGTTGTAATGTTATAAGTAGGCTGTCTAAACGGATAGCGTTCTTTCACATAGGCGATACATTCTTTTATTAAATCTAACCGGAGTAATGGTTCTCCACCGTAAAATCCGATATTACATACATCACTTTCCTGAGAATTTTTCATAAGAAAATCTATTGCTTTAAAAGCAACGTCTTTCGGCATCTCTTTTAGATGATAGTCATGATCCAAATATTTCGGCATATATCCACAATATTTACATCTTAAATTGCACTGTTCTGTGAGCGCCAACGTAACACTCTTTACTTTTCTGTTAAACATTCCCTTTAATTCTTCCTCGGTGAATGGGTATTTCACCTCAAATTCACATGGTTTTTTTATATCTCTAAAATCATTATCCCTTAAAAAATTCTCATAACTTTCATTCTCTAACAAATCTTCTTCTGAATTAATCGTAGCCAATTTATTGTTTAATGCGTCATAAACATACATGCGGTTGTCCGACTTGATTACTTTTGCTAAGTACATACATTCTCCTTCTTTCATTATTGGGTTATTGATTATTTATATAGCCTGCTACAAGATAATTTTTATACAAAAAGTTTATATCTATTATCTGCTACAGCGAGAATTATAAGAACATTCCGATATATCCCTTGCTATAGGCAGAAACAGGCTTACCTGCACATCCACAATGACAATCCAACGTTTTTACAGTCGAATTATTTGCCTTGTTAACCTTCTTTAAATTAACTCTTTTATTGGTCATGATTTCACCTCCTTTGCAAATTTCATTTAATCTCTATGAGATATTTTCCTGTACAATTTACAGTACTATTGAAGCATTTACTGTATTGATTTTTTCACTCCACCCTTCTGGGAGGCATACTACTTTCTTACTTCAAAGTATGTTTTTCATACATAGTCAATACTTATAGTCTGGATTAAATAAAACTTCCTACATAGCCTTTCATAAAAGCCTGGCCTGGTCTACCTTCACAGCCGCAATGACAATCCAATGTTCTTACGGTTGAATTATTAGTTTTATTAACCTTTTTTAAATTAACTTTCTTATTCTGCATATTTTACTTCCTTTCTTGTATTATCTATATAGCAGACCATATAAATAATCAATAACCCATTTTTATCTTTGTTTACTCAACAGACATAGAATAACTGTCTGATTGTATTTTATACATAGAATAGAATTCTTTTTTCATATTAATAAGCTCTTCAAAACTACCTTCTTCTATAAGATTACCATTCTCTAATAGAATAATTTTGTCGGCTAATTTTGTAATATACATCCGATGTGAAATAATAAGTGTAGATTTCAACTCACTTATTTTTTTGAATGTATCAAACATTCTTACCTCCGATTTTGGATCTAACGCTGCCGTCGGTTCATCCAAAACTAACACTTGAGCATTGGAATAAACAGCTCTGGATATTGCAAGTTTCTGCCACTGTCCTCCAGATGGTTCAATTGCATCATTGAAAAACATTTTACTTAGGTTTGTTTCATATCCATCTTTATAATTTTCAATAAAGGCATTTGCTCCTGTTAGCTTTGCAGCCTCTGCTATTCCATCAGTATTTTGGATTTCCTCTATATTTCCAAAACCAATGCAATTATGTACACTATCTGAAAACTTTACATAATCTTGAAACAGTACTCCATAAAATTTCCGAATCTCATTAATATCATATTCCTTCAAATCAATTCCATCTAACAATATACAACCTTCTGTTGGATCATAAATTCTTAGTAATAATTTTACAAATGTAGATTTCCCACTTCCATTTTCTCCAACAAGACAAACTGTTTCACTTGTATCAAAATGAACATTTATATTTTTCAATACATAATTTTCTGAGCCGGTATATCTGAAACTTACATTTTCAAATCGAATATTATGTGTAGACTTTTCTTCAATTTTTAGATTTTTACTTTCTATCACATTTGGCTCTTTCATATAATCAAATATGTAATTAATAAACATCATACTCTTACTATTAGATGCAATTTGATCCGATAATGCCAATAAATCAGTAGCAAGTGTTATAATTGCTGTAATCAGCAAATAAAACTCAGATACTGTTATAGTTCCGGCTATTGTTTTCTTAACAAGCCATATTCCAACTAAAATAGCACCCATCATAGAAAGTAAACTGGTAAATACTGATATAGTTATTTCTTTCCCCGCTATTTTAGTATTTCCTTTGATAAAATCACGAAACAGTTTTTTTCTCTCATTACTAAAATAACCATGCAGTCTATATCCTCTAACTTCATTCGCATATTCCGGCTCAGTGAGCAACTCTAAATAATACATAATCCTTCTTAATTGCATTGTTCTTTCGTTATAGAATCGAAATGTTAATCCCTGATATTTTCGTTTAAAGACAATTATCGGCAAAGTAAAAACAATAATAATCAGAAGGGCTATAAAATTATATCGAGCTATAATAACTACATATCCCATAAGGCTTATTACATTTGCAACTGTACAAAATAAACTTTCCATCAGATTTAATGGCTCAGATCCACATCTGTTTAATGTGTTTGAATGTATATCTAAAAACTCAGGGTTATCAATCCTCTCCTGTTTTATCTTATAGAATTTATCTGCAACCATATTTTCAATATTGTGCGATAATTTTAATCCAGCCACAGCACATATTACCGTTTTTACACTTTCAGTAGCATACGATATTACTACAAGAAGAAACATTATAACAAAAGCACCAATCACTTTTACATATACGTCCTTAGAATCATTTCCAATATTTTGTCCTAATCTTTCTATCAGTTCTGCTGTTAAATAGGTAATTAATACTGGACTAATACCTGCAATCACCATTGAACTTACAGAAAGGAAAAAAACACTTGGACCCGCTTTAAAAATTTCTTTAAAAACAAATCCTAGTTTCATCATATAGTCTTTTACTATTTTCATTTCATCACCTGCTCTTTATTTTTATGAACTGAATTATAACACTACTTCTCATTAAATTTCTTTTGATGTAATAAAACCGTTACTTGATGTAATATTTCTTATAATCATGTGTTTTTTGTCATTTTGTCCCCCCATAGTAATGCAAAAAAAGATGCAATCTTTTAAATCGCATCTTTTTACATATCTTAAATATTATTCTATTTTTCTTCTGTCCGCCTATCTATTCTCAAATTAACAGCAGATTTTTCTTTTTCTGTACTGCAGTTTTTATACGGTTTCAATTACAAATTATTGATCGTATCTGTGATTGCCATATTTTTTATACGTTTTGAAGGTCCATAAACTGCAATAATACATGAAAATGCAACCAACAAAAATACAATTCCAATAGTACTAAATGGAATATTCCAGGCACCTCCAAAATGTGTGATAACAATCTTCTTATAGATTAAATAATGGATTATCAGTCCCAATACAATTCCAGCAATCGTTCCGCAAACAGCATATGTGACCGCTTCTGCTGTTATCATTTTTCTGACCTGACGGCTTTCCATTCCAGCAGCACGCATTGCCCCATATTGCTTCAATCTTGCTGACACTCCCATAGAAATGCTGTTCATAATATTCAACACAGTTATCAAGGAAATTATTGTCAAAAAACCGTATGCTGCAATTCTGAACACCCAATAGGAACCACTGGTTTCACTGTTCGCTTCCCTATTATCTGAAATCAAATATCCATTTGCCAAATCATAAATTTTCTGTACTGAAGCATCAGATACATCTTTTTTCAGTATAACTCCCATTGTTATAAAACCGTTATCTCCTGTTAGACGGGCAAATGTTTCCTCTGAGCACACCACAGTTGCTGCATCGCTAACATTTCCTATTCCTTCTGATGTGACACAGGCAATCTCAATTTCCTGATCCCCCATTTTTATTATATCACCTACATTCAGGCTGTTACTTTGATTATATACCGCCATTGCGTAGTTTGTGTTCCCGTATACTTTTTTTATATCACCACTCACTACTGAATTTTTGAACTGATCAAGCAACATTGAATCATGAGAAAACAGGTCTATCGTACTTTCTCTTCCATTTAACTCAACCGGACATGCTGTATATAGTCCAAAACCAAATACCCAGTCTACACCTTCAATTTTGTTAATCTTCTTCAGAAGGTTCTCATTTATAGAATTCGTGTCATTTTCACTCGCAATCGTAATATCCGGTGTAAACTTACTCACTGCTGATGGAAGCAATTTATTTACTACATCAAGGCAAGCAGAAAATGTTAGAAATAACACAATTGTAAGAGCAAAAGAACCTGTCATCAAAATCAAATTTTTCTTTGTTTCTGTTGCATGATAAACACCAAGAGATGTTTCTACTTTAAAAAGTCTTGTATTAGCCGCATGAAGAATTTTTTTCTTTTCTTCCGTATTTCCTGACACTGCTGCCACTGGAGAAACTTTTGCTGCTTGTTTAGCAGGAGAATGAGCTGCAAGCAAAACAGTAACTACACCAACCACCGCTCCGCATAGAATACCACTTGGACTAATCGCAAAAAGCGGCATGTCTGCCCATTCACCTTTTACAAAGAACCGTAAAATTGCACATAAAATCCAACAAACCACAGTACCAAGCACACAGCCAATAGGAATTGCTGTCTTACACCAGTTCAATGCTTCAAGCCTTACGAAATGTAAAATCTGCTTTTTGCTTGCACCTATACACCGCATCATACCAAAAAACTTTGTTCGTTGTGCGACATTGCTATTCATGCAACCTGAAACCATTAAAACTCCTGCTGCTAATATGATTATCAGACATACTGCTGCCAGTGGATAAAGCCCATTAAAAGTTTCACTATTGCTTGCTCCTAAAAGACCTAGAATGGCTGTATTCTCCTCTATATTTTCATCTGTAAGATTGTACTGTTGTTTTAAATTGGCAATCGTTTTCTTTAATCCACTTTCTTTCTGAAATCTAATATAAAACTGCAAAGTTGTCTCGCTTTTATTTCTAATGCAAATTTCATTAAAAGCATTTTTGTTCATGTATGCACAGCATCCCTGAATCATATCATTAAACTCTATATCATCAGCATAAAATCCAGAAATAGTATATTCAAAGTTCCCCTCAGGTGTATTTAAAACAACCCGATCTCCAATCTCCACGTCAAAAAGTTGTTTGGCATCTGCACTGAGTGCTACTTCACTTTCTGTCTGCGGATAGGTACCCTCGGCTGGATATTGCATAATGTCTGTAACATATTTTTCCTCAGCACCATATAAGACTACATTTTTCCCATTTATATAATATCCCTGGTCAGCATCTACATTGATTTCATCATACCAGGAAGAAAATGCAATATCAGAACTTTTTATAATCTGCTGTGCTTCTTTTTCTGACATATTTTGAAGAGCAATGTGCCAATCTCCATGCTTTCTGCGCATTGCTGTCAATTCGGACTCATTCCACATCTCCATCATGGAAAAAATTGAAGTCACAAGAAACACTGCAAGAATAATACAAATTCTTGTCATGCGACTCTGATGTCTGTGTACCTTTGCTGAAATAGGTACAAGGCTTAAATAGCTTTTCATTCACTGCACCTCCCCATATCAGTCAGTACACCATCCGACACCTGCAATACTCTGTCTGCTGACTGTGCAATGCTCCTATTATGGGTAATCATAATAATCGTCTGCGCATACCGTTTTGACGCATTTTTTAATAAGGCAATCACTTCACTGCTATTCTGTGAATCCAAATTGCCTGTTGGCTCATCTGCTAGAATTAGTGAAGGGCGTGTAATCAACGCACGTCCGATTGCTACTCTTTGCTGCTGTCCACCGGACAACTGGCTTGGTAGATGATTACGACGTTCCTTCAAATTCAATATGTCGAGTAATTCTTCTAGATACTTTTGATTCGGCTTTTGATAATCCAATAATACTGGAAAAATAATATTCTGTTCCACAGTCAACTCGGGAATTAAATTAAATGCTTGAAAAATAAATCCTATATTTCTCCTACGAAAAATAGTCAGTTTACTTTCTTTCATCGCAAAAATATCCTTCCCCTCAATCAGAACCTTCCCTGATGTAGGATTATCCAGTGCCCCTATCATATTAAGGAGTGTACTCTTGCCAGACCCGGATTCTCCGACAATTGCCACATATTCTCCCTTTGGTACAGAAAAACTAACATTCTTTAAAGCATGTACGGTTGCCTCACCGCTACCATAAGTTTTGGAAATAGACTGAACTTCTAATAAATCCATATACGTTACACCTCTTTCTTTAATTATGTAAAAAGCATAACACTTAAATCCTACAGCAACATGACTCTCAGCCTACAATTTTGTAGGAATTAAAAAACTGATTATAAAAGTACTCCCTTTTCCAAGTTCACTTTTTACTTCTATCATACCGTTATGTGCTTCAACGATCATCTTTGCAAGAGGAAGCCCTAAGCCAATTCCCTGCTTATCCTTAGAAAAACGGCTTCTATAAAATCTTTTAAAAATGTGATGAATATCTTCTGGGTGAATTCCACAACCATTGTCTTTAACCAGAATCTGAATCACTGATGCAGATTTCTGCCACTTTATTTCTACCGTATCTCCACGTTCTGTATGATCTAGTGCATTTTTTACAATATTATTTACCGTTTCCAGCATCCAATTGCGGTCACAAAATAGTAAAATATCTTCCTCCCCAGATAATAATAGTTCTTTCTGCTCCTTTTCTGCACGATACGCAAAATGTAGCTCTACTTCCTTCATAATCTCCCCCACATTTTCTGGTTTTTTATCTAACACAATAGAGCCTGCATCCAGCTTTGCAATTTTCAAAAGATTCTGTACTAATGCATCTATTCGGTCAAGTTCTGTTTCTGACAACGAAGTAAATTCCTGAATCCTTGGTATATCCGCTGCCTCGTTTTGCAAAAGTCCATTGTAAATATTTAATGCAGCTAGTGGTGTCTTTAACTGATGAGAAATATCTGATATAGTATTTTTTAAAAATTGTTTCGATCTACGCTCCTCTTCTATATGTGCATTTAAAATTGCAGCCAAAGAATTTACTTCATGAAATAACCGATACAATTCCCCTTCCTCATCACAGTCAATACGAATCTTATGGTTTCCAGAAATATATTCTTCAATTTGTGCTACTGCTGTTTCCATAATCTTATTCTGCTCTTTAAAATAATTGTAGCAGAAAATAATAATGAAAACTCCCATTCCGCCCATACATAAAAAGATAATCAACATTTCGGGTGCTATCTTAAAACCGGAAAGTAACACAGCCAACAAAATAAAAGTCATAATACACACTATCATTTTGCAAAATAGGCCCTTAATTTTACTATTTACCAATATCTTCACTTATGCTTCACCTCATTCTGTTGAATCCCACTTATACCCCATACGTCGTACCGTCACAATTCGTTTTGGTTTTCCTGGATTTTCCTCTATTTTGGTACGCAACCTACGTATATAAACCGTCAGAGTATTACTATCCACATAGTCTTCATTACAATCCCAAAGTTTTCCCAGAATCTGCTCTGGAGAAAGTACCTGTCCTGGATTTTCCATCAGCAGACACAAAAGTTTATATTCATTTGCTGTTAAATCAATTTTCTCATTATTCTTATATACCTCTCTCTTTAAAAGCTGAATAGTAATACCACCTGAGCTCAATTCCATATCAGCCTGGTTGAAATTATCACTCCTACGAAGCAATGCATTAATCCTAGACATGAATATTGCCAGTTTAAACGGCTTTGTAATGTAATCGTCTCCACCAATGTCCAATCCCATGATAATATCAGTTTCTTCATCCATTGCAGTCAAGAACATAATAGGTACTTTCGATATACGCCGGATATTTTTACATATATCAAACCCAGAACCGTCCGGCAGGGATACATCCAAAATCACTAAATCATATTTTCCTTCCTCCCATATTTCGTCCGCTTCACTTTTTGTATGCGCAACATCCAATTCATATCCCTCTTTTTTCACTGCAAAAGACAATCCATTTATTAAACTTAAATCATCTTCAACCAATAAAATATATTTCATAAGTACCCATCTCCTCATCTTTTTAAATTTATATTTACATTACTGTCAGAAACAAACTATATGATTTTTTATTTTCTCCTGCATACAGATACCATCTATTTTACCGCGAAAACAATATTATCTCAACGCTATCCTTTCACTAATACAAAAAGTATTTACTGTTAGTTCTTTTCATGTTGTAATTATAGCATCAAACTTTTCTTTTTCATATTCTTGTTAAAAATCAGTATTTTATTGTCAAAATTCCTATTATTTTATATATATTTGTTTCTAAACAGGTATGTATAGATTTTAAGTTTTAAAATAATGAAACGACGTTGTTTCAATTAAACAAAAAAGGTAAAAGGTGTGAAGCATATCCAATACACCTTTTACCTCATTTTTTAGTCAATCTTATTTCCGCTTACCAACATTTTCTTTTTTTAAAATTTTAGAAGTTTTTACAAGTGCTTCTATTAAAGTTAAACCTGTCAGAATTACAGCAACCCCCATCATAAATAATGTCCATGCTTTGCCCTTATCAAAGGTTACCAAAATAGCTATCACAGCTACAGGCATGTTTATATATCCTAAACTTGTTGCCCATTGAATAAAAAAGTTCGGCCAAAACTTTTTCTCTTCTTCCACTTCATTCACTGTTTTCACTTTTTTGGCGAAATAAAGCATACAGACTATAGATACAGCTATCAGTATTATTTTCCATACACAATTAACTTTCGTTTCCTCTGGTGGAAAAAAGGTATCTATCATGATAACTGCTATTCCAATGATAAATGCTATTTCACTATACAATCCTGAATAAGCGGAATCTTTCATGTCATTTACTTTTTTCTCTAAAGCAGTAATTACAGATTGGTGATACTGTTTTGCACTTTTCTTATTTCCGTTCATGTAATAAATCCTCCATTAATAATAACATACTATTTCATCTCAATTATATCTCCCAAAAACTATAACTTTTTCAACCGATACCCCACATTGACCAACGTTTCGATAATATCATGTCCCATCTTTTTTCTTATCTTCCATATCACATATTCTACTGTTCTGTATGGTATCTGATCATCATGATAATGAATACCCCATACAGAATGATAAATATTTGTCTTTGGCATTACCCAGTTTGGCTTTAAAGCCAGTAGATATAAAACTTCAAATTCCCTGGGTGTCAGGTCTATCTTCTTTCCTTCGTAGATGACCTGATAGGACATTGGATTTAACTGTAATTTCCCGTTGCCCAACACTACATTCTCTTTATATTCTGGAAAAACATACTTCATGTGTATGCCTCCTCTTGATTTGTAAATTCAACTTTTCTCATTCCAGAAAGAAATACTGGACGAAAACTTCCCGCCCAGCACTTCTTCAATTATCAGTTATTTTAATGTACTCTCTATATCCTCCGCTGCCTTTTCTATAATTTGAAGATACTCCCGGAGCTTTTCAGACTGGATATTTTCCTTTTCTGTAAGTGAATTGATTAGAAAACAACTTGTTTTTATGCAGCTTAGCGGATTTCGGATATTGCTCTGCAGTTCCGCCCGCATAGTACGATAATCATTTTCTATATCCAGTGTCCTTGTTACTGCCCTCTCACAAATATCCAGCAGTTGATTGATACACTCTGCCAACTCCTACACCTGATCATTCAAATACCTGCACCTGACTCTTTGTTCCAAACATTGTTCAGAAAGAATACCATTCAAATCATTTAACAGCAATCTACATTCTCTATCACATTCCATTTCTACAGCTCCATTCATGCACGATAATCAATAATAGAAAATTCCTTTTTCTCAGGTCGGTATTTGTATATAAGATCATAGGCGCCATAATTTTCGTCTAAATCTTCGCTTATGTAAAGAGCAGATATTCCCAAACTTTTTGCTGCATGATAGGTAAGTATTGCAAGTTCTGCCTTGCTCTGCTCTTGCATTCTTTTAAATAAATCGAATATCACAACAATCTTTCTGCCTCCGGAAAAGGCACGCGCACAGATACATCTCATTTTTTCTCTATGATTAAGATCCGAAGGATATTTTTGTAATAAGTACCCTATGTCAAAAGCCTTAACCAATTCCTCTATATTGGTTTTATCTCCGTCTAACAGACTTGGCATAGAAATATTTTCTTCAATCGTCATAAATTCAATCAGCGGAAACTCTTCTGCCGCTATCCCAAACAAGCGCCTGTTTAAAAGAGAACGACTATTTTCGTCCAAATCAAGCCAGTCTTTATTACATACAAATATCTCACCTGTTTTTGGTTTTCTATATCCGCAAAAGATTTCAAAAAGTATCCGTCCAAAATTTTCCCCACACATAAAATAGCAAACTTCTTTGGAATTTACCTCAATGTTTAAATTTTGTATATAGGCTTCCTCGTCTGTCATATTTTCAACTAGAAGTGGATACATAGTTTCTCTCCCTCACATTAAAAGGCACTAGATAACAGAAAATTTTATTCTTACCTAGTGCCTTTTTCTAAACTGCCTTTGCCTGCATTTGCAAGTTTTACCACCAACCAGTTACTACTGCTGTACAGTTATTGTATCCACTCTCCATACAATCTTGTAAACAATCATCAGGATCACAGTACTGTACTTCGATTTCAAACATTTCTTCCTGTACTGTTCTTTTTAATTCCTCCATAATAACTCCTATCTCCAACCAGTGATGATCGCATCACAATTATTTGTTCCTGAGTGTATACAATCATGCAGACACTCATCTGGATCACAATACTGTACTTCGATTTCAAACATTTCTTCCTGTACTACTTTTTCTAATTCCTTCATAATAACCTCCTTCTACCACCAACCGGTAACAACCGCATCACAGTGATTTGTTCCTGAGTGCATACAATCGTGCAGACACTCATCTGGATCACAATACTGCACTTCAATTTCAAAAGCTTCTTCCTGTACTACTTTTTCTAATTCCTTCATAATAGCCTCCTTCTACCACCAACCGGTAACAACCGCATCACAGTGATTTGTTCCTGAATGCATACAATCGTGCAGACACTCATCTGGATCGCAATACTGCACTTCAATGTCGAATGTCTCTTCCTGTATTACTTGCTCTAAAATCCTCATACTCTTTCGCCTCCTTTCCAAGTGATTTTATATTTAATAAACTTAAATATCCTATCCCTCAATTCTAAGTTTTTCTACAATACTTCCTTTGCTAAATACCTTATATAATAATTTAGGTAAAAATATTGTTAGTATAACAATAACTCCACCTATGAGAATTGCAGGCCAAATTACCATATCAAAGTGCATAAACCATGTATCTTCACAAATCGGACCAATCAATAAAAATCCCGATACTAACGAACATGCTAAGCCTAAAAGAGCTGCATAAACAGAATATAGCAGGCTTTCTCCCGTTATCAAAACTTTAATCTGTTTTTTGCTCATTCCCACACTTTCCATTATGGCAAATTCTCTTCTCCGACTCAAAATATTTGCAATTGTTAAATTCAAAAAATTAATAAGACCTGAAATTCCAATAATACAGCTAACAACAATTCCCACTGCATAAATTGTATTTTTCATACTTTCCATATCCTGTTTTATCAACTCGGCAGAATTAAATCCAACTTTTCCTTCAAACTCTTCAACGAATGCTTCAATCTCCAACGAAATTTGTTTCATATTTTCTTTATCGACATTGAATGTATAATTCATGATTGTTGGGTTTTGATATAAATCTACAAATGATTGTTGGGAAAGGTAGAACATCGGTGCATCTCCTCCAACAATATTTATACCTGTCGTCATATTAGGAGCCTCATATTCTGTCGGACTAACATACGCATGTGCAATAACTGTATAAAGTTTTTCTTCACCATCGACAAAAACCTTTATTTTATCACCTAAATTACATTGAAATTTTCTCGTATCCTTTGAAGTACGTGAAACTGGCAATGCTTCTATCAAGAAATTCTCTTGTTCCATTTTTTGAAAAATACTATTCTGCTCTATACCTGCAATAGAATCTACCAAATTCATTCTCTGGTAGACATTTTCATCTATTCCATAGACATTACAAATTGGAAAATTATTATTTCCCAGTATTATACGTCCACTTTCTGTAGCTACCATCTTCACTCCATTTTCAGATACAATTTCATCTTGTATTGGTGCATTATAATCAAATGTAACGTTTAAATCATCTAATGTATTTTTATATATAATTCCTTCCTCATTAATTTTAAAGTTTGCCTTAATGCTATCTATTACTTGGGGTTCTAAACCATCACTATGTCGTGTATAACCTTTTAAATTATTAAATAGATTACCACTTCCAATTTCAATATCCGCAGCGCTTTGTAAGCCAACCCCTTTTTCTATACTAATACTATTTGCCAGAATAAAAACTGAATTAAAAAACACACAACATAATGCAATAGATATAACAATAAAAATACTTCTTTTTTTGTTTCTTCTAAAATTATCATTTGCCATTTTAATTATGCTAAATTTATGCGTTTTTTTCTTTTTCTTATTTTTTCTTATTCCCGTTTCCCTTATAGCTACCAATGGGGAAATTTTAGATATAGTACGTAATGGTTTACCAATACTTATTTTAACCGTTACAATCGTAAATATCGTTGCCACAACAAAAATCAGCGGATTTGGTGCTATCACTATTTCTGTTCTTAAATATTCACTTGCAATAGTATTCACTGCAAACGGTAAAATAGATTTACCAATAAAATACCCTGTAACTAAACCAATTGGTATTCCCAGCACAAGTAACCACAATGTCTGGATTTTAACAAGCAATGCAATCTGAGATTGCGTCGTACCAATAGTTTTAAGTAATCCATAATTTTTTATATCCTGCATAGCCGAAATAGAATAAATGTTATTAATAAGCAAGTAACCTGCCAAAATAAATAAAACTATAAAGATAATCACTGCGCCAATCACAGAAAAATCCAATTGTGGATTTGTAATTGAATTCACTGCACCAGATACAACATCTTTTCCTTTTTGCTCGTTAAAACCTTCAATGATCTCATTTATTTGTTGCTCCACATTCTTTTTAGATTCAAAAATCACCTCTGAGAAATACGTTCCAGCATATTCCATGTCCTCGTCGTATGTATAGGGAAACAAAGATTCATTTTTATTCATAAACTCCTCTGACACTATCAATACACTAACTTGTGAATTTCTAGCTTCCCACCATCCTGAAACGGTCATTTCATAAACATAATGCTCTCCTCTTAAATCAAATTCTATCCTGACCTTTTCTCCTACTTTGGGTGTTACTCCTAAACTTTCTAATGCTTTATCTGTAGTAGCAATCTCATTAGCCTTTTGCGGTGCTTTCCCATGCGTTGGCCTATTAAAAGTTAATTCTTGCTCTATTTGATCCATATAATCAATTTCAACATTATGATTCTTTGTATTACTTGCAAATCCTATCGGTCTTCGACAACCACTAACTTTTATGTTGCTATTTTCCTGCAACTGCTCAAACTCATTTTTTGTTAAATATCTTATATCTCCGTCTGCTTTACTTCCCTTTTGCATCTGCATAGTAGTCTGTATTGATTGATATGTTCCAGTACAAATTGTTAACATAGAAGTAAATAGCATAGTGGTTAGTATAATTGCCAAAATAGTAATTATATTTCGTGTTTTACTTTTTCCAAAATTCTTTTTTGCAAGATTAAAGATACACTTTTTATTTCTAGTCAAATACAACTCATGCCCTCCCATTATGCGTCTATAATTTTCCCGTCCTGAATTCTAATAATTCTATCCGTCATTTGAGCCAAATTCATATTATGCGTAATCATCACAATAGTCTGACAAAATCGCTCACTTGTTTGTTTCAATAAGCCCATTACTTCAAGACTTGATTGTGTGTCAAGATTTCCTGTCGGTTCGTCAGCCAAGATGATAGCCGGTTTTGTAATCAAAGCTCTGGCAATTGCAACCCTCTGTTGTTGCCCACCTGATAGATTTCCAGGAAGATTCTCCAATTTTTTATCAATGCCCAAAATTGTTACAATTTTGTTCAAAAAATCTTTATCTATATCATTTCCGTCTAATTCCACTGGAAAGACAATATTTTCATAAACATTTAATGTTGGAATTAAATTATAATTTTGAAAAACAAAGCCAATGTTCCTTCTGCGAAAAACCGTTAGCTCTTCTTCATTTAATTGTCCTATTTTTTTGCCTTTTACTAAAACACTCCCAGAAGTTGGTATGTCTAATCCACCAATCATATTTAATAATGTGGATTTTCCACTCCCCGAAGCACCAACAATAGCAACAAATTCACCTTCTTCTATCTCTAAAGAAACCCCATCTAAAGCTTTTGTAATATATTCACCGGAATCATAATATTTTTTCAATTCCTTCGTTTCAAGTATAGTCATGCTGTTACTTCCTCCATCCTAGAATTTTTAGTTTTTATAAATCCATAACCATATAGGGTTTAAGATTTCCTTTATATCCATAATCTCACCTTCCCATGCTATTGAAAAACTCCTCTATTTCTACAGAGTCAAAATAAAATTCTGTAATTTTTCCATTTGTAATTCGATATAAAGCCGGAACTCCTGCAATTAACATATCTTCGTATTTTGTAATAGAAGCATAATCAATTTCTGGTGTCTGAATATCCGTATAGATATCCCCTACCTGTGAACCAGGGAATGCCAGAATATCCTCTGGAGTAATGGTTACAAAATTGAAGCGAATACGTTTTCCATAATCATTCTTCATATTTTGATATTTTTCTTCCGATTCGCCTGGTAAAAATACCTTGTTTCCATCACTATCCACATATCCTATCTTTTTGTTATATTTGGATCGCGTTGCCGCCCAATTATATTTCTGTAAAGGACGGTTTTCTCTTAAAGCATAATCTACAAAATATACATTATCATTTTCTGCCGCAAAATTCAGCATTTTATCTTTCACCTGATTACAAAACGGACACTGAACCATGTAAAAATAAACGTAGTAATCCTCCTGGTTCTGGTTAAACATATCCTTCAAATTGATTTTCGTAACATTTTCGTATGGATCTTCCTCTGAAACTGCGATAGCAGCCTCTTCCCCTGTTGAATAAGCAAGAACACTTTCTGCATTGAAAGATACGGTCATCACTGTAGCTGCTGTTAATAACCCTACTGTTTTTAAAAGTCTTTTTCTATTCTTCATAACTAATTCCCCTATAATAATTTTTCTAAATGTCCTTTTTGTTTTTCACAAAACTTCTGGAAGATTTCCTCATCACTCTGCATTCCCAAAGTAAAATTGATACAAGAATGGCAAAACAGGTTCACATCACAGTCCTTACATTTTTCCATTCTCCAAGGTCTTAACTTTTCCAATTCCTCTTTCCATGCCGGGTTCTCAATAATTTCTGTAATCGGTGTTTCCAGCAGATTTCCCATAAAAAGATTTTCTAAATTGCTAAGTGGAGCACAAGGATATACATCTCCGTTTTCACTGATATTTAACTCCTTTTTACCAGGCTGACATAATGCACAGCTTAAATGCTGCTTTTCCAATTTCTCTATATATTCCATTGATGGAAGCAATTCTCTTTGGTTCTCTTCTCCTCTTCCTGAAGGAGCAAATCTTCGGATCAATGGTTTTACATCTAACTCTTCACATAATTTATAAAAGTCCTGATTATGTCCATAGGTATATTTTGTTTCCAACATGGAAACAGATACTTTTTCCATTCCAGCTTCTTTTAATTTTTTGATCCCAGCAATCACCCGGTCATAAATCCCTTCTCCTCGCACTTTTGTACAGCTATAGGAATCAAAACCATCAAGACTGACGGAAACACCATCAACATTCTTTTTAATGATTTCCATAAGCCGGTCATTCAACAGTAACGCATTTGTAGACAAGGTAATTACACCTTTATAATTTCCCCTTAAATATTCCAATATCTCACAAAAATCAGGACGAATTAACGGTTCCCCTCCGGTTAAGTTGATTTCTTTTGGGTTTAAAATTAATACCTGGTTGATTGCCTTTTTCCAGTCTTCCGTATTCATGTGGTCTACTTCTTCTATACAAGCAGATGCTACACAATGTTTACATCTTAAATTACACCTATTGGTCAAAGAAAGATATACGATCTGATACGGATAGGTGATCTCATTTTTCATCTGCTCTTCCGAAATATAAAAATGAATCCGGCACAGTTCCTGAAATAACTTATAGGCATTTTTCTTTACCACAGTATCTTCTTCCTCAATGGTAAACTCCCCATTGTTCTCTTCCAGATATTTTTCAAGATACTGAAAATAAACCTCTGAGGTTTTTACAAAGCCTCCATTTCTGGTGTTACATAAAACAACTCTTTCTTCACGTACTAAAACTTTTGCATTTGGACTTCTCATATACATATCCGGTTCCCTCCTTTACAATTCAATGATAAAGTCTGCATTTTTTTCTGCATCCGCTTCATGCGAAAATAGAATAATAATACTCTTCTGTTTTAAATGTTCTATCATATCATAAAATTCTTTTTTAGAAACACTATCCAGGTTTGATGTAGGTTCGTCAAAAATATATACCGAACGTTCCCTACACACTGTCCGGATAATACCTATTTTCTGCGCCTGCCCACCTGAAACACTTCCAGTATCAATAAGTTCCGACTCTAATGTACGCCCCATTTCTTCCAAATCTTTATAAAATGATAATAAGGAAATATACTTTTCTACTGGAATAGGGTCGTTTAGAGCAATGTTATTTCTTATGGTGTCACGAAAAATCGGCGGCTTTTGAAAACAAATTCCTATTGTTTCTGTAAGTATTTCCCTGGAAAAATTAGTAATGCTTTTCCCATCTAATAATATCGTTCCTGAAAAGTCATTCCAGATTTTTAACAGGATACCAGCCAGTGTACTTTTTCCTGAACCATTTTTCCCTTTAATCAGATAAATAGAGCCCTTCTCAAGACACATATTCAAATTTTTTCTATATACTTTTACATCTTTATAACTGAAATTTACATCTTTTATTTCAATTTTTGATATATCCATTTGCTTCACCCTACAATCTCATTAATTCGATCCATTGATACTTTTGCCTTCTGGAACTGTCCAATTACAAGCATGATTGAGGACAACGGATTAAACATTCTTTGTGTGTACATAATAATTACTGTCAGCTCTCCAAACTGTACCTGTCCGTTAATCACCATAACACCACTGATCGCCAATACAATCAAAAAAGTAGCGGTACTAATGAGCTGCGGTACTGAACGATTATAGGCCATTAACATATTTTGCTTTAGGATTTCATTTCGCAAAGAAGTTTCATTCCTGCAAAACTTATCTATATAATAATTTCTTCCATTTAAAGCCAGATACTCATAAAGATTACTTACAAATTCCTTAATCAAACCATTCCCAATATCCATTTTTCCCATTACTTTTCTGGACTGCCCCATGATTTTTTTGTTAAAGAAAATCTGAATAGCAATAAGAATCGGATAAATCAAAAGCATAAACCAAAAGATAACCGGATTAATCTGTATTAAGATTACCGCTGTAATAATCACAGTCACAATTTGTATCAGCAAATCAGAAAGCATACGGGAAGATAACATTTCTATATTATTAACATCTGCATTCATACTGGTCATAAATAGATTTAATTTCTTCTCTATTTCCTTCCCATCAACCTGAAACATTGCTTGTATCAACAATAACTTGATTTTAACAATAAAACCATTTGACATTTTGCAAAACAGATAGCTCAATGCCAATGCTACTGTAATAGATACAAGCTGGCATATAGCCATATATGCAACATTGGAAATCACAGCTCCTGGATTTTTTGCCGGAACCGCCTTATCCAGAATATTGGTAATTAACTGAGGATAAATATAGGTCACTATAGCGTCCATAGCTACCAATATAATCCCAAACAGATAACCCCATTTATACTTTCGTATCTGCTCCAAAACAACATTCTTTTTCTTCATAACACACATTCCTTCTCAAATGTTCAACCAGATTATACAAGGTACAAACATCACCTACTTTTATGGTATGATACTCCAACTTCGTGATTTTTAATTCCCTATATATCCCGCTGATAAAATCGTAAAAATTAAAGAAATTCACTCCTGTAATTTGGGAAAGAAATGGATACCTGCTGATTTCATCAAGGGAAGATGTGCAGCCAAACTCTAACAATCTCCTATGTACTTTTTCCAAAATCATCTGTCCCACTTCATCAGTCTGGAGCTTTCCTACATACTCTAAATCAATTTCTTCTAAAGGATCATCTGTCTTTTCCAGTATGTTTAATGCCTCCTGTATGCTTTTTATATTCGGTGCTGTTCGCATAGCTCTGGCCAGAATACCTGCCACATAAGCATTTCCCTTTGAAGTTCCCTTAAAAAAATTATATCGTCCGGATTTTCCTGCAACAAATATCGGGGAAATATCCGCCAGAACCTGAACGCTTGCCGCCCTGTCTACAAGAACTTTTTTCTTTGCATCTGGTAATAATTCTCCAACACCAATCACACTTTTATAAATTGCCGGTATGGTATCCTTTGCATTATTACATTCCGAAGCACAGATAATCTTTCCCTGTTTTTCCAGGTCATTACAAATATCCCTCAATTCCTTTTCCATAGCAGAATTAAGCATTTGTGTTACGGAAAGGCTTAAACAGATAAGATCTACCGGTAGTTCCCTGCACTTTTCCAGCGCAGCAAGCAGTAAAGAACTGGTCGTTTTTCCTAATTCATTTACAATTTTTATAGGATAAAATTGTGCCTGCTCTGCAAATTGTAAGATACAATCAATGCAGTTGGTTCCATGACCAAAAACATCATCAAAATTTTTCTCTTCAATAACTCCATCTTCTTCTGCACTCTTTTGAAAAGAAAATCCTTGAATTACATGCTCCATGATTTCCTGATTTTGTGTATCTACACCGGAGTCTACAACTGCCACTTTGGGACTATACATGGAATCCCTCCAATATATATTTATACTTTTTATAAATCCGATAAACAATATCTCTTTCATTGCACTGGAAAGCAGAAACAGTGTAGTAATCTCCGGTATATGCTTTATTAATCAGTTTACATACCTGGCTGGAACAATTCTGCTTAAATGTACAATCTCCGCACCCTGTCACTGGAATTTCGTTAATCTTATGGAGAGCCTCTAATTTTTCCGGCTGTAATCCTTTCCAAACATCTCCTAGCCAATAATCCACTTTATCAGCAGCTAATGCGCATGGGTAAATTCCACCATCCGCAGATATATGGAATGTATTTGTTCCACCGTCACAGCCAGTACGTCTTCTGAAGGTTGCCTCTTTAATATTAAATAATAAATACTGCGCTGCATTTTTATCTTTTTCTATCATGTAATCCATGATTTTTTCGTAGTTTTCATAATATATCTGCATATCTTGTTGGTTCCATGCAGCTCCGGCATCTAATGCAAAAGTTACTACTCCCATATTCATCTGATCCAGATAAATATAATTTTCAGCCATAGCCGGAAGGGTTTCCTTATTGACAGTCATTCTGACCCGGATATATTCACCCTGTTCTTTTAAAAACTTTAAGGTTTCCATTACTTTATCAAAGGAAGACTCACCATTTGGATAAATACGGTTTGTATCATTTGTTGTCCTGTTTCCATCAATGCTTACAGAAATCTGTACCTTACCTTTTATAAAATCGTAAATATCCTTTTCAAACACTGTTCCATTTGTTGTCATTGTAAAAATGATATGACCATCATACCGCTCTTTTAAGGTTTCTACAATATACCGAATAACATCAAAATTCAGTAATGGCTCACCACCATGTAAAGCCACATTAATCCGCTTTCCTGCTGCAACAGTTTCATCAAATTTATCGGTAAAATATTTGATTGTCTGTTCTGCTGTTTCCAATGTCATTGTTTTGGGCTGCTTATGTACATAGCAGTATTTACAAGCTAAATTGCATCTTTCAGTTACCCAGAATGTAATATTCATACTGTTTCCCCCTTTCTTATGGGATTAGTATACTTACAAAATCTTACCAAATTATTACACTAGAAAAATATGTGTAAATACGAAAGTGCCCTGCTGGAAAACCTACAGGGACAGACGCTAAATTCTACTCAATTATTCTGTTACAAAATATAAAAAAGAAAGAAGCTCTCAATCTTAATAGAAAGTTTCCTTCTTTTAGTTTTCTAATTAAAGCCAAATTGATTAGAACATACCTGAAATATGAGAATTACACTGATTTGTTCCCACTTTACAATCGTGTAAACAATCATCTGGATCACAATACTGTACTTCTACATCAAAGCTTTCATTCTGCATTTTCTTTTCCAGTTCTTTCATTGTCCCGTCCTCCTTTCCTTGATATTTTATGATTTTAAAGTGTGACGTCACCACAAATCATCTTATTTAGTAAATGCCTACTTCCTTACCAAATTTATAAATGTACTTACTTACTGTCTTTATTGCATTTTGGACTGACTGATTTCCGGCTGAGTCATAGGTATCTTTATTCTGTGCCATTCCAGCCAGTGCTTTTGCGTCTTTTGCAGCGCTATAAAGCATATCGCCTACTGCTGTATTCTCAGCACTGCTATAAACATCTGCGCCAAAACTGTTCCCTGCTATGGTATATTCGGTACGGTGTTTGTCCACATACTTTTCAAAATCTGAATGATTACTGTTTACTGCTGTCAGGTTAGACGCATGGTGTGGCTCATTCAAATCTGATACATAATGTGTTCCTTTTCCTATGTATTCCATAGCCTTATCTGTATATCCATCTTTATATGCTGCAACTGCACTTTGATAATAGGTTTCTGCTCTGGTTCGTGCTGTAGGATTTTTCTGTCCCATCCAGTTTTTTCCGGTATCCGGATCATAGAAATGTCCTGCAAACGTTCCGTAATCGGTTTCATTTCCTAATACATCTGGCCAATCCGTATATTCACATATCATAGCAGCTTTTGTATTTAAGATGCTGGAACCTTTATCATTATTTAAAATCTTCAAGGCATTCGATACGATATACTGATGTGTATGATCTACCCCGCCACTGCTAAACCGTTCATCAGGATTTTCCACATGCTCAATCGGTGCGCCTGGTCCGTAAATTTCATCTGAACCATTGGAAATATCAAGAACCTGCTGCGGTAAGCCCTGAGGTTCTGCCGCCGATACCGACCATGCCGGTGCTGCGGAAACACCTACCAAAACCATTGCCAAAAGTACCCCTAGTTTTTTACACCTCATATCTAGTACCTCCTCTTTTTTCTTATCAGTATATCCGCCGATTCTTACCAAATTATTACAATTAGTGCATTTAAAAAATATTTTATCTGAAAAAAATCATTATTTACTTTTGCATTTTTTACAATTATAATATATCTTGAAAACCTTAAACTCTCTTTATGGTATAGAAAAACTTAGAAATTTAGAACAGAAAGAGTGAGAAACTATGCACCGTATCTTAATTATTGAAGATGATTTCTCCTTAAATAATACCCTGGCTTATAACTTGCGGACAGCGGGCTATACTGTTGACTCTGCATATAATGCAAAAGAAGCCTTTGAATATTTAAAACAGTATCATTACATTCTTCTGATTTTGGATATTAACCTTCCTGACGGAAATGGATTTGAATTATATTCAGAGTTGAAAGAAAAATCAAATGCCAGTATTATCTTTTTAACCGCAAATGATTTAGAAAATGATATAGTGAAAGGATTTGACCTGGGTGCTGATGACTATATTACAAAACCTTTTTCACCTGTCGTCTTACAAAAGAAAATAGCTGTTTTAACAAAATATATCACTGAAAAGCAAAAGGAAACTGTATATGAAGACGGTAATCTCTGCATCAATTTCTCGCAAATGACTGCGACGCTGGACACAGTTCCCCTGGAATTATCCCCTTTGGAGTACCGTATTCTGCAATATTTTATTATGAATAAAAAGCATATTTTAAAACGGGATCAGCTTCTTGAGCATCTCTGGGATTTCTCCGAAAACTTTGTAGGTGATACTTCCCTAAATACTGCTATCAGCAGACTCCGAAAGAAAATCGAAGCCAACGGGCATCGTTATATAAAAACAATCTATGGAACCGGATATATGTGGATAGGTGATTAATATGAAAAAAACATTTTCTTTAAAAAAAGTATATATTATAGTTTCCCTGCTATTTCTGTTGATATTTTCAGGAAGCTGTATCATATTGCGTACACTTACATCAGATCCTAAAGTATTTTTACTTTTTACCGTCTTCACTTTCCTTCTGCTTATCTGTGTATTTATTCTCTTTTGTATGATTTTCCACAAGCTCACCTTATTTACTCGTGAACTTCATAAAACATTGGACAGTATGATTGAAGGAACCTATTTTTCACCTGATGAAAAGTATGACGAAACTTTACTATCACAGATCAATCATCATTTAGGAAGACTGTACAGTATATTGGAAAACACCAAAAATTCTGTAAATGCCGAAAAGGTACAGCTCCAGCAGCTAATTTCTGATATTTCGCATCAGTTAAAAACCCCCATGACCACGCTGCGCCTGACAGAGTCCGCTATGGAAAAAGCCATTACAAAACCACAGGAACTACAGACCTTATTTCACACCAATACCGCCCATTTAAACAAGCTGGAATTTTTAATCTCTTCCCTTGTAAAAATATCTCGTTTGGAAACAGGTGTGATAAAACTATCCCCAAGTTATCAAACGATTGGTGACACCATTCTCATGGCTCTGGAAAATATCGTCTTAGCGGCTGATCAGAAGAACATTCAAATAACTTTTAATTATTCAGAAGACTTTAAAGCGTATCATGATCCCAAATGGACATCCGAAGCGCTGTATAATATCCTGGATAATGCTGTAAAATACACGAATGAAAACGGACATATTTCCATAGAACTTTTTACCCTGGAAAACTATACCAAAATAGTAATCACTGATTCTGGTATCGGCATCAAAGAGTCGGAAATCCCTAAACTTTTCCAACGCTTCTACCGCTCCCCTTCTGTCAAAAACTTTCCAGGAGTTGGTGTAGGGCTGCATCTGGCACAAGATATTATCAGCCGGCAATATGGTTTTATCCATGTACTTTCTACTCTTCATGTAGGCAGTACCTTTGAAGTTTGGCTTATCAACTCAGACTCTCCTAAATAAAGAAAAATGCCGCTACAGGTTTAGTATCACCCGTAACGGCATTGTATCTAATTTATAAATTTGCTGACAGTAACAGTTATATTTTTAATACACCATACTTACGTACTCTAGGATTAAATAATTATAGAATATATTTTTGTCAAGTTATCTTTTAAAATACTGCATCATTTTTTAAACCATCAACTAAATTACTATTTAAAATTCTTTTACCACCAACATAATAAGCTAATACAACAAATCCCCAAATCATAAATATAAATACACCTATTGGTAATATAGGAGCATTAGCTATAAATTCCATAGGGTTCAAATAACTCGACGTTATCATAAGATCTACAAAAATTATTGTCAATGGTAACGTAATCAATATCGGTCGTCCGGCAATTACTAATACTTCAATAAAAAACATCTTCTTTATATCATTAGGTGTCATACCTATAGACATATATCGTGCAAATTCTTGTCTACGCTGTCTCAAAAAACTCAATGTATTAGAAAATACATTTGCAATTCCTATTGCAGCTAAAAGAGTACATATACCACCAATAACAATCATGTAGCCGCTAATCATATTATCGTTATCCTTTTTTTCTTGGATACGATTTTCTATTTCGTAAGTATACTTTGCTCCTATTATTCCTGATATTCCTTCTTCTACAGTTTCTAAGTCTTTAATTGTTGCATCATCCTTTGCTAGTATCCGAATATACAACTCTTGTTCATTATTCCCTATTTTATCCGCTATTTTGTTCCATGTAGAAAGTGATATAACTTGTACCAATGAATAGTTATCATATTCCTCTCTCAAAACAGGCGGCTCTTGAGTATAAGCAATTACCGGGATTTCTACCTTGCTATTATTGGGATTAGGTTGCTTTAATATAATGGTATCTACTGTTTCTTTGACAAACGGAACATATCGCTTATATCTAAAATTACTATGTGTATTGTCCCATATACGATTTAATACAATACATCCTTCTTTATTCTGACTTCCTGCATTAAGACCAATCTGTTCGCAATAATTCTCAAAGCTACTATCATCCATAATAACAAGAGGTGTTGACACTGAATATGTATCATTTACTAAATCCACATCCTTGCCAGCTATTGTTTCTAGTCCTCCTATTTCTTTTATTTCATCACTAATGTTAGATTTATCAATAAACGATATTGCATTACTTTTTTGATAAATTACAGCATCTTCTACATTTTCAATCTTGTCTATTTCTTCTATATCAAAATTTTTAATATCTGCATTTTGAACACTAGCCATAACATCCCATGCCTCCTGATAGCGTTCAAAGTATGTGTGATTTGTGCTAATTTTTGAAAGCACTAAAAAACACATCATAATAGTGAAGCATAAAAAAGAAAGCGTTAGAGATACTGTAGATGTGCGAAGTGCTTTTCTTTGTGCTTTCAAAGCATTCCCCGCTAATTCTCCTTTTATCCCAAAAATCAATGATAAAATATGTGAACTTTTTTTTCTTTTTAACTCAAATCCATTCACGTTCTGTACTGCTTGTAATGGTGTTACCTTACTCATTTTTCTAGCTGGTATCCATGCTGATATAAAAACAGTTAAAAATGATATAAGTACAACAATTACATAAACCATAATATGAAAATGGAATACAGCATCATGCCTTTCTACAGCATTACTTGCAATTATGTTAATAACATTTATCATTCCGTAAGTAATTAGAACGCCCACTAAGCTACTAAGTATAATAGGTAGGCTAGTCAATATCATTGCTTCTTGTACTAAGCAAATACGAATTTGCTTGGGTGTAGCCCCTATACTAGACAAAACACCTAATTGATGCATCCTACTATTCATAGATACGGCAAATGAGTTATGAATTATTAATATTAAAGACACTGCTGCGACTAGCAATATTAGTAAATAAAATATAAGCAAAAGCGGTAGTGTTTCATCTTGAGGATCATATATCATATACATGGATAATAAATTTTCATGGTAAGATACTGCCGATTTGTTCACACCTATTGTCTTAGCTATTAATGGCATATCTTCATAGACATTCTTCATTTCATCAAATTGAATATCTATTACTTGCGTATTATTTTCCGATAGCTCCTCATTTACCGAAACTACTTTAACCTGTTCAAAGTTTTTTATTGTTTTTAAATTTTGTTCCGTTATATTACCTGCAATTCTTCCTTGCCAGTTTCCTTCTTCCAAAACAATGCTTTCAATCTCATAAAGCCAAAAATTATAGGCTAAATTGCATAACAATGATAAAAATAATGTTGCAATAAAAGCCGCAATCATAATAGAAACACTAGAAGCTCGATTTCTTTTCACATAGCCCGATGAATAATCTTTCCACATTTTATCTACCTCCGCTTCTGATCGGAAATAATCTTTCCATCCTCTATTGTTACAATGCGATCGGCTTGCATTGCAATTTTTTCATCGTGTGTAATTAATATTATGGTTTGCTTCAATTCATGATTAAATTGTTTTAGCATATCTATAATTTCCGAAGAATTCCTTTTATCTAAATTTCCAGTAGGCTCATCAGCAAGCAATAATGTCGGATGATAAATTAATGCTCTAGCAATCGCAACTCGTTGTTGTTGTCCTCCCGACAGCTGATAGGGTAGACGATTCAACTTATCATTTAGTTCCAATACATTTACAATCTTATCAAAAAATGGTTTTTCCATTTTCCTTTTATCTAGTAATAATGGCATTTCAATATTTTTTTGAACTGTAAGTGTAGGTATTAAATTATAAAATTGATAAATCAACCCAACTTTCCTTCTTCTAAAGATTGCACTTTGAGTTTTGTTCATTTTGGATACATCTTCTCCATCTATTATAATTTTTCCTTCAGTTGGTTGCTCTACACTTCCAAGAATGTGCAATAATGTAGATTTACCTGATCCAGAAGCTCCTACGATTGAAACAAATTCCCCTTTATCCACTGACAAATTAATCTTATCTAAGGCAACAACCCTATTCATTTCCGCACCATATATTTTTTTTACATTCTTACAATTCAATATTCCCATTTTAATGCCCCTTTCTACCAAATAGTCAAATCAATTCTACTAATAACTTTCTGACATAATCTCTAGTCATTACATCTAACTCTCCTTGAAATACTTGTCTCAAATTATCACAATTTACTGTTATATTCTCAGGATAATACAGAAACTCCTTATTTGACCCAGAAACAAGACTAACACGTTCTATCCTAGGCGAAATATCAACCAGCTCCGCAATCATAAATATCCATTCTTCCATGTCCCATTTTTTAGTTTCCGCTATGTTATATGAATAATTTCTTTGATATCTAGTAGGATTTTTGATTATGTCAACGCAGACTTCTACCAACTTTGTTGTACTTATAAATTGAAGCACTGATTTTTTATTATCCGGAACATATATTTTTCGTTTTCTTAACAGACAATCCAATAAAGTCTTTTCTCTAGTAAAAGGCATAAAATCAGTAAATAGATATGCTGGTCGCAATACAGTTATCGGAAAACCATGCTCATATGCTAATTTACAAACTTTCTCACATGCTATTTTTTGTATATATAGTTCTCCTAGTCTTGACTCTTCGTGAATAGGTGTCCACTCAGCTTCCTGATAAGGCAAATCTCGCCCTCGTCCATAAACGCCTAAGCTACTTATAAACACATAAGAACATATTTTTCCAGTAAACAATTCAAAAATGGTATTTAATGTTTCAGAATACCACCCCATAGTATCAATTACTGCATTCACCTGAATATCTTTAAGTTTTTCTATTTCTACTTTTTTTCTACGATCTCCCTTTATTACTACAGCCTGTTCATGTACATTCTTATGGAGTCCCCGATTAAACATCACAACTTCGTAATTGGCATTCAATAAATAATTACACAAGACCCGTCCTAATATCCCTGTCCCTCCTAAAATTAATACTTTTTTACTCATCTTTCACCTGTATATGTTTTAATTTTCCATTCTGATAGAGTTGATATTTTTCATCCAAAAATCTAATTTTTAAAGAATCACCTTCCCCTCTATTTAATTCAATGTTCTTTTTATATTCAGTTTCTAAAGTTTTTTCTACATCAGCTATGAAAACCCTGATTTCTATATTTTCTTTATAACTGCTTAAAATTTTTCTCTGTGCATTATATGTAATAAATAAATATGCTTTATAAAAAACATCATTCCAAAGAGGTTTTTTCTCATTCAGCCAAGTATTATAGCGTTCTAAATAGTTAGATGTAATATAGCGATAGTGGGAAATTAAATCTATTTCCCATTCTTTTATCTCCGCATCTTCGCCCTTAATGCTATATATGACATCTTTAACTTCCGCTCTCTGATAGAACTTATATGCTTTATAGTTATACATACTAACGTACTTTCTTAATAATTCATTTTTAGTCTTATGCCAATAGAAGCGTCCTTCACTGTAAGACTTTTCGATAGAGGAAGAAGCCAAGCAGTTTTCACTTCTCTGACGAATATCAGGTTCATCAGATTTCCACCAATAATCATTTTCAAATTTAAAGCCTCTTGACTCAGCTAATTCAAATCTTCTATTATAAATTTCATTTCCTGGGTATAAGGCATATGGATTAATATGAAAGGTTACATTCAATTTGTCATATAAAGATGTAACCTTTTTAAGCTGTTGCATTGTATATCTACTACTTTCAGCTTTTTCTCCCGGATAATTCATTATGAAACCAAATAATCCCAAAACATTATATTTTTGACAATATTCTATTGTCTTAAAAAATGCTTCATTGTACTGCTCGGCATTTTTCGTTTTTGTCATGAGATTAAGTAGCGTGTCTTCTGCTAAAGATTCCACTCCAAAATGAAGATCTATCTTCAATTTAGACAAACATTTGATCAAATCCTCTGTAGTTCTATCAATTCTTGTCTCTGCCCAATATGTATAATGTGGATATTTATTACTTAAAAACTCTACTAATTGTTCAGTTCCTTTCATATCAATTCCAAAAATAGGATCTGAAAAAAGCAATCTTTTAATAGGAAAATATTCTGTTGCTCTAACTATTTTGTCTTTAATGTTATCAATATCCATTTTTCGATAAGGATTAGGAAAATCATCGCTCTGAACACAGAAAGCACATCTGTGAAAACATCCTCTACTTAGGCTAATATACAATTCATCCGTTTTATAAGGATATAAATCGTATCGCAAAGGTTTTTCTTCCGTCATGTTTAATGGTGTTCCCATAATTACTTTAGGCAAATCTCTGCCATTTTGCGTAATAATATTTCTTAATGCGATTTCTCCTTCACCACGAATAATAAAATCAACTGGAATTTCGTCGTCCAAAAAATCTTCTGGAACTGCAGTCGCATGATAGCCCCCAACAACTAAAGTCGCATTCGGATATAATTCTTTACACATTCTTAAAATATCCACCGTACTTAAATAATCAAATGATGTATAACAAGTAATACACACTATATCCGGTAAATAATTCTTTAAAATATTTTTAGCATTGGTTTTAAATTCAGAAATCTCTTTTAAATTTCTAGGGTATCCTAACATCATTTCCAAATCTATCACAAAAGGATCCGTTAAGTCAGCAACATGGCTCATCATAGTTAATACGGCATATTTTACCCTTTCTGGTTTAACAAAATTATAATTGTACTTTGTCGGACAAATAAACATACATTTCGTACTCATCATATTTCCTCCATTAATGTTTTTACAAACTCTTGTTCCAATTCATCTACTAATTGATCACTAATATTATCATTGCTTACTGCTTTTTTTAGAATCTTCAGTCGATAACTATTAGCTATTTTTAATAGCGTGTATCGTTCATTTTCATTGTAAAAGGTATATCTTTTCTGATAAAATCCAATAATTCTTTTACTTATTAATTCATTTAGCTTCTGGATTTTTTCAAAATTACATTTACACCAATCATCAAAAAATTCATAATCTACAACCTCATTAATACTATTATTTTCTTCTTTAATTTTTATGTAATGGCAATTATTTTTAAAATAATCGGTAGAACGATATAAAATCATTTTATCATGTAAAACTATTAAACACTTTTTACTTAGTTCATATAGACCTTCTAAAGATTCTACTATTTCATTCTTATTAACTAATGGATCAAATAAAATTGCGTAACCTTGCGTTAAAATACCGTGTTCCCACAATATTTGTATCGCTTTCCTATGTTGCTCTGTATCTTCTCGTTTTCCATAACGAATAAGCTGTGTTTCAGACATACTCTCAATACCAATACTTATGTGTTTCAAACCGCTATCCTTTAAAATAGAAATAGCTTCCTTTGTAACAGCATCACTACGACTGTGTAACTCGAATGTAATATCCAAATTATTTCGTTCTAATTCTGAAGCCAGTTCTTTACACCGCTTTATAATTCTAGATCCATGTCCAAGAAAATTGCTATCAGAAAAGCGAAAATGTTTAATTCCATAAGCAGATACAATACTTTTTATTTCATCAATAATATTATCCAATGCATATTGTGTATATACTTTTTTATAATACTTATGATAGAATGTACTATATCTACAAAAACTACATTTCATGGGGCATCCAACAGAGGTTTGTACTACTTCTATTCCCTTCATATTCAACTGCTTCTCATATAACATTAGCTCCTCGTTCCTCAGATTAATATATGGAAACTCTTCTATTTCGGACATTTGAGATAGTTCACTAAGTAACAACTGAAGTACGTTCTCCAACACTCCTTGCAAAACGATTGTCCTATCTCCACATATTTTCTCTATCTCATCTTTATAGAGTGTGGGTAAATAGCCACAAATATAAATCTTTATATCGCACCCAAATTTGTCTATATGATTAATTTGTCTTATTAACCATTCTGGTATGTAATGATCTATATATATAATAAGATATTGAAAATCACCTGATGACTGATACAAGTTATGTTTATATTCAACAAATTCAATGTCTAGTCCTTTTTTTCTAGCACTTAGATAAAACCATCTCCATATTGGACGAATCCCATAGGTTGGTAAGTTTAGCCTTTGCTTTTCTATCATATTGACATCCAAAATAGAAATCTTTTGGGAATCATATTCGTGTCCATTTTTCTTCAACCGCATCAAGCATCTTCCTTTTCTTTTTCTAAAATGCTACTATACTTATGTTCATAAAGTTCAACTAATTGACACAAAAATGGGATTTTATCATTTGCACAATTTATCTCGTTTCTAGCCCATCCAGGACAATATGGACACATATATTGCTTATCACATTTTTCGCACATACTTTCTGACCATGTGATATTTTCTTTAAGCATCTTTTCACTTAATTTTAAAATCGCATCTTTTAGACTGAACTCATTTAGATCCTCTTCCCAATCTCGTATGAAATAGCATAATTGCAATTTCATTTCAGGATTTATTACAAATGGTTGACAGTGTTCAACACAATATTTCAAATTTTTGACTTTTTTCCCTTTGTTAGTTCTAATTTTCTTATAAAAATCTAAACTTTTCTTCTCATCGTCTAGCTTCATGTCTATAATTTCTTGCGGGGTATATCTATATTTTAGTGCTTCAACATCTCCATTAAATCTAGGAATTATTCGTATTTCTATTTTATTTGTAATACCAATTTCTTTTAATTTTTCATGGATGCTTTTAACATCTTGACCATTTTGCCTTAACAATGGTATTTTCACTTGCACATTTATGTTGTTACCATAAAAAAATTTTATATTATCTAATACCTTGTCAAAATAATCTGCTTTCGTAACTTCTTTATAAGATTCTATAGAACCACCAAACAATGATATTCTAAGCAAATCTGGTTGTTTATCTATAAGGAGTTTTTTTTCTTTTTCTCCAATTAATGTTGCATTAGTAAAAATACTAATAATAAATCCCCTATTCCAAGCTTCCTGATATATATCTAAAAATTGAGGATTAGCAAAAGGCTCTCCGCCCGTAAATAAAACTCTATCAAATCCGTTCAGCTCCATTTCGTCAAATATATGTTTAGCATCTTTTAACGACAAAAAAGGGCTATCTTTTTTCTCGACATCTGGTACATAGCAATGAACACATTTCAAATTACAGCGATAATTCAATTCTAAAACGATAGTTTTATTTGTATTGATTGTATTTTTCTCATCCATATTATTATTCTCCTATACCATATATATCTTTCATCATATTTGATGCTTCAAATCTTTCAAGTGCATCTTTCATTTCACTATTATCGCTCTTCATGTTTTTTCTTAATTCTGAACTAAATACCATAGACTCCGCATAATTATCCCTGTATACCTCACATAGCTCTTCCGGCAATTCAGTACATCCGTAAGATTCAAACGATTTTTGGTGAAAACATCTCCCTCGACACAGCCCTACTACCCAACAATCATCACACTTTTTACTCGCTTCTAAAAAGTGTCTATAAATATCCACCATTTTCTCTTTCACAATTCCTTCACTCAAGTTGCCTATGCAAAAGCGTTCATCTCCAACCACTCTATTACAAGGATATATTTTTCCATCCATTCCAAAAGAAAAAAGCCAATTACCCGCCCCACATAAAAATGGAAATTTTCTTTTTGAAGCATTTGCTCTTTGGTATGCTATACTAAGCTGCTTAGCATTCGATGTATCCTTTTCTTTATGTTTAACATCCATTATTCCTTTTTGAATAACTGCATTTTGTTTTGAAACAAGTTTTTTATATGTGGATAAATCTATTTGGTAATCCTCTTTTGGACAAACAAGCGGATAATCTACCATCGCAATATTATGAATGTCAAAGTTTTCCTTTTCCAAAAAATCATATAATTGCTCTATATCTGTCTGTTTGGTATATGTAGTTCTAACTGAAATAGGTATATCGTATTTTTTTAACAATTCAATTCCTGCCATAGTAGCATCAAAAGATTTGGATCCGTCCCTAAATGGTCTATTATAATTATGAATTTCTGGCGGACCATCAACACTGACTGTAACACCTACATTATTTTTCTTAAAAAACCGAACTATTTCCTCATTTAATAAAACTCCATTCGTAGTCAGGCCAAAATAAATGTTTTTATTTGGATATAGATCTTTTACGCTATTCCATCGTTCTATAGTATGCTTAATAACTTTATAATTCAAAAGTGGCTCTCCGCCAAAAAATATTATCTTTTGAAAGCTTTGTTCTCCTGCATTTTGCAAAATAAAATCCATACATTTATCTGCAATTTCCTCACTCATAAAGCCTTTTTGGTTAAAGGTTCCAGATTCTCCGCCATAACAATATCTACAAGCCAAATTACAATTTTGAGAAACCATCAAAACGCCTTCAAGAATTTCAATGGGTTGGTTTCTATATTCATCTATAGCTTTTTTAGCTTCTGTACTAAATTTAATTTTTCTTTCAGTTAAGATCTGTTTCCTTTTTAAGCGCTCCAATTCACCATTCAAGCTATTTAAAAATTTTTCACCATACTTTTGTTGTAATTCAGAGAAAGTTTTTCCACTTTTATATTCACCTATCACTTCAAATACTCTTTGGCTAATAAATATTGGTTTGCAAACTGTCTTGTCAATCATGAAAAAACGATTTCCATATTTTACTATTTCGATATTACAAAAATCCATAATTTTTCTCCTATATCGATCTATTACTAGTTATATATAATCTTAAAAGATTTCCTATTCTATCTTTATAGATATTGCACAATGAATCACTTACATCTATAACTTCTCCGTTTTGATCCAATCTTTCGGCTAAACATCTTCTTTTACAAAAAGGATTTGCCCAACATTTTGTGCAATTTTCACTATTGTCAAATAATTTTACATATAACTGTTTTAATGCTCCATAGTCAATTCCCTTATGTATATCACCTATTCTAAAAAGAGAGTTTCCAACCATTCTATGACAAGGATATATATAACCATCTGAACTAAATGCAGCAATCCACCATCCGGCACCACATTTAAATGGATAATAATCTTTTCTTATTTTTATACTTTCAAAAGCTGCCTTTAATTGTTTCGCACAAAAGGTTTCTGTATCTCCATTCTTTAAATCGTTACGCCCTTTTTCAAACACTTCTTTTTCTTTATCTATATATTGACCATAAGTTCTTAAATCCAGCTGGTAGTTCCTTACTGGGGACTCAAGTGGAAAGTCTGCCGGCAAAACATGACTTGCCGCAAAGTTTTCTTTTTCAAAATATTGGTATATACTATCAATATCATTTGTCCTAGTAAATGTGCTACGAACTGCAAAGTTAATTTTATATTTTCGTAACATATTTATTCCTGCCAATACACTTGAAAAAGTTGGTGATTCATCTTTAAATTTCCGATTTTGGTTTTGGATAATTTCCGGTCCGTCTAAGCTTATTGTGATACTAATCTTTTTCTCTGCAACATATCTAAGAATTTCCTCTGTAAACATCGTTCCATTTGTAGTAACAGAAAACAATACTGTCTTTAATGGATAATCCTTCTTCCACTTTTCCCACAATGATACAACATGTTGTATAATCGGAAAGTTCATAAAGGGTTCTCCACCTAAGAATCTAACTTTTTGCAGTTTTAATGATTTCCCTAATTTTAAAAACAGCCTGAAATATTCCTCTGCCATTTTTTTGTCCATAAAACCTTTATTGCCAAACTCACCGGCCTCGCCATAACAATAGCAACATTTCATATTGCATGATTGTGATACTAGAAAAACGCCTTCTACTAATTCTTTAGATCGATTTTCATCTGCAATAAATTCGATATATTCAGTATCGTTTTGTCCCCTATTCTTTCTCTCTCCTTTACGCTGAAGCTCCTGCCAATTTTTTATGACCTTATCTACAATTTCCGTGCCATATTGCATTTCTATATTCTTCATATCATATTGGTCTTTTATAGCTTTCAGTACATCAAAAGTAATATTATCTAATAAAAATACTTTTTCTAAATTGGTATTAATTGCTAAATATAATTCCCCTATTACCAAAAATGTTACATTTTTTAATTCCATATTCTCTCCACATTTTAAATAAAGCTATATACTAGATGTATTCAACATTCTTAGTATACAGCTTTATTCTTTCATACATGATTGGACAAATTCTTAATGATGATTTGGAAACATATCCTCTGCTGGATCTAATCCAAACGGACACCCAATTGGCACATTACAATCATCAAGATTTACTTCTTCTACATTTTCCTGGTTTTCAAAAGACATTTCTTTTTTTTCCTTGTCTGTTACATTGTTCTTTTCACTCATATCACTCATCCTCCTTGTGTTATGTTGAATATAGGTGAATCGTAAAGTTACTTTTCTATATTTTACCATATTTTATTGATTTTTCAACATTTATTGTGGAAATTCTATAATTTTTTTCCATTTTTCATTACAAAATTTATTCAGTAAGTTAAGATTCATTTTACAAGTTTTATTTAAAGTGTACAACGTAACTTCTGAAAAAATAATTCCCATCCAAATGGCAGAATGATTTTCCGTACAATATTATCCCAAATGAACTGTGCTGTTTTAAGAATAGAAAAAATGCCGCTACAGGTTTTATCATCACCCGTAACGGCATTTTCCTTTATTTTATTCCGCTTTTTCTTCATTACCGGATTTTAAATATGTCATGACCTCTTCCACTGTTTTTCCGGAAGCAAGTAAGGCGCTAAAGATTTCATCTTTTTGTTTATCTTCAATCTTCTTCCTAAGTTCTTTTGCTTTCAAACGCAGTTCTTTTAATTCTGCCTCTGTTGTTTTAATCTCCTGTTCTGTCTTCATAAGCATTTCTTCAAGAGAAAGATTTTCTACTTTTTTACGTCTTGGCATACTGTTTCCTCCCATGCTGATATTTTCTTCATTCTACCATTATTGTTCCAAAAATACCAGTCTTTTTATGAATAGCTCCTATCTCCCTCTTCGCTGCTGTTTCTGGCTTTTGGCATATTCCATCTTTTTATTGTATTCGTCCATGATTGCACTTTCCAGATCTGCCTTAAATTCTGCATTGACTGCATGGGCAATGTCCTCCCGTTCTCCTTTTGCAGAATTTTTCTGGGGCATACCTACAAAGGTTTTTCCGTTCCATGCCTGAATCACATGAAGCTGCTGGATTGCCAATACGTCCTGCAGACGAATGGCAACATCTGCCTTAAAGGTATCGCTTCCCTGTACCGGATTTACACTCAGATTGTAATACAGTTCTTCCTCTCCCCAACTGCCCTTACAGTCTGTTTTAGTTTCTGTCATATTCTCATAGGCTTCCCTTACAGTATCCAACACTTCCTTTTGAAATTCCTTATCGGTAAACCGAAAAAAAGGAACATACTCCCCTGTTTCGTAATCTCTGTAACGGGGCATATCCAGGTACAGATTTCCTTTCGAGGACTCTTTAATTGCAAGACTTTTCACACAGAAGGCCTCATCAAAGGTAATGGTAGCAAATCCTTTCAGATTATTGATCTTTCCTTCTTCCTGTTTCAATTCCGGTTTATATACTCTGATATTATATTCCATATTGTGATCTCCTTTTCTACTCTACTTTTCGTTACCGAACCGCTGTCTGGCATGGAAGATTTTTGGTTTTCTCCTGCACTTCCACACACTCCTCCTGGTCCTTGATTTCCAGTTCTGCATCAATCTCCATCTGCCTGGTAATGTTTTCTTTTAAAAGCTCCTCATACGGGAAGGGCTTTTCATATTCCTGCTTTGCATTTTTTATCTCATTTTCACAGGTCTGAATTTCTTTTTGAACATCTTCTACTGCTTTATCAAGGACATTCAAGCGGTTTTCCATACGGACCATATTGCCGGAATCACTGCTTTTTAACTCCACACTATATTCCTTCTCTCCCTGAAGGAACAATACCGGCCCCATCATATCCTTTTGGACAAATACCTGAAATCCCTTATACATACCGACTTCGTGCCTGGTAAAAGCTGTCACACCTTCTATAATCCCACGCAGGACTTCCCCTGCTTCTTTATGCTTCTCATAGACTTTTCCCTGCAGAGTGATTGCAAACTCCGGCTGTACTTCCATAGCCTGGTTCCTACGGTCCAAATCCTTTTGAAGCGATTGCAGTTCTTTCTCCAGACTTTGTATCCTTTTCGGGTACTGGAACGTAACCGCATCCTGCAAGGCAAACCGTTTCCCTTCATGTGCAGTTTTCAGGATTCTCAGACGTGCCACTTCATTATCTACTTGTATTTTTTCCATAATCAGGGGATTTTCGGAAGCTACCGCTTTAATCTCTGCAAAGTTTAATACGGTTTCATCTATATCCTCACAGATCCTTGCCAGTTCCCGGCTGGTAAATACCTGGCTGATAAACCGCTGTTTTGTTTCTACAATGCCCCATAAATAAGCATCAAAAGAACCCTTTGTTACATAGCGGTAAATATTGACTTCCTCATTTTCATTCCCCTGGCGGATAATACGCCCTTCCCGCTGTTCAATATCAGAGGGTTTCCAGGGGCAGTCGATATGATGTGCCGCCACCATTCTGGTCTGGATATTGGTTCCTACTCCCAGTTTTTCGGTACTTCCTATAATAATCCGTTTCCTTCCGGCTCTGACATCGGAAAACATACGGTCCCTCTGTTCATCTGTTTTTGCATCATGGATAAAGCAGATTTCTTCCTCTGGAACACCTCTGGTAATCAGTTCCTGTTTTAAATAATCATAGACAGTAAACGCTTTTCCCGGTCCGGGTGTCCCAATATCCGAAAAAACAATCTGGGTTCCTTTCTGTTCCTGGGACTGTACATATTCCTGGTAAATGTTTTCTACTGCTTTATTCAGTTTGGAATCCGAATCTACCGGAGCATAACTGTCCAAAAGCCGGGGATCTGTACCCAAAAGTCTTGCTTCCCCGGTAATGCGGAGCATATTGTCGTCCTTTGGATCTACCACACCTCTATGGATTGCTTCTGCCCTTTCCACCATTTCCTGCATACGTTCTTTGACATAATCAGAGGCTTCCGATACTACAACCTTATATTTTCCGTCCTTTAATTCTGGCCGCTTAATATCCAGCATATCAGGCAGAATGATGTCTGCCACTTCTTTAAACAGGTGTATCAGTTCCGGCAGATTGATAAACTTATTAAACCTGGTCCGCATCCGGTAACCGGTACCTTCCGGTGCCAGTTCCAGGGAGCTGGTAACTTCCCCAAACACAGAAGCCCATGCGTCAAAATGGTAAATCCCCTTTTCGTGAAGCCTCCTTTCCTGTAGATATAACTGCATCACATAAAGTTCCACCATTGAGTTTGACAGAGGGGTTCCCGTTGCCATAATGACGCCCCTTCCCTGATTTTTTTCGTTGATGTACTGGATTTTCATACGCATATCCATAGCCCTCTGGGAACCTCTGGAACCCAGACCCGCAACATTGTTCATTTTTGTAAAAACTTCCAGGTTTTTGAACAGGTGTGCTTCGTCTACAAATAGGGCATCTACGCCTGTTTCTTCAAAGTACATCACATCATCTTTGATTTCTTCATTGTTCAGTTCTTCGATTTTCTCTAGCAGTTTTTTCTTTCTGCTTTCCATCTGCTTTATGGACCAGTTCTTTCCCTCTTCTTCCCTTGCCCGGTTAATGGCTTCTACCAGTTGCTCTGCCTGCTCTTCCATCATGGCTCTTTGCCGGTCAGGGGAAATGGCAATTCTCTGGAACTGCGTATGTCCGATAATAATACAGTCATAATCCCCTGTTGCCATTCTGGCAATCATACGCCTGCGGTTTTCCTTCTGAAAATCTTCTTTTCTGGTAATCAGGATCTTCGCATCTGGATAAGCCCGCAAAAATTCCGCTCCCATCTGGAAGGTCAGGTGGTTCGGAACGGTAAGAAGGGGTTTCGTTGCCAGCCCCAGCCTCCTCATCTCCATACAGATACAGATCATTTCCAGAGATTTACCGGCGCCTACTGTATGGGCAAGCAGGGTATTTCCTCCACACAGCAATGCCCTTGCTACAGCATTTTTCTGATAAGGACGCAGCTTTAACAGGGGGTTCAGTCCCGGCAGTTTTAAATAAGAGCCATCATAGCTTCGTTGTCTGTCGCAGTTAAAAGTTTCATTATAAAAATCCACATATTTTTTTCTGCGCTTTGGTTCCTTAAAAATCCAGTCCCGGAAGGCTTCTTTTATCTGCTCCGCCTTATCCCTGGCAAGCATGGTTTCCTTCCGATTAATCACATAACGTACTTTTTCCCCTTCCTGCACCCGGTCCCTTATGGTCACAATCCGGCTGTTTAACAGTTCCTCTATAATGCTGATTGCATCCATAAATCTTGTGCCATAGGTTTCCCTGGTACGAATGGTTCCTCCAAAAAAGTTTCCCCTGTCAATATGGTAAGACATATCTGCATCTAAGCGCTCAATCTTGAGGGCATGGCCACTATGAGCGCAATAGTTTCTCTGGTTGTTCTCCGGGATTTCCAAAAGCTCATAGATAAACTGTTCGTAATCCTCATTTTCAATCCAGGTTGTTCCCAGTTTTACACTGATCTCAGGCGCTGTCAGTTCTTTTGGCTGTACCTTTTCCAGTGCTTCCACGTTGGCCACAAACAGGGGATTGTTCTGCGCATAAATCCTGGCAGTACGGAGCTTCTGCCGCACATTTCCGCTTAAATACTCATCTGCGGTTTCCCACCCTGCATTGGGATCTTCTTCCTTTGCCAGTACCGGGTTCTGGTAGATTAACCCTTTTAATTCCTGGAGCATTTCTTTCCTGTTTCCCGGATAAAGGGAGAGCATATAGGGAATATCCACCCGGTTATATTCTGACAGACTGATATGCAGTGCCTCCTGGGCATTCTCCACTTTATCTATCACATCTCTGGGGCGTATGGTCCTTTTGTAAAAAATATCGGCTTTGGTTACATTTTTGTCCTCATCAACTACTTCCAGGGAAGAAAGCAGGGGATAATCATTGTCCTGCCGGAACGCCATTTTATTTGTCCGGTCACAGAAATATCCATGCGTTTTCACAAAGGCATCATATAAACGGTTTAACTGTTCCTGTGCCTTTTTCAGTTCCTGGTCGGAACAATTTTCCTGCTGTATCTGTAAAATTTCACGCACCAGAAGGCGGATTTTATGCATGGCACGTATCCGGCGCTTCACACTTTCCTTTGCCTGGCTCCGGTATAAAGACTCCCCTTCCCGGTAATATACTTCGTCCTGTATCACCGTAAACGTATAATTAGGTATCTCTAGAGAAGCAGCTAAGACGTCCTGCTCTTCCTTCTTTTTTTCTGCTATGCTTTCTTCATAACAGTTTTTAGGAAGCTCTCCAACTGCGTCCAAAATTCCTTTTTCCAGGTCAAAGTCTTCCGCTTCATTGACCAGGGCTGTATATTTGGAATCTTTCCCGAAAAACTGTTCAAACCAGACCATTTTCCCAAGCATCATTTCCGGGTGTTCCAGATAGTACTCATTCACCGGCACCATGTCTTCTGTAAGCCCTGTATAAGTCCAGATCGGCTCCCCAATCGAAGGCTCTGCTTTTTTCTGAAAAAACAAAAGGTCACTGGTAACTGCGGTATTGGCGCTCTTTCCAAAAGAATCTGCCGGAAGCCGGACTGCCCCTAAAAGGTCTGCCTGTTCTGCCAGATTTTTTCTCACAGTGCTGTCATTTTTATCCAACGTTCCTTTTGAAGTTACCACTGCCAAAATGCCTCCTGGCCGAAGGAGGTCCAGGCTTTTCCGGATAAAATAATCATGGACTTTCAGCTTCATCTTTTTATATCGGGGATCATACAAGCGGAAGTCCCCAAAAGGCACGTTTCCCACAATCACATCAAAGCTGTTATCCTCAAATTCCGTTTTTTCAAATCCTTTGATCTGGATACTGGCTGAAGGGTGGAGCTTTTGTGCAATCCTTCCGCTTATGGCATCAATCTCCACACCATAAAGCTGGGATTTTTGCATATTTTCCGGAAGACCATGAAAAAAGTTTCCAATCCCCATAGCCGGTTCCAGAATTTTTCCCTTCTGGAATCCAAACTGCTCCAGGGCTTTATAAACACCCCGCACGACTTCCGGCGGCGTATAAAAAGAACTGTTGACACTGGCCCTTGCCTGGGCGTATTCTTCTGCGGTCAACAGTTCCTTCAATTCCTGATATTCTTTTTTCCACTCCGGGCGTTTACTGTTAAAAGCATTTGGCAGCCCGCCCCACCCTACATACCCCGCAAGAATTTCCTGTTCTTCTTTTGTGGCATTTCTCTCTTCCTGCTCCAGTATTTTTAAGATACGGATCGCCCGGATATTTTTCTGATACCGGCTTTTATCCCCACCGGTAAACTGAAGCCACCCTTCTGGGTAATAATAATCTCCGGCTTCTACCTTACCTTCTGTCTGGACAGAGGTTCTTCCTTCCTGCCAAATCTCTTCTTTTTTAAGAATTTCGCTATATTCTTCCCATAATGCAGGAAACCAGGGAAGCAGACGGTACATATTCTCCTGCTGCTCTAAGGTTTCTGCATCTTCGGTATAGGCAATCTGGTCCTCCTCTGCCAGATGTGCAGTAAGCCCGCCAAACTGATCCCAGGAAAGTTCCTGCAGAAAATCCTGGCTTTCCGGCAGGGTGATCTTAATCCCATTTTCCTGAATACAAAGCTCATAGCTTCCTTGTTCTGTCCGCACCAGATAATAAGGCTGGCCTTCCGGTACTTCCCGAAGCAAAAGCGTCTTCAAAAAATGGTCTTTTTCTTCCGGTAGCTGATTGGTCGTATAGACCAGACAGAGCATTTTCTTTAAAATATCCGCCTGGATATTCTGTTTATAAAAGGCTATGCCAATCTCTTCTAATGGGATTGGTTCCTTTTCCTCAATCACTTCCTGCACTTTCTCTGGCTGTAAGGTTTCTTCCTCTATATCTTCTCCATTTTCTAAGGCTTCCTCCGATACAGATAACAAAGGAAGATAGGTCCCTTTTTCAATCCGTTTTGCAATTTCCAAAGAAACTTCGTCCCAGTACCAGAACGCCTCCTTCATGGAAGTTCCCTCACTCCAAAGAATATAAAAACCACTGGAACCGCTTTCTGCGGTCAGGATACCGTCTTTTGTATGGGCTTCTCTTTTTACATCTCCATACAATTCATAAAGATAGGCTTCCCGGTCTGTTTCCTCTGGATTGTTCCGGTAAAACTCATAAATTTTATATGGTATCTCCTGCTCTGTCATTTCCAGAAGGATTTTCTCTTTCTGCCAGTTTTCCGGCTGTGCAGGTTCTATCTCCCCAGACAGAAAAGGAACCGCCGAAGCAGTTCCTTTCCCTGTATCCTTTTCTGTTTTTTCCTGTTTTATCCGATCCTGGGGTGAATGATCTCCTCCATAACCTGTTTCTGCGCTTCCATATCCGCCTGTATCCGAAGGTTGGTCATTTCCAACGTGTTGTAAGGGTCTATCCTGTCCTCTCTGGTCCAGGTCTTCAAAAGACTTTCTGCCAGTTTCTCGTGGTATTCCTCCGCTTCTGTCTGGATTTTCATAAGTTTCTCCATCAGTTTCCCGGACAGGAGCATCATTTCGTATTGTGCCTGGTCCGTTCTCTTCATTTCCTGTGCTGCGATCCTGCCGTAACGGTTCAGGGACGCCAGCATCTTCTCCTCGCTCATCACGCCCTCTAAGACTGGTATCTGTATGCCATTCATTTCCCTGTACTGGATTCCTGCGATCCCTTCCATAATACTGCCTCCTTTCAAGGTCTATGTTCTTCATGGTCCTTGCAATCTGTAACACAATCCGCCCAGATAAATGGGATACCAACCGCCCTGTCCGGTACAGAACCTCCTCATTCTCTGAAAAACCGCAGATAAAAGAAAAATCCAGGGTGTCATCTCGGATACCGCAGCGGCTTTCCACCGCATAACAGACACTATTTACAAGAAACTCTGTAATCTGGTTTTCTTTTACCTCCTGTCCCTCTCCGGTAAGGACAGCCAGCTTCTGCAAGGATTTTAAAATTTCATCTTCCTCTTCTATCATAAACCAAACATTTGTTCTTGTAAAGGCGTCTAAAGAATTTTTAAACTTTTTTTCCTGTTCGTAGATTTCCGGGAACAGCTCCCTTGCCAGCAGCCTGCGGTTTGTCCCATTCACCTGCCAGTTCCAGGGCCGGATTCCCTGTCCCTTTACATCTTGAATATCATAAACATGGGTAACTCCTTCCCCGAAAATTTTGGAAGGAAATACTGCAATTCCTTTACTTCCTCTGGCAACCGGCAAATCCATTTCCAGCCAGGCATCATATCCTGCAAGAACGGAAGCATCTGGGCGCTGGGCATATACCATACAGGTATTTAAGAAGTCCAACTGATACAGACGCCCCATGCAGGAAAGGAAATTTTTCCAGGAATCCTCCGACTCTGAAATCCAGTGTATGGTTTCCTCATACAGTTCCCGTACTTTTGTGATATGCTTCATCTGCTGTTCCTTCTTTCTTTTACAGGTACCAGTTCTTTTGCAGAAATATCACGATAGGAAAAATCATCTGCCCCCAGCACGATTTTTTCTGCATAGTAATCTGCTTCTGCTTTTGCAGTTGCCTCCAGTTCATTCCTGCCCCGGTATCTTACTTTTTTCTCCAGGACTTCTCTTATGGTCACTTCATATTCTTTTTCGTCCATGCTTCTCCTTTCTTACTGCAAGCGGCTGGGTCTTCCATACAGCCCAATGTTCGACGGATTGAACGGGTCATTCACTACCCCACGTCTGCTGTTGGCTGCATGTACCATTCTGCCATTACCAACATAAATTGCCACATGGGAAATATTGCGGAACTGCCCATTCTGCTCATAAGAATAAAAAATCAGATCTCCCGGCTCCAGTTCGCCTTCTGTAACTTCCAGCCCATGTGTTACCATAAATTCTCCCTGAGTAGAGGCAATCGCCGGAAGGGAAATGCCTACCTCCTGATACAACCGCTGTACCAGGGAACTGCAATCATAATATCCTTCCTCATACCGGTGTTCCTGACTGTATTTGCAGCCTACCTTCGTCAGTGCCAGATTTGCAACGTCACTTCCTACGCCAAAGGAAGGGATCTCATTTCTAAATTCCTCACTCATGACTTCCCTTAACAGTTCTTCTTCTTTTTCTGTCAGCTTTCCAAGTGCAATATAGTCCTCATAATTCAGGTTCTTGACGTAGCAGCCCTTCTTTGTTACCGTAATCTCATTTTCGTCCCCATCTGCCAGAAACGCTTCAAAAGTCTGATGTCCCCAGGCAGACGCAGTTGCATGATCTGCACAGAAAACATCAAATTGTACTCCATACCGGTCAAATGCCCCGGTATCTTCTACGGTATATTCAATCCCGTTCATAATGATCCTGGTTCCCATAGGGACAAAGGGATTTTGTGCATCTACTGCAAGGGTATGGTCCGGTTTTGGCATGACACCGGAGGCTGTCGGTCCTCCTGCCCACTGCCCACAACAGATACTGCACTGGCAATAGCCGCTGGTTACAACATTTCCCAGACTTTCCCCTGCCTTTATGGTGGTGGTTATGGTCGTGTTTTCAAAACTGTTCATTTCATCAAAGATTTCCTTCAGCTTGTCCTTATGCCGCTGATCCATATCCACACCTATATCCCCGGTTCCATACTTCACCATATAAACCATTAAAGTATCATAATAATTACTCACATAATTTCCGTTTTTCTCATGGAGATAGGTAACTGCCCCATCTTCCCCATTTTGTCCAAGTTTTGTATTAAAGTCCATGTAGTAACCGCTTAAAACTTCCCGGACGGTAGGGTTCTCCTCAGACGGATTGGGCATGAACGCACCAAGTGGCGAACAGTATAAAAGGAAAAAGATAATCACCACAGGGATTGCCACCACAAGCAGAATACTGAACAGCGGAGCTAAAAGCGCCCCGGCAAACTGGACCACCTTCAGCATAAATACAGAGGCTTTCATCTTTACAATATCTTTTGCCACCTGTGCCAAACTGTCCTGCTGTCCATTTCCGGTGAGCTTATTGATCATATACTGGATTTTCCTCTGCCGGACTGCCTGCTTTTTCTGTTTCTCCATCTGTTTCTTTTTCACTGCTTTTGTTTCTTTGTAAAACTGCTTATTGGTAATCTTCCCATCAGCCTGTTTTACCTTTAATTCCTGCTCTGCCTTTCTATAGTTCCGGTCCTTCCACAGCTTTTCTGCCGGTTTTGCTGCTGTCCCCATGACATAAAGGGAATCATTAACTTCTTCCCCACCCTCTAACTGGGTCAGTATAGCAGCCTCTCCCCGGCGTACCCCCTTTATGGCAGTCTGCTTCGCCAGGGAAGAGTTTTTTGTCTCTGCCAGCTTTGCAGACTGTTCCCTCCGGTACTGTTCCTTTGCCCGGAAACCAGCAGAGGGCTGGCTGTTTGGTGCTGCCCCCTGTTTCATCTGATCCGTCTGTAAGGTTCCCGGTACAGATACGGTACTTTTGGTCTTTCCATTTTGTTTTCTATCTTCTGCTGCTCCCCGGATTGCTGCCTCTTTCCCGACCTGCTTTTTCTTTTCCTTTTGTTTTTCAAACAGCGCTTCTCTGCCCTGCTCCGGCTGTTTCCCTTTTTCTGCCCTTTCTTTTTTCTTTCTCTGCCCTAAAAGATCGGCCACCGGCTTAGAAGTAAAAGCAGCTTTCTTTTCCTTTGCAGATAAAATAGGATTTTTCTTATGCACCGTCACCTGGGCTTCTTTTTTTAATTTCAGCTCCGGCTCTTTTTCTTTTTTTACCTTAATCTCCAAAGCAGTCCCCCTCTCCGGGGTTTAATTCTTCTGCCTGATACCAGAGTGCCTGAAACAGATACCCCTGTTCCTTTTCTCTGGGTGGTGGTCCGTACTCCTTTTCCAATTCCTGAAAGGCTTCCATAAGGTTTCCGGAAAATTCCTGGTAATCATCTTCCGTCAGGATATACTTTTCGCTGAACAGTACCTGCTCCAATTCCCCCGCCTCTACTAAATGGTCAATGTCCTCCGGGGAAAGTGGCGGTCCCAGTCTGTCATAAGTCTTTTCTTTCAGGTAGGAAAACTGGTAAAGTTCCGTCTGCTGCGGTAAAATCTTCTCTTTACTGCCATCAAAGAGCAAAAAAATAGCTTCCGCTTTTAAGAAAACGGAAACCTCAGCCTGCTCACCATATTTTAGTGCCTGCCCCTTAGAAGAAAACTCCAGCCAATCCGGAATACGGATTTCCAGCATCCAGGCTTCATACTGCAGCCCAAAAGATAATTGATATTTTGCGATAATTCCTCCTCCCTTCCACTACAAATAATCATAATAAATCTCATTGGTATCTTCATGAAAGGACAATTCATACTGTCCGGGGATACCAGGGTCTTACATCCACCAACGGAAAAAAGCATCTACATTTCCCCAAATCCTGGAATCACACTGCCTCCCTGCCTTTTTTCTAAGGTCCAGCATTTTTGCAAAAGCGTGCCGGTATGCCCGTTCATAAGTGGGAAATATCTGAAACTCCCGATACCGCTGTTTTCCCGCCATAGGGCAGCCAATACAGCCCACCCGGTAAAATCCCATTTCATAAAGCGGGTTCATGGGGATTTTTTCAGACCGGATATATTCCCAGACGTCCTGATCACTCCAGTCAATAACAGGATTGCATACATGCTTGCTCCTTGAAAAGCAGGCTTCAAAGAGCCGCCTGGTATCGTCATTGTCATTATTCAAAATGACTGCTCTTGCTTTTCCGTTTGGGACAAAGTTTTCATAAATCCCCCTGCTGTTTCTCCGCTTCCGGCTTTCTGCCCACCGGACACCTGTAAGAATAAAGCGCCCCGTTCCCCCACTCTCTTTTAAAATCTCACAACAATAACGTACCGTCCTGGTTGGCGGTATCATTTTCATGGGAATCAGGCTCCACATGCTTATCCGCTGCCCCTTATAATAAGGTTTGTTGATACTACAAGGAATCCCCGCCTGTTCTGCTTTCTGGAACTGCTCCCTTACATAATAAACCGTTTGTGGGGCATCTGCGGTAGTCAGGTTGTGCATCGGTTCAAATGGCACACCGGACCGCCGCACCAGTTCCCTGCATACTGTACTGTCTTTTCCTCCACTATCCGTCACGACCAAAGGAAGCCCATAGTGCTGCAAGGACATCTGGCTGGCAGTGCGGATACGTTCTATCGCTGTTTTTTCTAAATCCAATTCTGTTTCAGGAGGGAAGATATCTTTTACATGGCCAAAACTCCGCCTCCTTTCCTAATGTTATCTGCCGCCTCTTTTTGGCGGCTCATATCCATTTGCGACATACGCTTCTACGGTCATACCGTATGACTCTGCTTCCTGTCGTATTTCCTCCATAACCTGTTCCCTGTATGATTTGTCCGGACAGGCAGTTGCAAAATCCCGGATATCCGGCATACAAGGCAGCTCCTTCCCTGTATTTAGTGCAATCCTGCTTTCCCGGACATAAGCAAGTATGGCTTCCTGATATGCCTTTCGTGATGCGTCCCCCTGCGTCAGCAAAGGGACTTTCTTTTCTATTTCCTGTTCTTCCAGAACCACTGTTTCCAGTTTTTCCAGGTTGCAGAAATACTGAAGGGAAGGAAGCATCTCCTCCAGTACCCATTTCATTTGCTGTTGTTCATGTTCCCATTCTTCTGTTGTCCTGGCGGTCTGTTTCATAAGCTGCTGCCCTTCTTCTGTATGGAGATAATAATCTGCAAATGCTTTTACATGATCCAGCAAATTTCCTTCCCCGTCACCAAAATCCTGGCGCCCGGTATAAGACATGACTTCCCCCTCTGAGAGAAAACAGATTTCAAAATGTGTTTTGTAATAACCTGCCATGTCTTTCTCTTCCACTGACTGCCGATCCAGCTTTCCGAACAATTCTACCGCTTGATTTAATGGCATGGCTTCTTCCAATGGAATGTCCGGGTGTTCACTGATCCGCACATACACAAAGGGTTTCAAATCCACAGGCGGAATAAGTTTTACCTGCTCCAGTGTTGTCTTTAGCTTGTCTGCCTGTTCTTTCAGCTCTGGTTTTTGCTCAAATATCTTGCTTCCCAGCCACCTGATGTATTCCTCTTTTCCGTCTTGACATAAGGCTTTCCATATAATAGCTTCCTTATGTTCTGCTTCTTTCGGATAAAAGGTATGGTAAAAATCAGGATCAAGATTTTTTTCCAGTTTTATCATTTCATCTGCAAAATCAGCAGCGTCCATGCTCTTTTTTGTTAAAATCCCTTTGGTATCCACGACTTTTGTTTCTGGAAGATAAGCACTCAGTTCCCTGGCAGCCCTTAAAAGCTCAGGGTATTCCTTGAAACCATAGACTTCCCCTAAAAAATCCACATCTAACTTGCCGCCGGAAACCAGTGGAAAGTCCAATGGAATACCATCTTCCTCCTCCACATGAAGCCCAATCCCTTTTCCTGCATTCAGCCTTTCAGAAGGAATACTCTGATAATACTTTACTGCTTCTTCTGCACTTTGAATATCCTCCCTGTATTCTCCATAACGGTTAAATTCCATACATTCTGCCACATAATACGTTGCCAAACGTCCGGTGGCATTCTCGCCCATCTCACCTTTTTCCACGTAGCAATACCTCCTTTTCACGCACAAAAAAAGCACTACCGTTTTTAGCGATAATGCTCTTTGTGTTACTTCTTATTTTCTTTTCTACTGTTCTTTATCTGTAAGAAAGATACTCTGAAATGCAATAGCTTCCTGTAATATCCCGTTCTATCACACCGGTCTGCTCTAAGCATTCCATATATTTCTTTATTTCATCTTCTGAAAAGCGGGCTGCCTTATCCTCTGACCACTGTTTAAATTCAGATACAATCTGGCTGGCATCAATCCTTGAAAAAGTCTGGACTAAATAAGTTACCGTTGCAAGTCCTTCCAATTCATGATCACTTTCTATCTCATTCACATAAGCAACCGCTTTTTCGATTGCAGGCATAAGACGGTTTAATAACTTTGTTGTTTTTTCACTACAGATTACCTGGTAAGCTAACTGATACGTTGATTCAGTATCTTTTAAGCCATAAAAACTCTGATACTCTCCGATATTTCTACTAACTATATCAATGGAGTGAGCATAGGGACCATATTTATACTTCTGAAACGAAAAATATGGTTCTTCCAGATACAAATTCATAAAATATGCGGCTTTTTGCAGACGAAGTTTTGTACAACGGTTCAGCCCCATTTTTATTTTCATCAGAACTAAACTGGCTGCTGTAAGTTTAGGCGCAACCGCTGCCTTCTGTACATAATTTCTCTGTGGCTCATAAATCAAAAATGTAAAATTATCAGCGATTGGTTCTAATTTCTTTTGTATCAGTTCTTTTACTGTCTGCCAATCCAAACCACCATTTCCACACCCCAGTGGTGGAATGGCTACTGATTTCACATGCAATCCCGGAAGTCGTTCTACCAAAACGTCTAACGCTGTTTCTATATAACTTATTTTAGAATTTTCACGCCATTTATCTTTCGTTGGAAAGTTTACAATCGTAATACCATTCTCTACAAATGTATGGATTGTTCCAACATGCAGTGTTTTATCTTTGCAGGCTTTTATATAGGATTTATTATTTTCTGGAAATTTCAGCTTGAACTGATACGCAACTCCCTTTCCCATGTAGCCCTCACAGTTGACTGTATTAACTAAACACTCTGCACCAGACTGAAACATATCTCCAGTTGTGTATTTAATCAACACAACCACCTCCTCTCGTTACTCAAACCATTGGGGCATCACCGTAATAAATGGCGGTGGAAAGATAACACCTTTCTGTTTGAGCATATCTGCTACTTTGTTTTCAGTTTCTTTCGATGAAACATAGATACACTGGAAAGCATCAACTGGAATGACCAATGGACTCAGGCATTCCGCCATCTTTATCTGTCTGGCGTCCTCGTCATTCTGCCCTACTCTGGTAAGGATATCCCAGTCAATCATTTCAAAGCCTTCGTCATAATTGTATAGCTGACACTCTTCCAATGCCAATGGGTGCTTAGGTAAAATGCGGAAATTATTGCGTCTTGCCAAAATTCTGGTAATACAAATATAAATCATTTCTTCGCCCACATGCGTTTTTTTCACAGCCACATCAAAAGCTGAATATGGGTGAAAATGAAATGGAATATATCCGTCCAGTCCTAAAACTTCTCTCTTACGTATAATTTCCGGATCTGCAACATCTCCAAACGTTACTGTATTCTCCCTTAAAATCTTTCTTGGCACAAGTCCAAAGTCAATGATCGATTCCAGGTTTTTTAACTCTGTTAAATGATATAGAAGTTTCCCTTCTTTCGCATCTTTTAATCCCATTGTTCTCCTCCTAGTATAACACACTTTAAACTTTAATCACAGAGCTTTTGTATGTTCCGTCAATGTGTTTGTTTCCATAAACAAATTTTCCTTTGTACCCATTATATGGTTCCAGTATTGATACGTCAATCCCATTAACGTGCCTTCTCTTTCTCACTTTTTGCATAAGGAAGAGATTGCTCTGCTGCTACTTCTTCCATTTGAAAGTATTCTGGCAGTATATTTTCTTCCCGGAAACTAAAATACCGGTTCTCAGCCACCACGATATGATCCAGCACCTCAATCCCCATAAGATTGCCTGCTTCTGCCAATCGCTTTGTTACTTCTATATCATGCCGGCTTGGTTCTGGATCACCGGAAGGGTGGTTATGTGCCAAAATGATATTGCTGGCATTAGATAAAATCGCAGATTTGAATACTTCTCTTGGGTGGACCAGTACACTATTTAGCGTTCCCATACCTACCACGTTAACGTTAATGACCTGGCTTTTTGTCCGAAGGTTCAAAATACAGAACATTTCCCGGTCACAATCTTTTAAAAAATCCTGAAAGAGTTCTGCCACATCACAGGAATTTTTTAATTTTTTACTACTGTATAGAGGAGGTTCTTCCACCAGGCGTATACTTACCACATCTATTTTATGTGTCTTCTCCATGTTCTTCCTTTCCAAAACAAATCTCCAGCATAATTCCCTCCGGCAGATTTTTTAAAAGTCTTTCCAACTGTTCTAAATTCATTTCTATTTGATATGTTTCGGCCATTCTGCCACCTTTCCCATGATATACAAAAAGAGTGCCTGATAAAACACTGCACTCTTTTTGTACTATCCTTTTTCTACTTTACCGACTTATAATTTTGCTGTTGCCCAATTCTTTTTCTCGTCTGTCATACCTTTTCCTTTACAGATAAAAGAAAACGTTCCTTTCAATTTACATTACTCCTGCTTTGTCTGCAACGCCTTTTCGTGAAGGTTGGTATTGAAAAGCGCATACAGCGGATTATCTTCTTTTTCCATACGGTTATCAAATGGAATACAGGTATTTCCATACTTAATGATCCCCGTACCGGAAGGAGAATTATCTACATATTTTAGCTGTGCTTCTGGAATTCCTGCTGCAGTGGATAATTCCTGACTGTCTACATTGGACTGCTTTAACAGGGCAATAAATTCACTGTTTCCCAGCATGGTCATTGCTGTATAATTCTGCAGCATATCAACTAAATTTTGGGTGATTCCAGTGCATAATCCGCCTTGTTTCCTCACTTTTTTCCAGAGGCTGAACAAAAATTTCGCACTATATTCCCGGTCAAGAACGGTATGGAACTCATCTATATAAAGCCAGGTTGCCCTTCCTTTCTTTGCGTTTTCTGCAATCCGGGCACTGATATTTTCCAACATGACCAGAGTGGAAATGGCTCCCAGCTCTTTCCCCAGATCCCTTGTACCATAAACAATGAACCTTGCCTGTACATTCACATTGGTATGGTTATTGAAAATATTTAAAGAGCCATTTACAAACAGCTCTAACGATAAGGCAATATCCTTTGCCTCTTCCTCCGGCTGCTCCAACAGTAGCTCATAAAATTCTGACATGGTAGGGATATGCTTTTCCCTTGCCTTTGCAATGTCAATATACAGCTTTCGTACACAACGGTCTATAATGGATTTATGGCGGCTGTTTAGATTATCCCCGTAACACTGTTCACACAGCCCCAGCATAAATTCCCCTTTATCCCGGATATATCCCTGGGAATCGTTTAAATCCAGCGCCCAGACGTCCATCTCCAAAGGATTGATGTAATTCTTTGTATAGGTAGACAGGTTAATGATTGCCGCCTGGTTTCCCAGGGCTTCTGCAATATCAAAATATTCCAGTGTCGGGTCGATACAGATAATATCATCATCTGTTCCTAAGAACACCTGCAGCATTTCCGACTTACTGAAATAGGATTTTCCGGAGCCGGGAACACCGAATACCATTCCATTCCCATTCGCCAGTTTTTTCCGGTTTCCAATGCAAAGGTTATGAGAAACCTGGTTAATGCCATAGCAGACGCCGGATTTTTCGTTTAATTCCTGTACATTAAAGGGAAGAAGGGCTGCAATGTCCCTGGTAAGCATGGTCCGCATTGTGCTGATCTGCCGGTTTCCCACTGGAAGTATGGTATTCATAGCTTCCCTCTGCTGATAATAGTGGGTTTCAATCTGGCACATGCGTCCATTGCCGATATTTTTAATGGTTTCGGTTACACTGTCTAACTCCTTCTTGTCCTCTGCCATGATTAGGAAATTAACCCCTGTATAAAACAGGTTCTGGTCATTTTCCCGCACGTCGTCCATAAGATTTACAATCTTCTCCTTCTGGACTTTCTTGATATGGGAAATGTCACTGGAAAAGTCGTTATTTTTATTACGGACTCTCTGCTGCTTTAAAATATCATTTTCAATGCCCAGATATTTCTTCTGAAGAACCTTATTTGCCAGCTCTTTTGGTACTGGTACAATGCAGATTGTAGTGATGCTATGAACCGGAAGGCTGGTAATCTCATTTAAAAAGGTATCCGATAAAGAAGACGGATATTTTTTAATGAATAATGCCCTGCATTTTTTCCGTTCCGTTTCAAAATAACCTGGGTAAAACTGCATATACCCTGGTGAAATATCATTTTTAGGATCACCGCCCTTTTTTAACGCCTGTCTGAAATCAAAGGAGAATTGTTCTTCTTCCCCTATGCGGTAAAAATTGAAAAGCACCCGCAGCCGCTCTTCTGCATTTAATTCTTCAATGCAGGAACCAAGTTCTCCAAAGTTCTGTTTTAAGGTAGCTTCAAAAGTGGCAAAAAATGCTTTTGCCTGTTCGTAGGATTTCCGTTCTACACATACAGTCAGCAGTTTTTCCTGCTCAATCCCCTGCCTTCCATCTACAATGCGCTTTTCAATAATCTGGTTATAACTTCCACGCAGCCAGTTAAAACCATCTCCTTTTTCCTGGAAAAGTACATGCTCCCGGAAATCCTGCATATTTTTATTCCGGTTAAAAATGGTAATAAGAAAATATACATCAATGGCATTTACCGTCTTACAATACTGCTTTAAAATCCGCATCTGTTCTTCTGCACCTGCGGTTACATAGTTAATATCCAAAAAACGGTATGTCCTGGAATATATCCCCTTCCCTACTTCAAAAATGCCATTTTCTGCAATTCTCCCAATCCCCATGACTTCCTGAAGATATTTCGGGGATTTTACTGCTTTATCTGCTTTTTTTAACTGGTCAAACTTATCTGAAAAAATTGACAATCTCTAATTTCCTCCTTTCAGGCAGATGGGACCACAAACACAGCAGCTTCCATCTGCCGCTACATGTCTGTGTATCCCTCTCCTGAAATGGAGAGCAGGCGCTATTTCACGCCTTGATTGAATATTCTGGTCAACGGTACATCTTATACCACACCGCTGCTGCCGCACCAAGTACAATCATCACTACCGTTACGATCCCCATACGGATTGCCTTCTTTTTCACCACGTTGACATCACCACCTTTCTTCTCTTTTTTCTGTTCCTTTTTCCTTTGCTGTACTTCCCGTTCTTCTTCCTGACGGGTTTCCATATAAATCTGTTTCAGTTCCTGCACCGATTCCGTAGAGCCATACACCAAAGGGCGGTTAAAAAAGGAAAAATAAATCATCTTCCCTGCAAACTGCCAGAATGTCAGCCCATGATAGTTATAAAACCCAGTCAGTGCCAGAGGTACAACAAAAGGGGTTGCCACATAACAGCTCAAAGTAATCCCGATTTTTTCATACAAAAGCAGGACAATCCCAGTTCCTACGCCCAATGCCAATGCCGAAAACAAAAACTGTTTTGCTGTAAGTCCTAGAACCAGGGATTCTTTATAATGCTGTAGGTCCTCACTTAATTCAATCTCCATATATAACCTCCTGTATCTGTTTTTTATCTGCTCTGTCTTCGCTCTTCCTGCATGGTTTTCTGTAATCCATGTTGATTGCAAAAGGCGGCAACCCCAGCCTGGTCAAACTTACGCAGCTCCTCCAGATGAAATTTCACCACCGCATACTGCCCCATACCGGATTGTGCCTTCCAGGGAAGCAGTGTTCCCAGTCCATGCTCCTGAATAAATTGGATATTTTCCTTACTAAAATCACCGCTGATACAGGCAGTTCCAGGTTCCAGGCAATATCCGGGAAGGTTTACGGTCAAATCTGAAAACGGTTCCCACGCCCCATCTTCCCTGCTATACAGCTCCACATAAAGGTTCTGGTTTATTGCATAATAATCTACCCGTAATGCCAGTTCTTCGGTTCCATACGCCCATTGAAAATCTGCTGTTTTGATTTCCTTTTGAAATTCTGGATTTTTTACTTCTCCCCGTTCCTGGTATGCCTGCTCATAGGCTGCATGTCCCTCCGGATCCAATTTCTTTAAAGTTTCTTCCTGAAATTCAAACAGTGGATATTCCATACAACCAGAACAGCAAATTTCTTCTTTTAACTGTCCAAGCCCGTTTTTTTTGATAAATTCTACGATCTGCTCCAGATCATAGCCTGGGAGCAAAAAGGTCTGGTTCTTTTCCAGCGGAATTCCCATATCTGTGGTCAATTCAAAAAGTTTCCATATCTCTTCCTCTTTTTCCGTAAACACACAAACTTTGATGTTTTTATCAGCCGGATAAGTTGCAACTTCCAACCAGACCTCATAGATCTCCCCATTGCCAAAATCCAGGCTGAGTTTTTCTTCCTGTTCCATTTACATATCCTCCCTTCTTACCGGCTCCTGCTCTTTGCAGACAGAAGCCTTTCTTTTCCCTTTTCAAAATATTCTTCATTAATTTCAATGCAGATTGCATTCCGTTCATTTAAAAGTGCTGCTTCCCCCAGGGAAAACGAACCTGCAAACTGATCCAGTACCCACTCCTTTTCTTCTGTTACAAATCCAAGGATCTGCTGCAAAAGTTGCACTGGTTTTTCTGCCTGATGAATACGGGAGTTTTTCCCTGGCGGTTCAATGTCAAAGACCGTTGGAAGCATTCCCCTGGCGCCTGACATATAGTGGGATATTCCTGGCTCCGCCTTATCCTTTTTCGCATCTGGGCGTAAATTCCTGGCTTTTCCTTTCGTAAAAAATGCAATCTCTTCCGTATTTTTAGATTTTCTTCCCGTATTGGCAACGAAATTTCCTTTTTTCCAGGCGACTTTTGCATAATATTCAAGTCCTGCTTCTTTCGCCATTTTTTTCATCTGATAGAGGTATTCATAATTTTCCCCATTTTCTTCCGGCATGAACTCTACCAGAAAACACCCTTTTTTCAACACCCGGTATTTTTCATCAAAGTCTTCCTGCGTATATTGAAAACATTCATAGGCGGCAAAATCCCGGTTTCCCCCTTTCAGGCTTTTTTTCAGGTCATAAGCATGGTCTGTAATAATGGCATCTATACTGTTATCTTTTAAAAAGCTCAAATCCCTGCCATTTCCCTGAACCAGCATACAAGTTACCTCTTCTCCGTCCTGTTCTTTGGTAACCGTATAGACTCCTTTGACTATCCTGGAAAAAAGCCCCTTTTCTATTCCCTCATAAATTCTTGCCCGGATACTGGGTTCTTTTACCTCTTTTACCTGTTCTACACAAGCCACTGCTTCTTTAAGGCTGAAGCATTCTGCGTCCTGAAAATATTCAAATAGTGTCATCTGTATCCCTTTTTCCTGCACAATCCTTTCCTCCTACAATCCCAGTGCCCTGGAAGTCAGGTTCTGCGCTCCTTTTACAGTGCCTACCGTCAGCGCAACCGTAAAGGTCATTTCCCCCAAATAAATCAGGGTTTTGGCCCAGTCCTCATAATCTCCGGTAAAGGTCGGAAGTCCGGAGGAAATAAACTGGTTACACAAAAGGATTGCCAGCGCCATTGTGACTGCCTCAAAAACGACACTGATAAAATATTTCATATAGGCTACAAAGGTATTGCTAAGCCCCCGGTTTCCAGCCAGGGTACTGCTGGCAATCGCCCCAAAAGGTACAATTACCATAATTTTCAAAAAGCGGAAATAAACATTGTACAGCAGGAAGAAACCACAGATAATAACGATTAAAGACAGGAAAACAGCAAGTATCAGGAACACGATACTGGTTCCAAATCCCAAATCTTTGATCACTTCTGCCTGCGCCGGGTCAATGGATAACTCCACACTCTGGTTTTGCCCCAAATGCCCCACCAGGTTTCCACAGGAAGTAAACAGGGCTTTCATAATGGTAATGTTATAAGATACCAGCCACTGTGCAATGGCAACCCGGATAAACATACGGAGGATTGCTTCAAACCGGATTTCTTCCCGGATATCTACCGACTCTGCACAAAACCCAATGACGAAAAAAAGGACTACCAGGGCAGAGCCTATCCCAACAAAAAGGGGTTCAATCCCTTCAATGATCCCCCAGGGCCCGCCTCCTTTGAACCCGGTAGGGGACTGTCCTAAAAGTTCAAATACGAGGCTGACCTGGTTATTCCAAAATCCAAACACGATTTCCAAAAGTGCAAGGATCGCCTCTCCTAAATTAAACATCACTTCACCTCTCTTCTTATCTGCTTATCTCAAAAAGAAGAATGGTTTTAGCTAATTCCCAGGAAAGTAAGAACGGAGGAAATGGCTGCCATAATAAGCCCTGCAACAATTCCTTTAATGGCACTGTTCATAGAAGAACTGTCCTGCTGTTGGTAAGCCTGTGCAAATTCCATCACGTTTTTTGCCAGGATAATCACACCCACCGCACCGATAATACTGATCACCAGTGTCTTTAAATTCATAAGCGGCTGTGTTACGTCACTTACCCCGGAAGCCATGACAGTCTGGGGGAACAGGGAAACAGTGGCAGCGCTTACTGCCAGGACTCCCAGTAGAGATTTTTTCAAGCGGTTCTGTTTCTTTCTGATAACCTCTTTGATCTTCATATCTTTTTACTCCTTTTCATGTGATTGATACCGCATTACGCAAAAAGACAGATTTTTGAAAACCTGCCCTGCGTAATGCAAAAACTACAGGTTTCCAAAAATCTGCCTTCTTTAATCCGAGGCTGTTTCTTTTGTAAATTTTTTACGGATTTCCTTCATCTTTTCAGCACTGTTTTTTGTATCTGCCATTTGAAGGATTTTATCATACGAAATTCCAGCACCAATGGCAAGCATGATTTCTCCCAACTGTTCCTCATTATAAACATGGCTTTCTAATAATTCAGAAAGTTTTTCTTCCTCTGTCTGTACCGGTTTTTCCGTTTTCTTCGGCGGCCTCACCTCCTCTACCGTTCTCTTCTTCTGGTTCTCTTTCAGCTCTTCCTCCGAAAAAATCTTCTTAGGAATAGGCTCATAAGAAAAAATTTCATCAAAAGACAGTTCCACAATCTGAACATCTTCTCCCTGTTCCTTTTTCTTCTTATAATAATCCAGGGATTCTTCACTTAAAATCTGTACCGCCTGTTTTTGGGCAGCCATTCTGTCATGGATATAAGGCGCAGCCCCGCCATCTTCTGTTTCCGAAAATCTGGAGTGTGCAAAAGTATTGTATTTCTTATCAATAATAGGATCACAACCCCTGATTAACAAAATACACTCTGAGTTATCCAGCTTTCGGGTTTCGTCCGGTGTCAAAAGCTCACGCCCCAGCACATCATAATTCCGGGAACTGCTCCCTTGCCGGCCTTTGGTTTCCCCACTGCTTTTTTTATCAATGGTTCCTTTTCCCAGGGACTCACTGATATACTTATGCGTGGACTGTTCATTCCCACCAAGATATACCAGAGAATCACAATTACCCGGTATGGTTTCCCAGGTTTTCTCAAACAAAGCCTTGATCTGGGCAAGGTTTTGGATAAAAATGGTACATGAAATATTCCTGGAACGCATGGTACTAAGGAGGCTGCAGTAGTCATCTGGCAATGGCACGTTGGCAAATTCGTCCAGCATGAAATTCACGTTAATGGGAAGTTTTCCATTATAATGGAAGTCTGCCTGGTAATACAATTCCTGGAAAATCTGGGAATAAAGCATACCAATTAAAAAGGCATAACTCTTATCCGAATCCGGCGTTACACAAAAAAGTGCAGTCTTCCGGTTTCTGTCCCCGTCAACACCAATCCCAATCTCCTCAATCTCCATTTCATCATGATCCAGAATCCGCAAAATTTGTGGGTTCTGTAACAATCCAAGCCTTGCATTTGCGGAAATGATGATACTCCTTACCGTATCTCCGGCACCCCGTACCACTTTATTATACTGGATTAAAGCAGGGTGGTTGCTTCCCTTTTTTCTCTCCAGTCTGCGGAAACGCCGGTCTAAATCAGAAGGGGAACCGTCTGCATGGACTTCTGCCTCATTCAAGAGCTGCAAAACCATACGGAAATTCCTTTTCTCCATTTCACACTCCTGCCACACATAAAGAAAAATGGCCTGCAAGTACAAAGACTCGGCTTTCTCCCAGAATGGATCACTGGGCTGTGCGTTTTTCGGAGTGGTATTATTGATCAGGTTAGTAACCAGTTTTACAATATCTGTTTCAGAGCGGATATAGCGGAATGGGTTATATCCGTTAGACTGCTCCATTTCCACCAGGTTCAGCACCCGTATCCGGTATCCATGCGCTTTCAGCATACCTCCGCAGCATCTTAAAATCTCCCCTTTGGGATCTGTAATGATCTGGGAAGCCCTGCTTAACTGAAGGAGATTGGGTTTCACCATGAACAAGGTTTTTCCAGCGCCGCTTCCTCCGATTACCAGGACATTTAGGTTTCTCCTGGTCTTTCTGGTATTCATGGACAGCCTGACATTCTGGGATAAGATCAGATTATTGTGTTCATCTTTATCCGCAAACTGCTTTGCCACCTTTTTCGGATCTGCAAAAACAGCGGTACCAAATTCCTGTCCCGGCATATAGTTTTTCCGGCTGGTTACATACATGACCATACCGATCACATATACAAAAATCCCCAGAATGATTGCTTTTAAGGAAGTTTCGTTCCAATAATTGGCAAACGGGGCTGCCATCACCTGATCCAGACGGTTTAAAAAATAATTGATATCCTTTCCGGGCTGATAACACACGTTCAAGAGATAACCTCCATAGCCGGAAGCTATGCCACCAATAAGATACATGCCCCAGGACTGTTTCTTCTTTTTCTGAATTGCTCCGGTTCTCTACCTCCTTTGCCCCTGTATGGTTCTTCTCCCTGCTTCCAGGTTCTGTTGTGCCTTCCTGTAATTCTGCTCCCTTCTTCTGCGTATCTTTTCCTGCTCCTGTCTGGCACGTTCCCTGTGTACCGGGTCATAGCTTTCCCTATATAAATCTTCCCCCGAAGTTTTTCTAAGAAAACGGTCCTCCAGGTCTAAAATTGCATACTCCTTCTTCTTTTCCAATCCTGCAAAAATCGTCTTATGGTCATTAATCCAGCTAATTTCCGATTTATCCAGCCAGATAAATTCATTCTTACGGTACGGAATCCTGGTTTTGATATGATGCTCTGTTTCTTCATATACCAGCTTCTGGTCTATGGTAATGGCATTCACACCTGGATTGTTCCGTTTCTCCTTTTGGATACGCCGAATGACCTGCATCTTTTCTTCTGTTTCCTGGCTGCTTCCAGTGCTGCGTCTTTTGGCTTCCTCTTCCCCAAACAACTGTTTCCACTGCTGGGAATCTACCAATTCTTCAACCTGTTCCGGTGTCCTGGTCAGTGTCACCGTACCTTCCTTCCCTTTTTCCAAAATCCCCTGTTCTTCCATGTAGCAGATAATCGGCCAGATCTGAAGCCAGGTCATATTCAGACGGGAACGGACATCACTGATCTTCTCCACCTGGTTTTTCGCCAGCTCCCGCGCAACCAGTTCACACTCCTTCGGCTCCGGCAGGGCAGGCTTTTTTACTTCTTCTACCAACTGCTCTACCTTATCCGGCTCTGCATTTTCATAGTATTCATCTAACGTCCCAATATTGGAATGTTCAATTTTTGCCATCATGGACTGAATACGGGGCGCTGCCTGGGAATGGAACAAAATTTCACTCATACCGTCCTTCTCATTTAAATCCGGCAAAATGGAATATAAAATCCCATACTTATTTGCCAGGGCTTTTACCCGCTCCAGGTCTTTTGTTTCAAAACGGAAAACCTGTAAATCGCCTCCCATTTTCAGGAGCTTTTGTACAGAAGTTTTCCCTGACAGTTTTTCCTGATCCAGAACTTTTTTAAATACCGCACAAATATCTTTTACAAACTGCCAGCCTGTATTTCCCATTTTCAGAATGATTTCTGCGCCTTCAAAGGAAACTTTAATAATCTGCGCCGCATCTTGTATTTCACTCATGCTCTCCCTCCTATCCCATTGCCCTGTCCTTTTTTACTGGAACAGCCGCCTTTATTTTTCCTTCTGTAAGCATGGCTTCCAGGTCATACTGGATATTTTCCTGTTTTAAGAGAGTCTCCAGCATGTGGTTTGCTTTTTCCTTTTCATAGGTCATATACTGAAGCTGAAAAATATAATTCTCAATCTGCAAAATATTTTCCGGAACCTGAAAAAACGGTTCAAGGTAATGATAAAGAATACGCTCTTTTTCTTCCTTTCCTGCATGAGGCGCCTGTAACTGCAAAATAATTTTTTCTACCTCTTCCATAGACTCCTTATGAAAAGCAATACGGTACAAATCCTGTTTCTGCTCCCTGGTAAGAAAGGGCTGTTCCTTTTCGGCAGTTTCCAAAAGGGAAAATGTTTTTACCACATGTTCAAGTTCTGCCATTTACACACCCGCCTTCCGTTTCCGCATCAAAAGGATAATTTCCCGCATTTTTTTCATTCTCTCTGGTGAAGGGCTGTTCTCCATCACCTGAAGAATTTCTGCATCTGCCAGCCCACTTTCTACGCACTGGCGGATTTCTTCCAACTGTTCTGCGGACAGGTTATATTCCAGAATTTTCTCCACAACACTTTTGGGTACTTTTTTCCCAAGCATGGCAATCCCAAGCAGCCGGTGCTTACTTTTTTGCAGCCCTTCCGCTGTTTGTATGCTTTTTTCTTCCAATACCACTTTTGTTTCCCTGGAAGCAGCTTCTGTTTTTTCCCTGTATTTTTCTGCTTCTTTTTTCAGATCCTGAATTTCCTGCTCTTTCTTTGCCAGCTTTTCTTTTAATTCCTGTATGTTTTTATCTTTATATTGCAGGTTCTCATACAGGTCTTTAATCTCCTGGTTTTTCTCTTCAACAACATGCTCCTTTACCAGAGAAGACAAGGCTGTAAAACGGTCATTGCTTTCCCGAAACTGCTGAATGGATTGTTCCATGATCCCCATAAGATTTTTCATATAAGAACGCATTTCTTCATCTTTCGGAACTTCTTTTTTTGCCTTTGACTCTTCCAGTTGTATCCGCATGGTCCGCATACGGCTGGCCGGCAGTTCATTTCCGGCATAGGTTTTCACCTCTTCCAGATCCAGCCCGTTTTTTAAGCCCTCTACGATTTCCCGTACCTGGAACTGGTTATAATTTCCTTCACATAAAAAGTCGATTTCCCCAATCCCTTCCATAAGCCCTATGATGATTGCTTTCATCACCGGGGCTTCCTGGTTACTCTTAACTACCTTCTGGATATCCGAAACAGGAAGACCAAAATCCAGCCCCATAGAAACTGCGTCCATCTGTTCTTCTTTTAAAACTTTCCGGCATTCTTCCAGATACCGTTGTCCTTCTACTGTCATTTACCCTCCTTTTCCTCTGCCCCTCGCAGACGGTTTCCTATTCTTTTCCTTCTGCTGTGCTTCCAACTTTTCTTTTTCTTCTGCTTTTTCATGCAGACGCTCTGCAATCCTTTTTTCTTTTAAGATTTTTTTCCGTTCAATCCGCAAACGCTCCTCTTTCTCAAAGAAATAAGCGTCTGTCTGTTCTGCCTCAGACAAGGAATATCCCATTTCTTTTAACTGCCCAAGAAGGTTTTGGTATGTCTGGTGGTCTTGAAAAAATTCCTGATACCCTTCCTGATAAAGTTTTGCTTCCATCTGTTTTTCCTGCAGCTTATTGAGAAGCAGAAGCATTTCCTCATAAGGAACCATTTCTTTTCGTAGCTGCTTTCTTGCCCTGCTGTTTTCCCAAAGCTGTTCCTTTGTTGCATCAGAAATAGCTTTCAACTGCGCCTTATCCTGTATGCGATAAGCTGCCAGAAAATCAAATTCCTCCTGCAATTTTTTCAATTCATGGATTGCTGCCCTGTATTTCCAGGTTTTAGAGTCTGCCATTGGTTTCCCCTGCCGGTACCTGCGAAGAAAACATTCCTTCTGGTATCTGGTCAAATGCCGCTCCCGGTATGGGATAAACACATACGTCCATTCTACCGGTATCTCCTCTCCGGTCATTTCCGGGATTGGAAGGCGTCCAAAACGCTGCCGAAGCCTTTCCTCTGTATATTCTTCCCCTAGCTGGTCAAGCCGCCTTGCCCTTCCTGCTCCGGGTTCCCGAACAGAAAGGCGCTTTCTCCCCCGCAACTCATATCCCATGCTGGAAAGATTTTCAAGAAATTCCTCATAAGAACCTGCGTCCTGTAATGCCTGGTCCACATCTCTTCTGATCCGCCTGTCCCGTTCAGAAAGAGATTTTTCTTCCTGTCCTTTTTGTTTGCGTTTTTCCTTTGCTTCTTCCAGATCCAGCACAGATAAACCATGCTCCCTGCATATCCGGTTGGTCAGAGGCTGAATGATGTTTTCCCAATCCCCGTTTTTATAATCGTATTTATATCCCGTAGTACAGCGTACTGAATTAAAAATAATGTGCCCATGAATATGGTCCGTATCATTATGGACTGCATAAACCGCTTCAAAATCCTTCCCAAGAAATTCTGTCACAAACTCTCCTACCACTTGGAAGGCTTCTTCTTCCGAAACCTCATCTTCCTCAAACGAAAGAATGAAATGGTAGCCCTGCCTTTTATCCAGCTTTCCAAAATGACGTTTGGTATCTACCATCTGGGATAATGCCTGTTCAGGAATACAGTTATGTCCACAGACATAGCGGCCATGTTCTGTTTTCTCCGGGTTCATAATATAGCGAAGACCGTTTGCCAGATGTTTTGCCGGATAGCCCGTTTTTGCCTGTTTCATGTGCAGGCACTTTGTAATTGCCATAACCTACAGCCTTTCCTGCACCTGGCTTACCAGTGTTTTTATCTGCTTCAAAAACACATACAGACGGTGTTTATCTTCCCTGGAATAAAGGGCGCTGTTATTGTTATGGGTAATCTGGTTGATGTTTACGCCAATCCGGTTGATTTCCTGGTTCATGCGTTCCAGTTCCTGACGGATTTCCGGGTAATCCCTGGGACGGTTGGTAATCAGCATACGAAGGTACTGGGAATCGGAAAGCCCCATCTTTTCTGCCTGTTTTTGTAACTCTTCCAACTCCCATGAGTACAGCCGGATTTCTTTTCTGCATTTCATTGTTTCTTTTTTCATGCTCCCCCTTTCCTTATCTTTATCACATATTTCATCTACCGATTTCTACTCCAACGCTATCTGCTGTCAACTCCTAAGACCTGCTATCGGTCACCATATAACTTCCCGGTGTCCGGACTGGCTATGCCAGTCCTCTGCAAGATACGGATTTTACCGTACAAAATCCCATCTTGTTAGGGGGCACCCCCTAATACCCCGGATAAAATAGATAGCACAACGCAGATACTGATAGCAGACCTGCGTTCCATATAGGGAAAAACCGATAGCAGTTCCAAACATCTGCTATCGGTTTTTCCACTTCCTACTTCTATTTCTGCTAACAAAACCCCAGTTCTGTTAGCAAATCTGCCAGCCTCCTGTGTCTGATGTGACAGCAGTTCTTCCATTCTGCTATCAACGCCTTTTGCACAGACTCCTTGCAGGCTGCTTCTTCTTCCGCAATTTCTCTCTTTCCAACAAGTATGGGAAGACTCTCTATGGACCATTTGCCGCTTTGGGTTTCTCTTATGAAATTATTGGTTTACCTGTTCTTCCAAACGCTCCAATGCCTTTTCAAAAGCTCCAATCCCACTGAAAAAGGAAGAAAGCCGGATATCCTCAAACAGATATGGCATGGCTTTGTATAGTTCCAGAAAAATATAGTACAGCACATCAACAACAATGGAATTTCCTGCCTGTTTGTAAAGCTGGCTGTTGCTTATGCCTGCTTCTTTTGCTTTCCAAAAATCCGCATCGGAAAAGCCCATAAGCCGGAAGCATTCTAAAGGTGTCAGCCTCCGGATACGGAACAAAGACTCTAAGCGGTGTATTCCATTTGATGTCGTAAGCGTAGGGCAGAGTTCCCCATGCTCCTGTACCCTTCCCCGTTTTTCCACAGACGGATAACTAAGATTTACAACACCATTTTCCAAACATTCCTCATAACCTTTCTGTGTCTTTTGACGTACCAGAATGATATTATCTTTTTGCACAGAAGTAAGGGTATGGCAGACTTCTTTTTCTCCCAGTTCCAAAGTCTGCACAATCCGGCCTTCCCGATCATACCTGCCCCGGATTGCTCCTGGATATTTTTCTACAATCTTTGGCTGGTCATGCCCTGCTAAAACCGCACCGCTGCTTCCTAAAGGGGAATAAATAACCCCGCTTGAACCATAGCCGGTATGAATATCTCCCACTTGAAGAATTTTGGGCTGCTGTCCGCCACCACCACAGGCAGTTACCGTAGGGCAGCACCCGTCTGGCAGATAAACCCGTCCAGTCTGTTCAAACACCCCTTTGATATTTCCGGCCCGTTTTACCCGGTTTTCCCGAAAAGCCTTCAGGCTTTTTTCGTCCGGCTCAAACAAAAGCGCTTTTCTCTCTTCCATATCTTCAATCAAGCGGCGTACTTTTTCCTGGGATAAGTAGTATTTTTCCTCTACCGTATCCTCCAGAATATCCATAAGGCACTGGAAGGACTCCAGCGGTTCCGGAAACTGGAATGTTCCATTATCCATTTCCTTCTGTATCAAAATCAGATATACCCGTTCCCTGTTCTGTGGTATTCCATAATGCTTTGCATTAAGAACACTCCAATAGGTGTGGTATCCGTATTCATGCAGTTCTTCTTCAAACAACCGGAATGTGGTATCCCGGAATTTTTTTCCTACAATATTTTTTACATTTTCGTAAATTCCCCATACTGGTTTGACACCCCGTATCATACGGAGCCACTCCACCAGAAGGGAAGAACGTGTTTTATCAATATCATGGGAACCACACATGCCGCAGGCGTCCCTTTTGGAATAATGTACCTGCAGAGGGTTATACTCATACCCGCAGCTTCGGCATTTCCAAACCGCGCCTGCCTGCTTGCCTGCCAGGGAAAAATCCTGACAGGGGCTTCCTCCACAGATCATGTTAAACGGTTCAATCTCCCTTTCGTCCACTTTTGTAATATCTCCCAGATTCAATGTTTCACTTGTACCATGAATCGCACAATAACTCTTTGCTGCATATTTATCAAACTCACAAAAATTCACCAAACTATATTTCATTCCTCATATTTCATGAGGTGTAGCTACACATTTTACCTAGGATTACTCACTTATTTCCTCCTGTCTCCTAAATTTTTTATAGTCTTCATGAGAAATCCACAGCTACAAACGAAATATCCATCTGGCATTACCTTACAATCATAGAATCACCCCTTCCCGTATCCAGAGTTTATCCTTCTGTCAAAAATTCTGTTGGTCTGCACCACCTCCTTTCCTAACACTCCCACTTTCGGATTGGTTATTTCTTTCTTACCGCTCTTTTTCTGATGTTTGCCAGCACCCTGGACACATACGCCTGCTTGGGTATCCCCATGCGGTATCCCTGCCGCTCATAGCTCTCTTCGATAAACGCAACCCGTACACGTCCATGCAGTTTCCTCTTTCCTATCCACTGCACTACTTTTTCCATCTCCGCTTCGCATTCGTCGATCTCCCATTTTTTGAAACATTCCTCATCATAGCTATTTTCCAAAAGAATACCCTCCTATCTTGCCTGTGCTATCTGGTATGATACTATGTTCCTGTGTCCTACCATTTTTTCTATCTTTTGTATGTTTGTCCCTTTTGTTTCAGTAAGAAGCGGCCTTTCCTTTTCTACCAGGCTGGAAAGCTCTTGGTTTTCCTTTTTATACTGCAAAAAAGCATTATAGTCTTTTCCCATAGGTGGAAGACGTACAAAAACCTCATACTCCATAAGGGTATATTTTCTTGCCAATTTTTTTGCCGCTTGTCTTCCCGGCAGGTCATTATCCAAACAGAACTGTATCTTCCTGATATGAGAATAATCTTTTAAGAACTTTTCCAAAGGACCATCGGAAAGCATTCCAAGTACCAGGATATTGTTCTGATAATCTTCCCGCAGTTCCATATCGGACATGGCATCAATGGCCGCCTCATATACATAGAGCGTATCACTGTTTTGGTCTACCAGATTAACCCCATAAGTTTTGTCATTCCCCGTAACATCTCCTTTAAAGGGTTTTCCATATTTATCCAGGGTTCCCCTCTGGCTGGCAAAACGTGGGATACCTTCCGTATCTTTTCCCACAAAAACCAGGTTATGGTACGTTCCGCTCTCATACAAAATCCCCTTTTTTACCCAAAAATCAATCATCTGCTTTGACAGCTTCCGCTGTTTTATCAGATAGCCATATAACCGGCGGCTGGTTTCTGATTTTGAAGGAAGTACAAAAGGTTCTTTCGGTATGTCTTTTCTCTGTTTTGTTTCTTCTATTTTTTCAGCCTGTCTTTCCGGTTGAAATTTTTGCATGGTTTCAGTACGGATATATCCGGCAAACTCCAGCAGATATTTGACTGCCTCCACAAAATCCATGTTTCTGAAATATTCCAGAAAGTCAATGGTGCTGCCACCTACCCCCTGGCTAAACCGGCACCAGGAAGACCGGTTGAAGATCATCACAGAGTCCATACCAACTGCCTGATAGAACCTGCCTTTCCTTTTCAATGGAATCCCTATCTGCTCCGCCAAATCCACTAAATCCACTGCCTTTGCAATCTGAATTTCTTCAGCCGTAAATTTTCCCATACTGCACCTCTTCATATTTCATATCCAGATAATGTGCCATTTCCGGGTGCAGAGCTTCAAAAGCAGTCAGGTAGCGGAAACAGGAACTATACTCTCCCTGTCCGGTACAAAATTCCCGCAGGCTCTTTTTTGAATACTGGGCGGGCTGGTTACACCAACGGCTTAGATTGATATACATTCCCTTATAAACCTCCGGCGCCCGTTCCCATGCGGCATAGCGCATCAAATAAGCCAGGCACTTATACCGCATCAAAATCTCAATCCGTATGAAAACGTCCCGAATATCCTTTGCCCAAAAATCTGCTTTCCAGGTTCCTTCCCAGTCATAGCCGCACAGTACATACAGCTTAATTTTCTGGTAAGAAACTGGGATCACTTCCCGCAAAAGTTCCAATTTTCTTACAATAAGTTCCTGATCTTTGATATGGTCAAAGGCAAAAATCATACCGTTATCCAATTTTCCAGATGCCAGAAGTTCCATCTGCCTTTTCTGCATAATCCTCAGATCCAGCCCCTGCCGGAATTGAAACCGCCTGCCTGTTTCCAGGACACTGGAAAAGATTTTTTCCCACCCTGCACAGGCAAAAAAGTTATCGTCCAAAAAGCATAACTTCTTTCTGGACGGGTCATAAAATTCTTCCAATGGGGTGCTGCACCGGTGCTGTTTTTGTTTACACAGAAACTGCACTTCCGAAAACACCCCCTGGTGAGGAAACCAATGGAATACTCCGTATAAAATTGGAACTCTTTCTTCTTTTTCTCTCCTTCGCTATGTTCTTTTACCATCTGGTCATACAAATGATAGTCCGGTGTATGGTGTTCAATCGCTTCTGGAAGTACCGGTGCTTTATCGTAAAAAAATCCAGTCCCTCCATAAACGGTTGTTTCCCTCGTCAAAATATGTTCCGGCACAAAGGTATCCGTAAACACTTTTGATACATAGAGCCGGTCATATTCCCCTGCCTGGCTATAATCCAAAAGAAGCTCTGTTTCAAATCCCTGCTCCTTCCAATAAGCGGAAAGTTTCATACATGCCAAGTTAGGAAACCGGTGTCTTTTCCGGTATAAAAGATCTGCATCTATAATCCCTATCCTCAACGCCTGCTCCTTTCCATACGGGTAGTTCCGGTTTTCTTCTCCCCTTTGACTGCCTCTTTTCTTTCTTCCTTTTCCTTGCATTCTGCCGGGCAATATGATTTTCCATTTGCTTCCATGATTTCTGCAAATTCACAAATATGGAACACCCTTGCCCCTACCTGTGTGTGGTATTCATCAATATAGGTACAAACCCGTTCTTCCCTTTTTCCATCTGGATATACAATCTCTATGGAGTCCCCGTCTGCTATGCTGAACAGGGTATGATAATGGCTGTCAATAAACCGTATTCTTTTTTTCTCTTCCATGCTTCTCACCTCATATTGCCAAAGAAAGGACAGCCGCAGCCGCCCTTTCCCAAGTTTAAAAACTGATTTTTATTTTCTATGCCTTTTTATGTCTTTTTCTGTAATAAAGTAGGCCTGCTACCATACCTGCACTTACACCAAGAGCCAGCAAAGGCAGGAACCAGTTTGTATCATCACCCGTTTTTGGTCCTGGTTTTACGGTACCTGGTGTTTCTGGTATTTTTTTATTCTGGATCTCTTTTACCACTTCAATGACTGGTGTTTTATCATTCTGATAGGTAAATACGATTTCCCACTCTTCTTCCGTCTTCTCATATCCCTTTAAGGTGGCAGTTTCTTTCAGCACATAGGTGATCGGTTCTTTGAAAACACCATTTTCATAAGTTCCAATTGGAAGTAGTTCTGAAACTGCTTTTCCATCTTTTCCAGTCTTCAAACGTCCTACTTCTTTTCCGGTTTCCTTTTCCAGCAGAACAAATTCTACTCCCTCTAAAGCTGCTTTACTGTCTGTATCAGTCTTTACAATAACCAGTTGTCCCATAGCACGCTCATCTTCCATCTTCACTTTCTGAATTTCTCCCGTTTCTTCTACTGTAAACTCCACGTCATTGGCCACAATATATCCGTCAACTGCCGCCTCTTCGTGCAGGGTATAAGTGCCTACCGGAAGATACTCAATCAGGTGTTCTTCTCCTGTGGTCCAGGACTCTACCACTTCCCCGTCCTGATCCAGGATCTGCAGCTTCGCCCCTTCAATCTCCTTACCATCTGTAATATCTGTTTTAGAGATAGAAACCTTTGTATGGTCGTCCTCCATTTTCACTTTTTGTACGTCCCCTGTTTCTTCCACAACAAATTTCACATCTTCTGCCCGGACATATCCCTGTTCCGTAGGCGCCTGCTCTTCATGCAGTATATATTCCCCTGGTGCCAGTGCGTAGACTACATGAGCTTCTTTTTTTGACACCCACTCTTCTACCACTTTTCCTTCCTGATCCAGGATCTGCATTTTGGCCCCTTCAATTTCCTGTCCACCGGTCAAATCTACTTTCGTAAACTCCGTAATGGTAGGCTGATTAGAAATTTCTTCTGAAAAAGCGAGCAGTTCAAGGGTCTGGTCTGTATAAGACGCATCAAAGGAATACACCTCATCATTTGGCAGGTATCCCGGCTTATGCTCTACTTCCTGAATATAGTATTTTCCATGAGGAAGATCTGCCTGAAATACCAGCTTGCCCTCTTCATCTGTTGTTCCCAGTTCAATCAAGGCATCTTTTTCTACAACTACTTCCCCGGCAGCATTCTTGATATCCTCCTGCGCATACAGCCCGAATACCACTCCTTCCAGCGGTTTTCCGGTTTCTGCGTCTTTCTTCAGAAGACTAAGGGAAACTTTCTGTCGCTGATTGGTAAGTTCCATTGTTACATAATCCACTGCTACTTCCTGTCCCTTATATGCAATTTCAAATTCTTTTGCTTCCGGGTCAAGCACGCAGTTCTGACCTGCTTTTTCTTCCACTACATAGTATTTTCCGATAGGAAGATTATTCAGGACTGCCTTTCCTTCTTTATCTGTCACCATACGGGCTACCAGGGCATCTTTTTCATATTTTACAATGCGGTTTCCTGCTTCGTCTTTCTGTCCGTCCGGGGTATAAATGGTTTCCTTTGCATGAATGGCAAATTCTGCACCTTCCATATTTCCCTCTTCATAGTCAAATTCATAACCTTTCTCTTTTTCCATGACCTCTTCCCCAGTGAAGAAACTGCTTACCTGATTTACGAAACCTGCTACACCGTTTTTCATCTTTGTCAGGAACTTTTCTTCTACTTTAGAAGCACCAGAAAGTTTTTCTCCTTTTTTATGGATTGTAAGGCTTCCTACTGCTTCATCATTATACTGTTCAATGACAACAATAAATTTACCGGTTTCCTCCTCTACCTGGTGTACGGTATCAGAATCTACGGTAATAGTGATCGGCGCTTTCTTTGCCTCCTGGTATGTTCCTCCGTCTGCAACTTCATTCAGCGGAACTTCCTTCCCGTCTTTTAAGAGGGCATTTTCAAATCCTACCTGTACATAATTTTCCGGTGCTTCCACTTCTTCAATCCGGTAAGTGCCACATTTTAACTGCTCCGGTGTAATCAGGTATCCCTCTTCGTTGGTCCTGAACACAGATACCACTTCTTTTTTTGGATATCTTACGATCATTTCCACATATTTTTCTGCTTCCACATCATAAATCTTATAAGCTGCACTGTTATCCAGCACCGGCTTCTGCGTCTGGGCATCTTTTTTCACAATCTTGAAGTAATACTGCAAAGGACGGTCATCAAACACACGCCATACCTGGGGTTCCCGGCTGTCTTCCGAAATCTGTACAATAAATGGACGAATCCCTTTTAAATTTTCCGGAACCGTAGACTCAAACACCACATAGGTTCCATAAGGAAGTTCTGGACTCTTTAAATATCCTTTCTTATCCGTAAACAGCTCTGGTACCGTAATCTTTTTACCATTCTCCCAATAAGAAGCGGTTTCGTCTTTGCTGTAATCATAGGTGATAAAATCTTCCGGGGTATAATAAGAACCATTTCCCGGCTTCAAACTTCCGTCTTTTACACCAGACAGCTCACTGATGAGGAATACCTTAAATCCAGCTCCTTCTACCAGTTCTGTTTCTGTCTGCTCCCCGTCTTCTGAGATCTTGATAAGCTGAAAGGCCTGTTTCTTTACAGTTTCCTTTACAGTCACCTCCCGGTGTACAATCTGTACTTCCTGTCCCTCATACGAAACCTCTACGGGATACTCTGTTTCATCTAACAGATACCCTTCTGCCGGCTCTATTTCTTTTACGAAATAATTTCCAAGATACAGGTTTTTGAAATCTACGGTTCCTTCACTGGAAATCGTACCCTGCGCTACAAGTTCCCCTTTTTTATGGACAATCCCATCTTTCTTATTTGGGTGTTCAATATCTTCCGTAGCATATAACCCATATTTTGCCCCTACTAAGGTTGCGTCACCCTGAGAAATAAATCCCTGGGAATCCTGGTCAATCTTACTTACATGAACTTCTCCCCGTACTTCCTCATTTTTAAAATCATGGGAAAAAGTATATGTGTAGGTGCTGTCGTCTTTATATTCATAGAAGAAACGATACACCTCATCTGTCATATAATACTTATCTGGTGCCTGGATTTCCCTCACGCTGTAATGGAAATTCAAAGGAATATCTGCATGGAACACAGCCGTTCCTTCCCTGTCGGAAACAGCACGTTCCACCAGGCTTCCTTTTTCTACAAGGACCTTTCCGTCTGCTGCCGTCAGGTCTTCTTCTACATACAAGCCAAACGTCGCACCTTCCAGGGTAACATCATCATGTTTCGATTTTTTCACTACATTTACGGAAATCTCCGGTCTTGCATTGGTAAAAACGGTTTCCCCCTGGGATAGCTCTACATTCTGTCCTGCATAGGACAAGGTTACAAACTGGGTACGTTCCTGTTCTGTTTTCCCAATCACCAGATTTTCCGGTGCTTTCTGTTCTACAACCTTATATTTTCCAAGATACAATTCTTTGGAAACAGCGCTTCCATCTTCCCCTGTTGTCAGACTTTCTACCAGATCCCCTGCTTTATGCACCTTCGTCACTTTATCCTGGCTGTAAATATCCTCTGCCGCATAAATGTTATATTCTGCCCCTGCAAAGTCCGCATTTCCATATACAAAAGTCAGGTTTCCCTCTTCTCCGGTTACTCCGGTCAGAACCTCACCTTTTTTACGGATTGTGATTTTTCCTTTCTGTTCCTCATTCGTCACTGCAACAGAAGTTGTTTTTCCTGTTTCCAGCTTCACGTTAAAAGACTCTGTATTCAGCTTATATCCTTCTGGAACAGAAATTTCTTTTAAATATACCGTATCCTGGGTTTTCGGAATTTCCACCTCAGAAGTACCGTTGCTGTCTGTGGCCGGCATCTGTACAAGAAGGTTTTTACATGCACTGTCTGAATAAATACCAAAAACAGCGCCGGACAGATTTACTTTACTGTTCTTATCTTTTTTTGTTACCTTTACCCTTGCCAGGTCCAGCCACTTCACCGTAAATTCCACAGAAGCACTTTCTTCTTCAAAAAATGCCCCATACCCAATATCCTGAGAACCAGAACCCGTAGACAATACTAAGGTCTTCCACTGAGTTCCCATTTGTCCTTTCAGCTTACCACTGTTCCATGTACCAGTTACAGTTTTGGGAGCACTGAAATAGAATGTGGTATTCCCATTGATCTTTACGGTTCCTGTCTGTTTTGTACTTCCACTGTGATAAGTCACATGCTCTGGCATTTTTAAAGTAATATAGTTTCTATGGTCACCTTTTAAAGTAAATTCTCCGGTACGCTGTTCCTTTCCACTTTCATAAGCCTTTGCTTCCTTTGGGGACAATGTGATTGCTGCTGTCGGAGGTGCTTCCAGGCTGTAAATATGCTGGATATATCCCCACACACCGCTTGCCTTAATATCTTCAAAGGTACAGCCATAAAAACCGTCCGTGCCACAATAAGAATAAGCGGCAGCTAAATGCGTAAAAATATACTTTGTCTTCCAGTCAAAAGAGGGCATATACTCCCCAGTAATGTCCCCGGGACCGCCATATCCATAATAAAGGACTTTCTGTAATTCCGGGTTGCTTTCAAATTCATTGGCTACATAATCCGAGGTCGGCGGGGAAGCCTTCATAGACTCCAGACAATATGCCACATGGCCATTTACGGTGAAATAGGAAGTAGAATAGTTCCCCACGTTAGAAGGGTATGGGATTTTCTCTCCCTGTACCAGATGTACATTGCTTCCTTTTTGCTGCTCCATTGCTGCCGGAACAACCGATAAGAACATTCCCTTATCCTCTTTTGGTGTCAGATCAATCAACTCTGCCCCTGCATCTGGCATTTCCGGTTCTTCCGTCAGTACCTCCGGTATCTCCGGGTCAGGGTCCGCCTCACCGTCCTCACCGGAGCCATCTTCGGTATGCTGGCTTACTTCTCCCTGGGGTTCCTGTGTACTGTTTTCCCTTGCTTCTACCACAATTCTTCTCATAATCTGATAGGAAGGGTTTCCGCTTAACGGATCAACACGATAAAATGCCTGGTAAGAACCTGGGGTATTGAAATCAAAAGAATTGCCGGAGTCCCCTTCTGCTTTCAGAAACGTTACCTTTACTTTTTCATCATTTTTCTGAAAACCCCTGTAATCTGTTTCCAAGTCAAAGGACTCTCCTGCTTTTATGGTAAGGTCCTCTGCATACACCAGTTCTTCTTCTGTTAGTTGCTCCTTTACCTCTTCCAACTCCGGTAATGTTTCTGAAGCAGCCTCCTCCTGTTTTACTTCCTGTATCTGTGCATGTTCCTCAGACTGTTCAGAAGCCAGTGCGGTGATCCCTGTATTGAGTAACGTAGAACAACTAAGAAGAAGTGCCAGCGTCCCAGCCAGCAGCCTTTTCTTTTTTCCTTTCATCATAGCTTTGCTCCTTTTCATTTTTTCGTCAAAAAAAGCAGGCCACACAAGCCTGCTTTCCATTTTCTATCTTCTTTTTTCTATCTTTTGTATACGGTCTGTCCCGTATCCAATGCACCTGTCAATCCCCTTTCTATTCCCTGCTTCCTGCATGGAACACTGCCAAAACAAGCTGCAGAACCAGCAGAAACAAACATATCACCAGTTTCCCTGTCAGATACAGCAGTTTCCCCACTGCAATGAAAATCCCTTTTACAACTTCCCATACACTTCTTCCTACTGCCATATCTTTTTCCTCCTTATTCTTCAAATGCCCCATAAAATTCCGCAAACCGTAAATCTTTTTCCATACAGGCTTCTTCCTTTTCCCTGTTCTCTGCTATCGTTCCACCGTCAGAAAGTTCTCCCTGAACGGCCTTTTCCAGCACACCCCGCTTCTCAAAGGCTTCTTCCTGTGCCTTTGAAACCGCTTCTTTTACGATTTTACAAAATTGTTCTTTCTGGTTTTCCAGAAGGGTATTTAATAGTTTCATCTGCTGTACTTCTTCTTCCTGCTGTAGATACTTGGCAAAATAAACGATTGCTTCTGCTATAAAATCGTCTTTTGTCTTGAAAATATCTTTGTTATACTCCTTCAGATACCGATAAGCCTGATGATGTACCGGTCTGTTTTTATACAGCCGCAGTGAAGTTGTATATACTTTTTCCGTATCCATAAGTTTTCACTTCCTATCATGCTGTCCGCATTTTCCTCTGTTTTGCCCGGATAATACTTTTCACTGCCTCTTCACAGCCCCTTGCATTGGCATGTATATCCGTTACAAACTGTACATCTTTTCCCTCATTGGCTCCAAAATGCTCCACAATGGAAGAACCACCGCCCATAAACACCATTTTGGTCAGATCCAGATTATAATGGTTTGCCTGTATGATACCATAAATTTCCTCTGCGTAGGACTTCAAACAGTTTTTTATGACGTCCTGATACTGCTTCGGGCAGTCATAGCTTCCTGTTCTCATAAATGCTTCTGTAATGTATGCCGGTACCCCTGCCCCTGTTTTGGCAATGGCTTCCTCATTGACTTTTCCGATACAGTACAAAGCTGCCTTATCCGAAATCGAATACTTCCCGTCCGGCATTCCGTCAACAAACTCTACCAGGTCGGTAGTTCCTCCACCAATATCTACTAAAAGGCAATAGCCGGGAACTGCTTCTAAAAGCGTATGGATCACCACATGCCCCTGCATAAAAACAAACACATTTTCCAAAGACACATGATAATGTACTCCTTCATAACGGAAATGCAGTTCCTTTGTCTTTAACAGATATTTCTTAAAACTTTCTTTCTGCTGCTGAAATCTTCTAGGCGGAAGGGCAGCTCCCATTTTTACGGAAGCGTCTGTCAGTCCCCGGCAGCGCATTTCCTGTGCCAGTGCTGCAAGGGTAAGAAGATAATAATTTTCATTCTCTGTCTTATCCACACACTCCTTTTCCGGTACTTTCCCTCCCACATAATAAAACTGGTTCTGGTATTCCAGAATATGTTCCAGGCTGTCCGGCCTTGCCTGTAAAGGCTGGATTGCTGCTGAAAATACAGTATTTGCAGTTTTCATGTTACGGTTTCCATGATCAATTCCAATAATCATTTTAGTTTCCACGTTCTTATCCTCCTGAAAGTTATAGTTTGTATTTTATCTTGTTCTCTTTGGTTCTTGACCTGTTTCTTTCTTTTCTTTATCTATCACATGAAGTTTTTCAAACAGTTCCCCCATCACAGCTTCCATTTCCTGAAACTTCATTTCATCTGGCATACACAGAAAAACAATCACTGCATCAGTCAGACGTTCCCCATTCTCTTTCCGGTAAAGTTCCGTATAGGAACCCCAACAACCGTCCTCACCTGCATAAAACTTTTTTGTCTTCTCATTTACTTTTATGAGGTATTCCTCGGTATCAACAAAAATTTTCCGAATGGATACTTTTTGTAAATCGTATTTCATGCTGTCCATATAAACCGGAAGGTGTTCCTCCGGGGCAAAATAGACATACATTGTGCAATAAGTATCTCCTTCCGTCCCCATCTCCTGTAAGACAATCCCGGCTTCAAACATTTCCGGCGGAGCATAATCTACTACAAAATCCGACTCCTTATCCTGCGAAGGTTTTTCAAAACGCCCTGAATCTCCAACCTGAAAATGTTCGGGGCACTGAATACGAAACCTTTCTTCCCTCATTCTGTATATTCCTCCATAATCTCACTAATATCTTTTTGAAATAACCGCTGAAGTCGGACAACTACATAGACATTGGGCTTTTGCTGTCCGTATTCAATCCTCTGATACGTCCGAAGACTGATACCCAAGACAGCCGCAAGTTCTATCTGTGTATATCCATGAGCTGTCCTGAATTTTCTTAATTTTGTTACTTTCTATCACGCTCCTTACGTCTGAGGGATAGCTTCCTGATAAGCAAACAGATTGGATATATAGCTGTTTGCTGTCAATGTGGCATTGTATAAAGCGGTAAGCAGCACTGCCCGGATATTATTGGCTTTCCTTGTACACTGCTTAATTGAGTCTATCACATACTCTACGGTAAACTTATCCAGCTTTTTATACATTCCCTGTACAATGCCAAGAGGTCGTTCTTCCTGATTTACCCTTATGGTCTTTGCATTGGACGTCAAAACATCTACTGCAAGCCCTACAATCTCATTGAGCAGTTTTCTGTCAAAAGGTCTGTCTATCCATATCGCATCATAATCAATCTGATCTTTGAACTGTTCTTCTGCTGCCTGATAGGATAAGATAGGATTATCTCTATACCCATTCCCTATTTCTGTTGTATTCTTTTGGGTACTTTCTGCTGTAGTCTTTGTAGTAATCTCTGTATTTGTCTGCCCGCTATCAGTCTGAGGTACCTCTTTGGGTATCCAGGGCTCTGTTTCCCTGTCGGGGTATGCTCCCTCTTTGAATGGTGACACCCTCTTCCTTTGGAAAGGGACAGCCCTCTCTTCTACAAAATGTATCTCTTCCTCTATGGCTGTATGGGAACTGATTTTCTCTGCTTTGGATTTCTCTCTTCTTTTTTCAAAGGAAACCGGATCTGCTCCTGTTTCTTCTGGATAAGTCAATTCTTTTAATCGGTCTACGATCAATTCCAGATACAAAACATTATTTACAACAATCCCATTCATGGAAATGGTTCTAAATACCCGTTTTACCACACCCAGCTTCTCTAAAAATACCACTGCATTTGTCGCTTCTTTCTTGGAAATCCCAAACTGTTCGCTGATCTGCTGGTAACTTCTCTGAAGAAAGTCTGACTTAAATTTCTTTCTTACCCCAATGACCTGTCCGGTTCCTTCATCTCTGATTTCTGTAGGCTTATACCAATACACAATATCTGCCAGTATAATAATCGCTGTCAGATTTGGCTTTCCGCTTTCTCTGATGATTGTCCGATACCACACCTGCGGAATGATATTTCCAGATATATTCAGTTTTGCATTTTCATCTACGATTTCATTTCCAGTGCTATAGATACCTCCATTCATTCGTTTATTCCTCACTTCCCTGCTTCTTTTCTTTTTCAAACAAAGCACTTATTTCTTCATCTGCTCTTTTGCCTGCCACCAGGCACGCATACCAGGAACTAAGGAAAATAGCTGTTACAACAATCATAATCACTTTTATCATCGCTCCGTCCTCCCAAGAAAAAAGGACCAAGCCAGCTAACAGAATCTTTTAACTAACCTAGTCCTTAACATATTTTTTTACAATGTATTGCAACCGAATGGTTTTTCACAAACTTGACCGCCTGTGAGAATGGATATAATTTTGACAGGACCAGTAGCAATAGGTTTCTATCTTTAAGAGCTCCTGCCTTCTCATTTCTACTATGAGAAATTCATTCCCGGTCTATGAATTTTCTACCCTTTATGGTATAATAGAAAAAAGACTAAATTGGCGTGAGCCCTTATTTTATAAGGAATCTGCTAACTTAGTCTTATTTTAACATGACCACCACTTCCGGAAACTCCCACTATTGCAACAAATTCTCCTTCTTCTATGGAAAAGGATACGTTGTCAACTGCTCTGAGATAATGATCCCCATCTATATACTCTTTTGTGAGCGAAACCACTTTTACCGCTGCCATTTTTCTCCTCCGCTTTTGGACTCCTACACTACCATCTTGGCAGGAAAATAGAGAATGCAGAACCTTTTCCCACCTCAGATTCCACCGTAATATAACCGCCTTGCTGCGTCACAATCTCTCTGGCTAAATAAAGTCCGATTCCCACACCGGGCTGGTTATGCACCTCTTCTTCCCTGTAAAACCGTTTGAAGATGGCTGCCTGATTACTTTCTGAAATTCCTTTTCCTGTATCTGTTACTTTCACTTCCACATACATTTCCCATTGTGCTACAAAAACCTCTATACTACCTCCTGCCGGGGTATATTTTACTGCATTGTCCAACAGGTTAAAAAGAGCCTCTTCCGTCCATTTACTGTCATGGGAAACGCACAAATCTTCGGGACAATCTACCGATACTTGGATTTCTTTCTGCTCTGCATGATACATGATTGCACTCATTGCCTGAGCCAATGTATCATACAGATATCCTTCCTCTTTTTCTAATTGAATGGCTCCTGTTTCCAAACGGGAGGTTTTCACAAGGGCCTGAATCAAAAAATCCAGCTTGTCCACCTGTCCCCTTATGCTTTTCAAAAACTCTGCTCTTTCCGGCTGCTCCATGGGCTTGGTAAGCAAAGTATCAATGATCATTTTCATATTACTGACAGGCGTCCGAACCTGATGGGAAATGTCAGATACCAAAACCTGCAGTTCCTGCCTCTCTCCATCTACCTTCCGGTTTGTTTCCTGCAAAATTCCATACAACCGCACCAACCGCTGATGAATCCTTGCAAATAAGGTCTCCTGGTCTTTGATCTGTTTTGGAGCCTGGCTTTGATTTATCATTTCATCTAAAACCTGACATAATTCAGAAGTGAATTGTGAAAGTCGTATTCCAAAAGCCTGCACTAACAAAACGATCCACACACTTGCACAGGCAGTCAAGAGCAAGCCACTCCATAGAACTTCCACCTGCTTTGTTATGAAAAAACATCCCAGGGTAATTCCTAACATAGACACTGCCATGCCTGCACTAAGCAGAAACAACATCTTCTTTATAGAATCGTTCTTTTCTTTCACGATGGTTCACCCCCTGTCCATTTATATCCCATACCATACACGGTTTTAATATAGACCGTTCCATTCCCTTCAATCTTCCCTCGGATTCGGCTCAAAGTGGTGGTCAATGTATGCTCATCTACATAGTTTTCTGTGCAATCCCATATCTTTTCTAATAACTGTTTTCTGGTTAATACTCTGTTGCGATTCTTACAAAACAGATTCAGCATCCGAAATTCCAGGGTAGATAATGTTAACGGATTCCCATTCAACATAGCAGTCTGTTCCGTAAAGTTTAAAAATAACCTTCCATCATCAAAAACATCCTGCATAGTCGCATGATGTTTCATCATTCTCAGTACATTTTCTACTTTTCTTTGCAGAGAGTGAATAGAGAAGGGCTTCGTAATATAATCAACCGCTCCCAATTCATACCCCCGTATCTCGTCACTTTCCCTGTCATTGGCTGTAAGAAAAATCACAATCGTATCACTGTATTTCTCCCGGATTGTTTTTGCAATTTCATATCCATTGCCATCCGGAAGATTAATATCCAACAGCACCATGTCAAACCACCGACTCTTCATCACTTCCTGCGCCTCTTTTACTGTTTCCACAGAAGCAATTCCATAGGATGCCGATTTCAGATTGTAAACCAACATTTTATTTAAAAGAGCATCATCTTCCACGATTAAAATCTGTTTCATTTCTTTTTGTCCTTTACAATATATTTTAGTATCATTTAAATTTTATTTTACAACAAAAATGTCCTAGAAATGTTACAAATTGAAAAATTTATGATTTTCTGTAAATAAAGTTTTACGGAAATTGACAATCCTATCATTCCCATTTATAATATTTATATTACAATCGTAAGATTTGAAAGGAGAACCATGATGAAAACACTTCCCCAAATTTCTGAAGCGGAGTATGAGGTCATGAAAATTGTATGGAAATACGCCCCTGTCAGCACCAATGAAATCACTGAAAAATTATTGCAGACTACAAGCTGGAGTCCCAAAACAATTCAGACTTTAATCAAACGCCTTGTGAAAAAAGGCGCTCTTACATACGAAAAACAGAGTCGTATGTTTGTTTATACTCCGGCTGTAAAAGAAAAGGAATATGTTGGACAGGAAAGTAATTCCTTTCTGAAACGTTACTATGATGGGGACATTACAGCTATGGTATCTGCCTATATAGAAAATGACAAATTATCGGAATCGGAACTAGACACACTCCGCAGCCTTCTTTCGAAAAAATAGAAAAGGAGGGAACATGATATGGCTGATTTTATGATTCGCTTTCTTGCCTGCAATATACTGCTCTGCGGAATCATAGGAATTTTTTTGCTTATAAAGCGTATTTTTAAAAACATTTTATCCAGCCGGATGCAATATAACCTATGGTTTCTGCTGCTTGGACTTTTGGCAGTTCCCTTTTTGCCTTTTCGCTTTTTTAAATTATCAGAGATGTTTATTATTGTTCCTAATGTTAAAACAGAGGCTGCCATAGGGCAGACATTGCAAACGAATATTACTGATTCCCAAAACCGGATAAAAGATTTCGCCCTTTCCGTAAGCAGAGAAACACCTTCTATCCTGGGCTATCTGTTACTTGCAATTTGGCTGTCGGGTATGATTGCCATGCTGATATTACTAATCCGTTCTGTCCTTGGCCTGCATGGGTTAAAGAAATCCGCGTTACCGCTTCAAAGTCAAAAAGTTCAAAGATTATATCCGTGTTGCCTGCATGATACGGGCATTACAAAATATATTCCCGTATACAGTACTGCTTATCTCAAATCGCCTGTTATTGTTGGATTTTGGAAACCCTGCATCTATCTCCCCATTCACCTGATATCAGATGATAATGAAACTGATATCCGATATATGCTGTTACATGAACTGCAGCACTATAAGCACAAAGATTGGATTGCAAACGCGCTTATGAATCTTGCCGGAATTGTCTACTGGTTTCATCCCCTGGTCTGGTATGTACTGAAAGAAATGCGGATTGACAGGGAAATTGCCTGTGATACTTCTGTTCTAAAGTTATTGAAGTCCGAAGATTATGTATCTTATGGAAATACGCTGATTAACTTTGCTGAAAAGATTTCTTCAAATCTTTTTCCCTTTGCCTCTGGCATCAGCGGAAGTATGAAACAGATGAAACGAAGAATTCTAAATATTGCATCTTACCAAAGGCCAACGCTGCAGAAAAAGCTAAAAAGTATCACTGCCTTCCTGTTGACATCTGTTTTGCTTTTGGGACTTGCACCCTTTGTTTCTACTTATGCAGCAGATGAAAATCACTATCTGTGGAACTCTTCCTCAAAAAATTGTTCCAAAATAGACCTTACCAATTATTTTGGAGATTATGAGGGGAGTTTTGTGTTATATGATTTAAAAAAAGATACCTGGAAAATACATGATTTGGAACATGCCACCTTACGTGTTTCACCAAACTCTACCTATAAGATATATAACGCCTTATTTGGATTAGAAAAACAGATTATTTCACCAGAAGATTCCTTGATTCCATGGAATGGAAACAACTATCCTTTTGAAGCATGGAACGCAGATCAAACGTTGCCCACAGCCATGAATGCTTCCGTCAACTGGTATTTTCAAGCCATTGATGAACAGCTTGGTGTTTCTTTTGTCCAAGAATATCTTCAAAAAATGGGATACGGAAATGAAGATTTAAGTGGCGATTTTTCTTCCTACTGGATGGAATCCTCCCTGAAAATTTCCCCCATAGAACAGGTAGAACTTCTAATCCGATTACAAAATCAGAGCCTTGGATTTGCACCGGAAAATGTGAAGGCAGTAAAAGATGCTATCCATATCTCCTCCTCTTCTTTTGGAAATCTCTATGGAAAAACCGGAACCGGACGTGTAAACGGACAGGATATCAATGGCTGGTTTATCGGTTTTGTAGAAAGTACAGAAAATACTTACTTTTTCGCCACGAATATTCATGCAGCAGATTACGCAGATGGAAGTGCAGCAGCAGAGATAACGTTGTCCCTGTTATCTGACTTAAACATATGGAAATAAAAAACAGCGGGAAAAGTCTGAAAAGGCTCATCCCGCTCCATTTACACGATACTGGTATTGTGGAATATGATTCTCGTCCTCTTTACATATCTGATTCCCTAAATATTGAAAACTTCCATCTTCTTTGAACTTCACGGTTAATTCATGGGTGATAAGAGAATCATCGCATAAAACCATATCACATACTGCATTTACCGTTAAGGTAATCGTATCATCCGGATTTCCTTTTATAGCAACCACCTCTGGCATGGAAGTTCCGAAAAAGCCAGGGACATAATTACTACATCCTAATGGCATCCATGCATACAGATTTGTTTCTTTATCAAATTCTGCATATTTCTGCAGTTCTTCTTCTGATATTGGAAGATACTCCATCATCAAACTTTCGAACTCATCTTTTGGAATCCCCTCTGTATATTTTTCCCCTGGAAACTGTTTCCCGTATTTCATTCGATACAAGTATTCATACAACCCGTTATAATCTAAGACATCCAAATGGTCTAAGTTCCAATTAGAACATAACAGATTATTTCCCTGATACCCGATTCCCTGAACACATAATTTGGACATCTCTCTTTGCGCTTCTGTCCTTGGTTTTATTCCAAGAGCCTGGCTTCCATCCTTGATTTCCGTAACTTCTGGCGGTTCCGGTACGCACAGCTTATAACAAAACCACCCATTTTCTGTGTATTCCCATTCTTTGATTCGGGTATATGACGTGTAAGCAATCCCCGGTATATCATTTTTCATCCAAATACCACTGGTACTGATTACATACATGTCAATTCCATCATAGGTAAACTTCATTCTGTTGATACCACCGTCCTGACGAACCTCATAAATAACCACAAAACTACTTTTCCCCTTTTTACAATCTGCAAGAAATTGATCTGCCTTTTCATAATTTTCCATATCAGCATAAGCTACTGTTGCAGAAACCGGATAACCTGTTTCTGTTACAGCCTTTTGCATTTCCAGTATCGTTTCATCCTGCAGAACAACATTGGAAGTCTCTCCCTTGTCTGCCAGCTTATAGAGATTTTGAATCTGCTCCATAATCTCTTCACATTCTGTAGCCGCTTCTGCCTGCTCCGCTTCTTTTAACGGCAAATCATACCCTTTCTCCCACTGTTCCCCAGCTTCCTGTTTCGCATCTTTTCTTTCCTCACCGGCACACAGCAAAAACCATGCTGCAAGTACCATCATAAGAACTTTATATTTTTTTATTACTCATCACCTCCATACAGTTTTTCCCATTCTGTTCTTGTTAACCGTGGTACGTGCCAGCTTGCCTCCGCTTCATTAGGCAGTTCCGTAACACGGTTTGCCACATATTGAATGCTCCCATCTTCCATATCACGTACTGTTACCTCATGAGTATACAGTTTTGATAATCCCTTATAAGGAAAGACAGCCTGTACCTTCAAAGTTACCGTTCCATCATTATTTTTCACATATCCAACCACTTCTGGATATGGATATTCCGGATACTCTGCTTCTTCCACGCCTCTTGGTTTGTATTCATATACTTTCTCCTCTGGATGATAAACTGTTTTTGACTGCAGAACTTCACTGCCTATCTGAAATCTGGACATAATAACCGATTCAAATTTTTCTTTTGAAATTAAATAAACTGCACTTGTTCCCATTGCATTTCCAGCAGTAAACTCTCCATTTTCCATATGATTTTCCCGGTAAAACAAATCAAAGGCATCATAAAAGTCTAAAGCTCCAAAATCCTCCTCACTCCAGTCTGTAAGGAACATGTTATTCAGCTCATATCCGATTGGAAGGATATATTTACGATTCCATTCCCGGCACGTTTCATCCAATGGCAGTACCCGATATGCAGTATATTCCATAATCGTATCTCTTGTAACGTCATAAGACCCTTCAAAATCTAAAGTTCCTGAAAACATCAGGTATCCATCCTCTGTATATTTCCATGATTCTGCCCTGTATATATCCTCTGAGGATTGTTTCCATTTGCCATTTTCATAAATATAATAGCTTCTAATCATGTTTACATTTCCGCCCCGTGTCTCCATATTCCGAATGATACAGCTTTCATCTCTGGCAACTTCTACGATAGTCAGGCGTCCGTTTTGCTTTGTTTCTATCTTTTCACAAAACTCTATCACTTTCTCATATTCTGTCATGTTAATTTGATTTTCCTTATCAACCGCTGTATAACCCTTTTTGCCAAGATTTGTCACAAGGCTGCGAATCATTTCCAAATCATTCCTGCTATCTTTTTTTTCAACCTCCCTATAAGTTCGACCACAAATCTCCAGGATTTCTTCCACCGCCCTCTCTTCTGATTCACTCCGTTTCATGGTTCTTTTATCTGCATTTTCCCTCTTCTGCTGCATTTTCTGATTATCCGAAAGACTACACCCCGCCATATGAATTGCCAATAGCATTCCCATCATGACAAATCCTGTTTTCCAAAGTCCTGTTTTCTTCACTTTATCATCCTCCCCATTTTATTACATTTGTAAGATTTCAAACCAAAAAAATATGTTTTTTATGATTTGGTTGATTTATATAAATATTACATCTGTAGGAATTAAAAGTCAAGTGGACTTTTGCCTTTTCTTCACTATTTAGAAGATTCTATTCTTTTTGATTTGCAAATTGCAGCAAACTCCAAAAAGTAATAAAAAAGGCAACATACACTATCATTCCAATCAGATTGGATTCTATCGCATATTTTGTTGCAGCTTTGAAAGGTAAAAATAATTCGCAATGATTTTGCTTGTTTTAAGGCAGATT